>WNGD01002238.1_pt1 | contig 31095 bp, 41 predicted proteins | sample 5400671 | NCBI WGS metagenome assembly WNGD01 (sample SAMN13153369, study PRJNA577476) | soil metagenome | isolation source: 40 cm soil or saprolite under grassland replicate 2 | place: USA:California | collected 2016-06-15
ATTTGTTGGGCCTCACAGAGCCGCCCAACAACTGTGGCGTTATCCTGGCAGAGGATAAAAATACTCAGGATTTTATGTTGTGGATACACACCTACGATCCTGAGATGGTGATAAATCCACTGGCGAAAGCGATGAAGGTTCGCATGGCGCTAGAGCACCGCGATTTTAACGACGGTGACTTGCCCCGTCGTATCTGCGCAACGCGCAACGATGCACGTGCAAAACGTTGTCCATTTCGTGATGCGTGTTTTAACAGACCAACGGAGGGTAAGCTATGACAAGAATAGGTGCATGGATAGCGTCTATTTACGAGGAACGAGATAGTGCCCTTGCCAGGAGTCGAGAGCTTGAAAAATTGGCAGAAGTACAAGACCTGGACTTGCAACATGCAGCAAGCACTATCAAATCACTCAGCAAGCACTATCAAATCACTCTGCACCAACGTCGAATCAAAGTCGGCTGAAATTGTTAAACTTAAAAAGCTTATCAAGGATATCTATCATGCGCATTTTCAGAATGGTTCCTACCTCTCGTATGAGGCATGGATGGAGCTTCTAGCCTCAACCCGCAGCGACATGGAACGGATAGCGGAAGGGCAACAGCATGCCCAATAATAAACGCATCCCCGAGGGCATTGTCTTTCACGGCTTCAATAACAAGAAGTCTCAGCCTCAGACGGAGGACGTGGATATCTTACATATGGCAAATCAGCTTTTTCCTTTGGGTTTATTGACCTATGTCGATGTGGCAAAGCTGGCAAACCGCCTGCACAGTCTGATGAAAGATAAGACGTTCACATCACAGGGCAAGACGTACAAAGTTATAAAAGTATTTTCCGCTGGCAACGGGTGCGTGAAAATGCGTTGTGAAGTGTTGTGTTCTTCACAATCTGAACAACCTGATATACACATACGTTAACGTACTTGACAATACGTTAACGTTGTGATATACTCTTTCTTGTGAGGGATACAAAAACAAGCTCACAAGAAAGAGTGATTGAAATGATAGCAGCAAACAAGAAGAGTGAGCCAGCCGTGAAGTTGTCCTACGGAAGCGTGCAATTGCACATTGCAACTCCTAAAATTGTAGAAGTCGATCCTGAGTACGAAGCGTGGAAGCGTGCTAACGGGCTGGATATACCAATGAGCCGTGAGGCGTATATTGCTGAATTTAATCCTTGCGCACTGGCGTAAGTCGAGATGAAGAGAGGAGCGTTTGACCGTTCCTCTCACCAGAAAGAGAGAGACCAGAATGAACGTGTATGCATCGAATCTAACATCTCCTGATCCTGATGAAACCATTGTCTCGGTGATTATGTGTGAGGAACTGACTGACAAAGAAATGGCTGAGTACGTCAATTTGTTTACGTCTGAGGAAGCGCGTGAACGCTTGCAAACACTGCTGAATGAGGAGGATTAGATGACCGACCACATTCCTATATTTGACGTAAAAGATGTTCCCGTGTCCGATCTCTATTTGATCGATGATCAACTTGACAATAATACGAAAGAAGCTCATAGCGAATGGGCCAGTGATGCCAAAGCAGAAATTGAGGCAGTAGAAAATATTCTTATCTCTCTGTCTCAGACTCAAAAACTACGTCGTGATGAGTTCGTAGCTTTGTGTCTGCATCTGGATGCAGCAAAGGGATGGTTGAATAACATGATCCTGCCAGTAGATCAGAAGGGTGAAAACCATGCCTGACGCGTTTTGGTTGCTTGTTAAAGTCGCTGGCTATATTGTCATCATCGCTATCTCACTTGCAATCAGCTTTGTTATCGCAGTGGCAGTTTTGACCATCGCTGAAGTACTCTACCATGCTGGCGATGACGACCGACATTATCGAGGATTGCATGAGTCATTGCTACGGCATATAGAGAAGGGAGGCATTACCCGAGGGAAATAAGCACAACAATTGAATACAGCCAACAGATAGTACAACAACAAAAGAACCGTTCAGTTTCCACTCTGAACGGTTCTTTGTATTTCAATCCCTCACTCGGGTTTAGATACTTTGCAATAATAATGCTTCCTTGCCTTGCTCTATGGCTCGCTTGTTTCAATCCCTCACTCGGGTTTAGATACTTTGCAATACCACCTTCATAGAATAGCCTATGGAGCGCCCAAAATCAAGTGTTTGCGAGCGGCTTTCGAAAAAGAGCTATGTATGTGGATGAGGTTATGTTATTGTATTGTCCTCAAGACGCCTGTGATGTGATGCGAGACGCTGAGCGTGACAATAGCGCCACTGCGTCTCTCGCAAACAAAGAACCTCTCTCAATCGGTGGGAGAGGCTCTTTGTTGTTTGGTTGTGCAGACGTATAATAGCAGGCGCCTGCGCGCGCGTCAACCAGTTTTTCAGCGATGCGGAAACTGGTCTCGAAAACACTTGACATCAAATATGATTACATGCTATACTTCTATTGTAATCAAAAGTGATTACAATAGTGAGAAAAGAGGAGACATCAATGAGCATCACTATCTATCCGCAAACACCTGGGAAGTATCACGTCTGGAAGACGGTCGGCGGCTATGTTGTCGTCTTCATTGTCGATAGGACGACTATGCGTCATGTTGACGGTGGCAAGATCTATAAGGATCGTCAGAATGCCTATCGTCGTGCGAAGCGATTAAACACTGCACTCAAACGTGCACTAGAGAAAACTGGCATGGCTGAAGCTGAGTATGGTAGTGGATACATTGCCAATGTGCAGGACGAGCAGGGTGAGTTCGGGGACAAGTTCTCCCTGACTTTCAGGAACGGCGGCATCTCGCCGTTCGAAACACACTTCTTCGACACGCTTGAAGAACTTGAGCAGTATGTGTATGAAACACTTTATCAGCCACTCAATTGGCACAAAGTTGTACCGGAAGAAGTCCAAAGACTTGTCGAGACAGAAAGTGAGAAACACACATGGGCCAGGTGATAGAAGTCCGATTTATGAATCCAGCCAACATGCCAATGGAGGAATTGCACGACAGCTTTACCGTAGCAAAAACGCATGAAGAGGCTATCAACCTCGCTATGCATGAGTGGTCTGGTGGTGTTGGCGTTATCAAAAGTACTGAGCGTCTAGGCGATGTACAGTACGTGAAAGCAGGCGTTAACTCTTGCTGGAAGTATGTATACAAGTGTGTAGTTGAAGATGATGAGTACGACCGTGAAATGCTTGCAGTACTCTTTGCACAGTACAAAGAGAGACAGGCACAATGAAAGACGCACTGTATCAAGAGAATGCGAAGCATGCAGGATAGACAAAGAAGCCCGCCTTTGTGTGATAGCAAAGGCGGGCTTCTTTGTGTCAACTGCTCTTTGGCGGTTCTGTTTGTGTCGGCTGTGCCGTAGTCGTGCTACTCTGTGCAGGTTGCCAGCGGAACGCGCCCGACAAGAACCAGAACGAGATGAGTGGTGAAGTCGCTGCAAACGCATCTTGTGGTGGCACGATATGCAGAACTAATAAGATCGTGATCATCGTGATAAATGCGATGCTGATAATGAGTGTCGGTAACTCTTTGACGAAATTGTCCATACTATGAGTCCTTCCAATTGATTATGAGAAGAGAAGCTGCTATACTTCTCTTGCAAACCTTACTAAGAGCGGTACCTAAGGGAGAGCGAGCCGCTCATCGCTCTCCCTTTTTCCTACAGCCAACCAGCCACGCCCTTGTACCACGTGCAGGTACCACCACTATAGTTTTGCGCAACACCTTTACCACCGTCAGGCATCGTGATAGAAAACTCTCCACTGAGGCATACGCCTTTAAATCGCCCTGCCTTCCATTCGCTTGCCCATGCGTGAAAGATGCCAGTATCACGCGGCGGCAACGGTTGTTTGAGTGTCGTAAAGTACGGCTCCTGGCTATTCCACACGTCAACGGCGGTTTGATTGCTAAATGTTCCCATATTTGGCGCTCCTTTCAAACTTTCCTGTAGTTGTTGCCAGGGATACGGACCTGGACAGTACGTCCGATTGAGTGCATCAATATTGCAATGTCCGATAATCCCACCCTGCGAGATATCCCCGAATCCGATCACCTGTTTGGGGATATTGTGATACTCACAAATCGCTTTACATAGAGCAAATGAGGTTGCCTGTTGTGCAGGTGTGAGTACGTCCGAATTGCGTTGTATGTCATCCTTGCAGTGCTCAATCGCAATGCTCCACGCATTCTGGTTGCCCACGGGCAAGCGCCTATCCCAACGCCCGCCTGTGTTTGGATTGTCGGTCAAGCAACAATTTGCCCATGCCGTCCAGTCCAGGGATAGTCCCTGAACGAACGATCCATCTTTATTGATTAGAATATGGGCCGAGGCGTCCCCATCGCTCGTTGCCCAACTCGTTGCAATGCCTTGCGCGTTGCCGCCTGCCGTGCCATGAATGACAATCTGGCGTGGTTTCTCGGTAAATGCGCCCCATGAGCGATTTGGATAATAGATTCCTATTGCTTCTTTAATCCATCCATCATTGTCAATTGTGATTGACATGTTGCTCCTTTCTTCTCTTAACTTGCAGAAATCGTGAACGGGATGGGGTCGAATACCACTTTATCCGCCGTGCTATTGGACGGCGGATAAAGTGCTCTGATGACGATGTGGCCATCGAAAGCCGCCGACACGTCTGCCTGCGACGGCTTATAGAGCAGGTAGCCAGGATAGAGCGCGTAGAGAGAGATAGCCCCGGTTCCAGCAGTCTCCGTCCCGTTGAACGTGCGAAAAGAGAGCGTGAACTTCGTGATGTCTATGTCAGTCAGGTTTTCAGGCCCGTCGTCCGTCATGATTGGCAGTAGCCATCCCGGGTACGTATCCCCCACCTTCCACGGCTGATAACTTATTGCAGCCATCTTCTATCCTCTCCTTTTTGCCGATGGAAAGAGCGCTACCGAGCCACTCAGACCAATCGTGCCGACTTGATAATGGTTGAGTACTTGTTGTGGCGTCAGGCACGAGCTGTACCAGGCGCACTCTTGCAGATAGCCAGAATAAAAGCGCGTCGGCCCCGTCTCACGCGCGCCCAGATAGGCAAACCCTGCAACGATATTGAGCGTATAGGGCGCGCTGTTGACTGCATAGCCATCCTGGTAGAGCGTGACAGTAGTACCATCATAGGTTGCAACCAGGTGATGAATGCTGCCAACCGTGACATTCGTTGATGCAAACATATCCGTTTCGGTATTAGCAGAAAAGGTAAAGGTCGCATTGGAGAGCAGGATCTCTGCAAATTCCCCTGATGCAAATGTTCCAAAGGCAATTGCCGCACCAACTGAGGCAATGCTCGTGATCTTTGTCCAGACTTCTAGTGACCATGCCCCTGCGCCCGTAGGCAGTCCCGTGGTCGGGAAACTGATCCAATTGGTTGCTCCGTCAAGTTGCATGCTCTTGTTCGGATCATTGACAATCAATCCTGGCTTCTGACGGCCAATGACACCGTGAGGTGTCCCATCGTGATGATTGCCCGACGAGTCAAAAGCGGTGGCATCCGTATCGCCCAGTCGCGCGTAGATGAGTGGCGCGTCTGCCAGTACCGTAGGCGCATAGGCGTTCGCATTGGCACTCCCCCTCCGCTTTGCAGGCGGAAAGAGTGCGGTGTCGTCAGGCCACGTGGGATACTGCGCAATGTAGTTTTGCAACGTCGTGAACGCCGGGAGGTAGGTAAGCGTTGCGCCGCTTTTGTGCACAAGAGAATAGTTATCATTGTTGACATATTCAAGCGTGTAGAGGAACACTTTCTGCACAGCGCCATTGGAGAGACGTACATTCTCTAAGAATTCCTGGTAGAAAGAGCTTTGCTGTATTTGCGTTACTTGCGCAGCCGAGGGCGTACCGTTATTGTTGGTGAGCCAACCAAACTCGGTAATCCAGATTGGTTTGAGATCGCCCGCAGCCTGCATAGTAGCCTGCATCGCCGCCCAAGTTTGCGGCAGTGAAAGCTCTGTTGCGGATGGAATGTAGGGATCATTTGCGCCTGGATAATAGTGCAGGTTGGCAAAATCGTAGTAGTTGCCAGCCGTGGGCAACTCAGCATACAGTCCAGCCAGGAAATCAGCCACATTAGGGGCGTAGCTCCAGGTGATCGCTGCAATACCTATCTTCATGGCCGGTGCAACCGCGCGAATAGCATTTGAACACGCGACAAGCACAGCGACAAAGTAGTGTGGATCGCTACCCGGCTCTATGTTGGCGGTCGTGACGCCTCCAAGTCCGTTGTATTCTGCATAGGGAGAATAGCGCGTGCCAAAGTTGCCGGTTCCCACAGGCGTAATAAGGCTATTAAAATCCTCGTTGCCGAGCTCAATAGCCTGGATAGTCCCGTATCCATGTGCGCCATTGTAGCGCGTGGCGACCTGCGAGGCAAAACCAGCCATCAAGGTAGGATCGGGCGCGTACTGAGGCACGGTGTCAAACTGCTGGCTTGCTGTCGTGAGTGCCCAGGTCGGCGGATTTTGCAATGTGATATCAATGTTGATGCCAGCGGCATTGCAGGCAGAGACGGTAGTATCAAGCGCCGTCCAGGTGTACGTCCCCTGCGGCGTCTCGACCAGCTTCCATGGTACCTGATAGCGGAGCCAGGTCAGGCCAAGCGCCTGCATATCGCTGATAATCTGCGAGAGCGGCTCTGTATTGGTCGTAGCGCTAAAGTTAAAGCTTGTCATGCCGTAGGGGTTGTCCGTCATTATGACCAGCCTCCCAACAGGATGCCCTCTAAGAACGGCTTGAACTGCGTGTTCGCGGGTGTGATGGTTGATGCGCTTGCTGGCAGCACATTGGCTCCATTCGCGCCCGTTTGCGATGCAACCATAGTGGTAGCGGAGTTGAATCCGGACACTTTGTCCGTGGCGCTATTCGATGTCCAAAGTGCAAGCCAGTAGCGCCCCGGTGCCAGCGGCAAGTTGCCTCCGATGAGTGCAGGAGTCAAAACTGCTGTCGAAGTTGCCAAAGAGGTTATTGTAGCTGCCGCGTGAGCGAGCAGTGTTCCGGGTACTCCGCTATTGTCTGAGTAAATCCCCACATCGTAATTGCCCGCGCCACCCGTGGTAAATTTCACGCGAACACCTGTCAATGTGGCAGGAGCATAGAGTGTGACACCAACAAAGTAGGCATTATTGGCAGTAAGCGTCTGAGCTACCGCCGCGCCCGGCTCACCATCGTAGAGTACGAGCGGCGTAATTTGTGGAGAAAACAATGGCATGATCTCAACTCCTTTAACTAAATTCTGTCACGCGTGCTGAACCATTTGCAGATGCCCATATACCGGTAATTGCGCCGTTGTAGATCGTCGGTCCTGGCAACTCAAAGAAGCCTTGCGAGGAAACTTGCACACTGTAAGAGCTGCTAGACGCTGTACCGCCGCTCAAATCCAGGTAGAGGATAGCGGTTGAGTCGTTGTAGACCATCGCTCCCTTGCGGCTCGTATTGCTCGCCAGAATGGTTACAGAAGAGGCCGATCCTGCCACATTGCTCTTTGTACCCGTTGTGGTATTGCCGCTGCCAATAGTGATACTGCCATCAGCGTTCACTTTCAACTGATTTTGAGGATTGCTTGGATCGGTGATAGCAGTCGATCCGGTTGGTAGTGTATTTGCCATGTTTTATTTCCCTTTCAGTTCTTTGATGATTTCATACACGAATGCAATCCAGAGCGCAAGCGCAAGAGTCCATCTGATGATATCAATCATGATGTTTCTTCTCTCTTTATTATTGGCCGTTTTGTTGATCTTCTGATCACGCTACTCTGACTCTTTGTATCTTCCAATGTGATCATTTCTCCATTGATTGTGATCAAAATGCCTTTATGTTTCAAAGCTTCTGAAATTGTTTCGATGACATATTGAAGATGGCTATTCTCTTTTTGTAGCGTATCCTGACCAGATTTCAAGGCATCAATTTGTTGCTGCATAGCAGCAATGGTATCAAACAAACACAGCCTGCAAGATCGGTAACGCTCCATTTAAAAACGTGATCACGGCTTTTCCCTTGCAAGGGTAGCCGCTGCTTCAGCAGCTTTTTGCGCCGCTTCAGACGTTTTCACCGTTACAGTAATAAGCGTCTGCCATGCTTGCGCAGTGGTAACACTGTTCTGCCAGATTCGCCACACGAAGAACAGCGTCAAAAACATCCACACGTAAAAAATGATCGTTGAAATGACTTGCAGCATACTCTTCTTCCTTATCGCTTTCTATACATTTCTGTCCAGTCACCAATGTCTGCGCCGGATATAGCCTCTATGGTATACCAGAACTTATGCAGGCCAGTCGCGCCGTCTGGCGTCAAGCGCGTTTTGATATTTCTGATAAGCATGAGTGTGTCAAACAAATCATGTTCAGGAATAAAGGCAGGCAAGAGCATGCCAGGCGCTAACCCTTCTCTCAAAGTCGTGGCTTCTAATTTCTTGCCACGCACGCCGTATTGCTTCACGCGCGCCTGTGCAAGAGCATCACCCGCTGCCTTTGTGAGGCCAGTGCCATCCTCTACATTTTCGACAATGCCGCTGGTGTTGTCTTTAAGTGCTACAGCAGCTTGTTCTGTCAGATTGTCATATTGGCTGTAGGTGAGGAACTGGCCTGTGCCTACGAACTTGATAGCATACGCGGCTGTGTACGTTGCGATGCTGTCATCCACTGCAATGATAGGATCGTCTACCGCGTAGTAGAACATCTTGCCTGTGTCCACGCCCTTCACACCCACGGTAGCAATAACACCATTCACGGTGATAGCAGGCGCGCTAGCCCAGTTGTACTTGAATGTCCATGTTCGTGAGATACCATCGCCCGCCCTAGTTTCATTGATGGACGCGGTATCCATGACATTCGTGATGATCTGCCTGTTTCTGTACAGGTCCGACTCATCAATGACTTTCAAGCCAGCGTCAAGAAAGTCAGCAGTCCCGTCAGGATTGAGTACTGACGAACCGAGCCAGGGAGCTGGTATGCCCGCGTTTGGCAGCATGGAAGCGACAAGATACTTGTCGATATTCCACCACCACTGTCCGCCACTTGCTGAGGATTGTTTGATTAAATCGTCAAAGCACTCATTGATATATTTGAAAATATAGTCCGTTTGGGGAATAAGCGCGCCTGGCTGTATCGTTGTGCCATACGCCGCTATAGTATGGTCAGATATTTGCGGTGTGACAGTTGGATCAGTACTGGCTAGTCTCAATCGTGTTTGGACGTAATCCGAGCTGACATCTGCACTCAAAGGTTGTATTTGCAGTGAATAATAGCGAGATGTGCCACCGTCATTTCTGAGTCCAGATTTGCCCGTAGCAGGCAGGATGGCAGTCACTTGTAGTACTTGCAAGCCATCGATATAACAGGTTGCCAGATGGATATTTATTTCGTAGTGGACTTTAAAGCGGTGGTACGTCCCCCTGGCAAATGAGATAGCCGTCGTTGCGCCTAACTGTGTTCGTGTGCCTGAAGAAATTCTAAAGAGACTGATTGTATTCGGATTCACAGAAGCAGAAGCATCAGCTACCACCAACTCATAGAAATTATCTGTATCTTGATAATGCCACACCAGGCCCCCGCTATCGCTTTCATCCATGTCGAAGAGCAGCTCAACATCGCCCGTATTGGTTGGACTGTTAGCGATATAGAGCGCCTTAGAGCCCCCCGTCAGTGTGAGACGACTATTGGCTGTGTTATACGTCACAGTGGCTACAGAGCCCCCAGAACGATTTGTATTGGTATAGTTGGCGCTTGTGTTGCTGGCAAACGTGTCGATAGCTGGTGCCACCTGCCCGGTAAACACAGGGAAGGGCTGTCCATTGCCACTGGTCACATCTACCCATGAGCCGCCGTCAAACGCAACATCCACTCCGAGCGTTGTGCCCGTCGGAAGCGTGGCATTCCAGGCAACGACAGAACTACCGAGTCGCCCTACTCCGGTCATAGGCAGTGCAAGGCTGGTACGGGTACCGGAGCTAGAAAATCCGCCTGTGATGAGCCACCACAGTGTATCAATGGCTGGCATTTTTGAAGCCGTCGTGGTGGTGAGCGTGATACGAATCTGCAAAGAAACACCTGAAAGATTGCTGCCAACATTAAACACTGGAAGCGCTGTGCCATTGGCGCAGGCTGTCCAGGTGCTCCCACCATTGATAGTCATCTCTACCAGGATACTATCGTTAGACGCTGGGCTTTCCGACCGATCACGCCAGGCAATGAAACTATTGCCGTACGTACTTGCGGCTGTAAGCGAAACAGCCGGTGATAGCCACGTCCCCGTGAGTAGTGGCATCACGCCGAAATTGTCGAAGTTGAATTGTGGGTACGCCTGTGTTGGCGAGACGCCAAAGACGCCAACGCTGCCGCTACCGCTAAAGGTCGCATCGGTGCTATTGATAAATCGTACATCATCAAGAAATACCTGATGACTTGAACCATTCACAATCACTTTGAGCTTATGCCAACTCCCACCTGTGAGCGTGATTCCTACTGTGCTAATCGTTGTTCCCGCGCCGCCGCCTGTGGTATTGGTACCTCTTTTTAGAGTTATCGCAGAGGCACTTACCCACGCAACGTACGCATAGGAGCCATTATTCGTACTGAAGTTAGTGGATCGGTACACCACGCCGATTTGTATGTCCGATTGAATGTTGACATCACATTCAATGGTGCAATTAGTGTACGTCCCTGCGAAATCAAATCGTGTTTTTGATTCATTCCCAGCAGACGGATTCCCGAATTGATACGATTGATTGAAGAGCGTATCACCTGCTGATCCCAGGAACGACGTTTGCCCGGCAACCTGCAAGAAGTCCCAATTGCGCGTTGCCCCAATCAAGGTGAGCGCATTTTGTAGTGCGACGGTAGAACTGAAGGTTGTCCCGGCTTCACCTGCGCTCCACACGGTCGTGTAAGCCACATCAGACTTCGTGCATGCGTACGATGGTTGCACGGCCACGACAACCGAATTGAAAGACGGCGCTACCTCTGGTGATGCCCCTTGCAAGGCGTAAAACTCTTCATAGAGGGTAAGCGTGCGACTGCTTAAGTTCATCCCTGGCACAAGGCCAGGCAAGGATTGCCCATTGGTGCATTCTACGAGCGCGCCATTGTCCAGTTGATATTTCACTACAGCCTTTGTTTTTTGCGTATCGGCTGCTGTATTGCCGGGCTCCGTTGCACTCCAATTAATCAAGCTTGCTCTCAGAATGCCCCCGGCGCTGATGCTGTATGCAGATGACACGCGATAGGGCATGTTGAGCGGGGATGGATAGCTGGTCAGGATGCTATTCGCATCTCCCTGGCCATTTCCTACCGCTGGATAAACAGGCAGGTCGTAGGTCGGTACGATCGTGAGTGCACAGTTTTCGTAGCCAATGGACTGTAGTTGCTGAGCAGGTGTTTGCAATGTGCCATTGAAAATAGTGATGCGCAATGTCGTACTTTGATTTGGGTTGAGCCACCTGTCTAAAGGATAATTGCGGATTTCAATATTTTTGAAGTAGGCAGTATAGACGCCTGTTTGTGTCCCTGCCAGGGCAACGGACACATACGCAACAGTCTTAATATTTCCTGAAATATTCATCAGACGTGTATACCACCGACCGCTAGCTAACCCTCCCAGGTCAGCATTTGCCGCTGGTAAGATATCATTATCATCGACATAGCCGAAGTTGGTCACATCACGTAAAGAGGTTCCATCGGTAAAAATAATATCAACGGCTGCTTTTTTCTCTGGTGAAGCGTCATCAATCCAGACGCTGTAGTGCAGGAAATCGCGCGACTGTAGCGTGTAAGAACCTGAGTAAATCTTGTAGTAGACGGCTGGATTACTGATTCCCGCGACATTCATTTGCCCTGTCAATTTGATCGTATTCGTCGGCGTGGCTGTGAGCGTGTTATTCGCCGCTGTGCAGGTAGTTAATGTCCCACTTGAAAAGTCGGACGTGGTACTCTCTATGATGGTTACAGGCGTCCCTGCTGGGCTCAATTCCAGGTTCCCATCCCCTACATTCGTAGCGGATGTAACGCCTGTAAGCGTCCCTAATGCAAACTGCCCTTGCGTGGTTTCTCTGCGATTGGCATATTGCGCAGTCACGCCTTCCACAGCAAGAATGTCTAAGAGAGAGGTAGCAATCGTTCCCGCGTAGGCATTGGTGAAGTCTGGTCCTGGATAAGTTCGCTTTTCAGCCAGATCATGATTATCTCGTATGGCTACAGCGGATTTAATCAGGGTATTCGGGCTCTCTCTATCTTCTTCTACTGAGTTGATGTATCCGCTATAAACCAATCCTTTGACGCTATCGATGACTAGAACCTGCTGTCGTTTTGTGTAGTGGTTAGTCCCTGAATCATCTCGAATCGTAAATGTGCATGTTGAAACCGCATTTACAGAGTCGTCAATCTCGAATGATCCCTCATAAATCATCACTTCTACGCCACTGATAAACACATGAATGCCTGTGGGAACGGATGCCAGACTCTTTGTCACCGTGGCATTGGCTGAAAACGTGGTGAGTTGTTCGGTGATTACGTTTGTTTGACTTGCACTTGCCTCTGCTGTAAATGAAGTGAGTCGCTCGGTGATCACATTGGTTTGTACTGTACTGGCTTCAGCAGAGAATGAAGTCAGTTGTGTATCAGTGATTGTGGTCGTGAAATTGGTCGTCGCAATGAACATCGCAACTGAGATCTGTGCCCAGTTGCCTGACGTGAACGACCACGTAAGCGTCATATTGGAGCCGGTCGCTACAATATCGCCTTCAGCGGCTCCACTGGTTGCTGGTTGGAAACGCTTGTTCTGGCTGGCTGTGGCTGTATCCGTGCTAGCCGCTGCATTGTTGACGGTATCAATCACCCATTGATTGGTGTTGGAGGTAGTAACCGTATTGGTACTAGCTGTTCCGGTTCCTGAGTTGGTTACAGCCGTTCCAAACATGCTTGTTTGTGCGACGTTGTAATAGGAAGCGGAAACACCGACAATAAACGTGGTTCCGCTAGCGGTTATAACGACGTTGTGAGCCCCTTGCGCGGGCGCTACTAGATACCACAGCGAAAGTATCTCACTGCCGCCATAGGTGATTGAGGTAAGTTGTGTCATGGCGACACTGTTGTAGGTGATACCCGATATGCTGGCTCCTGAATCGACACTCACGACAAGGATTTGATTGCTTTGGCTAGACGCGACGGTATGCGACCACGTGTTCGTGGTTCCACTTGCAACCTTATTTCCAGTAGCCGCGTCAAATGTGATAGCCATGCTTCATCCTTGCAAGATTATAATTTTATGACCACCGCAAAAGTCTGATCCGTTATGCTGTTAATGACTGCTTGCGGCACAATACAAGACGCGCCTACCGCGCCCGATACAATAGGATTCGCGTTAGCCAGCCGACACCACGTATACGTAGCGGCTGCAGTAGATGCGCCGGGAAACTTTTTTGTGATAGTTCTTGTCCGGTTGCCTATGCCAGTTCCTGTTATGGATGAATAATCACCACCGACGAGGGACAAGTACACGCCGCCCGTTGGCGTGCCTGATGGATTATCAGTGACCAGGGCAACGGGAACTACCGTTTTTCCGATAGCATGGCTAAAGGCAGGTGTAAATGTACCACCACCTACCGCTGTGATGCCAGTTATGCTGGTAGCAGCGGCTGAAGCGCCCGCTGTCGTCGCACATGACTCTTCAGAGCCGGTACCATAATCCAGTTTCAGTACAGCGTTTGCAGGGATAGCGGCTGGCAGGGCAGCCACTGCAAGAGTTGCACTTCCGGGCGGTGTACCTGCTGTGAGGGCTGTCGTGAGCGTGCTAGACCCGGCGTCTGTGCTAATGCACATCACGTTCATTGGATTGAATGCAGCGCCTGTTGCAGCAAACAGATTCCCTATGGCATCCTGAGCGCCCACGTCAGTGATCGCGTTCTTGTAAATGGAACGTTCAAGTATTTCGCCCGTCCTGGCATCACTGGCGATAATTTCCCATATACCGCGTATTCCTGGCAAAGGAAGCAGCATATCACATACTTCTTGCAAGGTCTGAGGCCGCTTTGAAGCTGGCCTATCCCAATATTCAGGGAATGCTACTTCTTTATAATCTGGTAAAAAGAGTCTCATGCTACGCGTCCTTTACTTCCTAGCTTTAATCTGACCAGTTTGTCAGTATTTTTGTTATTTATCTTTGCTAGTACCATTCCATCAACCTCTAAGATAATTGTTTGCCCTTGCCCGCCTGCACTCCCTTGCATAGCCATGACAGGTGCTATTGATGAGGCTACTGCTGTTGCACTCGGGCGTATAGGATAAGCCATCTGCTGTGCAACAATTGCTGATGCCTTCGCGACTTGTGGAGCGCCTGCAGTCAGGCCAGTGCTGAGGATATTGATAAAACGCGGCATATATTTATCGGAGTCAGCAAGCGGCCCGCCTTTCGGCGGTGAATGAAACCCTAAAGCAGACCATATCGTGTTTGCGATTCCAGTCACAGCATTCCATATCGCCCCCGCTCCTGAACTAATACTGTTTGCAAGCATACTAATAAAGTTTTGGCCCCCTTGTTGAGCACCCTTACCTATGCCAGTAAACCATCCCTGGATTTGATTCCACAATGAAGTGAGAGGACCCGAGATATAGCGCGTCCATATGCTTGCAAAGATAACAGAAACAGCGGCCCACACGGACGAGGCGAGCGAAGTGATTTTATTCCACTGCGTAGTAAGCCACGTGGTAGCGGTTGTCCAGATCGATTGAAGCCATTGCACGGCAGTGGTTACGGCTGTTTTTATCGCGTCTGATACAGTCTGCCAGGTATCATGCGCTCGTCGCTGAATATTCTGCCAGATCGCTATGACCCTATCAGAGATTGCTTGCCATGTATTGGCTGCCCATGTCTTGAATTGTTCCCATACTTTGACTGCTTCATCTACGATTGCCTTGAAATAATAATTATGATCATACATCCACTTCCAGCCGTTTACAACCGCATTGCCCATTTCAGTTGTTTTATTACGAACATTCGTGCCAAGATCAGAAAACTTATCTCCTATCCCGCTTTTGATGTCCGTGGCTTTATTTTGCATAGATGAACCAAGTTGAGAAAATTTATCTCCTATCCCCTTAAAAAGAGTAGTAAAAAACGTAGCGATACCAGACCATGCCCCTTGCAGCCATTTTGCAATATCGCCCCAATGTTGGACAGCAAGGATGATAATAGCGACGACAACAGCTATAGCGGCTCCTATCGCTAAAACAGGCCATGTGGCAGCTATCACACCAGCCGCGGCTCCCCATGCCGCGACACCCCACGCGATAAACCCAGCAATCACTGCTGGTAACGTTGCCAGAAATGAGCCTATCTGGATAGTTGCAAATGCTACCCCTATACCAATCAGCGCGTCTTTTACTACCTCAGCCCACGGACTCCCTTGTTGCATCCACAGCAAGAATTGACCGAGCGGAAAAATAATGTTGTCAGCCGCCGTCAAGATGCCGCTCAACACACCAGGCAAAAGTGACAAAGGCCCGCTTACTAGATCGTTCGCTGGGCCAGACGCCTGTAAAAATGCCCCGGCAATCTGAAGTATCTGGTTGCCTAATGTCTGAAAATCTGCCCAAATTCCGGCAAATTGATCGGATTGGAAATAACCAACAAATTGCTGTACAACAGGTTGTAATTTCTGAAATGCAGGTACGACATTATCCGAAATAAACCCGCCAATTTCCTGGAAAACAACCGCTATCGCTTGCCCTGTACTAGTAGCAAAATCCTGAAATTGCTTGCTACTGACAAGGTTCCCTAGTTGTGTCAATCCTGACTTAGCAGCATCGAACAAAGGGCCAGTGAAGGCGCGTAGAGCCGCGCTAGCATTATCTTGCAGGGTAGACAACAGGCCGTTAAAGGTGTTAGCCTGTGCAGCCATACCCCCGCCGAACATCTTATGCATACCCTCTGACACGGCCTTGATTGCAGTATCTGCAGGGATTAATCCAGAGGTTGTGAGTTTCTGCACTTCCGGTACGGTCTTGCCCATAGCGTCCGCAAGCATTTTCCAGGCAGGAATACCTTCGTCCGCTAATTGCATCATATCGCCCGCGTTGAGCTTGCCAGCAGCATGCATCTGTCCAAAGATTCCTACGATATGATCAATATCGGCGCTACTCTTACCCATAGCGCCCATTGCGTCCCCGATATTAGTGAGTGTCGGTATAACTTCTTTTGCCGTGAAGCCAAAAGCCAGCATATGTTGCGCGTCGGTTGCCAGTTCTGGAAACTCAAAGGGGGTAGCGGCTGCAAAATCTTTGAGTTGGCTCAGAAAGTCTTGTGTGGCTTTTCCCTTGCCTAGCAGAGTTTCAAATCCGACGGTCGTTTGTTCCATACTGGCATTCGGTTCTAACAGAGCAGAGGCTAGTCCTACCGCGCCCTGTGCAAGTCCTTGCATCCCTATGACCGTTTGTCCAATTTTCGCCCCGAAATCGACAATGCCACTGATGCCAGACTTGAAACCAGAGAGAATACCACCGCCTGTCGATTGCGCGGTCTCGGTAACGGTATTCATGTCGGTTTTTGCCGCGGCAATTTTAGAGGCTAAATCACCGATATCGCCTCGAAAATTGACTAACAAATCTGCTATCGTGGTACTCATGTAGTTCTTTTCGCTTCTTCCCTAGCTTTGTCTATCGCTGCCTGTTCATCTTCTTGCTTCAGGATGAAATAGGCCATCCAACGTGTGATGTCTGATTCTGCTAGCTTTGCTTCTAGCTCCGGGACGATCAGTCCCCCTCCGAGCTCGGTACAGAGGAAATGCTTGAACCGCTCTCGGGGATCATCTTCAAATTTTTTTTCGCCTCTGCAAGTGAGTTGGCTGATAGGCCAGAAGCGACCTCTACCACGTCTGATAAGGGCTTCAAGACAGTCGTACCAAGGCTAGCGACCGCTTCAATGTCGGTATCGCTGAAAATGCGTTCTTTTGTTTCCCTGAGCACAAGAGATCTACAGACAGCGGCTGCCATAGCAAGGGTGTTGTCTACTGTGCCGTCTGCAACCGTTGCCAGATTTGCACACGCTTTCAGTCCGTCGGCAGGCAGTTCAATAATAGAGAGTTGATTGTCTAGTTCTGGCAGACCAGGAATAGACCAATCTACAGGAGATTCTGCTAGTTTGCGCTGGAATAACAGCGCACGCGCTTGTAATGCATCCATGTGTTTTCTACTTTTTTCTTTCATGATTTCTCAATTATGCGTTAAAAAATTCGTCTGTTAGCTGGAATGTGAGATCTTGAATAACCGCGTTCTTTGGATCTGCTTTGACGCTCAGGTCTGATGCATAACAAAAGCCTTCATAGCGGTTATTGGTACTCGTCTGGAATGAGACAATCAAAAAATCTCTTGCTTGTAAACTCGTGACGCGGGCATTGTTTGCCCAAAACTCGCTGTACTTTAATTGGCCTGAAATGGTCGTGGGAATATAGGATTTATTGCCAGCAGAGTTGAAGACTGTCACATCTGCCATATCCATCTTTGGAGTAAATTCACAGTTTGACGCGTTCGCAACGGTTGCGTAAGGAAAGTAATTGCCTGATGCAAAACGCACTTGTGTTCCTGCTACTTGAGCTACAGCAAAAACAACACGAGCGTTAGCCCTGAAGAGCGTGAAACCTGCACTAATCGCTGCCCACGTTGCACCTATTTGCAACTCAGTGATACTGACTGATGGAGACGAGCCGCCTGTCAAACTATTGGTCTGCAGCGTGATGAGTGCCTCTGGTGTTTTTGCCATCGTGCCTGCAAACTCTACTACAAACGGTGTAGCGGGCCCAGGGCCGCCCGTTACCAGGGCGTTACCAGCTCCTATCGATGAGAGAGCCTGCAACCTTGTTTGCACGGTAGCCGCATTGTCATTCCAGTTAATCGTCGCGGTATTCTGGCCACCAAAACGAAGTATGAATGTGCCACCCGTTGGCGATCCGGTAATCTGGATTTGCTGTGTTTCGTCGTATTGTGCCTGCACAACCGTGGCTACTGACTTATCAAAGTACCGTTTTACTGCATTTGAGATGGTATATGTTGTCAGGTCGCTGGTTGTCGTTGCCTCATTAGTGAAGGCCACACCAGGCAGGCTAGCGATCAAGACCTGTGAATTATATGCGGCTATTGCCATCGCATGGCCTCAACTTTCTATGAAACTCCTAGGCAGGTGTTAGAGCTCCGGTTATCTGGAAAGTATAATCAATATCGACTTTCCCTTTGACATCGGCCTTGATGCTCAGATCAGAGATGAAACACGAGGCGCTGTAAGTATTGGTACCATTCGGACTGAATATAAGCGTCGTTGCTGTCCTGGCAAAGAACGCTGTTTCTAATGCCGCTTGCCCGTTCGTGTCGGCTTTATTCCATGAACCTGAAGCTTTGATTTGTGTCCCAAAAAGTGTAGGAATAAAGGTCTTGGTTCCGACAGCCGCGCCGCCTGAACCTCCAAATGCCGTCGTCTCGGCCATATCCATCTTGAGCGGAATTTCATAGGTCATGATATCCGCAACCGTGTTCGCTCCAATTTTGACGGTAGCTGGATATGCTGCAATAGCCATAAGAAAAGCCTCCTATTATTGTTCCTGAGTTTCAACTCGGTATCTGACTGGCATATGCCTGATATTGTCCAGTCCAGGATCATTCATCGTTGTTGAGAAGTCGTACCACGTTCCGACATGGTGTTGTGTCGCCAACGTGAGCGTCTGTTGATCAAGCAACCTGTTCATATGAGCCAGGATGATTTTACATCGCTTGAAATTTGGTGTGTTGTCCCAAATGTGCAATGTCACTGTAGCCTCATAGCCGCGTGTCCCAAATGCGTTCATCGGCGCTTCTGTGTCATCTCCCAGTGTCACATAAGGAAATGCCTGGTTAACAGGCACCGCGCCAAAGTCGAATACGCCTGTGATGATAGCCATGAGTGCACTATCCGCTGTCAGCTTGGTAAAGATAGCGGGCTGCAATTCCATCAGAGACGTTTGATTACTCATAAGCTACTCAACTCCTCTATGAGATGTTGCGCCGCAACTTTCCAGGCAGGGTACAAGTACGGGCGCGCGCGCATGTGTACCGTTCCGAACTCGACATACTTACTGTAGCTTACATTGGTAGAGACGGTCACAAACAATGGTTTTTTCTCATATTGGATGCTTGCGCGCAAACGGCCTTTGTCCACTGGACAACTTTGTTTCGCTAACGCCTGGCATTCGATGCCCGCGCCCTGCAGCGCCTGGTTCGCACGCTTTGACGTTTTCAGAGAAAAATCATCCATCATTTTAAAAACAGTGGAAAGGCCCTGCACCTGTACGATTTCAGCCATCTATTTTTTTATGCTCCGGTGGACCTAGTCTACCTACTTGCATCCGTATTTGTCTGTCTATTTCTTGCCTCTCTATTTGCGCTAATTCCTCACGGACAAGCTTACGCACAAGCTCTGTAAACACTTCACTTGTCTCAATATCCTTCGTGTCTATTTTGATAGCAACCGTCATTTCATGATTGAGAGATACCATATATACTTCACTCCTTAACGCACGCTCCCTGTCGCTTGCAACTCTTCACAGTACAGGATGATGGTGTCGTTATCCTGATCGTAGTTCTCAGCGCCTCTTATCAAGTAAATGTGATTCCCGTACACCACGCGCATGGTTTCATCGACTTTAGCAGAACGACGATACTTCATGAGCATCCGAACATTCACACCTGGATATCTTTGCTGTGCAAGGAACTGTTGATATGGGCTCCATGTCCGAAATGTCATAGGCACATTGCCCAGGCCCGTAACGATTTGCCAGTCAGGTGTATAGCCGCCTTGGCCATCAGGAGCCGTGGTAGCGCCTTGATCTTTCTGTATCTGGCAGATAATCTTCCTGCCAGACGCTGAAGACGAGACACGTTTGCGTAATGCACCGCTCGTGTTATCACCTGCCATGACTATTCCTTCTCAACAATTTCTAGCTCTGGAATGTCTTCCAGGTCAGAAGCATCATTCAATACTTTGATGCTTTTATCAGTGTCAAGATAGGCTATCTTCCCATTCTCAAATTTGACTCCAGGCAACGAATGGTAGGTCGTTTTTCCAGTGAAGCCAAAGCCCTTTGTTACCGTCTTCTGTATCTCAATTTCTTTCATCAGAGTACCCACGATTTATTGCCCATTAAGGCGTTTTGTATTTCAGCAGGCATGTCCTCACCTGTCCGATTTTCATATTTCCAGGCAATGAATTGCATCAATGCCAGTTTGATATCAGGCGGGCATGTCGAATAGCCAGCCGTGAATGTCAGCTTGTACTGATAGGCAGGCGGTGGATATTGCAAGTACACCATGCCTGGCGTTGGTAGTGCATCTACCACATAGTTGGGAACACCATTGCTATTCTGAGGCCATGTTTGCCATGCAGAGAACACGGTTATCCTGTACTCAAACAATGAGACGGCAACTAGCGGTGGCTGAGGCAGCGTCAACACAAACGGCGCAGGGCTGAATGGATTCGCTCCAAGTGATTCATTGTATTGATAGAAATCTTGATCGTAGAGCAGTTTGAAGCCGCTGAGAGAACCAGCATTGACTTGCGGCATTGTCCACATGGCCTGTATCGTTTGCGGTGCTAATGACTTGCCGGTGATTTGCTCAGCAGTGAGCCGACACTGCGAAATCAAGGCAGAGAGCACTGCGTCATCATCGGTAAAGTCCACACGTAGGTATGAGCCTGTCGAAGTTGAACGAAGGTCGCTCAGGGTAACAGGTTCTACCGTGGATGCTACTGTGACTTGCCAATCTAGCTTTAAACTCTCTGCCATAATGTTCTGCTTTCTCTACGAGGTTAAGCCGCTGGCAAAATCGCTGGACTAAACAGATGCCCTACCACCGCAAACACCGCGCCAGTGGTCGTACCAGAGGCAACATAGCGCGTGCGTACCCAGCGCTTTCTACCAATATAGTCAATCCTTTGCACGGTGCTAGTGGCCGCTGTGATGCTCGTAAAGGTCCCGCCCGCTGCGTTTGCATTCGCATCATAGAGCAAGTCGGTGATAGCGACTGTGCCATACGTGCCAGGCGCGCCCGAGCCGTTGTCGTCAGCTTCTTCAATCACAAATGCGTGCGTTCCGTCAGTCCACAGGCCAGGCAGCAATTCTAGATTCAAAGCGGCATAGCCGCCATTGCGGTAACGGTCAATATTGCCGCCGTTGGCTGAAGCGGTGTACGCCTTTGGTACCTGTGTCTGGATTGTCCAGAACTCTTTGAGCGGATTTTTCCCGCCTCGTACTCCATAAAAAGGCATGTATTTTATCTCCCTTGCAAGGGCCTCACAAGCCCTTGCATAGCATTTGTCAAAACAGTGGTTATTTTATAACCAGGAAAATGACAATTTTATGAGTTAATTTTCAGCACTGCGATCGCTTCAGGCAGAACCACTTTGCCACCGACGCGCATGCGCGCAAGGTAGGCTACCTGATTCTGAATGGCAAAGAGTTCTTTGAGCGTCTGGAAGGTGAGCCCAACACGATCCACGATCTGATAGCCTTGCCCAATATCTCCAAAGATCACCGGATACTGACCAACCGTGTAGGTGCTCGTCCCCACTGTCGGATTGGCCATATCGGGCATCTCGACAATTGGCCGACCAAACAGCGTTTCACGGAACTCATCACCGAACATTGTCCATAACGGGCGCTGCTGAGAGTCCACAAACAGACGACACACCCCAATGGTGTTGTTGGACATCATCCATGTGCCCGTTTTGCGGTAGCCTGATTTTGTGGCATGCATCAGATTGATGATGTCCTTCGGTACAATGGTAACCGTAGTACTATTATTCAGTACATTGATGCCCGTACCTGCCATAGCAGCATTCGTCAAGATGCCTTCAGGCCTGGCTACACCATCGCCAGTCAAAAAGGCCGTACCTTCCTTCTGTGCAAATTGACGGGTTAGCCTTTTGAGGATAAAGCCTTCGATGTCAAAAACGCTATCCTCAAGATTTTGCTTGGACAACTTCAGGTAGCCGTTCAGCTCACGAGCGTAAATCTCAATCATGCCCAGATTCGGGTCTGTCGATGCCTGAAACCCGGACTGTTCATCAGACCAGAAAATGTTGGTATCCGTTGCACCCTCACTCGGGATCAAAAGTTTTTCACCGCCGATAATCTGTCTGTCCGCAAGAGAGCGCACTGGACTGATAAGGAAAAGCTTCTGAATGAACTTGTCAGACAAGTCAGTCCCAGCAAAGAATCCCCCTAAATCAGCGGCTGCGCTTACCAGAACTTTTTGCTCATCAGGATATGGATCAATATCCATCTGATTGAAGTCGATCAGTTTGCGCTCTTCATTGGTTAGAGCGTCAATATCGCCGCGCTTACGCATCCATTTTTCCAGTGCTTTGGTTGCGGCTGGCTTCTGCCCTCGTTTGCCCGCGTAGTTGCCAGCATAGCCAGGACGTTGGGCAGCTAGTTTCTCTTCTTTTTCCTGCTCTCGTAGCGCCTTGTATTCAGCGATCTTTGCATTGATCTCAGCATTGAAGGAATCCAACTCGACCTTTGCTTCAGCCGGAACCACGCCACCTTTACTGATTTTTTCCTCAGTTTTGGTTTGCCACGTTTCAATTGTCCTGACCCGATCGTCAAGATCTTTGTTGAGCTTCTGAATAGCTTCAGTCAGCTCTTTCAGCTCTACAGATGATACTGCCATGTAGGTATCCTACTTTCTTGAAATGTTTCTGATAGTGATGCTATTCGTCAAACCCTGCAGATGATGAGTGGATACCGCGTCATCTTCCTGGTTACTGCTATCCTGCTTTGTGTGAGGTGGTGTATCCGCGCTCATCACTCCGCTTGATCCTTGTTGCTGTGCTGCTGTGAGCATTGATTTCATTTCGTTACAATGCCCTTGAATGCCCTGAATAGCTTTCGTCATCAACGTATGGTTCCGGGCAGAGATAACCCTGCCTGCTTTTTGCTCCTGGCCTGGCTCCCCTGACATCCATCCATACTGGATACTCTGATCATCATCAGGCTGTAACGCCTCTACCATCCCTAAATCAACGCCTTGCTGCACATAAGCGAGCATGGCATCACTGAACTGGCTAAGAGCAGCCCTGGTGTCTTCTACGGGGCTATCCCCAACTTGAAAAGCTGCAATAATCTCAGACTTCAGCGCGTACCACAGATTCCAGAGATCATCCTGCCAATCGTCTTGCAGTCGTTCTTGATAGGTTGCGGTGAAGTCTTTTGTGACTGGCTTTGATTTGTTCAACATGTTCTGTATCCTTTTTACTGTGGTCACATCCGCAAGATCGTTCATCGGAAAGACTACCGCGCTTCCTTCCATGATTGCGATTTCTAGCAGATTGCGTATGGAGCGCGTCCCATCTTTGACGTATTCATAGCGAATGGCTTTATACCCCATACTTTGCTTTTTCATGGTCCCCATTTTGAAGCTGCTATAGAGTTCTCTGCCGAGCTGAGTATCCATGTTGTATTGCGTCTTAATGTACAGCCCTTTTTTATCCTCATTGGCTTCAAAAATGCCGCCTGGCGGCAAGATGTTGTAATCATGATTCCAGAGATAGGGCCACAAAAAGTCTAGCCCTTGCGCGCTTTTACGGGCGTAACTATCTGCAATGGTTCTTTTAAAAGCGCCCGGCATGGTCCGGTCGTCGCCAAAGTCGATATTGCCCACAAAGTTAAGATAGCCTTCAGTGATGCCCTTTTCGTCATTGGTTGCTTTGATCTCGCCAATAATGGGAAAGTATTCAGTTTTGCGCTCGACTTTGGCTACTCTCATATGTCTATCCTCACAAGCTGAGTTGACCCGTCCTCGTTACGCTGGTAGACCGGGGAAATCTGAGAATATTCCATGCCTTCTACGACACGTGGCAAATCAGGCCCCTCAATCACAATGCTCCATTGTCTGGGCATCCACTTGTAAAAAATGGCACGCACGGTATAGGACTCAGGTAGAAGCAAGCGTTTATGCACCTCAGCAAACACACCCTTATCTCGCAATACACCTTGAATATCAGTAGCGTCTATCGTGAGCACATCGGTAAATACCTCACGCCACCAGCTATCTGAAGCACAAATCACGCCACCACGCTCTTCTAATACTTGTTCAGTCATGATTTCACCTCTGACAAGTACATCATTTTGCCTTCGCTCCATTTCCCATGACGCGAAACATATTCGCCATTCTTAAAAGTGAGGCTAACAGTAAAGTTATCCGTTGGTTTGTACTTCTTCCATCTATCTTCAGATGCAACCTCTTTCATTTCAGTTTGAATAGCAAAATTGAGTACATCCTCTGGTAAACGATTTAATTCTTTTAACCATTCCATAAAGTATGGATACTTTTTGAGTATTTCAGGGCTAACAAGTTCTGAAGAAAATGACATTTATTTGGCCCTCAGCAATTCTCTATAGTAGTCCCTGGATACTTCCCTGGCAGGTGGGATACTTTTACTTGTGTCCTCTTTCACCCGTCTATAGTATTGAGTGCACCTGCATGACACCACCTCATCAGCAGGAGCACCGAGCGACGAATCGCCTGGATACATCAACTGTGAGCCACCTACCTTAAACGGCTCATCCATGTCTACCTCTTGCCCGTCAGCCTCTGCGTGATCAGGGCGTGTACGACTATCTGAAGTCGATAGCCATACTTTCTTGAGCGTCAATCCACTGGATTTCGCCGCTTCTTGTGATCCGTAGTTTGAGGCAGCTATCACTTCAGTCCTGGCAATAACTTCAGAACGCTTTGGGATGATAGAAACCAGATAGAGATCATTCAATCGTTTGACGAGGGCTGGTAACGCTTCACCTGCCTGTACCCCTTGTGCCAACGCACTCTGTATTTCTGCTCGGGTCGTATCTGTGATCTGAGTAACCTTCTGCGCTGCAAGAGAATAAAGATACACCAATACATCAGGAGCGTACAGATTAAGATCGTCAGGCGCCGCATCGTCTTTCGTCTGGAATGGCCTGTATTCATACTTCAATTCCTTTAGCGTGTCCGTGCCTACATCAGTACCAACATCCTGATACAAGCTCACTATGAGATGTTTTAGCGCGCCTGACTGCTGTACCACGTCTAACGCATGCATGGCTTTTGTTTGTGCCTGGCCAGGATCTACACTGTCAGGCAAAGAGGCCAGAACAGTTTTTTGCTCGTCTTTAAAATAATCCGCAACACGCTCGGTTATCGTTGTTTCCCATTTGATCCTTTGTGATTCCATTTTCTTGAGATAATTTTGTTTCTGTTCAGGTGTAGTCAAATCCAACGCTTTCGCATACTCCCATAAGCGCATACGTGGCGCTGGCAGCATCTTCTGCTTTGACTTTGATACATCATTCCCATCATCGCCTTCAGTCCCGTCAGTCCCATCAGGCACTTCTGTTATTTTTGTTGGCGGTAACTGTAAAGGTGGCGACGGCGGCGGTGGATTGAGCACTTTATCCATTTGCGCTTGAATATAATCATCAAGTTGATCGACAAAGACAGGCACTTGTTGCAACAACACAAAATCTTTGTTGGGCAATTGTTCTTTGCCTTGTATCGTCCGTGTTTCGTGGAATGTTGATGTTCCACCTGCAAACTCATTGCCAGCCCTGTCAGACTCTACTGCTTTTGCCTCTTGAAGCCGTTCCCGTATCGTCTCGACATCCTCTTTATCGTAGTCGAGATAGCCACCGTAACGCGGTGTGAGCCACATGTTGAGTGAACCAACGAACATGTCCATAATCGGAAACACGATATCTGTATAGAGGAAGTGTTTCGCTTCAGCCTGGTTATTAAATGTGGCATCTGCCAAGCCCAGCAAGAAAGTAGGGAAATTAAAGAAAATTCCAGCGATATCGCGATCGCCCTTTGTATCTGACTCTAACCAATCCAATTCGTAAGGACTCATGCTCATCGACTGCCATTTGACGCCGCCGTGCAGGATAGCGGTCTCGCCAGCGTTACGCGGCCCGGCGAATTTCTTGCGGATCTCTTCTTTCAGTCCTTTGTATTCCGTGTCACCCAACAAAGCATCAGTGACCCATGCGCCCCCGGGGCGGGCCATATTGGAAAGTAACCCGAGGTTCCACTTTTGCCCAGCCTTTTGGATGTCTACGAGCATGGCAGCAACTTCTACAGGTGAAAGGCCGTACACGTCATCATTCCCTGCGAACAATTTATTGTGCATGATCTGCATTGGATCGTATCGTTTTGGCGGATGGAATGTCCCGAACTCGTAGTATTCAGGCCCGTTCTCATTGACTTTGATTTTTGTCAGGTCCGGTCTCAAATTGTACAGCTCATCAAACTTCGCTTTAGGATTGTTCCCGACATTGATGCCCAGAATGTAATTGTTTCCGGTCATGCAGTAGTACGCAATCATCGCTTCACGGAAAGCTGTACCCGCAACACGTGGAGCGGGCATGTTCCACAACTTCAACAGTTCAGACTGGCCAGAATCAATTTCACGCTCTTTCGTCTCGTCCGTATAGTGCTTCCATTTAATAGTGCTGCCAGCTCGAGCGATGTGACCAACGACTCTGAAGACAGTTTTAGAAGAGCGATAGCCTTCCTGAATGTATGCACGCATGTTACGCGGCATCATGGCAGGCTGTTGAGGCGCTGTATTGCCTACGACTACCGCTACATTCGGATCTGTTTTCTGTTGTGGCAAGGGTGCACGACGGCGCTTACTCATACGCTTGCCCCTCCCTCAGCCAATTCTATCAGTCGCTCAATATAAAATCTGGCCTTCTTGAGATCATCTAAACCGTCCTTTTGCCGCCAACGTGACACATATTTGATCACGTTCCCTTCGTGAAAACCCAGTCCGTTTTCTTCGATATACTGAAGCGGCTCTATCTTGAAGTTTTTATAATGTTGACTTTCATGTGCTTGATTTACCAGTAAATCACTCTTTTTCATTAGAGATAACTCCCTTCATGGGAGTCAGCCCACTCAAAAATATTGACTTGCGGTCCTTTTTTGTACAGTTCCTGCAACTGTACATCCTGTTCTTTTTGTGCAATTACCGCCTGTTCAGCAAGAATGGCTGTAGCGTCAAGGATTTGCTCTATGCTCAAAGTAGGATCTATTTTTTGCGTGGCATCGTTGCTGTCCAGATCAAGCACGCCGGGTACTTTGCGTGTGCACACCACAATAGCGGCCATTGATTTCGTGTCGACTTGATCATCTTTCGGCGCTTTGGGAAAGTCAAGAATCTCTTTCTCATACTCAAACAGCCAATGAGCGTTTTTGTGGCTGTAGCATTTCCCGTTGCTATCCCAAATAGACGCAGTACTGGAGCGGGTCACTTTATCCGCTGGAGGTTTGAACTCTTGCGCTGGCAATCCCTTATCCCTGGCAGATTGCACCATAGCCAATTGATAGGCTACACTCTCAACAGCCGCCAGGCTGAAATTATACTTCTCATGGAACAAGACGAGCTGGTCTAGCTGCTCATTAAAAGGAAAATGTTCCCTAACGATTTCTAACAAGAGCAAGTCTTTATAGGATGTCACAGCATAAGCAGCGAACACGGTATAATCTGCTGACTGCTTCTCAGAGATAGCCAGATCAACTGTGCAAAGTTTCCAGCAGTCCTTGAACGGGATAGGCTTTATCCCGCGTGGCGTTTCCAGCAGGTAGCATTCTGTGGTGTAGTCGATGGTAAAGTATCGCTGATTCTTGCTCTGAAAAATATTGCCGCCTGCAGGTACTGGCCTTTGCTGATACAAAGCAGCATAGCCAAGCGGCCCATGTTGTCTCTTTTTACGTGCGATAACGTCTGACCCGAACTTTTCAGACCAGAGTAATTGTCCTTCTTCTCTGCGTGGATCTTGCCATGTTTTCCCTGACATCGGGAAATACGTTCTGCAGGCCGATCCTGGCTCGTATTCCGCTGCAAGATTGAGATGTACCCATTCCTGGCCTGTGTTGCCTTCCAAGATGTAACCAGAGACATCTTGAGTATGGACGCGCTGTCAAATCAGAACGCTTCTGCTCAATCGGGTGTGGGTCATCAATCAACAAAATATCACCACCCTCACCTGTGGTTCCTGCTGAGCCAACTGATACAGCCTGCCTATATCCCGATTTATCGTTCTCAAACTTCATCTTGGCATCTTGATCTTTGGTGAGGGTAAAGATAGATCCATAGCGGTCTTGAAACCAGGGTGATTTGATGATGCGTCTACACTTCAAATTGTCTCTCGTCGCAAGATTGAGCGCATAGCTTGCACACAGCCAACGCAGAGAGGGATTATGTAACCATGACCAGGGATGAATAAGCGTAGAAATATAACTTGATTTCCCGTGTCTGGGTGGCATATTGACGAGCAGGCGCTTGATATCGCCTTCCAAAACGGCTTGCAGATGTTCAGCTATGGCTTCAAGATGCCAATTGCCGACATAGGCTTTTCCTGGCTCTATGATGTGCCAGGCTTCTTTTGCAAAAATAGCGAAGGAATTTCGGGCGCGTGCAGCCTGTATCTCTAAAGAAGCAGGAAGAACGGCGACCATGGAAAACCCTCGCAGTCATATACAAAAATAAAACCCATAACTATAAGTTATTAATATTGTCATCATCATAACATAATAACAAGCTGTCCACAAGACGTATCCACAATTGCTGTGGATACGTGGATAACCTATCTTGATTACATCCTACTGTCCTACCACTAGACACACCTGTTATAATCCATTTTCAAATGGACAACATGAGAACGCTTGGAAGGATACACCCTATGTTAAACGATCCAGCAAAACCAGAAATTCAACCTGTATTGATGACCATCAATGAAACAGCCACATTCTTGCATATCAGTCGTGCCCATGCCTATCGACTGATTGCTGAACAAGGGTTGCCTACCTACAGGCTGGGTGGATCAGTACGTACACGTCGTGAAGATATAGAGGAGGGCAGAATTAAAGCCAGGATCAGAGGAGCTAGCACAATTTCTCTATGAAATATATGCGCGTCTGGCATGGAGCCCGAAATGGGAAAATCTGTCAGCGAACAAGAAACGGCTCATGATTGCGTGTGTGTCTGAACTCATCAAGTCGTTGAGAGGATAACTATGAATAAACGTCTATATCCACTTCGTCCATATTATGAAACAACAGATAAAAGAAGAAGGGTCATCTTCCGAAAGCTCACAGAAGAGGAAGTGGCAGAGATTCGCATGCAGTTTGCAAACCATATAAGTTTGCGTACCATTGCCAGAAAGTACAACGTAACTTCTAGAACAATCGATAATATTAAAAAAGGCAAAACGTATAAAGGAATATAAAGCATGGCAAAGAGGCGTGAAAAGGGCGACGGGAGCATTTACCAGAGAGGCGACAAGCTGTATGTCGCCTATGCACGTTTGCCCTCGGGCAAGAAAAAGTATGTGTATGACAAAACTAGATCAGGCGTAGCGCGAAAACTGAAAGAGCTGCAGCGCAATATTGCAGCCGGAACACTCATCACAGCCAGGCCAGAAACGGTAGAAGCGTACTTGTGGAGCTGGTTAGAGCGCAAAACCAGACTGAAAGAAACCACCTACCAGAACTACAAGAACGCCATTGCCCTGGCTGTACCGCATATTGGGCATCTCAAATTGCAGAAATTGACAGGCGATCACCTGCACAAGATGTATACGGATCTACTCAAAAACCATCGAACACGATCCGTACAAAACACGCATACTATTTTAAAGATTGCCTTTAAGGATGCAATCAAACGAAAAAAGCTGAATAGCAATCCTTGTGATGATGTTGAGATGCCCTACAAGCCAGATGAAAAGAAATATGAAGCAACGGCGCTCACATCTGATCAATGTATGAAGCTGATAGAAGCGGCAAAGGGAAGCAATCTTGAATGCCTTGTTGTCTTCACGCTAGCTACTGCTCTACGACGCGGTGAACTCATCGGGTTACGTTGGGCAGATATCGACTTTGAAGAAAAAACGGTGAAGGTGCAACGTACTGCCTCATATCTGCCAGACAGAACAACAGGCAAGTACCATTACATTGAAACCACACCTAAAAGTGAGAGCAGTCAACGTACCATTCCACTGACAGAGTTCGCTCTAGCTGCTTTGAAATCTCACAAAATCAGACAATTGGAGCAACGATTGCAGGTAGGAGCTACCTGGATAGAAAAAGATTTAGTGTTTCCTGGTAGTTTAGGAAAGCACTTTCCTACTACCACGCTTAATCACCAATTTAGGCAAATCGTCAAACAGGCAGGGATACCAAACATTTGTATCCATGAGCTGAGGCACTCAGCCGCAACACTGTTACTCAAAATGGGAGTAGATATAAAAGTCATTCAGAAAATATTAGGGCATGCCAACTATTCCACGACTGCCAATATTTACGGACATGTGCTCATGGATATGCAGCAAGATGCCATGCACAAAATGGATGATCTATTTGGCTCAAATGGGTGATTTTCTTGTTATTGGCTGCAAACGTGGCTGCAATGTAGATGCTCAGTGAGAGTTTTGAGCTGGAAAAGCACGATGTTGTACTCGATAGGTAATAATGGCGATGGACGCTCACTCTTCATTCTTGTCTTTATTGGAGCGTCTCTATACGTCTCAATTGAATTCGTTTTTTCTATGTTGTCCAATCAGTAAGCTACAAAATTGGCTACACTTCCCCTTCTTCTTTCACCCGATGCCAGCAAAGATCGCTAGGGCTTGGGCCAGCCATGAGACCGGCAAAAGTGAGGCCGCAAGCACAACCGCGCAGGGCTGTATGATTCTGATTAAGTAGGAAGACAAAGGAATGATCATGATCTGGCAATGGCGTGGTTTGGTTTTGCAATGCGGCAAAATGTGCCTGTATCCACTCTATCAATTCGTCAGGCGTCGTATGTTCGATAATCTGTTTTATTTCTTCGCGAATATCTTGCAAATCGCTCATTGCTTGCCCTCCACTTCCCAGGCAGTCAGATCAAGCTCAGGATCGGGTGTAACCACGGTACCGATAATAGGACTACCGTCCTCTCCTATCGTAATACCTTTTCCATTGTGCTCGTAGTAAGTCACACGTGCCTCATTTCGTTCTTTCACATTAAGCAACAGCTCGATGCGTGTGACATTCGTTATCGCTTCACCTGTTTCCGCGTCATAGACATTG
>WNGD01002529.1_pt1 | contig 31094 bp, 25 predicted proteins | sample 5400671 | NCBI WGS metagenome assembly WNGD01 (sample SAMN13153369, study PRJNA577476) | soil metagenome | isolation source: 40 cm soil or saprolite under grassland replicate 2 | place: USA:California | collected 2016-06-15
CCTATCACATCTATGCGCGCGAGTATCCAGGGGAGGAGCCACCCATAGTCTTGATGCACGGCTTTCCAGACAATGTGCATCTCTACAATCGTCTCCTTCCCTGGCTCTCCCCCTCGCGCCGGGTCGTGACGTTTGATTTTCTTGGGTGGGGCGCCTCTGAGAAACCCGCCGGGTATCCCTACACCGCAGCGAATCAAGTGGGGGACGTCGATGCGGTGATTGAGCACCCGAAACTCAAACAGGTAGTGCTTGTGGCCCACGATGCTTCTGGTCCACCAGCGATTGATTGGGCGCTTGAACATGCTGATCGCGTTGCGGCGCTCGTGTTGTTGAATACGTACTATGGTACGATGCCAACGTTACGGCCGCCGGAAGCCATCTGGCTCCTTTCTACACCTCTGGTCAGAAACGTGGCGCGGGTTGTCTCGAAGTCCTTTCACAATTTTCTCTTCCGTCGGTTGTATTGGTGGCAGGTCGGCAGATTCATGCGAGACGCAGCAGCCAGAGAAGAGTTCGTACCTCTGCTCTATCAACAATTTGCTGTCACGCCAAGTACACAGCCCGCTTTCTTTCGTCTGAATCAGGATTTACCATCCACGGTGCGAGATCGTACGAAGATGATACCACAGATGAACGCGTTCAGACGACCAGTGCGGATCATTTTCGGCGCGAGCGACCCGTACTTGAATGTCGGCGTTGCCAAACGCTTTCACGAACTGTTTCCAACGTCTGAGCACTTCCTTGTGCCAGGTGCGCATCACTATGTTCAGATAGATGAGCCAGAGCAGGTAGCACACCTGATCCTCTCTACACCTCTAGCGCATGAGGCATGAAAGGAAAGGAGATCAGTATCATTGGCTTCACTGAAAAGGAGAAAATAGATGAATTCCACACCAAAAGTCGCTCTTGTTACCGGAACCTCGTCCGGCTTCGGCAAGGCCACTGCCGCTGTTCTGGCGGCGCATGGCTTCCGAGTATTCGGCACCAGTCGCACACCTGCTACCAGGGGCTCCGCCTCCTACGAAATACTTTCCCTTGATGTACGCTTGGAGATGTCAGTTCAGGAATGTATTGAGACAGTTCTTCAGCGTGCCGGGCGGATCGATCTGCTGGTCAACAACGCGGGCTATGCCCTGGGTGGCGCGCTAGAAGAGAATACTGTCAGCGACGCCCAGGCCCAGTTCGACACCAATGTGTTCGGTGCTCTGCGCCTGATCAACGCTGTTCTCCCCATCATGCGCCGCCAGGGGGTCGGGCAGATCATCAGCGTCAGCTCGCTGCTTGGAGTAGTCGCTCTCCCCTACCTCACCCTCTATTCCTCCAGCAAGTTTGCGCTAGAAGGAATGATGGAAGGGCTGCGTAGCGAAGTGCGCCCATTCAATATCACTGTGTCACTGGTGGAGCCAGCGTTCTTCAAGACCAACTTTGCAGTACAGGCGCCAGGGCGACCTCTTGCCGACTATGCGCCTTTCCGCGAGTCGGTATTGCAGGATGTGAGCAGAGCAGTCGAGCAGGGACCAGATCCCGAGCAGGTTGCCAGAGCCATTCTGCGGGTGGTCACCACACCAAGACCGCGCCTGCGCTACCGCATTGGCCCACGCGCGAATCTTCTTGTCGGGCTGCGTCAGTTGCTGCCTGCCTCTTTGTTCGAGGGGATGTACCGGCGCATCTTTCATCTTGATTCCACGGTGATTCCCACACCGAGTTCATAAGGCTTGTCCCAGTGAGATTACCTCCTCTGGGACAAGCCTCTACGTTGTCGGTTAGGGGATCATCTGCATCTCTTCCTCGCTCCCTACCGCTGCTCCAGTCTCGCCGGGCCTTCGCTGGGCTGCTGCACCATGGGAACATCTTTCAGGAAGAATGTGGCCAAGATGATAGCTCCGCACATTATGAACACCGCTATGAGGCCATGCTGGATAGCAAAGGCGAGCGAGAGCTTGAGCGCTGCGAACATCTGGTCGAGCAGGTGCTGCGCCTGCTGCATCGCCTGGGCTGCCACTGATACAACGATCTGATCGTGCTGTGGACCAGAGGGTACAAGCGCTACAGCGCGCTGTGCCGCAAAGTGCTGTGCAGTGTGTACCACTGTATCGCGATAGGCCGGATTGACGAGCGCCTGGAGGTTGGTGGCGGCCTTCAATCCTGCAGGTGTGAGCTGGTGTACGACGGAAGCCGGGATACGGCGGGCGATATCGTTAGTAAGGTTGTTGTTCACTACGGTCCCGACAATTGCTACGCCCAGCACTGCACCAAGCTGGCTAAGGTACCTCACTGCGCTGGTGCCGATGCCCAGGCGCGTACGCGGCAGGGCATTCTGCGCGGCTATTGTCAGTACGGAGAAGAACGGACCTAAGTGGCACGTTCACCAAATATCGAGTAGAGTTGGCTGTATTCAATGCCCACGAATTGCAATGGGAAGGATGCGCAGGGCAACTGAATAAATCGATGCGAAATTTTCTGGGGTAGAGTAGCGCCTAGCAATGAAATTGCGATATTTTTCCACATAGGTGGGAAGTTGATCAGCGGAGGGATCATCAGAACTCACTCGCCCCTGGCCGGTGATGACGATGATATCACCCCCAGACCCATTCCCATCAAAATTGAGGGCTACCCTGGAGTTCTGTTGCAAATGCACCAGGCGTTTGGCATCTGCCCGGCTATAAATGAGGAAATTCGACGCAGCTTCATCCCATAGAAACCAGACAGGAGTCGGTTGTGGCATGCCTTTCGCATCAACGGTTGTGAGCCAGATTAAGCGTTCGTCATGCAGACGACGAGCAACCCTTTCACCAAATGGCGTCAATGGATCTGGAAGTTGAAATGTCATAGTATCCTCTCTTTTCTCTAAAACCTCAAATCTTTCTGTTTCAGGAAGATTCCCATTACTGGTGGTACACAGTCACTATTATCGCATACCCTTTTCTGGCAAATTCACTAGCTTTGCGCTCTCTTCCCACAATTGTCGTTGGAGCGACTCATTATAGGAAATCGACGCTGTCTCCATGGGGATGCTCTTCACAAAGTATTTGCCTGTGACGCTCTCTACATCTGGTGACGAGGCCAGGTAGATTGATGTTTTCGCTCCCTCTTCCGGGCTGATGCCAAGAAAGGCCAGGATGAATTTCGCCGCAATGCGACCAATGGGGCCGAGACCACCCTGCCCGATGCTCGTAGCAACGAAGCCAGGGTGGAGACAGTTGGCAGTCACACCAGTTCCCTCCAGCCGACGCGCCAGTTCGTAGATGAAAAGCACCAGGCCAAGCTTCCCCCGGCATTATTGATCAGCACATGCAATTGTGTGTAATATTGCTTGAAGTTCTCCACGAGTTGACGTATGGACTGTTGCGATGACAGGTCTGCAAGCAAGAGATCAACGCCGTTATTACCGCTTTTCGTCTTGATCTCGCTCTGTGCTGCCTCACCCCTCGCGGAGTCGCGGCACACCATGACCACGCTTGCCCCCATCTGTGCCAATCCCAATGCAGTGGCTTTCCCGATACCTGAATTGGCGCCAGTCACCATGCAGACCTTCCCTTGCATAGTATTATTCAATGTTGGCATGATGCATTCCTTTCCTATATTTACCTGATGACTATCTTACCAGGAACGAACAAGTGGGTGACAGCTTCAAGCCAGTTGTCACCCACTTATTTTGAACATCCTTCTACGATGATATCAGAGCAGTATCCGCTTTCTCTGGAAAGGCTTAGTTAGCTCTCTTCGTGTTAAAGCCAATAGTCATTCCAAATCAGAGGCTCTTGATACAAGCGTTTATCCAGTGTACACTGCTCTTAAGCAGGTTTCAGTTGATGAGTAGTAAAGTCGAATTACAGATAGGATATAGATCATAATCCCGGCGTTTAATCCAAAAGATTAACAGAAAGACAGGGGATGTTTTATGAACGATTTCTTTGAACAGTACCCGTTGCGCATTCTTGGTGTCTTCGCTCATCCCGACGATGAGATCTTTTGCGCGGGCGGCACCTTTGCCAAGTATGTAGCCGCTGGCGCAGAGGCGATGGTCGTTTCCGCAACCCGGGGTGAGGCAGGACAAATCCGCAGTGCACAAGTTGCCACGCGGCGCACACTCGGCCAGGTACGTGAAAAGGAACTTCGCCTGGCCTGCCAGCGACTTGGAGTCCAGCACGTGGTGTGTATGGACTACATTGACGGTACGCTGAATGAGGTTGACCAGGAAGAGCTGATACTACACGTAGCCAAAATTATACGCACCTTCCGCCCCGATGTCGTCATTACTTTTGGGCCGGATGGTGGCTATGGTCATCCAGATCATATTGCCATTAGCGCTGCTACCACCGCCGCCTGCCTGCGAAGCGGTGATAGCACGCAATTTCCCGAGCAGATTGCAGCAGGTCTGGCAGCACACCAACCAGCCCGGCTTTATCACAGTCTATTTCCGCGCAATCACATGCTGCTTCTGGAACGGCTGGTACAATGGTTAGTAAGGGCCGATGAGAGGTTCTGCGGGACTTTTGAATTTGCGCGTGCGCTTTTGCTTCTTTCTGAGGCATCGACTTTGCTGGGCTACATCAATGATTATATTGATGTAAGCTGGTATCCGGCTGGGTTCTACATCGTCGAGCAAGGCGAATCTGCTGTAAGCCTGTACTTGATCCTCTCAGGGGAAGCGGAAGCCATTCGCGAGGGAGCTGATGGAACGCAACAGGTTCTCGGGCGCTTGAAGCCTGGAGCATTCTTTGGGGAAGAAGGGGTGGCTTACGGGAAGCCGCGCAACGCGCACGTGATTGCGGTTGATAATGTAACCTGCCTGGTCTTCTCCCCAAGCACGCCTACCGCGTTCCTCGGACGCGGTAAGGGAGCTCATATTACTGGGGCAACGGAAGCCGATGAGAACAGTGAAGTGCAAAAACCTGGTGCTACTACCTGTATTGATGTAAGTTCCTATATCGAGCAGAAAATTGCGGCCCTCGCTGCACACCGTTCGCAATGTCCAATCGAACCAGAGATGCTTCCGATCTCAATTCTCCAGGAAATGATGGGGCAGGAATATTTCGCGCGCGTCTATCCCACTCCCGAAATCGAAACGGAGTTACTTCCGTCGCACTTCCCTACTTCTTAGTCCCTACGCTAATGAAAGTGGTTAGCTCCCATCACTCTAGCCTTGCTCGCATCCCCTTTGCAAAGATCACCTTCGGTTGCTTCTACAAGCACTCCAGGTTCAATATCTTGTGTGTCAGAATTCTGCTTTTCTTATCCACCAGCTGAGAGGGCCACTTTGAATGAAGCAGGTGGGGGCAACAGTTTGATGTCGTTGTATATCTGGAGGACGAGTTGCTGGTTAACAACAACCCCTTCTACCAGGTCGCCTGGACGAAATTTTCCTTGTAAGAGGCCTTCTGCCAGGGGATCTTCGACCATTCTTTGAATTGTGCGGCGGAGTGGACGAGCACCATACTCAGCATCGAAGCCCTTTTCGATCAAGAAATCCTTGGATGCTTGAGATATGAGCAGTTCGATTCGTTGCTCGGTCAGTTGTGCACGAACACGGTTTAGCAGCAACTCGACAATGGAATACATCTCTTCAATCCGCAACGAGTGGAAAACAATGACGTCGTCGATACGGTTCAAGAACTCAGGCTTGAAGATATTCTTCAATTCGTCCAGCACCTTGCTCTTCATGCTCTCATACTCGGACTGATTAGCTTTGGCCGGATCTTTGAACTGCTTGAAGCCAATGCTAGCTTCCCTGTTCAATGAGGCTACGCCAACATTAGAGGTCATGATGAGGATAGTATTACGGAAGTCGACTGCGCGTCCCATGGCGTCGGTTAACTTGCCATCTTCCAGGATCTGAAGCAGCATGTTAAAGACATCAGGATGAGCTTTTTCTATTTCGTCGAGCAGGATTACACTATAAGGCTTGCGGCGTACCGCCTCAGTAAGCTGACCACCCTCTTCATAGCCAACATAACCAGGAGGGGCACCAACCAGACGTGCAGCCGCGTGACGTTCCATGAACTCCGACATATCGATTTTGATGAGCGCCTCTTCACTACCGAACATAAACTCGGCGAGCACACGGGCAAGCTCTGTCTTCCCAACACCGGTTGGTCCCATAAAGATGAAAGATCCGACAGGCCGTAAGGGGTCTTTCAGACCAGCACGAGCGCGGCGTACAGCCCGGGAGATCTTCTCAATTGCCTCATGCTGACCAATGATACGCTTGTGCAGTGCCTCTTCCATACGGAGCAGGCGCTCTGACTCTTCCTGAGCGATACGCATCACAGGAATACCTGTCCACATCGAGACGACCTGCGCGATTTCCTCTTCACCGACGGTATGCTTCTCGCTCGCACGTTCTCGACGCCAGCTTGATTCCAGCTTGGCAATGAGATCACGCTGCGTGACCTCCCTATCACGCAGTTCTGCTGCCAGTTCAAACGCCTGTTGCTGAATAGCCATTTCCTTTTCGCAGAGTATCGCATCCAGTGCCTTCATCGCTTCTTTGAGGCTGAGAGGGGCAAGACAGCTCTGCATGCGAACCCTGCTAGCCGCTTCGTCAATCAGGTCAATCGCTTTGTCGGGCATATAGCGGTCAGTGATGTAGCGGCTTGCCATCTCGACGGCAGCCCGCAGCGCCTCGTCGGTGATAGTCAAATGGTGATGTGCCTCATAGCGTTCGCGAATGCCTTTAAGGATCTCAATAGTCTCTTCAGTCGTAGGTTCACGGACGATGATCTCCTGGAAGCGGCGTTGCAAAGCGGCGTCACGTTCGATGTACTTGCGATAATCATCGAATGTCGTAGCCCCAATGCATTGCAATTCACCACGCGCCAATGCAGGTTTGAAGATATTTGAAGCGTCAACTGCTCCTTCGGCTGTACCAGCGCCGACCAACATATGGACTTCATCAATAAAGATGATGCAGTCCCTGCTGTTGCGAATCTCTTCGATGATCGCCTTCAATCGCTCTTCAAACTCACCTCGATACCTAGTACCTGCCACCAGTGGGCCAAAGTCGAGTATGAGCAAGCGTTTGTCGAGCAGTGACTCAGGGACTTGGCCAGCAACGAGCCGTTGTGCTAATCCTTCGACGATAGCCGTTTTTCCAACACCAGCCTCACCGATGAGTGCTGCATTATTTTTGGTGCGTCGAGAAAGGATCTGGATAACGCGTTCGATCTCTTCGTGACGACCTATGACGGGATCAAGCGTCCCGGCATAAGCAGCGGCTGTGAGATCGATACTCACCCGGTCAAGAATGGGAGTTTTTGAGCGATTGGTATCACGTTCATGGAGCATACTAGATGGACTGATCACCTGGATCGTTTGCATGCGAACTTGCTCCAGGTTAATACCCAGACTTTCCAACACACTTGCACCGATCCCTGTGCCCTCACGCACTAACCCTAACAGAAGATGCTCTGTCCCAATATACCGATGATTCAGCTGACGAGCTTCGTCGATGGCGAACTCCATTACTTTTTGGGCGCGCGGTGTGAGGCCAATTTCACCTGCAACAAGGTGATCTCCATAGCCACGAATAAATTCAACAGCCCTACGAACCTTATTCAGTTCCACACCGAGGTTCCTCAAGACCTTTGCGGCGACACCGTCATCCTCACGTATAAGACCGAGTAGGAGATGTTCAGTGCCAATATAACCATGTTGGAAGTATTGAGCTTCTTCTAGAGCAAAACTCAATATTTTCCTGGCTCGCTCTGTGAAGATTTCAGGCCCCTCTTTGTCGTTCAATTCTTTGTCACCTCCTTCTTCATTCACGGAGCGTGAGCAAAAAAAGTGACACTTTTTTCTGGCCTTCAATCGCACAAATAGCTGCGATTAAACAATTCGCATGCTTACCACCCTTAGTCTGGACTCACCTCACGTGGCGGAATCGGTAGATCAGTCGTGTAGATTCTCTCTCCCACCGCTTTTTGTGGCTGAGGCATCACCTCTTCACGAAGATAGGAACCGCTGGCATCCGTATTCATCCCAGGCCAGAACCGACCATAAGAGTAATGCCCCGTTTCGGCTGGCGAGAGTGGGTGTGGCCCTCGCGCAAATTGTGCCACGCCAGACACATCAGGTACGCCTACTTCTGGTGGCTCACTATATAGATCGTCTGGCACTCTATTGAGTCCCTGGTTTCGCAAATCGTCTTCGCTCAGGGATAAGCGAAGACCCGTGTTCGTCTTAGCGCTCACAGCATTATGCGGAACATAATACGCTTTCACTAAGACACGACCACGCTCAACGAGGATGTAGTGGCTGAACCGTGCCTGCACTCTGCCGATTTTCTTCCCTTCTTTGTCAAACACTTCTTGACCTAATGCAAATGATTGCTGTGGAATATCATCAGACTTGGGTAAATTTTCTTCAATTGGCATATGTTTGCTCCTTCCTCTGGAATTGATGTATGCTGATGCGCACAAAGCCAAAGAGTTCCCAATCATTATAGACCATACGGTTGCGTATCTGCCGACGGATTTATCCTTAAGCCTCTCGTCTCACCCAGGCCTCTTCTGGCATCAAGGCCTTATGTTCGGCTGGTTGAATTTTGCGATAGACCTGTGCAGGAGGTCGTGTAGATCCGTCTACAGTGAGTAAGCGGCTCAGAGGAATGCCAAAGATGGACTCATTCTCCTCGAGGTAGGGCCGGACAAGGGCCCAATCCTGAACGGTAAGCGAAGCGAACACGCCACCGTTGAGCTGGTCGCTGGTCACCTGCTGCCCGGGGTCCCGAATGTAGATTGCCCCGCCGGAGGCGAGTGAGAAGAGGTTGCCACCAGGATAGGGGGTATCCAACTCGGAGATCGTGCCATCTTCATCGAACCGGATGCCATTCACGATGACGAACCCCCCGCCATTGAGCGGGTCACCGGCCATAAAAGACTCGGCCAGGTAGTCCAGGCAAGTCCCGTTGATGACGACATGCGGTCGCCCAACAGCGTTGATTAACGGTCGTCCGGCGGCATTCCCCATGATGAAGGCCTCTCCTCCCTTCGCGCCATACATGAAGGTCTGGCCGACATCAGCGTACACTACCAGCCTACCTCCTTTCATGATCTGGGCGAGCTGATCCTGCGCGGAGCCGTGGACGATTACTTCGGCGCCATCGATACCAGAGGCCAGGTAGTCGCCTGGCGATCCGAAAACGTCGATCCGCAAACCATCCGACGCTGGTCCAAGACCACAGCCGATGAAGCGCTGACCACCTGTATTGGCGACGATGATACGGCGGAAGCCACGCCGGTACAGGGTCACAATCGCCTGCGCCAATGATTCATTTCCCTCCGGCGGATAACCTCGTGCGTCGAGGACCACTGTGACGTCAGCATCCCTGGGTTCTGGCAAAGGGCTACCGAAACCCACCCAGGCGTACCTCTGGAAAGAGGCATCACGGGTGCTGTCGACCAGATGGGCAAAACTCTGGTCTAAGATGGCAAGTAAGCAGCTACGTTTCATCGTTCCTATTGGATAGCGGCGGTCCATCAGCAGCGCCAGCACTGTGATTGCACGCTCACGATCTTTGTCATTGCTGGCTGTTCGTTCCAGGCCTTCCAGGAGTGCATGCACATCGTCATAGTCCCAGGTTGGCAATTGCTGGCGCACCTGGTCAAACAGGTCCGCTGGCGAGAGATCTCTTCGGATGAGCGTTTGTGGGCTTACTGTATCTTGTACTAAGAAGTTACTGCCGTAGGGACGGCCCTTGTGCTCGCCCGGTAGGCCGTTTAGCGGACGCCTTGACTGGTCAGGTCCAATCGCTCGCCCGAACTTGTCCATGCACTGCAACGTAGCCTGACCTGTTTCGTTGGCATATACATCGAAGATGAAGGCGCCACCATCAGTATGGCTGCCACCGCGCGCGTTCCAATAGAGATCCGCTCGCGACCAGAAACGGGAATCTTCTCGCGCCAGGCTCTCAAGTGCTGCATCGATCGCTTGCTTTTCGGATGCGGCAAAGCCAATTGTTGCAGCTCCCTGTTGCAGGGCGAAAACCTGGGGTCGCAGCATCGATGTATCGGTAATACCGATCAAGCGATAAGCATGCTTCTGGACGTCTGACTGAGCGATCAGGAAGAACCAGGGACCATCAGGAGAACTGTGCATATGGACCGCCTGCACCAGTTGGTACAGCCGCTGTTTTTCCGGTGGCAAGAGCGTGAAATCGCGCTCGGTCGTTGGCGCCATCGCCTCAATGACGTATTCCAGCGGATAGCCATAGATGCGGTGGAGCAGGTCAAACACAAGGACGGCCACCTCTGTATCAGTCAGGAACAGGGGATACATGTTCCGCTGAGCAAGGTAGGCACAAATAGATGCATAATTGGCGAAATCGCCATTATGAACCAGAGCTTCGTGCATGCCGATGAATGGGTGTGCACCGCCAGGATGCCATACTTTTCCTTTGGTCGGATAGCGATGGTGCCCAATCCAGACGTGGGCGCAAAGGTTTTCTAGCTGGTAATAGCGAAAGACCTCATCGCCGTAGCCGACCATCTTGAGCACGAGCAGATCTTTCCCATGCGACAGGACAAACGCACGTTTGTCGCCAGTTGCTGCATAAAACGTCCGATTCAGCCGATAGGTGTTCTGATAAACGATCTCATCTTCGATTGCTGTGCTATGTTCATCCGTAATTCCGTGCTGTTGACGGAAATGTGCTTTCACATCGGGCCGCACCCGGATGAAGTAGCACCAGACCTCAGGTGGTGGAATCTCCAGACCAGCAATCAAGCGAAAATCTTGTAGCGTGGGTATCTGGAAAGTCCGGTCGACGATAAAGGTAGGATCAACGAAGGTGGATTCTACTTGCGGACGAACTGAGCTATCCAGATAGGCAATAGCCAGCAGGTAATCGTTTGTGAGAACTGCTGGCCGGACCCCAAAGAAGTCAGGATCCAGGCCAACGGCGGCGGCACCACCTCCCTTACCATTGCCCCGATTGCGCATCTGTTGCAGCGCCTGGAGCAGGTGCCGTCCGGCGACCGGCACGCTGGAAGCCATGCCGATGACGCCGCAGCCGCCTTCGGCCTCGGCCTGGAGAAGCGGCATCGCAGCGCCCTCTTTAAGAGACCTGCGTGAGGTGATCAAGGCTTCAACGAGTTGCTCCCGATTCATGATGACCTTCTTTTCTACGATAGCTCAGTAAATCTATTCGACCCCGAAGCTCAAGTACGTTTCGAAGTCCCAAACGGCGCAGGATATCACGCAGTTGCAACTGAAAAGAGGCGTAGAGGCGACCAATGCGCTCAGCCCCCCAATTGGGATCGACCAGTTGAGAGAGTTGTGGGTCGGTCGTGGTGAGGCCAAATGGACACCCTCGACCACGCTCGCAGTTGCTGCATCGCGTACATCCGAGCGCGACCAACTCGGCTGTGCCGAGGATACAACCATCGGCACCCAAAGCAATTGCCTTGGCGATATCATCAGCCGTACGGATACCACCGCTCGCCATCAGCACCACCTCATCCCGGATACCCTCCTGGATAAGAAAGCGATGCACTTTCGGAATAGCTAGCTCGATCGGCATTGCAATGTTCTTCTTGGCAATTTCAGGCGCTGCGCCCGTGCCGCCGTATCCCCCATCGATCTGGATGATATGCGCTCCAGCATAATAGCTCCCAACAGCCACCATATCGACGTCCGAAGGCGTCGATACCTTGACCGAGACGAGGGCCTCGGGATGGATGGTTTTAATCCAGTCAATATGTTTCTTGTGGTCTTCGACCGAGTAGACACTATGGAAAGGAAATGGAGAGAACAGGCTGACCCACGGCACGCTCTCACGCATCTTGGCCACGGTCATCGTGGCCTTATCTCCCAGCAAATGACCACCAAGTCCCGGCTTTGCTCCCTGGGCATACTTGAACTCAACAATCGGTGCCCATAAAATCGTCTCTTCTCGCACGCCGAACATGCCCGTGGCAACCTGGGTGATCACATGCTCGCGGTAAGCAGCCAGCGATTCGGGATAGCCACCTTCGCCGGTGGATGTAAATGTATTCCACTGCCTGGCCACTTTCGCCCGGGCCAGCATAATCTGCTCACTGATCGAACCATAGGACATGCCGGCACCATACCAGGGGATCGGGATCTGGATTTTCCGGTCGTATGGTCTGCGGTTTAACGGAATCGCCGTATCGATGAGTTCCTGCTCGGGAACCCATTGTTCTTTGGGCAGGAACTTGAAAGCCAGCATATCAAAACCGCCGTTAGACCCACCCACCTGGTATTCCAGCCCATTATCGGGAGGATGGCCCGTTTCTGCCTGCATCCATGTCGCCAGGATGAGGTCGGCCGTCCAGCGCGCATCTCCCATCGCTGCTGGACGATCGAACGCCAGGCTCGGCCAGGCCCGAAAACCCTGGTGAAGGGCCGAGAGCAACGTCGAGGGCGACCGCGTCCAGACCGCATATAATCGCCTTTGGCACGTGTTCAGCCAGAATGATGCCACCACTGCCAATGAGCGTAACTTCTTCTCGCACGCCGGCATCCACCAAACGCTGATGAGCCTGGAGGATCAGGTCCATCACAAACCGGTCGTCGATATACCCATGGTAGTTAGCGGTGAGGTGAAACACTCGTGCCCCCTGCTGCACCAGTTCCAGAAGATTCTTATTCATTGGAACGCGAATGCAGACGATACTGCCGGGGAAGCGGCGTTGTAGCGCATCATAAAGCTCTCGATCCCAGCCATCCTGCATGATCATACGAGGTGACCATGACAACTGATCCAGCCAGTACCAATCTTTTGGCCCAATCATGGGCACGACATGCTGTCCCGCCAGAGAAAGCTGGACAACCGATTGAATAGGTACTATTACCAGCGTTTCGATCTGCCGCGCAGCTTCGGCGAGGATTGGCAACAGTGATTTCGACTGGGCAGAGCTGGCTGGTACGTCAAAGAGGAATGGCACCTGTGTCGTTATCGCATTTAGTTCCGTATCAACTGCCTCACCTCGATCATTAAAACGTAGAAAGGGCGGTTTTTTACCAATGTCGACCATGGTCGAAATGAATTCCCGGCCATGAATGCCATCTCGTGTTGGACGCACAATCTCGGACATGTCCGTCCAGAGGCCATCCCAGCCCTCACCACCAAAGGAACCCCTATAGCCCGCACCGCGCACCAGTACTCGTCCTGTGCGTGCCTCATATAGAAGCGTGTCCACGTACTCGGGCTTGACAAACGAATCGCCCAGGCGCTGTCGTTCAGGATTCGGGTAAATCTGTACAACATCTGGATGCTGGACCGTACAGCGAAGGCAGCCAACGCAGAGTTCTTCACGTGGAGCCAGGCCTCCAACCGGACTTGAGAAGACGCCATAAACACAGGGACGGCTCAGTGCGACAGGCAGATTGCCCTTGCATGTGAAGAGCTCCTTCACCACCATAGCAATCAGGCGGTGCTTTTTCACCTTGACCCGGAATCTCGAAGGGAAAGGTACAATATCTGGTGTCGTCTGGGTCTCGATATGATAGCGGTGATAGAAATTTGATGACAGCGAACCTGGTTCTGTTGCAGGTTGGTCAGGTGACCGGGTGGGTGAAAAATCGGGCCCATCTACAAGTGCTTCCGCAACAGGCACTCGCTCGAACGGAGCATCAATCGAAAATGAAACCGAGTCGGGCATCGCCATTGGCCTCCTGAAGCTTCGTTGCCTCAACAAAAATTATATCTCAACAATAAATGACTATTATTTAGGCATTCTGCATATGAGACATGATTTTCTCAATCCTATACATATCTTTTTTGCCATCTGTCAAGATACTCTGTCACGCCCCGCGATACTACAGCTAATTTATCCGAAAATTAAGCTATCGTTATTGTGCAAGTTGCACAATATAGTAAGATGCGAGGCAAGGAGGGAGCAATGCCTTACCGGGCAAAGGTTTATAAAATGTGCAAAGTCGAGTCAACGGAATATGTTATACTACATTTCATCACGGACATTACTCGCTCAGTATTTGATGCTTCCTGGAGGGTGTTATTATGCCTGTTTCTGTAACCAATTCCAGGCTGATCTACGAAGCCTTGAAAGTGTGTGATGTCAAGATCATGTCTGCCCTTCCCGAAACCTGGCTCGTCCACCTGATCCGCATGGCTGAGGAAGACCCGGATATGACACTGGTTCGCCTCGCAAAAGAGGAGGAGGGTATCGGGATTTCAGCAGGCGCGCATCTGGCAGGCGTCAATTCCGCACTGTTGATGCAAAATCACGGGTTCTTCGCAGCCATCAACCCCATCGTTTCGCTGGCGTTGCTCTACAAGATCCCCCTTATGATGCTTATCAGTTACCGTGGCTACTGGGGTGAAAAAGATCCCTGGCAGACACAGGGCGGCCTTGCCACCGAGGCAATACTGCGCGCCTTGAACATTCCAATCTGGCATCTGACCAGCCCCACGGATGTCTATCGCCGCATCAAAGATGCGCAAACTTTGGCCAATGCTTCATTGCACCCGGTCGCTGTTTTACTGACACGCGAACTAATGTGGGAGGAGTGAACATGTTACGCGCAGATGCTTTACAGGCTATTTATCCCCAATTAAAAGATCGTATTGTCGTCACAATTATGGGCGCAGTCGCTGCTGAGTTATACACGATTGGACATCGCTCCAACTTCTTTTACCTAGAACATGCAATGGGCCTGGCATCCTCTATGGGGCTGGGCATCGCACTGGCAATGCCACAGCACAAAGTGATCGTCATTGATGGCGATGGTTCGCTGCTCATGAATCTTGGAACATTGAGCACGATGGCTCGTTACAAGCCGGAAAACCTGCTGCACATCGTCTTCGATAACGAAAGCCTGCTTTCTGTTGGCGGCTTCCCTACAGCGACCTCCACCGGCACCGACCTTGCGGGCATCGCCAGGGCATCAGGCATACCCTCAGTCATTGAAGCCTACACGCTCGAAAGCCTGCAGCAAAGCGTGAAAGACGCGCTGGCGAGCACCACGCTAACCACCATTGTCTCGAAAGTCGAGGCGGTCGGACCAAAGACATTTCACATGGATTTGCCGCTACTTGAGAATCGCTTCCAGTTCTGGCGTTGCTTGCAGGGAATAAAAAAACAAGCTGAGAGCGAGCCTTACATCCTCCATATTACCAGGCGTGAGCAATGGGTGGAGGCAAAGCGAGAAGGTTATTACAAAGGGGATACCCTAGGCTCACAAGGCTTCATCCACTTCTCTAAGCCTTACCAGGTAGAAGAAGAGCTTGCAAATTTCTTGTTCGAGGGGCAAAAAGACCTGGTGCTTTTAATTGTTGATACCTCTAAGGTTCAAGCAGAAATAAGATATGAAACTATGGGTAACGAAGTTTTTCCTCATCTGTATGGCCCTCTTAATACAGATGCAGTCATCGAAGTTTTAGACCTGGTGCCAGATAACTCGGGTAAGTTCCAGCTTCCTCGCGGGGTAAGCTTGTTGGACAAGAGAAGAACCTGAGACTAAGCGAATCGTTGGTATAGTCCTCGTCCTTGCGTTTTTGCTGTATATTTGAACGAGGGTATATTTAACTATCAGAAAGGCAGCTAAATATGGAGAACACTCGAACTAGCGTTTTGTCCCAGTTACTCGAGGAACTTAACTCTGGCCGCTTAAAGGTAGTAGACTTGACCTCGCAACTGGGTCCAGATACGCCCGTGATCGACCTGCCACCTGTATTTGCCCCATCTCCGGGCCTGACAGTCACTGAGATCTCGCGCTACGACAGTCGGGGTCCTGCCTGGTACTGGAATGTGCTCACGATGGGGGAGCACACTGGCACACACTTCGACGCGCCGATACATTGGGTGACCGGCAAGGATCTGCCCAACAATGCCACGGATACTATCCTTCCCCATAAATTCATCGGTCCGGCCTGTGTCATCGATGTAACCGCCGACGTGGAGCAAAATCCAGACTTCCTACTCAGTATCGAGCGTATCGAGCAGTGGGAAAGCGAATATGGCCGTCTGGTGGAAGGCGCATGGCTGCTGGTCCGCAGTGGTTGGAGTAAGCGCCTAGGCCGTGAAGCATTTTTGAATATACAAGCAGATGGAGCGCACTCACCAGGTTTTCATCCGACGTGTTCGGCTTTCCTTGCGAAAGAGCGCGATATACTAGGAGTCGGTGTGGAAACCGTCGGCACGGATGCTGGCCAGGCAGGAGGCTTCGATCCGCCATTTCCCAGCCACTCGTACATGCACGGCACAGGCAAATTCGGCATCACCAGCCTGGTGAACCTGGAATTGCTGCCCCCGATAGGTGCAATCGTGATTGCCGCGCCGCTCAAGATCGTCAAGGGCTCAGGCAGCCCCCTACGTGTCATCGCGATTACACCATAAGAATTGTGATCTGTAGGAGATTACTCTATGCCAACGTTAGAACTTGAGACCATGCGCTGTGAGCTTGATGAACATCTGGCACGCTTGCGCCTCAATCGTCCAAAGGCACTCAACGCCGCCAACTGGCAATGGGTAAAGGACCTTGTTACCGCAACTGAGTACCTGGCTCAAAGCGTCGAGTCACATGTGGTCATTGTCAGCGGTGACGGCCGCGCCTTTTGCAGTGGTCTCGATTTGAAAGAGTTGTCTCGCGGCCATCTCACTCGCGAATGGTTCGCCACCTGGGAAAAAGGCGTTACAGGGCTGGCTAACCTCGACGCTATCACCATTGCCGCTATTCATGGTTATTGTCTTGGTGGTGGCTTGCAAGTTGCGCTCGCCTGCGACCTGCGCATTGCCGCCACCGATGCCATACTCAGCATCCCCGCAGTCAGAGAGGGACTTGTCGCTGCTCTAGGTCCTATGCGGCTCGCCAAGCTCATTGGAGCTGGCCCTGCTAAACAACTCTGTTTATTAGGCCACCGTTTTACGGCTGAAGAGGGCGTGGCTCTGAGAATTATCAACGAGGTTTGTCCGCCTGAAGATCTCGAGAAGCGTGCGCTGGCAATGGCCGAGGAACTTTTAGCCATTCCTTTCACAGCGCTGAAACACACCAAACGCCAGATCGACCGTTCTTTCGCCCAGGATTTTGCAACGCTCATGGCCGAGATGGTTGATGCCGAGGAAGATTGCCTGCATTCGCACGAACACAACGAGGTGATGGCGGCCTACCTTGAAGAGTTGACTCGTCGAGGTAAATTACAGGGTGAAGAACAAGTATGAATCAACGAGGAGGAAGAAACTAATGGTCGACAAAGAAATTATGCAACATATCGAAAGGCTGGTAAACGAGGAACACGAACTCTTGAACCTCTCAGAAGCAAGTGGCCTGGATGATACTCAGCATGCTCGCATGCAGGAACTTCAGGTCAACCTGGATCAGTGCTGGGATTTGTTACGCCAGCGCCGTGCCCGTCGGCATGCAGGCCTGAATCCGGACGAAGCTAAAGTACGGGATCCTGAGATAGTTGAGCATTACCAGCAGTAACATTCCAGGAGAGAGCACCCCATTGTTTGACAATGCAACACCTGCGATCTTTTGCGTGTTCTAGTGACTAGAGGCTACGAATAGCAATGTCGCAGAGCAATTATGAATCAGCGTCACTTGGAGTTGCCGGAGCTACTGGCAACTGCCCTGGCTTGTTGCTTCAAGCAATTAATGTTGGTAAACCAACATCGACGGTATGCTTTTGCTTTGCCAGGTAGGTAACTCAGTTAAACTTACCGGCGATCTGTAACAATGCGATCTGGTTCGCCCCATTGCTATTGTTTACTTCGAGTACGACAATCGCCTTCTCCACGGGGTTGCCATTGCCATCAAAGAGAATCCGTCCACTGACACCCTGGAACGCAGGAATCTTTCCCGTTCCTAACGAAGCCAGCGTGTCACGAACGGCCTGTCCGGTCACGGTACCATTCACCAACGAAGCCGCTCTGATAATGACTCCAAAGGCATCATAAGTCAACATGGCATCATTTCCAGGAGCAGGAGCAGTGACCGTGGAACTCTGATACATGTTCGCCCAATCCGCGAAGAACGCTGGCTGCCGGCTCTTCGGGACCTTCAGAAATGTCCATTCGTCAGGATGCCCAAAGGCTGTAAAGATCAAGCGTTGGATATCTTGCGGAAATTGAACAGCAAGTTGTGCATCTGGGCCATTCCCCTGACCTAAGAGTAAGCCTGTGTCCACGGCGTCTCCGCCCAGAATTCTGAGGTTCTTGAGATAGGTGCTGATCGGGTTAGCCCGGTAGGCATTCCCCACAGCTACTGCCAAGCGCACTGCATCCACATCCAGCCCCGCAATAAAGATCAGGTCCGCCTTGTTCGTGATGGCATCAGCGACGACCTTCTGATACTGCTGCACCGTAGTGTTCGTCTCAGAGAAGTAATCGTCGGGATTATTAATGGCGCTAGCTTTGTTTGCCCTCACATTGGTAATGAACGCGTCCGCCAGCGAGACACTGTAGGAGTCCGTTTGATCGCGCAAGACCAGGATAGTTTTGGCGTCCAGTTGATTAACGGCCACATCACCTAGCGTCTTCCCTTGCAGGTCATCAGGCGGGTTGACGCGGAAGAAATAGGGACTGCTATGGCTCAGTTTCACGCTGGAGGCCGTCTGGGAGACCAGAGGCAGATGCACTGAGGCAATAATATCGCGCGCGTTGATGGTCTGAGTGCTAAATGGCCAGCCCACCGCCGCAATGATATGATCGAGATTGCCTACATTCGCTACCCGATTGGCAATAAACTGGGCGACGGTTGCCACATCCCCATCATTGGCGCCAGAACTATCAATCAGGACACGCAGCTTGAGTCCATGCGGCAAGAGATTGCCCTCATTCATCTTGTGCTGGATCAGAAAAGCGGACTCCATGTCGTTACGATCAATGCTGAGATCAGCATCGTTGCTATCGATAGGCAAGCCCAGCACAATTGTTACATAAGGCGCTCCTGTTTGGAGCAGATGCAAATCTTCATTGTAGATTTGCGCCTCGCCATCCGTTGGATCTTCAGTCGTCGCTTTCCGCAGTAGCTCAACGGCGCTGCTTAAATCGCCGCGTTGAATGGCCAGAGCAGCTTGCTTTTTCTCCTTACTATCGTTGCGTCCCTGATAGACGTCAAAGGCGAAGCGGCCATCGCTGATGCCTATTCCTTTCTGCTGATACGTTTTAAGCTCTAATGCAAGCTCCGCATTTAATGCCTGCTGTTGAGCCAACGCCGTCTCGGTGACGTTTGGCGTAGGATTACCTGACGTTGTGGCTATACTAGAAAACGGGCGCAGGTAGATAAGCAGAAAGGCAAAGAGTACGATGATACCCACACCTGCAAAAATACCTACATCCAACAGGGTACGATTCCTGCTACGCTGGCGCATCTGTATTGCATCGAGGCGTAATGGATCTACCCTGGAAGTAACCAGCTTATCACTAACAGGTCCATACGATGCGATCAAGGCCGACAGGTCCCTCTGCATTTCGGAGGGTCGCGCATAGCGTTGCTGTGGAGAGAGGCGCAGTTGGCGAGAAAGGATCGCCTCCATGCCTGGGGTGACCGTTGGATTCAGGCGACGGGCCGGAGGATGAAAGAACGCCATTCGCTCATTTGGATCAAATCCTGTCACAGCATAATGTAATGTTGCTGCTACTGCATACAGGTCAGTTGAAGGTCCAATATTACCTCGCGCCTGCTCTGGTGCACGATAACCAGAGGGCGCATTGCTCGCGGCTGGTTCTTTTGGTGGTAAAAGAGGAACATGGATCAGCGATACGCGGCTCCTATCCGGGCTTACTATGATCGTCTCAGGGCTGATCGAACCATGCACAATAGGTAGTTGCTGGCGTGAAAGAATCGACAGCATCTCACAAAGTTGACGTCCATATTCCGCTACAGTGCGTTCTGGTAAAGCTCCTCCCTGCTGCCTAAGCAGTGTTGCCAGGCTCTCACCTTCAATTTGCTGGAAAACGATGAAATAGTCATCCTGCTCACTAAACACATCCAGGACCTTTGGAAAGCCGGGATGTTGTGCCAGTTCTGAGAGGCGCAAGGCAATTGAGCGGACCATCTGCTTTTTATTCTCAGGCATTTCCCCAGGCAAGATCACCTCGCGGATAACTACTCGGCCCTGCGATAATTGTGAATCGGTAGCTAACCACGCCGTCCCCTGTCCTCGCTGGTTCTCAGGGAGCATGAGTTGCTCTATTAAACGGTAACGTCCCTGACGTAATACGTCTCCACGTTTCACTCTTTGTATGGTTAGCGGTCTGGAAGCTGAAGCTGATACAGGTGTTGAAGAAAGTGTATATCGACGACTAACACTACCACCGCTAAAGGAGTCCCCCGATATATTTAAGCGCCAATAGCCACATCGCGGACAGGCACCATCTACCAGGTCTCCCTCAAAGCTACAACGAGGACAGCGCATGATAACCCTCCCCCTCTATGCTGAACTGTATAGAGGCACCTCGAAATCTAGATTTTTTCAAAATATAGGCCATGTAATGCAGGTTCCCCATGTAAGATTGCCCGAAGTTTCGATTAATGTCAAAAGCACTAGGAAAGATGGATAAAAACGCCTAAAATTCAGGCCCTGGGAGGTGGGAAGAGAGTATGTTCTCATTTATCATGTTAATCGGCACAGCATCGAATTGAAGCATCACATTCATTCCCTGATTGCTATGGAAGAACTGCAGGTAAGCCTGTAGCTGTTCTGTACCAATACTCTGAGTATAGAAATGCTGGGCACTCCAAAATGCATAAGTGCCCTGAAGTAATGTCTGTATACTGGGCGAGATACCATCGATGGCCAGTACCTGGACGCTTGTTCCCTGTGCTACTTGCAGAGGCACATAGCCAATTGCCCCTGGTGTTTGAGAAACCGCCTGAGCTATCATGGCCGGGGCATCTTTCTTGATTCTTATGCCTGCCACATGCTCAGTCATACCATTTAGGACAAATGTTTGAAAAATAGCAGTTATGCTGGCAGTTGGAGGGGGAAGAATGACTCTAATGGCTTCGTTAGAGCCACCTACCTGGGCCCAATTTCTGATTTTTCCCTGATAGATGCCCTGTATTTCAGCACTGCTCAAGTCACTCACCTGCACGTCAGGACTAACAATCAACGCATATAGTAACGCTCCTATAGGATGATCGGTCAGGTTTCTCGCCGGGTTAGCACTTAAGTCAGAGGCAGCAGCAACGATGCGACCATGCTGCACCTGGTTCAAGCTAGTACGGCTTCCATCTGCTCGTAATGAGATTGTTACTGCCGGACAAATAGTCGCGTAATCTGCATTGATCTGCTGAAGCAGTGGCTGTAAATTCATTGAGCTATCAAGTGAAAGCGTTCCTGGTGTACAAAGGAAGACGAAAGGAATCGCAGGAGTAGTAGGTGAAGCTGTAGCGTTCACTACTGGCGTTCGTGGCTGACCCGGGATAGATGTTGGCTGAACTGGTAATCCTGAGTTGCTACCTCGTATGGATGTAGTTGAAGACGTTGTAGTACCCGATGAAGTAGATGTAGAAGCAGGTTTTCCTGGCTCTATTCCTACAACTCCTCCCTGACCGCCAGCATTAAATGGAAGACCAGGAATATTCCGAAGACTCAGTGGCAATGTTGAAAAGAAATACGAGGTAGCTCCCAGTCCAAATAATAAGAGTGAAATGGCAAGCAAAGAGAGGGCGCGACTCCATGTAAATGGCGTACGTCGAGAACGTACCTCAATGCGGCGTTGAGGTGTAATAGTAACAACTGGCGGTCTATCTGCAGTGACTGCCGCCACAAGTGCCTCTGCCAGAGCATTCGGGCTTGGAAAACGCGCCTCAGGGCTTTTAGCGAGAGCTACCCTCACAACAAGCTCTACGGATTCTGGCAGGTTCGGGTGCAAAGCACGTAATACTGGAATAGCATCATTTGTATGTTTTAAAGCAATCTCACCCGCACTTTCGCCATCATAGGGGAGACAGCCAGCTAATAAACGATAGAGGAGCACACCAATAGCATAAGTATCACTGGCAGGAGAGAGCATACCAACGACTTGCTCAGGAGCCGTATAAGCTGCATTTCCCTCTTCTATTTGCGCTACCATCGGTTCGTCTTCGTGGTAGATGCGCTTCATACTAAAGTTGGTTAGTAGTATATGCTGATCATCTTGGACCAGGATGCTTGATGGCTGGATATTCCCGTGCACAATGCCTTGCTCATGTGCATATTGCAGAGCATTGCATATCTGTGCGATATAGTGCATAATTTGCGGCATTTGTATTAGTGTGTAGCATTCCTCTTCCTCTGACTCTTGTAGAATCTGCTCCAGAGTCTTTGCTTCTATTAACTCTGCCACACTATAGAGCAAGCCATCGCCCGCTCCGAACTCAAGCAAAGGCTGAATATGTTCATGATGGCAATGCCATACTTTTTCTACCTCTGAGGCAAAGTGCTCCTGGAATGCGGTGGGATCAGGGAACTGTGGCCGAAATAAGCGGAGCACTACATCAAACCCACCTCGTGTCGTGGGACGGGCACGATATGTCTCCACCATGCCTTCACGGCCCAAACACTCAAGTAAAAAATAATTGCCAACCATCACCCCAGCAAGCTCCGCCATGCTTTCCCTCTCTTCAACTATTGGTTTGCTTCACGAATTCAAAGTCTATACTATAGGACCAGCTAAATGAAACATCAGAGCTGCCTGTGACATATTCCGCAAAGGGACGATTCCGTGACGTTCCATTTAGAAAATTTGCTGATGGAAAGGCAGTGCTATCGCTATTCCAACTAGTGGGTGCATCAGGCTGTGCTATACCAGTACTACCAGATGGACCAGGGAAAAAGAATGAGGAGAGGAGCGCACCAATCAGGCCGATTAAAAGCAAAATTACAACCAGGATAGGTAGCAGCTTTTTCAATCGCGAATCAGAGGTTTTCTCCTTTTTTTTCTTATCATCATTCGAAGGAAGCAGCTCTAACGGAGAGGGCTCGCCTGGTGATACTCCAGGCGTTGTTGGTTTACTGTGGAGGTAATCCATGGCTGTCAATGGCATGGCACTTGCATTTTCATTCCCAAGAGGGGACCACTCGACAGGATCCGCTGACCAGAATATATGTGTCCCGGCATTTTGATTCTCCTGCGAGAAATTTGGGCTGCGTTTCCCAGTTATATCTGAGCTCATACCACCTTTAGAGGGAGCAACCACAGGGGGGGCCGAATTGACTTGTCCCGTTGGAACGGTGGGAGCCCTGGGAGAGACTGAGGAGGATAGGGCAACGTAAGCAGGCACTGGAGTCTGGAGATCACCAGTTGGCGCAGAAGGCTGACTAGGGGACAGTTGGCGCGTTATCAACGAAATAGGTTTAGCGACTGGGGAAGCGATAGGAGCAACATTTACTGCCGCTGTCAGCGCATTGCTGAACTCTTCTGCCGAGGCAAAGCGATCGTCCGAGCGTTTTTGCAGGGCCTTGTGCAGCACGCTATCAACAGCATCAGAAATGTTTGGATCTAACGAACGTGCTGAGGGGGCTTCCTGGCGTACATGTTTAAGCAATACTTCAACTGGAGTTTGACCAATAAAAGGAGGCTGCGTTGTGAGAATACGGAATAGCAGTACACCGAGTGAGTAAATATCGCTGGCTCGTCTTAGTACTCCCAGCGATTGCTCCGGTGCAGCATATTCTGCCGAACCCCACCCGACTCGTGTAAGTGATTGCTGACTATCGTCATAGCTACGAGCGATACCAAAGTCGGAAAGGAGCATGCGACCATCTGCAGCGACGAAGATATTCGTTGGCTTGATATTGCCATGAATTACATCACGATCATGCGCATACTGAACAGCGTTGCACAACTGCTGCATGATGGGTAAGGCTTGCATTGCAGAGAACTTCCCACCCACACGTCTCAAGAGATCTTCAAGTGCTCCATTCGTCACAAATGGCGTAACCGAGTAAAGGAGGCCCTCGCCTTCACCAAATTCGAGGAACGGCAGAATATTTGGATGCTCTAATTGACCTATTTTTTCCGCTTCGGCCATAAAATATTCTCGGAAAGATTCACGCTGAGCATAACCAGGACGAAATATCTTCACCGCCACTTCATAGTTTCCTTCGCCTGTCTGACGAGCGCGATACACATCTGCCACGCCTCCCCTACTGATACATTGCAGCAGGAGGTATTCACTCAGCATTGCACCTTCGAGAAGATCAGACATTCAATACCCCACTATAATAGGTCTTTAGTTTCAGGAGCATGATTAGTAGACCCACCCCAGAAAAATCCTGGTACAGACGATACATGGAACTAAACGAGGTGCGAACACATTTTAGGAGATTTAGTCGAATGAGACAGCAAAACGAGCCATATCCTGAGACGAGAGCATCGAGGTGCAAACCAAAGTACTATAGCAGATCTAGAAGTCATGCTCCGGTCGTAAGCGCCATCGCCATGGCGTTCCCGTTAACACACGCAACAGGAGCAGAGCTGTGATTAGCATCCAGAAACAAAACGAGAGGTCCTGCTCCAGAAAAGCACTATCAACCTGCCCCTGAATCAAAGCTGCGAACATGGCAGCTCCTACACCAAGAGTCATCCACAACAAGTAGGAATCAACCTGGTTTTTTCTGCTGCGAAGGAAAATGAGGATGCGCGCAAAGAGCCAGAAGAAAAGTATCAGCACTCCGATAAATGCCAATAGACCAAAAATACCAATGCTTACCCACACATGCAGGAAAATGTTATGGGGATGCGATAGCGTTGGCTCTTCTGAAAGGCCCGTCAAAGCACCTGTAACGGGGTCATGTAAAATCCAATAGTAATGATTACCCAGGGTGGGATTAAAACAGACTGAGTTGGGACTGTAGTAGCACAGCCAGTTCTCCATACCCACGCCAAACCACGGGTGAACCTGAATCATCTTCAGCGCGCTTTGCCAGAGATACAAGCGCTTTGTTACGGTACTTATACCTTCTGCACTTGTATGACCTCCAACTATGAAGCTCACTATCGGTCCACGAAAAATCAGAACGGCAACTCCCAACACAACAATGCCAATAAGCCCACTCACCAGCAAAGCTTTACGGTTTCTAATCGAGAGCGCAAGCACGAAAAGCCCTGCAATGACGATAGCAACCCAGGCCCCTCGCGATTGGCTCAGGTAGAGCACCAGGAGTAAAGGCAGGCAAATCACAATTGCGCTGATACGTATCCCCCACGATCCAAGAACACCAAACGCCTTTCGCGTTTTGACCAGGATCAAAGCCAGCCCGATTGGCAAGACGTAATCAAAGAACAGCCCTATGCTGTTGGCACTTCCATACATCGCATGTACTCGACGTATGCCGCCCGGCTCCAGTACAAGTTGGTCCCTGAAAAGAAAGTACTGGGCCGAACCTAGCAATGCTACTATCAGTCCTGCTCCTAGCAAGGCAAGCAGCAAACGTGCAACATCCTGGCGAGTACGCAGACAGAAAATTGCCAGTACTAGATAGAGAATTGGTTCGGACACCTCTTCACGAAAAGTCCGTAATGCTACTTTGGGCGAATATGCAATCAAGACAGAGATTCCCGCCACCACCAGGAAAACTATAGTGGGTATGACAAACGGTCCAAGGCGATCTCGTAGATCACGCCATGACAGGCTATATGGCCATTTATCCTGCTCTAGTAGAAATTGCATCAGAGCCACCACCATACAAGCCATAAGGGCAATCTCAGCAATGCTGAATGAATAGTGGCTGATCACCGTTTTTTGTTGCAAATAGAAAGGAAGCGTCAGTGGTAGCAGAGCGACGGCAAAAGACAAACGATACCAGCACAGGAACGCAAAGACCAGCAGAAAAGGCAAGGAAATAAGCGGGTTTAGGTGAAACAATCGCTCAGAACCAAGGTTGGTATTGCCAACCACATAATATAGGGTTATCGATAGGATAAGCCCAGCCTCAATAAGGCGGTCATGCCAGAATGGCACAAGTCCCTTTAATAGTCGAGAGTTAGCTATCGGCGGGCTAGTGAATGCATGTGCAACGCCCTTATGAGCTTCTTCAGCATCTTCTGATTTCTCTTCATTCTGTGTGGCAACATCAGCTAATGGCTGTAAGATATTCTGACTGTCCATCTACACTACTTCACTATTCTCTATACGAATGCATAAAAATATAGACTTGGATATGTAACATCATGGGCAAAAGCTACGTGGTGAGTATAGCAAAATGTAACGAGTTCGTCTATAGCCTGCTTATGCGCGACTATGAAGATGCTCTTTAGCTGGCTCTGTAGATGGGGTCATGGGAGGTCTCCCTGTGTTGGGTTTACGGGTCATCCAGGCAAAGACACCGCCTACGACAAGCAGATACATTGTGTAAAATGTACCCTGCAAGACACTAGGCGCTTGGGCATAACCTATGATACCATGTAGCAAGTCACCAATAACACTTTCCTCACTGAGGATATGTGCAGTGTTCCAGAGTGGCGCTGTACCTATGGTAAGCCAACCCAATTCTTGCATGTTCTGCACAGCATCCGATAGGAGGCCAGCCGCAAAGAAAAGCAGGAGAATGCCCATCACGCGGAAGAAGAGGCGGTAGTCGAGGCGGTATCCCAGTCGATAAATTAGTAAACACAAGCCTATAGCAGACAGCATACCCAGCAATGCGCCAGCGAGCAACAGTACTGCGTTTGTTTGAAAGGCAAAAGCCAGGGTGAAGAATGCGCTTTCTAGCCCCTCACGTCCAACGGTGGTGAAAGCGAGTAGACCAAGCGCCAATCCAGAGCCAGCGCTAGTCGCCTTGGCGGTAATATCTTTTTTCAAGGAACGGCTATGCCTGTGCATCCAGAAGGTCATTGTGGTGAGCAGCAAGACCGCTACTAAATAAGTCATGGTCTCGAAGATAGTCTGGAGGGTTGTATCTGCGTATTCATGCACGAACACATAGAGAGCAAGTCCACCTAGGAGCGAGCCTAGAGCCGCCAGACCTACTCCAGCCCACACAGCACGGGCTTTTCTCATCTGACCAAGTTGACGGAGCGCTGCAAAGAGGATACTTATTATCAGGCAGGCTTCCAATCCCTCACGCAGAAAAAGAACGAATGTTGCTATCATGAACGACCTTCTCTAAAGATAGATATGTAATGTTGTGGCCACCGCCCATTAATTCCTACCTAACCACTCAGATATTAGCATGCCCTAATATGAAAAGTCAAGATCAATAGTATCACAAAAGTGTCTCAAGAGATTAGCGTGTCACCCAGATTTTGGCAGCGATAGCTTTGCTGATACAGACCTCGCGCTCTTTAACCTGCATGCCAAACTCCTCATCTTGTTCATTTACAAGCTTGCTCTGGTCATCGTGTGCCAGCACGACTAAGTGCGTTCCAGGCGTCAACCCTTTCTCATGCAGGTATAAGATCAGTGCTTCTTCATCCTCAACCACCTCTGAGATACAAAGAATAGTGGCCTTTTCGCCAAGTGCTAGAGTAGAGAGACGTACAGCGCCTTGATCCTTGAGGTAAGTACGCGCATTTGCCACCGAGCCAGGGATTGGATTGCCGTGAGGACAGGTTGTCGGATTGTTTAAGCTGGCAATGACACGGGCCTCAACCGCACCTGAAATAAAGTGTTCCAGGCGGCACGCTTCTTCATGTACCTGGTGCCACTGCATACCCAGCATGTCGACCAGGAAACGCTCTGTAAGTCGATGCCTGCGCAATACTGCTTCAGCCGCCTGGTTTCCCTCCTCTGTGAGTATCACCTGGCGCCTGTTATCCATCTCAACATATCCGTCCCGCACCAGACGCTTGAGCATTTCAGTCACAGTTGGAGCAGAGACTTGAAACTTTTCTGCCAGTCTGGCTCCAATCACCACCTCATATTCCGCACTCATGTTGTAGATTGTCTCAAGGTATTCTTCAACAGTTGCGCTCAGAGTCTCTTCAGTTTTCAATGTTTCGCTCCTCTGATATACTATCACTTGTGGGAGTTGGTTTCTTATTTCCTTCATGAGCCATGTGGCTATACGAATTATACCGCATAGTTGCGGGAGTGTCATTTCATAAACACTTGACAGATCACAAATCCCTCTATATACTTTGCTTTGTAAGCACAATTGAATACTATAAAACACTGAACAGGAAGAGTATACGACCTGCCAGCGATTAAAGAGAGTCGGGATTGGTGAAAACCGATACCAGGGAGTCGTAGAATGGTCCTGGGAGCAAAGAGCGAACGTTTTTGAATGAACTAGTAGTACTCGTTCGGAATGTCCCCCGTTATCGAGGACAGGATATCTGAAGGTATCCGGCAAAGAGGGATTAGCTGTATCTCTTATAGAGGACGACTAATCTGAATCAGGGTGGTACCACGAAAGCGTTATGTTACGCCTCTCGTCCCTTATATGGGAAGAGTGGCGTTTTTTATTGTTTTCTACACGTTGATGGAGGTTTAACGATGCCAACTGAAACGAACAACCATGTCAAACCTGAGCCAGGCATTTCTAATGCAAACAAGCTGGTGAAAAAACGCGTCTTTTCTGGCATACAACCGACAGGCAACACTCATATCGGCAACTACCTTGGTGCCATACGTAACTGGGTGGAAACACAGGCAGATAACGACAACATCTTCTGCATCGTTAATCTGCACGCGATCACTGTACCAATTGATCCGCAAGAGTTACGCCATACTACACACCAACTTGCAGCACTCCTTCTAGCTTGTGGGCTAGATACGCGCTACTGCAAGCTGTTCATCCAGTCGCATGTGCATCAACATGCCGAGATGAGTTGGATTATGGAATGTTTTACACCGATGGGCTGGCTGAATCGTATGACGCAGTTCAAAACCAAAGCCGGGGAGAACCTGGAGTCGGTCGGAACCGGCCTCTACTGCTACCCTGTGTTGATGGCCTGTGATATCCTGCTCTACCATACTCACTATGTGCCTGTGGGTGACGACCAGCGGCAACATGTCGAGTTCACCCGGGACCTTGCGCAGCGCTTTAACTCGCTCTATGAACAAGATGTGTTCACGATTCCAGAGGCGCAGATTCGCGAGATAGGCGCGCGCATCATGGCGATAGACAATCCGGCGAATAAGATGAGCAAAAGCGACCCGAATCCTAACTCTCGCATCAATCTGCTGGATGATCCCAAAACAATCAAACAAAAGATCGCACGAGCCACAACAGATTCGTTACGACTTGTCGCTTTCGATCCAGAACGCCCAGGCATTACCAATTTGTTGACCATCTACCAGCTATTGACGAGACAGTCGCAGCAGGAGATCGAAGCGGAATTTGCAGGCAAGGGTTACAGCGAGTTCAAGACCGCTGTTACCGAACGGTTGGTAGCAACCGTGGCACCCATTCAGGAGCGCTACCACGAGTTGATGAGCGATCTGCCTACACTGGAGTCCATCCTCGAGCAAAGCGCTGAGGAACTGCGCCCAATAGCAGAGGCCACTTTGCAGCATGTCAAAGATGTGATAGGCCTGGCGTGAGAGATGTATTCCTACTCATGCAGTGTCGCACAATAAAAAGCCATCTGCGTTGGCGCCTCTTCGACACCAACCAGAATAGTGTGCAAATTCGAGGTGTTATACGCAGCGAGACCGGTGCGCAGCTCAGAATAGATATACTCAGCCAGTCTTTCAGCCGTGGAATTGTCGATGGGTAGCTCGACCACATCAGTGCGCGGAAAGACATAGCGTTTCTCACCAAAGCGTATTTCCCATGAGTCTGGATGTTCGTTTAGTTCAAGGTGAGGATTGTGCATCGGCAATAAAAAACGATGATTGAGCCGATGGCAAATTTCCCTGGTAAGCTGTTTCAACACAGTGAAATCAAAGACTAATTTATCCTCATTCAGCGTGCCTTCAATCTCGACCAGTACACCATAGTTATGGCCATGAAGGCGCTCACATTTACCTTCATAGGTCACGAAGTGAGCCGCGCTAAATCTCAGATTGCCACCCTCCACTTTCACCTTACGCATTAGTTGTTCGCTCCCCATAGTTGTACTCCCCTTTCCAGAACATTGCTCAGCTATCATCAAACTACGGTTATCAGCATAACATGGGCACGTACGAGAAACAAGAGATACTAACCTATACAATTTAAGGCTATTGATTGGTAGCATGTGGTATACTATAGCAGAGCCAACAGGGGCTTTTCCTGCAGAGATAGAAGAAGGAGATAAGAATGACCGTTGCAGAAACCTTCGAGGAATGGATAAAGTATTTTAATCCTGCTGCCGCGGCAGGTATGACTAAGACTTTCCAGTTCAATATTACCGGAGATGAGGCGGGAAAATGGGCTTTCAAAGTTGATAATGGAGTATGTGAGCTTGTTCCTGGTGGTGTAGAGAAACCGGATGTTACTTTCACTATGAGTGATAAAGACTTTCTTGCAATGTCAGAAGGCAAGCTTGATCCACAGAGCGCCTTTTTCAGCGGCCGACTCAAGGTAGCTGGTGATCTCGGGCTCGCTCTGAAACTGCAACAGCTCTTCCCTACACCGAGAGGTTAACCAGGCACAGCCTGACACTCCTTATTTGTGCCAGGCTCCCTCCTGCACGATCCAAGAGGCTCATTAACTCAGCTTTTCAAGTCTTGCCAATTCCTATGTTCTATGGTATACTCACCATGACTAAGTATGTCTTTGTCTGGCTCTTGAGAAGTACGTAAACCCGTAGAAAGGCGTTCGACATGGCCCTTAGGAGCGACGAACTACATTACAATCTGCAACACCTCAATGGCATGTTAACCACTCACGAAGCAGCAAAACACCTTGACCTGAGCTACTGGCATTTTATGCATCTCGTGGAAAAAGGATTAATACCAGGCGTGCGTGTTGTTGATCGCTGGCTCTTCTCTCCGAATGATTTGAATGAATATCGACGTAGAAAGTATGGCGAACTCGAAGATATGGCAAAGACAGCTCTGGAGCATCCGGCAATTGAGCTGACAGAAAAGCAAGAGACGATCTGCCAATACTTAGTAAAGAGCGAACGACCATCTGAAATCGCTCGCAAACTCAAGCAATCCCGTCAAGCAGTACACTCACAAATCAGCCTTATTAGAGAAAAGGTCTCCCGTATCCAGCCTAAAAAACCATACTCACAGTCCGCACCAGAAACTCCCCAAAATGCATCGCCCCGTAGCGCTCATACAAGAAAAAGCCCCATACCCTT
>WNGD01001779.1_pt1 | contig 31071 bp, 25 predicted proteins | sample 5400671 | NCBI WGS metagenome assembly WNGD01 (sample SAMN13153369, study PRJNA577476) | soil metagenome | isolation source: 40 cm soil or saprolite under grassland replicate 2 | place: USA:California | collected 2016-06-15
TGTTTTTACTCTTCTGTCGAGATTCAGTGAGAAACTGCCGCGCCATTGCGACGATATGTTCATTGGCTCCATGAGGTCCCCGTAGCCCTCGCTCAAGCACTTCGACAGAGCGATTGTAAAAACCTAAGCGATAGTAGTAGTCAGCATACTTGATGTGGACCAGCAAATTCGCCGGTTCGTCCTGGGATGCCTGTTCTAATTCCCGCTGTGCCCCGTCGATATCGTAGTCCTTCAATAATTCGATAGCCAGATATGAACGTGCAGGAACATAGGTTGGGTCGATACGAAGTGCAGCCTCCAGAGCATCACGAGTCTCCTTTCGTAAACCTTGTTCTAGATAGGATTGGGCCAGAGCAAAGTATCCTTGAGGACGTGTTGGCTCCATGTTGATGGCATGTTGAAAGCGACTGCATGCGGCCTCCGGGTCGCCACGGCGTAGACACGCATAGCCTGTATCAAGCAGATCAGCGTACATGATGTTCCTCCTGGATATGCAATGCTCCCTCTGGATACACAATCTGTTCTACAACTTCCTGCAATGGTTCTAATGCTGACGATGTAGGGCCAGGAGGCTGAAACAGATACAGGAGTTTGAGCAACAATGGGGTAATCAATGTGGTGATGAACGAGATAAGAATAACGATCGAGAAAAGCGATTGATGAATCAGTCCAGCCTGCAAACCAATAGTTGCGGTAATCAGCGCAACCTCACCGCGTGAAATCATACCAACTCCGACGGTCAGGGATTCATGTGGTTTGAAGCGGCAGATGAAAGCGCCGGTCGCGCAGCCCAGCACCTTGGTGAGAATGGCAATCACAACGAAACCGATCATCAAAAATAACGGCACGGTCGCTATATCCCGAAAATTTGCTTGAATGCCAACATAAACAAAGAAGAGTGGCACAAAGAAGGCGTAGCCCATTTTCGAGAGTCCGTCATGTACCCAGTCGCGCATATCGGTTCGACTGACCAGGATACCAGCGATATAAGCTCCGGTGATAGCGGCGACATTGCCAAGCGACTGCGCAGCCCAGGCATAGAGCAACACGAGCGCTAATACCAGCCCGATACGTACTTCGAGCGCAAGCACCTTTGGTAGCCAGCGAGAGAGCGCCGGGAAGCCATAATGGCCTGCCACGTAGGCAATCGGGAAGTACAAGAGCATCTTCACAATGGCCCAGGTCGGATTCTGTCCCAGTGTAAAGGCAAGAATGATCGAAAGCACAATCAGACCAAGCACATCATCGATCACCGCCGCGCCGAGAATGGTTGTGCCCTCTCTGGTCTTCAGTTTGCCCAGATCCTTGAGTGTCTGAGCGGAGATACTCACACTTGTGGCAGTGAGCACGGTGCCAAGAAAGAGGCTAACGGCCAGATTATAGCCCAGGAGGGTGGCAAACGCTGCTCCGACCACGAAGGGCAACACCACACCTAACGATGCAGAGGTAAATGCGGCCTTCCCGACCTCTCGCATCTGTTTCATATCCGTCTCAAGACCCGCGATAAACATGAGGAGAATTACGCCGATAGTTGAGAAAGCGTCCAATACGGCACCTGTATGCACCCAACCAAGGAGAGACGGTCCTGCTACCACACCAACAAGGAGTTGTCCCAGAACGGCAGGCATATGAATACGATTGCATAACCATCCTGCAAATTTAGCGGCAATAAGGAGACAGGCGAGTAAGATAAGCAAAGTAGCAACAGGCATGATTCGGTAGCTCCGTATCTATTCTGTAGCAGTTCCCAGTAAAAATACATGGCCACGTGGCCATATATTTCTCCTCGTCGAGCACGTTGTAGACAACCGTCGGTTATTTATCCTGATTGTCTAAAGAAAGAGGGGGTTGAAAGATCTTCGTTGATATGCCCAGTCTATTCTTTCATATTTATGAAACAAGTATACAAAATTTGTACGTATCGTGATAGAGACAATCTGTTACAAATTTCCCTGTTATATATGTGCACATTGCACAAACTTTAAGTGTACCTCTCATTTTCTTGACACAATCTTGAGCTTCTTCGTTATTTCCTTGACACAATCTTTAGGATTTTTGCCATTTCCTTGATATAATTTTTAGGCTACATCACAACAATATGTACATATTACACAAATTTTAGTTTTTTTGCATCATTGTTTCTGATTCCATTTTTTCCCGCACGGCGAAGGCTGCTCGGGCTGTTCTTTCGGACAGTCTGAGAACTGTCCTTTCGCCTACTGCGTTTCAGCGCACCTCGCGATATAGTAAACATCAATAAAATATGCATTGCTGAAGATACAAGGAAACACAAATGATGAGTCAGAAGCGGAGACCTTTACTCAGGAAAGACAACAAAAACTTCTCTGAGATTTCTATAATGAATTTCGCTTTGCCGCCAGAGCTTGAGGCTGGTGAACCACCAGAGGCGCGGGGGTTGGCACGTGATGAGGTACTCCTGATGGTCTCACACATTTCAACTGACCAGATTGTGCATACGAGCTTTCGCCAGATCGGAGATTTTCTGGAACCAGGAGATGTGTTGGTGATCAATACCAGCAGAACATTGAATGCTGCACTACCAGCTACACGCTCCGATGGGACACAGCTTGAACTGCATCTCTCAACTCATCTGCCCGCGAACCTCTGGGTGATAGAAATGCGTGCTTATCAGGACAAGCAGGAGAAAACGACCAGACCATTCTACGACATCCAACCTGGCGAGTCCTTTGAACTTCCTGCCGGAGCAAGCGCAACCCTGCATACACCCTATGCATCCGGTCAGGCGTTGCCTCGTCTCTGGGTTGCTAGCCTCGATCTGCCTGATCCACTTCATCTCTACCTCGATCGGCATGGCTTCCCGATTCGCTATCGTTATGTCAAAGAAGGATGGCCGCTTAGCTACTATCAAACAGTGTATGCAACGGAGGCGGGTAGCGCAGAGATGCCGTCTGCTGGCCGTGCCTTCACACCCGAGCTGCTGACTCGTCTCATCGCCAGTGGCATTCAGATAGTGCCGTTACTCCTGCACACAGGAGTTGCCAGCATAGAACACAAAGAGCCGGTGTATGAAGAGTATTATCGTGTACCTGAGCCAACAGCACACCTGATCAACGCAGCCCATCAAGCACACCAGCGTGTAATTGCCGTCGGTACAACCGTCGTGCGAGCCCTGGAAACAGTAACAGATACACATGGGATAACGCATCCTGGCGAAGGCTGGACGGACATACTTATTACGCCTCAACGCGGCATTCGCTCTGTCAATGGTCTCTTAACTGGTCTACATGAACCGCTCTCAACACATCTCGCAATGCTGGAGGCTCTGGCCGGACGCGCACACCTGGAAATCACGTATCGAGAAGCATTTAAAAAAGGTTATCTCTGGCATGAGTTTGGCGATCTCCATTTACTCTTACCATAACTTCATTTTTTATAGTATACTGACCAGGGCGATATAGGATCGCCCGATGAATATTACGACAGCGTCTTCGCTGGAGGAGATTTAGTATATGCGCGTAGGATTACAGGTTCCAAATTTTACCTGGTCGAGAGATCAGGGGCAACTCGGGGATACGTTCGGGCTTATTGCGGAGCGGGCCGAGCGAGCAGGTTTCTATAGTCTGTGGGTAATGGACCACTTCTTCCAGATTCGCGGGGTGGGGCCAGCAGAGAATGAGATGCTTGAAGGATGGAGCGCCCTGGCCTTCGCAGCCGGTCGTACCAATCACATCAAGCTTGGCACTATGGTGACGGGGGTTACTTATCGCCATCCGGGTCTTCTTGTAAAGACGGCTACAACACTCGATGTACTCTCACACGGACGTGCATATCTGGGTATCGGGGCTGCCTGGAATGAGGAAGAACACAAGGGATTAGGCGTACCCTTCCCCCCGCTGGCAGAGCGCTTTGAGCGGCTGGAGGAGACACTCCAGATCGCACATCAGATGTGGTCCGGCGATGAAAAGCCTTTCGAGGGGAAACATTATCAACTGGCACGGCCCTTGAATTCGCCACAGGCCGTCCAGAAGCCACATCCACCGATCCTGATTGGTGGCACCGGTGAAAAAAAGACATTGCGCCTGGTAGCACAATACGCCGACGCCTGCAATCTCTTTGCACGCCTTGGGAAAGACGAGTTAAAGCGCAAACTGGATATATTGCGCGATCACTGCCAGACTCTCGGGCGTCCTTACGAAGAGATTGAGAAAACAGCGCTCGACAATATGACTATTACTCGCGATGGGCGCAGTGGCTCGCTGACACCCGCAGCAGTTATTGAGAATCTTGGGAAGCTAGCTGAACAGGGCTTCGACCAGACTATATTCAGTCTGAATAATGTCGCCGACCTGGAACCATTCGATCTGCTGGCAACGGAGATCATCCCTGCCGTCGAGAAGATACAGGTGGCAGGCCGTTAAACGTTCTCTTCATTCATGCAAGGCACCTCTGCACGGGTGCCTTGCGTCTTCTCTTATGGTACAATTACATCAGGAAAGGAGATTCTAGCGAGAGGATTGACCTATGACACAGCGCTCAACGCTCACGGAAGTCGAAACGACATTTATACGTGCACAGAGGGTTGCACGACTGGGAACCTCAGATGAGCACGGAACGCCCCACCTGGTCCCGGTCTGCTACGCCTTCGATGGCACATGTTTCTACACACCGCTCGATGAAAAACCAAAAAGCGTCGCAGGTACTAAATTGCGCCGCGTTCGCAACATCGAAGCACGGCACGAAGCCTCGTTACTCATCGACCAGTATAGCGACGACTGGTCAAAACTTGGCTACGTACTCGTGCATGGACGTGCGGAACTACTCGCGCCCAAAGATGAAGCATACGAGCACGCAATCAAACTGCTGCGCATGCGCTACATACAGTATAGGGCGATGAACCTGGAACAGTCCCACGTGATTGCTATCACACCTGATCGTGTCACATCCTGGGGGCCTGCACTCCAGTCAGCATAGAAGACTTACTCCTGTGGCTGGAACTTCAGCGCAACGGAGTTGATACAATAACGCTTGCCAGTTGTCTCACGTGGACCATCATCGAAGACATGTCCTAGATGAGCGCCACAATTTTTACAGGTAACTTCAGTACGTCGCATAAAGAACGAATTGTCCTCATGCAGTTCAACGTGCTCCCGATTGACTGGATCATCGAAGCTGGGCCACCCTGAACCCGACTCAAATTTGGCATCCGAGGAAAAGAGTTCCTGCCCACAGGCCACGCATTGATACATACCCTTTTCGTGATTGTTGTAAAGCGCTCCACTAAAAGGACGCTCTGTGCCTTTCAGTCGACAGATTTGATACTGCTCGGGCGTGAGTTTCTCTTTCCAGTATGAATTGGGCATTTCTTTCAGGTCGCTCATGTGTATATTCCTTTCATAGCATAGGCTATACTATGTATGATCTATGCTACCAATATTCTTGTATCCATCTATGAAAACACCAGGGATTGCAACTCTGTTCCCCGAACTGGCACTTAACTCGCAATATTCGTTTCAAAGATGATCCTGGTCGGCGTGACTCGTACAAGAAGCTCGCCGGGCGTACTGTTGCGTTTGCCATATTGTTCTGCCAGCTCACTTCCCATGTATCTGCCTCCTATACGCGTTGCCCACAGCTTCAGCGCCTCGCTGTCATCATCCAGGGAAGCGGTACCCTCAATCACGATATAGGCATAGGGAGGCGTCTCGTCATCTACGCATATACTGACACGCGAGTCCCGGCGCATACTGGCAGCCTTGACCGATGTACCCCCTGTAGTAAAGATGAGTGTATCCCCATCCAGAACAAACCAGATAGGTACAACGTGTGGGCGCCCATCCTTACGAACGGTTGCTATTTTGCCTGTGCGCGTTCCTTGTAAAAGAAACTCTTTTTGTTCGTCGCTCAATGTAGCCATATATGCTCCTCATCCTTACTTCATGCGCGCTTGCATCAATTTCGCACCAGAGTAGCAAAGCTGTAATCTTGCATCAACGCGTGTAATTTAGTAATATCTTCTTCGTGAAAGGCCTTTGGTATATACATGACGAGACCTCGTATTTCTACTTATATATTATATAGAACGCGGTAGTAGTGCAACACAGACACAAGCAAAGCATAACAGATAAGCGAACGAGCCACCAGAGCCAGGACTGCCTATATCCTGGACATTGGCCCACCTTGACCCGTAGAGGCATGCCTTGCGTGTGCCGGGCGTCCGTGAGCAACCTGACCCGTAGAGGCATGCCTTGCGTGTGCCGGGCGTCCGTGAGCAACCTGACCCGTAGAGGCATGCCTTGCGTGTGCCGGGCGTCCGTGAGCAACCCAGTTGAGGCTCAAGGGAGTCCACGCGCGGCCCGGCACACGCAAGGCATGCCTCTACGGCCTCATTTCATCTATACACAGCGATATCTTATGATTTGCTATTGTGATATACTAGCTTCAAAAAATTGCAGAGGTGAAAGGTAACAAAGGTAATGGCCAAGACGAAACGCAGACCGTCACAATCGTCCCAACAGCGCAGACCTGCTCCATCAACACAGGAAAAGCCGCAGCGTAAACCCATTCAGACGACGACGGCAGCGGAGACGACAACACAGAACAAGCAGCCACAAGAACAACGTGCACCACAACGAGCTGAAACCTCCCGTGCGGCAGCTCGTGCTCAGACGCAGGCTCAGACACGCAGCCCACGTTATAAGCAGCGCAAATCCTCTCGTAATCCGTGGTTATTGGTGGGCATCGCTGTCATCGCGGTGGCAGTGGTTGTAGGTATATTTGTGCTGATTGGGAAGCTGGGCGGCGGAGGTAGTAGCGCAAGCTCAAAACCCACCGAGTCTACCGTGCTGCAAGCTATTAACAAAGTCGACCCGACAGTTATGAATACTGTAAATACTGGGGGATTGAAAAATCCTATCACTGCAACGCCAGGGAGCCCTCCAAAGCTGACAGGCCCGACAGGGAAGCCCGAATTCTTCTACGAAGGCGCGGAATATTGTCCCTATTGTGCCGCACAGCGCTGGTCCGTCGCCACAGCACTGAGTCGTTTTGGGACGTTTACCAAACTTCCTGAAACAACATCCAGCAGTACTGACGTTTATCCCAGCACGGCTACGCTGACATTTTACGGCAGCGCCTACAGCAGTAATTATATCGACTTTGTCTCGGTAGAAGAGACGACGAATCAAAGCGATGGCAATGGTGGCTACGTGACACTACAAACTCCAACACCTGATGAGGCGCAAATCATCAGTAAGTACAATACATCGAGCAGCATTCCCTTTATCAGCGTTGCAAACCAGTACCTGGAACAGGGACCAGCCTTCGTACCAGACGTGCTGACAGGTCTTACACAACAGGACATTGCAAACAAGCTTTCAGACCCTAATTCTACTGTGGCTAAAGATATCCTGGGTGGCGCGAACTACCTGACAGCGTCCATCTGTGCAGTCACAAACAACCAGCCCGCCTCCGTCTGTACATCAGCAGCCGTTCAACAGATCGAGCAATCGCTGCCGAAGCTTCAGGGAGCGGTACAGAGTTCGGGAACACAGTTGGGTGCGATTGCGGAACCACAAGCTGTGATCACACGGCGAGAAGATTAGCCTGGAATTGTTCTGTAATGGGTGTTTCTAATAGAGTAGAGACCAAAAAACAATTAGGGCGATCACACGTGTGATCGCCTCATTTATGTAATATATTATAACATATTTCCTTCCAAAAGTCCATAGTTCGCATTCCCAAAAAACAGGAATATCTCTATAAACCGACAGAGGCTATTCTGCCGACGTTTTGTTGTGGTATGATGACATCTACGATAAGATAACAGAGGAGTTCCTTAGCATGGAGAAGCACAGGGATAACAAACAATGATCAGTGAGCATACCTCTTCAGCAGCATGGTCTTTCCCCTTTTGTCCTACTCCCCCGCACTGGAAGCTGGATTGGGACAGCATACAGGGACAATTTAGTTGGATACGCGCGTTGGACAAAGTACCACAAAGCCCGATATTTCATGAGGAAGGCGATGTTCTTGTCCATACACGCCGCGTGGTAGAAGCACTCGTCAGCCTGGACGAGTGGCGCAACCTTGCGGCGGAAGAGCGTATGCTCCTCTTTGCTTCCGCCCTGCTCCACGACATTGGCAAACCAGTCTGTACGAAATCTGACGAGTTCGGACGCATCACTTCCAGGGGTCACGCCCAAAGGGGGGAGTTCCTGGCACGCCAGTTTCTCTGGACTGGCCAGGAATTAGAGGCTCCATTGCCCTTTCTACCACGAGAATATATTGCCAGGATGGTACGTCTGCATGGACTACCGCTGCAAATCTTCTACAGGGCACGACCCGAACATGCTGTTATCGCCGCCAGCCAGAGCGTTCGTATGAATCACCTCGCATTGCTAGCAGAGGCAGATGTCAGAGGCAGAATCTGCCGCAACAGCAAGGAACTCCTGGAACGCGTAGCACTCGTCCGCGAACTCTGTAAAGAACAACAGTGCTACGATAAGCCACGCCAGTTCCCCGACGAGTATAGTCGCTTCGTCTATTTCCACAAAGAACACGGCGATCCCAATTACAAAGCCTATGACGATACAAAGTTCGAGGTCGTACTTATGTCAGGTCTGCCCGCGGTCGGCAAAGATACGTGGGTATGCAGCCACTACGGAGGCAGACCTGTTGTAGCTCTAGATGCAATGCGCAGAAAGCTCAAGATCTCAGCCGAAGATGACCAGGGACACGTAATATATGCGGCAAAAGAGCAGGCACGGGAGCTAATGCGCAAAAAGGAATCGTTTATCTGGAATGCCACCAACGTCACACGCATGATGCGCCAGCAACTCGTTGAACTTTTTATTTCCTATGGAGCACATGTACACATTGTCTATCTTGACGCGCCCTTCGACGCGCTGCTGAAAAGGAACAAAAACCGTCACGATAGTATCCCTGAGCAGGTAATATACAAACTACTAAGCAAGCTTGAGGTACCCGATGTTACAGAAGCGCACACGGTAGAATGGATCTACGAATAACACAACATAGCCGTTCTTCCCACCTATTACCAAAGGAACCTGGTTTCGGTGCATCCGCCAATTTATCGCTCTTCTGCCGTCTAATGGATGTATCGATAATCATACGGGACAAAACTATATCGCTCCTATACCTACTGTCCAAAATGTGGGCACCCCACAGCAGAGGCATCGCTTGTCGGCAATACTCATCAGTAGGGGTTGGGCTCGCCCCCATCCGGATCAGAGAGAACGAGCTTGCTCATCGGAGAGCGGCGTTGCTGCTCATCAGCCGGGTGGGGGCGAGCTCAACCCCTGATGAGATACGTTCTCTTCAGCGTCAACGCGTAGGTAAGCGCTTTGTTGCCTGCATCACTTCTATAAAGCGTTGGAAACCCATAGCATCTGCAATAGCACGCACGCGCTGAAAACCCTCACCATACACAGAATCGGGATTGCGCTCAATGGCAGTCGCATGATAGCTGCTCTCAGGCGTATTCAGTTCATTATAGTAGCGGTAGGAGAGGAGTTCGCAGAAGCCTTCTTCGGCCCAGGTTGGTAATCCCTGGATACTCTGCACAATCAGCCAGACATGACCCAACTCGTGGACGGTAACGCCCTGAAACAGGGTAGAAGGCAAGCCATTCAGCACAGCAACACCGCTCACCTCAGTGCGAAGGACGCGTCCATTCTGTGTGTAAGTAGTGCTCATGGTGGCCCCAAGCGAGTGCGTCTGGTTGCGCTCACGCAGGTATTGAGCAAGTTTGGCACGCCCACAGAGTTCCAGACTAAGACGCAGATTATTGTATCTCAGTCCCTGCATGCCAACCCACCTGATAAGTTGTGAGAAAATGGGCTTTGCCGCTTCAGCAGTTTCGATGGCGGTCGAACGACACACAGGACAACGAATAATTTCAGCTCCCTGTTCCCGGTCACGAGGTGGAACCAGGCGTCCACAATAGGCACAATGTGGATACTGATTCTGGTGCTCCTTGCAGTATTGTGTCCCCCATTGATCCACCAGGTATTCGCTCACCAGGGGCTTCCCACAGTATGCGCACCTCTGCGCAACGCGGTCGCGGTAACATTCAAGATGGTAGGGCACCCCCTGATACAATTGAAAGCTCGAACCCCCGATAGGTCGCCCACAGGCTGCACACATAAAATGCTCAGGATGCCACGTAGCGCCAAGCGCATTAAGGTAATTCCCCCAGATTGGCTGGCCACAGCCCTTACAGATTGGTTGCACTGACATAACGCTCTTTTTTTATTCCTCTATTGGAAAGGTTATATATATTGGAAGGGTTATATAATCTGCCAACATCAGTATACCTCTATATCGGGCTGAATGCCAGAACGCATATCGCGAGGCAGCAAAACCCCGTAGAGGCAATGCCTTGCGCTTGCCGAGTGTCCGTAACCTATCGAAGTTTCCGAGGACACCCGGCAAGCGCAAGGCATTGCCTCTACGGGAGGGTCGGAACTATTAATTTACTGGCCTTTTTTGTGGCCCTCTTCTTTGTGGTGCTTCATCACCGTTCGTGCGGCAACTTCCTCAGCTCGATCGCCGTAGCGACCACTTTTTTTGGCTGAGTCTTTTACATGTTCGTACATGCGCTCTTCTTTTTCGCTTACTCCACTCAAAGGCTCTTTCTTCTTTTTTCCTGGCATAAATGATCCTCCTTTTCACTATTTCATGCAATACTAATTCCACACATTTGCGTCTCCTATAGTTCACACGGCTAAGCACATAAAAGAGTTTCCGCTCCCCCACATCACAAATCATGCCATCTGCATCACAGATCACTGCTACTATGTTTATCACGAGGCCCCTCCAATAGGCCCTTTGCAGGGGCTCTTTTTTATTCTTTGCGCAGCAATGCATGGTATACTGTTGAGCAGGAATAGAACACGCTGAGAGTATGGCACCCGACTAACAGGAAGCAGGATAAGCATGCTCAATACTACTGCATCACAGGTGGTCAATAACTCGAAGTTTTCCCGCAGCTTCGTCAGACCACGCTACGACAGCTATTGCTTTTCTAACATCCCCGGCACGATCGAATTTCTCCTTACCGGCAAAGGACAGAGTGCACTCCCGCTAGATGTTCTAGGTGATCTGCCCACAAAGTATGACAAAGTCGTTCTCTTTTTCATCGATGCCTTTGGGTGGCGCTTCTTTCAACGTTATGCCGAAAGATTTAGCTTCCTGAAGATGGTTCTTGCGCAAGGGGTTGCTTCAAAAATGACCTCGCAATTTCCGTCAACAACCGCCGCGCATGTGACTTGCATTCATACTGGACTTCCTGTCGGGCAAAGCGGCGTCTACGAATGGAGCTATTACGAACCCCTGCTCGATGAGATTATCTCTCCGTTACTCTTTTCCTACGCAGGCGATAAAACTGCACGCGATACTATTAAAAGATCTACCTCACTTCCCATCGAAGCATTTTTCCCCAGGCAGACGTTCTATCAGACATTGCAGAAACAAGGGATCGTTTCGCACGTGTTGCAATATCGCGCTTACACACCTTCGACCTTCTCAAGTGTTGTCTACCGTGGGGCACAGGTTCATCCTTATGACACGCTGCAAAGTGCATTCACGTACCTGAACGAACTCCTGACAACTCCCGGCAATACGCCTGCATATTATTTCCTTTACTTCGACCGCATCGATGTCGCCTGCCACCATCATGGACCCTATAGCAGACAGCTTGAGGAGACGGTAGAGAACTGCATGACAATGATAGAGCAGCTTTTTTATAAGAACGTGCGCGGCAAAATTGGCAATGCATTGCTTATGCTGACAGCCGATCATGGTCAGATTGAGGTTGATCCGCAGCTTACCTGGTACCTGAACAAACAGGCACCGAGCTTCACACGCTATCTGCAAACCAACAAAAAGGGGGCAGTACTCGTTCCTGCCGGGTCACCTAGAGACATGTTTTTGCATGTTAAAAAGGAATATATTGACACCGCAATTACCGAACTACGGCAGCGTCTCGCAGGTAAAGCAGAGGTGTACCGTACCCAGGAATTGATAGAGCAGCACTTTTTTGGCTTACAGGAGCCCTCAGCGGTATTCTTGAACAGAGTGGGCAACGTTGTGATTCTCCCTTACAGGAATGAAACTGTCTGGTGGTATGAAGATGGCAAATTTGATATGCATTTCCTGGGCCATCACGGTGGGTTGCTGCCTGAAGAAATGGAGATCCCTTTGCTGATCCTGCCACTCTCCCCGTAGAGGCATGCCTTGCGTGTGCCGGGCGTCGCGTGTGTGCCGGGCGTCGCATGTGTGCCGGGCGTCCCCAGGCGAAATGAAGCAGCGTGCACATGCGCGACACGCGGCACACGCAAGGCATGCCTCTACGGACCTACCCCCAGGGGTAGGTGGTGATGGCGTGAGTCAGTCATCGCTCTGGATTGCTAAGAGGCCGATGATTGCCCCACCCAGGATGGTGAATCCCAGGCATATGGGTGCCATGATAGACGCGACCGCTATTAATTCGCTTCCTTTTGAGGCGAAAAAACTGAGCCCCTGAGCGAGAGTGCTCCAGTGTCCCCAGGGAAGGGCAAAGGTGCGCCAGAGCGCCTCCCATACGAAACAGGTAAGTGCAGAGAATAGTGTATCTATGCAGCCGAAACAGACTCCATAGAGCACACCCTTTGTAGTTGAAACCAGCACTCTATGCCGAAACCAGAGCGCGACACAGGGACCGACGATCAGGCCGGGCAAAAGAGCCCTTACCAGCAGCAGGGCTTCAGACAGGTTACGATTTTGCCCATATGCCATGATTGCGAACAAGAGGCACACCAGAACATTCAGGGCCAGCGCCTGTTTTGTCCACCTGTCTTTGTATGTTCTACCGATAGCCGGTTGCGGGACCGGGGTGACTGGTAACTGCACATTGTTCGGAGGATAGGTTCCAGGCCGGGCAGACACCTGCTGAAAATTTGCTGCAGGAGCAGGGGTAACAGGCGCAGCTACCGCAGGCGGTCCTGCCAGCAAAGGACGATGAGTCATATAATCTGCCTGCGGAACAGAGTGAACCTGCGGCAGCGATTGTATGGATGGAATGCTCTGGTTGCGCAAAACTTCCCAGGAGACATCCAGCGTTGTGTCCAGCATAGCCGCTTTCAGGTCGGAAGCAAACATGCTTAGCGAGGGATAGCGCCCATGTGGATCCTTGGCCAGGGCACGTTGCAATACCATGCTGACCTCCATAGACAGGTCGGGACGGCACGCACGCAGAGAACGAGGCGCTATATGGCGATGCAGATGAGACCAGGCGTGCATATTAGTATTGCCAGTATGCGGCCAGAGGTAGTCTCCCGTGAGCAGGTAAAAACAGGTCACCGCCAGGGCATACTGGTCGGAGTAGCGACCGGGGCGACATTCCCAGACCTCCGGAGCCATAAATGCTGGCGACCCTGCCATAGTAATACTTAGATGCGACTCTTCGGCGTTGATCAGTGAGGAGACACCAAAATCGGAGAGCAAGACATGCGATCCCATCAAGAGAAGATTGGCAGGTTTTACATCGCGATGCAGCACGCCGCGTTCATGCGCATACGAGAGCGCAGCGGCTGCCTCCTCAATAATGGGCAGGACACGGTCGATAGACCAGGGTTGCCTGCCCTCACGTAAGAAGACCTCATCCAATGATCCCTGCCCGGCATAAGGTAAGACCAGGTAAGGGGTGTATGGAGCATTATCTAATCTGCGCTCGCGTATAACACCATAACCGTAGATCGGAAGAATAGACGGATGCTTCAGAGAAGCCAGGAGTGCGGCCTCGCGTTGGAAATCATCCACGTTTGCACGTGAGCTTATCGACTGGAAAACTTTGAGAACCACTTTGCGGTTATTCAATGAGTGCGCCAGGTATATAGCACTTGAACTCCCTCGCCTGATATATGAGACGATAACATAGTCATCAATGCGCACTCCGGCGACCAGACTTTCACAGGCGGTACACCATATTATTCCAGTAGCATTTATATGTTTATTTATACAACAGAGTGGCATAGTTCGCTCCAATAGAAACCATAATAAGGATAAGAGGAGTTTCTTGATAGACGCAGCCAATACATAATTTTAGGATAGAGATGTGATATGCTCAGGACAGAGAACGCGATTTACTCGTAACGTAGGACTTCCAGGGGACGGACGCGGACAGCTCCCCAGGCGACGAGGGCGGCGGTAAGCATAGCTAGCAAGACTGAGCCACCGACGAGAATGAAGGGTATGTAGTCACTAACGCCAAAATCGGCATGGAAGACGTAGTTGCCAAGCAGAGTTGTTGCCAGGACAATCAAGATCATGGCGAGCAAGGCACCCGTTCCACCAACGAGACCATTCTCGATCAGGACTTCACTGAGGATCGAACCGCGGGTGTAGCCGACTGATTTGAGAATGCCGAGTTCGCGGCGGCGCTCCAGCATGGCCAGGGCGACGGCGTTGGCGATGATGATGATACCCGCGAGCAACGAGAGCGAAGCAATTGTCGTGAGCGTCAGCAGAACATCGTTGAGCAACTGGTTAATGAAGGCCATGAGATTCGCCAGGCTGAAGACGAAAGCATGCGGGACAGTATTACCAATTGCATCGAGAGCGCTATTGAGCCTGTCAGGATCGATCTTCATATAGAAGATCGATTGCTCAATACCTGCCGGGCTGAGTCCACGCACGGTATCTCTTGTACCCAGGATCGGGTCCAGGCCGCTGCCAAAGCCCGTAGGCTTATAGATACCAACAACGGTGATGGTCCTGAAGTCCAGGCGGTCTACGCTCGTCAGTGTGATTTTGTCGCCGATTTTTAAATGCAGGGGGTCCAGAGTCGCCAACTGGAAGGAGATCAAGGCATGATCGGTACCAGCATCCCGGGCATTGAGATTGCGACCGGCTGTGATTTTCAAAAACCGCGTGTTGGGAAACTGGTTATTCCCCACATCGAAGCCTTCGACGCCACTCAGAAAGTACAGTACACCTCTGCGTCCCAGCGATGTGGTTGAGGGATCAGCTTTGGAGCCGGTCGGCAAGAGCGTCTGAATCGGCTGATCGTTAATACTAACAGGAGCCGTAGAAGCAAGTGTGTGGCGCTGATAGCTGGAGAGTCCAGGTAACGAAGAGAGCTTATTTTGCAGATTCGTCGTATCGTTGCTCGTCGTAATCGAGACGACGTTATAGTTCAGCGCGTTGGCAATGAGATCATTGACCTGGGCGCGCAGGTCCTGTCCCAGCACCAGGATGAGACCGATGGTGAAGACGCCAACAAACAGCGCCAGCATGGTGGTTGTGGTACGCGCTCGCTGCCGATCCAGGTTGCGTAAGGCCATCCTGGTCACAGACTTGCCGCTACGAGGCAGCAACATGACGATCAGGCCCAGCAAAGAGATCACCATGAGCAGGACACCCAGCGTCGGCTGGTACAGGTAGAGCAGCACCGAGAGCGCAATACCTATCAGTACAACAGCCAGGTAGCCAGGATTGAAGCGCTCAGGGACAGGCAGCTTGCTCAGGATCAGGATTACCAGGCCGAAGAACAGGCTGAGCAGGCCCAGGAAGATGAATGCACCATAGACTGAGACGACGCCCAGGAAAACATCATTATTCAGGATAAAGATAGCCAGCCCGCAGAATAGTACGGAGAGCAGGACCAGCAAGCCAATGGTCAGCGCGATACTGCTGGCACCACGCCCCTCCGGCAGGTCTCGGATCACGTTCAAAGGACGGATATTCGCCGCCTGTACAATTGGTAAGAGACCAAAGATGAGAGCAGTCACAAGGCCGATTACGACGCCACCACCGATAGTCACTGGATCAAGCACAAACGGGATAGTCAGATCAAAGGTCTGCCGCACGAGGTTGCGCACCAGGTAACTAACCCCTATCGCTGCAGCGGCTCCGACGACACCGCCAACCAGCCCCAGGAGACTGGCTTCCAGGCCGAAGAGTAAATAGAGATCGAAGCGGCGGTATCCCGTCGTTTTAAGCATAGCGATCTCGATCTTGCGGCGGGAGAGCAGAACCTGCATGGTGTTGACGATACCGACGCCACCGATAAGTAAAGCAAGCAGGCCGGCAATCTCCAGGAATTTGCGGATATTGTCAATAGTATCTTTCTGCTGCTGCAAAGCATCTTGCGCCGTTTGCGTTGCAGCAATCGGGAAATCGGCTTGAATCTGCTTTACGGCAGGAGCAACATGAGCCTGGTCAGCGGTCGTCACATCGATAGTATCGTACAGGAGTGTACCGGGGACCGCTGCTTTATAATCGTTTATTGAGAGCAGGACAACACTTCCCGATTGTACCAGAACGCCTGATGCAGACACAATTCCCACCAGTTTAGCATGAATGGTATGCATGGTACGATCGCTTGCTGCAACCAAGATATCAAAGGTAGCGCCAACCTTCTTCTTATACTGATCAATGAACGGCTGGCTGGCAATCACCTGCTCATTTTTGAGCAGATCAGAGACAGTCCCATTTTTGGGATTGGTAAATGTAGGCGGCGTCACGATAGGATAGTTGTTCGGATCAACCACCCGGACGGTAAAGGTCTGACGCAATGAGCTCCTGGTGCCAGCACCAGGAGTTGAGCCCTGCGCGTTGATGACAGCGGTGTAGTTAGAAATCGTGCCGTTCTTCTTGAGATTATCAAAGGCAGGCAAGTCGCTCTGCTTAAATGGCTGATTGCGCGAGGTCACAGCGATATCACCGCCGTTGGCATCGCGTACATTGCCATTAAAAGCATTGTTGATCATCAGACCGACCAGTTGCAAGGCGACAATCGCCATTACGCCGACCGCAACGCAGAAGATAGCCAGCAGCGTGCGTTGACCACCACGAAAGAGCGAACGAGTGGTATAGTTGAGGTAGATTGAGGCTTTCACTTGCTGGTGCTCCCATCAGTTGCATCGGCAATCAAACCGTCAACGATGCGAATGGCGTGATCAGCATGCGAGGCGACCACAGGATCATGCGTAGCGATGATAAATGTTTTGCCGGTATGCTCACGTAGGGACGAGATGAGTTGTAGCAGGTTCTCGCCATTTTTGGCATCGAGATTGCCCGTTGGCTCGTCTGCGATGACGATAGCGGGATCGGTTGAGAGGGCACGCGCGATGGCAACCCGCTGCTGCTCTCCACCTGAAAGCTGATTGGGACGGTGAGTCAGGCGATGTGAGAGTCCGACCAGTTCAAGGAGTTCTCTGGCACGTGAGGAAGGTGAACCTGTGTGCTTGCCAACGTAGAGCGGAACCTCCACATTTTCTTGCGCCGTAAGCGTGGGGATCAGGTTATAGGCCTGGAAGACCATACCAATTTTATTGTTGCGTACCACAGCCAGTCGGCCTTCGGTCATCTTTGTGATATCCACATTGTCAATCAAGACCTGGCCACTGGTCGGATTATCCAGGCCCGCGATAATGCCAAGAAGAGTACTCTTACCCGAGCCGGAAGGCCCTACGATCGAGACAAACTCGCCGCTCAAAATCTGGAAGCTGATGCCTTTGAGAATATCTATACGCTCGCGGCCCAATGGTAGGCTTTTGGTAATATCGCGCACATCCATTACTACTTTACGTGCAGAGGATTGCGAAGCAAGCTGCCCGTCCTGCATACTCTGTACGGTTTTTGTATCATCCATGGACGCAGGGCTCCTTTGTCGTCTGTGAAAAAGATAGAAATCGATATATCGCTTTTATTATACGACGCGACGCACCAATATAGCAGGTAGGAGGGAGAAAAGTTGATGCAGTAGAGTCCGAACTCCTGGGGCAGGTAGCCGAGAACCTGGCGCACTTCTTCACCCTGCGTCTGCGTATCATGACCATCCCAACTGACCTTGCCTTCTGTAGGTGGCAGGAGGGTAGCGACCATGCGGAGAAAGGTGGTTTTGCCCGCACCATTTGGACCAACCAGGCCAAGCAAGCCTGGACCGCGGTTCAGGCTTACGTCGCGAATGGCCCACAGATCTCCATATCGTTTGCCAAGACTCTCACTCACCAGTTCCATAATTTTTCGCCTTCTCTCCAAACCTTCTCGTAGGGGTCAAGTTAAGAATGGATGGCTTTGTTTCGTCGAGCCCCCCCCAGACCGACTGCAAGGGTCGGCCTGGGAGCCGTTTCATCGCGTGTGCCTGTCTCTCTAACTTGACTCCTACGGGTGGGTGCAAGACCGACCCCTACGGGCAACGCAATAGCATTACATACAGGTCGTCGCAGCCGGTAATTCTCCATTAGAAACTCCCGCAAAACGGCGGAAGGAACGCGCTACATAGAATACACAGACCAGGCCAATGCAGGCGTAGAGCATATGTGGCAGTATCCAGGGCAACATGTCGGGGATCTTCTGCTCGATAGCACGTACGATGTGCACGCGCTGCATCAGGCTGACATCGCTGTTCATGCTGGTATGATAGAGCGTCTGCGCCTGCTTTACAAGTACTTTCTGTACCGCACCCGTCGAAAGTTCCCAGTTTGCAGCAGCACTATTCAGCGTAAATATATTCGACGCAAAGAACATATAGGCAAGCCAGCCAATACAGAGAAGAATTCTTACGGCGTTACCATGCTTCGGAAACAATGTCCCGATGACAAAACCGATAGTGGTGAGCAGAATAATCGTAGGAAGCGCGAACACGGCCCAGATAGCCACGATCACTCCCAGATCTGGAGTGGGATAGCCCAGTTCGTGGTAGCCCGGCACGCTCTGGAACTGGTGCAAAGGCAGACCTGCATGCATGGCAAAGCCTACCAGAGGCACAGAGATAAGAAGCACCAGGGACATCAACAGACCGATACCGACCCCCGCCAGGTAACGTCCCCATATGTACGCCTTAGCACGTCCATCAAACATTTTCTTCTGTAGAACGTAGAATAATACTAGCATATGACTGCTGCAACCCCGTTACGAATATACATAGCAAAAGGTTCGGCAGAGACGAAGCACATTGCGTTGACCCGTAGAGGCATGCCTTGCGTGTGCCGGGTGGGTGAGCAGAGACGAGGTACCCATCGGGATATGCAAAAAACGACAACTATGCTATACTGCACCGTAATTATGATGGCGCTTATGCGTCCTGTTTATAGGACGTTATTTACCGCGCCCACCGAAAAATAGCAGTCATAGGACATTTTCAAGCGTGTTCAAATGTATTATAAACACCATTAAGTGAGAGGGACAGCAATTATGCGTCGAGGAACACTCCCATTCCTCTTGTTGATTATTGTGATAGGTCTGGGCGCGGCATACGTCGTCTTCTGGCCCAATGCGGGCAGCAATGGGAAGCCTTATCTTGGCATCCCCAACCCCTTTACTATCCATAAGGGCCTCGATCTGCAAGGCGGCATTAGCGTCCTGTTGGCCCCTGAAGCGGGGCAGCACCCGTCCGACGCGGTCATGGAAGCAGCACGCACACAGATCGAGCAACGTGTCAACAGTGGCCTGGCAGTTAGCGAGCCAAGTATTCGCGTACAAAGTACTGGTGGCACGCCAAGTATCTTAGTTGAGCTACCGGGCTTTAACAGTGGTAACGAGCAGCAAGCAATCAATACGCTGCTTAAAACAGGAAAGCTTGAATTCTGGGACACGGGTACAACCAGCGTACCAGAAGGTTCCCAATTCGATCCCAAACAGTATCCACAAACCATTCCTAATCCGAATAAAGCACTCTTCACCGGAGCCGATCTTGATCCCAACAGTCTGAGTGTGGGACAGGATCAGCAGACGGCCAACTACGTCATCAACTTCGCCATGAAAGGCCCGGCTTTTGGAGAGTTGAGTAGCTACACAGCCAATCACGTCGGCAATTATCTCACCATCACGCTCGACAGAGTAGTTGTTTCGTCACCAGTCATTCAGTCACAACTCCCCGGTACCGGACAGATCACCGGTCGCTTCACACTGGCCTCGGCGACCCAACTGGTGAATGTGCTGAAGTACGGTGCATTACCTGTCTCCTTGCATATTGAAAGCCAGCAAACCGTTGGAGCAACCCTTGGACAGGATTCTATCGATAGGAGCTTGCTTGCAGCCGAGATTGGCATTGGCATCGTTATCCTGTTCATGTTGCTCTACTATCGCTTGCCTGGCTTTCTGGCGGCTTGTGCGCTCGTTCTATATGCGCTCTTCGTCTTCGCCATCTTCAAGCTGTTAAGTGTTACATTGACACTGGCGGGTATCACAGGCTTCATCCTCTCGATTGGAATGGCAGTGGACGCAAACATACTGATATTCGAGCGCATCAAAGAAGAGTTACGAGCGGGACGCCTGCTCGCATCAGCTATTGATGTAGGTTGGAAACGCGCCTGGCCTTCGATTCGCGACTCGAATATCTCGACGCTCATCACCTGTGCTGTGCTGTACGGGTTCGGCAGCAACTTCGGCGCGACGATCATCGTTGGTTTCGCCACGACTCTGTTCATTGGCGTCGTCATCAGTATGTTCACCGCCGTTGTCGTCACACGCACCTTCCTGAACCTGCTTGTACCGACAGGCGTAATCAATCATCCCGCGTTCTTTGGACTTCCTGCCGGCTCAATTGCCACGGCGTCCGTGGGACGACGGAATAGCACGGTATAGAGGAGGATGTTGTGTTTAACCTGATAAAATATCGTTATCTGTTCCTGATCATCTCGCTGGCGATCATAGTTCCTGGCGCGATCTCGCTGGTATGGCACGGTCTCGATATTGGCATCGACTTTAAGGGTGGTGCCAACATGCAATTAGTACCGCAGCAGACGTTAAGCGCGATTCAGCTCACAGAAGCGCTACAGACGATGAAGCTGGGCGACCTGCAGGTCATCCCAGGCACAAATCCCACGCTCGATGCGAAGAAAACTATCTGGGTACGCTTGAATACACAGGTGGATTCGAATGTTACTAAGACCATTACCACAGCTATCCAGAATAAATATGGCTCAAAGACAACAGTTCTCTCCTACGATATTCCTGTTTCGGGCGGCAAGGCATACACAATCGTCGTCATGAGCAACTTCACGAACGAGCCAACTGTGAGCGATATCAAGACTACCCTGGGCAAGCTGCCGAATACAATCCCACCTGGTAGCAACCCGGTGACTGCAACGCCTACGCCAGCGCCGACAGCCAAAGCAACGGCAACCAGTAAGGCGACACCTACACCAGCGGCAACGCCAACAACAACAGCTAACTCGAATGCAAACATTCCAGTCAGCATCGAAGATGTGCAACAGGGCACAACAAACCAGACGCTCAACATAAGCACAACCACACCGCTGAAGAACAGCGATTTTGCCACGGTGCAAGCCAACATCTTGCAAAAAGGCGGCCCTTATGTACAGCTAGTCTCCAACTCGGAAGTCGGTCCCGCCGTCGCGCAGCAGACAACTGAGTATGCGATCCTGGCCGTTCTGGCGGCCTCGCTCTTCATCCTGGCGTATATCTGGTTCTCGTTCCGCAAGATCCCTAAGGCCTATCGCTATGGTGCCTGCGCTATCATCGCTATGATCCATGACGTACTGGTAGTAGTCGGTATCTTCTCGATCCTTGGCTGGCTGTTCGGCGTCCAGATCGACGCGCTGTTTATCACGGCGCTGCTGACGGTTGTCGGTTTCTCGGTGCACGACACAATCGTGGTGTTTGATCGCGTACGCGAGAACCTGCAGCGACGTACTTCCGAGAGCTTCGAGGAAGTTGTGAACGCTAGCCTGGTACAGACCATGGCCCGTTCATTGAATACCTCACTCACTGTGCTCTTCACGTTGCTGACCCTGACCCTCTTCACTGGATCAGGGAGCGTGCACAACTTCACCCTGGCTCTGCTGATCGGTATCTTCAGTGGTACCTACTCCTCGATCTTTAATGCCAGCATGCTGCTGGTCATCTGGGACAAAGGCGAGCTTGGCTTTAATCACCTCGGTGGTGGTCGTGAACAGGTTACTGGCAAAGGCGAACGTCAGCGTGAACTGGTACGTGCGCGTGGATAATATAAAGATTGCCAGCTTTTTCAGAAATATAAGGACAGACGATGCTGACAGGACTAGACCACGTCATTATTGGTGTCAATAATTTAGAGCAGGCTGCACGGATCTTCAGTGAGAAGCTGGGCTTGGTAGTGAGTGGCGGCGGGACGCATCCCAGCGGAGGGACGGCTAACCGCATTATTGTAATTGGCGATACCTACATTGAACTGATCGCGGTGCGAAATCGTGACGAGGCACAACAGAGTATGCTGGAGCGCCTGGCTAAGGGTGAAGGCTACCTCAACTTTGTACTCGCCAGCGACGATATCCAGGCAGACAGCGCTGAGATGCAGAAACGTGGCGTAAAGATCGTTGGACCAGGTGCAGGCGCACTGACCAGTGCAGATGGGCGCACCAGAGGCTGGAAGCGTACCAATGTGGAGCGACCAGATCTCACCCAACACTATCCATTTCTTATTCAGCATGATAGTACAGGCGAAGAACGGCGTTCCCGCCTTGCTGGCTGGAGGACACCGCCCGAACATCCACTTGGCGCGACCAAAGTATTGAGCGCCACAATTGCAGTAGAAGACCTGGGTGAAGCCACAGAACGTTTCCAGCATATCTACGGCATCCAGGCATCGGAGCAATTTTCGGGTGAAGTTGATTCATGGGATGCGATCCTGGTTTCATTTCTGTTACATGCCAGTCTGCAAAGTTTTGAGCTGGCAACACCGCTACCAACGATACTTGATCCTACTGATGGCGCTCAGTACATACCGGAACCTGGCGCACTTGCCTTTTACTTACAGCGTTTTGGTGAGAGTCTGTGTCGCATCACACTGGCGGTTGATAGCCTGGAAAGAGCGCGCGACTATCTGGATGAGCACGAAGTTGTATATATCTATCGAGAGGAGCCACGACCAGTAATGTGGATTCACCCTGATCAGGCATGTGGAGCAGCACTGGTATTGCACGAGTTCACGCCTGAGATACCACCCGATTTCCCGCTCGTTCCCTGAAATACCACTATATAGCGAGACGACGTTCCGTAGGAACCCGAGGCAACAACCTGACAATTACCCACAATTTTGATGTATGCTCTCGTGTCGCCTCTGGAGCGGATTAGCAAGGATCAGTTATAACTGAGCCGTGCAATGGGCTAGAATTTGTATCCGCTTGCCATGTGGCTTCATATAGATGACCTCAACTCAAAGAGATCAGCTTTGGCGTAGGCATGTTCAAGTTCCAGATCAAGATCAGCAAGGGGACGGACCCAGAGCAGAATAGTCCAGGCATCCTCAGTGCATAATCCGGGTTCGACCGCCAGACGCAGAACCCGACTATCATGATTGAAGTCAAGAGCATCAGCGATACGCAGGAGGGCAGCAAGGGCCGAGACACGCTTACGCGCGGAACGACTGAGCACGGCAAATTCCTTGTGATCGTTACTTGGTAATGCACGACGATGATAGCGAGCGATGCAGGCGATCTCGTAACGTTCTTCACCATTGAAGTCTGGCAGCTTTGTCTCGTTAATCAAGCGAAAAGAGTGTTTATGATGACGGCGGCTCTCTACCATCATCCCCGTATTGTGCAGAAAAGCAGCGCGTTCAAGCAAACGCAACGCATGCACATCCAACGCATGTAAAGGTAGTGTCGCCTCGAACAACTGCGTGGAGAGACGCATTACCTGACGAGCATGAGGCCAGTCTTCTACCAGTAATCCTCCGCTGAAATGCAATTCCTCGCTCGTAGGCTCGGCATATTTCCACCAGCTCAATTCTTCAAGCGAATTTTGAGTCGTCATTTGCAGGTCCCTCCTTCAGGCCAGTCACTGCATATGCACACCTGTAGCATAAGATACATCTACAACTTCCACCATTCCCATCGAATAAGTGGGATGCGCTGTCATACACTCCTCTCATCTAATTATGCACCTACACCAATATAAAACTCAACTATTATATATCCAAAACACCGAGAAGCTCATGGCGAAAGTCTCTGGCCTTAAGCTGATACCAATGTTGGCGGAAGGCATTATACTGATCAGCACGACGTTGATGCAGGTCTTGCAAGAGATTCTCCAAGCCACGCCGTTCATCAGCAGAAGGGGCAACAGCAGGATCTAGCAAATAAGCTACCATGGCAGGATTGATTACAAAGTCCGCCTTCTTTTTTAGCTGACGAGCATGAGCCAGCACATATTCGTAGCCGGTCCCACCGTCCTGAGCACCCAGGCAGAGACGAAGCAGCGCGAACATCACATCGGTATCGTGCAGGTTACCAAGTTCCTCCTGAATCTGCTCAACTTCCTTCACGAGAGGAACAACGGACTCAGGTAGAGTCTCTGCAAATATTTCAAGCGTGTAGCGCAGACGTTTTGCCGCAATACGCAAATTATGCAATTCTCGCACGTGGTAGGGATTATCGACGTACTGATCCCAATCATAGAGTTCATCGAGCCGCGTCTTTGCAATAATACGAGCGTTGTCACCTGCAGGTGCCTGCGCGTTCAATCCCGTAATTGGTCTAGCTTTTACCATGATTGTTTTCCTTTGCAGGCAGCGACGCGATCTGCTGCGCCAGTGTGTCATCATCCACAGTCTGTAAAAAAGCTTCTAGCGTCTCCTGATGCGCTTGGCGATAGGCGCTCAGGCGAGCAATCAGCCACTGAATGCCGGGTCGTGATTCCTCCGGCACCTGCTCAAGTTGCTGCTGCAAATTGGCCACCATGACATCAGTATCACGCGCTTTGCCCAGGATATCGGCAATCTCCTTGACCCGCTTATAGACTTTCTTAAATTTTTTAGGATCGCAGGCCGACTCGTAAGCATCCAGAACAGCACGCAAGCGACGTGAGGCGACACGCATCTTATGCACAGCCTCGATATCCTCATGCTTGAGCACTTCCTCGCGCCACTCCAGCATTTTGTGTGTACGCTCCAACAACAGGCGGTAGCCTGACTGAGCGAAGTTCTCGTCCTGCTCATCAATATGCTCTGCATCGGAGTTCTGATGAGCCTGTTTAGCAGTCGCGGCTTGCGCATCTCCTTTCAACTGCGGCAACCATCCATCTCCATAACGAGCATAAGCCAGCAGAACACCTTCACGGATACCATGCGTACTGACACGGATCTCGCTCAACTGCAGATTCACCATCAGGGCATTGATAATCAGAGCGCCTGCAGGCAAGATACGAGCGCGTTTGATCGGCTGATCATAGCGCTGACTGATCGTTTCGGCATCCAGGTCACTCAAAAGAACTTCGCAACGCACAATCTGCTCATACGTCAGACGCGTCTCTTGCTCGCTCAGATCAAGCGCACGACGTGCCAGCAGTAATAACGAATTAGCGCTACCTCCAGTAGCAATCAGAGCGGGCAAGGGTTGTGGAATATGCATACCGGCGAAGTAGGTACGTAAAAAGGTACGTGCAACATCCAGGTCTTCCTGGGATGGCGGATCGGAATGGAGATAGCGATCATGCAGCCAGCCAGAGCCAATCGGGACCGAGGTATGCCAGGTAATGTGTTTCTTTCTGGCCGTCACCAGTTCCATGCTACCACCGCCGAGGTCCAGTACACCGACCAGGGCGGGAGCCTGTGGATCTTTATAGAGTTCGTAGGTTGCGCCATAGAAGGTGAGGAGAGCCTCCACCTCGCCATCGATAATAGAGACATCAAGCCCGGTTTCACGCTTGATATCAGAAACGAACTGCTGACTATTCCGCGCTTTACGAATTGCTTCTGTTGCCACCAGTACAGGAGGCGTATTGGTAAAGCGAGCAGCTAACTCCTTATATCGGCACAGAGTAGCAATTGCATCATCTCGCTTCTGCGATGAAATCTCGCCCGTAGCAGTGACACTCTCACCGATACGCACCAGTTCTTGCTCATCGGCCAGAATATCCAGATCATCTGCCGTACACCTGGCAGCCACAATATGGATAGTATTGCTACCAATATCGATCGCAGCACGGATAGGCGCATCCTGATCTTGCATAAAAGACTCCAGCATTAGAAAACGGCATAGATATATGCCTATAATCGCGCCCTATAGAGAGCGATAGACCCTGCTATACCTCATGTAACAGGCAAAGTACGCCTCTTAAAATCATCCTTTTTGGGGTTGCTGTCTTTATTATATCACGAAGCAGGGGAGCAAGAAGCTTAACAAAAAAGAGAGAGACCTGACAATGAAGTGATGTGCAAAAAAATCAAATCAGAAAAGGTATTGACAAGTCGCAAGAGTTACGGTATCATAAACCCCGTTCCACAAAGGACGCATCCACGAGCCGAAATGGTGAAATTGGTAGACACGCAACGTTCAGGGCGTTGTGCCTTAACTGGCATGGGGGTTCGAGTCCCCCTTTCGGCACTTCCTTTCTCTCCACGTCTACAGTCGTCTATCCTGAGCTCAAATCTTCCACACTCTGTCTCTCCAGACCACTGCTTTTTACCTGTTGTCTCTCGTCTCTGCTGTCAGTTTTGCTGTCAACTCAAGACGAAAGGAGGGGAAACTACACCAGTGTAAACCCAGGTGAGAAGGGCGTTCGTTGAACGACTTTTCTTTCTGATTGTGAAATAGATTGTGTTTAATGCGAGGAGATACATTTCTTTCGCGGCAAAGAGTGGAAGCATAACCTGAAATTGCTGTAGGGTTATGCTTCCATTCGTTTATAATGGTCAGCGGTTTACAAATTCGTTTTCTCTCGTCTACTCCATGTTATAATCGTCTATCCTGAGCACGAATTCGGGAAAAGGTGTCTATAGAAGTGAATCAAAATGAACTGGCATCTTTTGGCGTTGCTGTCAAAAGCTTCTGCAAAGTCAACACCTCCGTGGGTTCATGCAAATTTTTGGTGAACAGGTCAAAAATGTTGACCTCTCTACTGCGAAATTGAGTTTGAGTAGTCGACGAAAGAGATCGGCAACGCTCTCCCTGGAGGCCCCTATCACCAAAAGCTTGCAAGAACCGGCAGCGGCGCTGGACGTAGGAAACACTTTGATCTTCTCCTCCCTTATTTTCAGGGGGGTCAAAATCTGACGGCCACCCTACAAAGTGGTTCCATTCCGCCAGGTAGACCTCCACCTCTGTCAGAAGCAGGTCTACCTGGGCGAGAGCGTGACGGCTATAATCTGTGCACAATGCCCGCACAGCTGCTGAGAGCGGCCTGTAAAGATGCCCGAACGCTCCTCCCCGTGAGTGGAACAGATGCAATTACCACATCGAGCGCAAACCTGTTCGGCCTTTTTCCCACAGACGGAGCATACTGACGGATCACTCTTTCGCTGCTGTAATTGCTGCTTACGACTTCGTTGCTTCATAACTCCCTCTCTTGCGCTTTCACGCCATATCTCGAACGCCTTCGCTCACGATTTCCGCACCGCTTCATCGAAAGACGCTGCGAAATCGTCTAACATGGCACGGCCAACTGCCCGACCCAGGCGCTCGCCGCGGTACAGGGCTAAGGATTGCTGGATTAACGGGTGATACTGCTCGGACAGGTGGATCAGTCCCCAGTTTCCTCCTTCGTCTTTGGAGAGAATGGTTCCGTCTTGCAGGTAGGCATCGGCACGACAGGCGTTCAAGACAAATGAGATGGGGTTTCGTGGCAGTTCGGCGCGAGCCGCCTGAACGGAGGTGATAAGCGCATCTCGGAAGGCGGACTCTGGGACACGGGGCAAGGTCTCCTCAATGGGTTTGCCTGCGAGAACGATGCCGGACTGATAGAGAATGGTGAGAGCGGTCGTCAGGGCAGGGTCGCGGTGGATGCTCTCGTTCCAGTGTTGCCAGTTGCCGTTCCGCAGATCCTGTTGAAACGCATCGCGCTGCTGCTCACAATAGTGAAGGTCAAAGGGCAGGGGATGCTGGAAAGGGAAAAGATCTTTCTCCACCAGAAAAAAGACATCGAGCGGACAGGGCATTTGGGAAAAGCGCAAAAGCATTTCAATCAGCTCTCGCTTGACTGACAGGATGATGTTGTCCTCAACGACGGTAATGACATCGATGTCGCTGCGGGCAGGATGAAAACCGCCAAGGGCCAGTGAGCCGTGGAGGTAGAGACCCTGAAGGTTTGCACCGAGCAGGCGTTGAAATTCGGTTTGGAGGGTATTCACCTCGGATTTGATAACTTTTGAGACGGTCGCCCAGTTGTATTGCATCATATAGCGAGACTCCTCTTCACGTTCCTTTTATACCATATTTCTGATTGTTTTACTGCGTTTTCTTTCTTTCTTTGCAATAGTTGGTAGGGCAAGGAATAAAAAGATCATTCAGGGTTCACTTTCTCAACGAATTGGCCTCCAACTCACAAAAATAATTTATTTTCTCTGCGCATTTATTTGATTGTATATTGTATTGTAACTATTCAGGTCTCCTAGAAACCTTGCTAAATCGGTTCGAAAACAGTAGAGTAGAGGTATGAGACAAGACGACGACCAATTGCTTCGAGAAGAAAACGCAGTCCTTCGGGAAGAAATTGCCACGCTGCGCGCTCTGGTAGCCGAATTGCTGCCTTTGAAAAAGCAGGTAGAAGAACTGAGCGTGCAGGTCAAGCAGTTGGAGAGTCGTCTGGCAAAAGACAGCCACAACAGCCATTTGCCGCCTTCCTCTGACCGCTTCGGGACGCCCCGCAAGACGAAAAGCTTGCGTAAGCAGAGCGGGAACAAGCCAGGCGCGCAACCAGGACACGAAGGCAACACCTTGTATCAGGTACGCGAGCCAGACCAGATCATCGTGCATCCAGTGATGACCTGTGCCTGCTGCCAGCACGATCTGAGTCAGGAACCCACCTTGCAGATCGAACGTCGTCAGGTCCTGGATATCCCACCCAAGCGGGTGATCGTCATCGAGCATCAGGCCCAGCAGAAATGCTGCCCTCACTGCCAACAAATCAGCAGGGCAGCGTTTCCTTCTGGGATCTCGGCTCCCGTGCAGTATGGCCCGGCGTTTGGTGCGCTGGGGGTCTATCTGGTCCAACAACAACTCTTGCCGTATGAACGGGCCTGTGAAACCATCCAGGATCTGCTCGGACCCGCCATGACCGTTGGCACCCTGCAAGCCTTGGTGGAGCGATGTGCACAGCAGTTGCTCCCGATGGAAGAGCACATCAAGCAAGCCTTGCAGCGCAGTCCCGTGATGCACCAGGATGAAACCTCGCTCAAAGTGATGGGGGCGCGCTACTGGATGCATGCCAGTGTCACCGAGCAGTTGACCCACTACGCCGTTCATCCCAAACGAGGGGCGGAGGCGCTGGATGCGATCGGGCTTCTGGCGACATTTACGGGCGTTTCGGTCCATGATGGGTGGGCCACCTACTGGCAGTATCTGTGCCTGCATGCGCTCTGTAATGTGCATCATCTGCGAGAGTTGACCTTCTTGCATGAGCACCAGCAACAGGACTGGGCAGGCAAGATGGTCGGCTTGTTGACCTTGATGAACACTGCCGTCAAAGAGGCACGGGAGGCGGGACAGTCTCATCTGGACCGGCACGTGATTGCCTACTGGAAAGCTCAGTACCAGGCGCTCTTGCAAGAAGGCTGGCAAGCTAATCCTCCCGATCCACCTGATGGAACGCTCAAACGTGGGCGACGCAAACAGAGTGCCGCGCGCAATCTGCTCCATCGGCTTGACACCCACCAGGAGGCCGTGCTGCTCTTCCTGGAACGTTTTGATGTCTCTTTCGACAATTCCCAAGCAGAGCGTGACATTCGGATGGTCAAAATTCAGCAAAAGGTGTCGGGTGGCTTCCGTAGTCTGCCTGGTGCTCAAGCGTTTTGTCGCATTCGTGGCTATTTGTCCACCTTGCGCAAACCAGGGGCTCATCTGTTGACGGCTCTGGAATTGGCTTTGGCTGGTCACCCGCTTTCCCCTGCTTTCTAGCTTCTTCTAGACGACCTGAATGTGATTGTTCGATACTTGGTACCAAGTTGTCAGGAAGAAAAAAGCGCGTGAGGATTGCGGGTGACTCTTGTTTACTGCAAGAGCCCTAGCATGTCGGCTCCTCCCCTGGTGAGGAAGTTGCCACAGTAGGCGATCAGACGACTGACGCGTTCAGCATTCTCGGGAACTTTATAGCCACGCATACAGCGGTAACGTTCCTTGATCCACCAGCCAATGGCACGCTCACAAGCATTGTTGGTGCCATCCAGGGTTTCTCCTTTGGGTCCTTTCCAACTCCGGTAGCGCGTCAGGCGGTTCCACAGGTTCCAGCGATCTAAAAACAAGAGGCGCAGACGATAGGCCAAACTCTGATGTTCTCCTTCGCGTGGCGGGGAGGCTTCCAGATAGCGCCGATGCATCGCTTCCAGTTCCGTAGCTTGCTCACGCTCTCGACTCTTGACCAGTTCACCTAAGCGGTGTAAATCCGTTGCCCCCTGCTCACGACTGACCCCAAGCGCTTTGAGCGACCCATCAGCATCCTGGGCTACCAACGGCTTATAGCGCTCGATCAATGCCTCGGTGTTGCGCAGCACATGCGCTTTACAGATCTGATGCTGCACACCCACCTCGTCAGCCACGGTCTTGAACCCATCGGCATCATCGGTGACTAACACCTGGGCTCCCACACTCGTGGCAATTGGCTCAATCCAGTCTTTGAGCGTCTTGCTATCTTCTGCGGACAGCCGATCGATGGTTAAGGCCAGCCCACTGATCGCATCGACGGTGAGGCCCAGTGGTAACCACTCCCCCTTACATTTGACGCTGGTCAAATCGCCCCCTAAGGCAGGCGTTTTTACTCCTGCAAACACCTGATCTCGCTTGAGGCCGGGCACACGCCTGGCTGCCTCTTGTACCGTATCATAGACCCGACTCTTGCACAGATACACTCCCAGGGCTTCTAACGCTAAGGAGACTGCTCCATAGGAGAGTCCCAGCAGATACAGCATCACCGCCAGCCCTTTCACTCGTTGCGAGGTCTGCGCAGCATTTGTCCCTTCAGGATAGACGCGGAACGTCCGTTTACATCTCAAACACTGATAGCGATGCACTTGCAGACACCATCCCGTGTTGTGTGTACGGGTAAGCAGCCAACAAACAAGCAGAAATCTGAGAGGGAGTCATGCGCTCCAAAGGATGTGACAGAACGGAGAAAATGGCAGAGGCGTGGTATCAGCAAGCAGAAAATCCCTCT
>WNGD01001471.1_pt1 | contig 31032 bp, 28 predicted proteins | sample 5400671 | NCBI WGS metagenome assembly WNGD01 (sample SAMN13153369, study PRJNA577476) | soil metagenome | isolation source: 40 cm soil or saprolite under grassland replicate 2 | place: USA:California | collected 2016-06-15
CCGCTACAGCCTCCTCGCCTGGAATTCGGGGCCCTGCCGGAACGGGAACTGCCCGCTCAAGATCACCAATACCGCCACGATGGCTACCGTTACCGTGCGCAGCCCGCTGGGGCACGGCTTCGCCGATCCGGGCGCCGCGTTCTCGCCAGGCGGGCGGCAGCTGGCCATGTTCGCGAGGCGGACGAGCCTCAGCTCGAGCTGGCCCAATCACTCGGAGCTGGCCATCGTCAGCACAAGGACCGGGACAGTGCGCCTGGTCCGGGCCGCCAGGCTGGTGACGCAAGAGGACGCCGGCTGGGCGCTGTGGCTGCCGGGCGGCCGGCGGCTGCTCGTGGGTGCGCTGCTCTACAGCTACGCCGTCGACGCGAAGACCCTTGCTGCCCGGCCGTTCTTCTTCATTCACGCCACATACGACCACGACATCATGGACACCCCCGACATCAACTTCTCCGCGACCGTCATCCCGGCCGGCCAGGCCCGTCTGGCCCGGCCGCCGAGGCCATAGGCGCCCAGCCCGCCCAAGGCGAACTTCAATAGCCGTACCTGCCTGTTCACAGAGACTCAGGCGCCGCCGCCCGGCCTGACCCGCGGATAGGCCGGCCCTGCGGCTGTCTGCACTTCAGTGATCGCGGGGATTTTTCAGTCATCACGACTGAAAAATCCCCGCGATCATGAGCGAGCGGGGCACGGCATCCGCGAGCGGCACCGGGCCGCCAGCCAGCTCGCGACACCCCTCCCTTAGGTCGCGGATAAGCTGGTAGTTGACGTTCATCGATCGCATGTTCTACTAGATGATCACGTGTTCTACTAGGTCGATGGGTGACGTGAAGCGACCGGACTGGTGGTGCTACCCGGTCGCATGCCGGCGGGGGCATCCGTGGGGGCCCGGCCTGGTGTCGGTGAGCTGGACGCCGTGCGGGTGCGCGGGCGGTGACGGGCACCTGCGGGTGCACTGCCTGGAGCCGGGCTGCTGGGAGACGTGGTACCGGCCGCCGCACGAGCCCGGAGCAGAGATAGTCGGCTACCCGCCGCCGGCCGGCGGATCCGGGGCGCCTGGCTGATAGCCAGGGGGCTAACGACGTGGATGGGATTCTGCTGTCGTTGTTGCCGCAGCTAAGTCCCATCGACGCTATCGCAAGGGCGCAAGCCAGCCAGGAAGCTGTTTCTCGCCCCGCCGGAGCCGATGGATGTGCACATCGCTAGCGCAATATGCCTATCGAAGCGCACATCCATCGGGTTGCCTGCGCTGCTTTCCTGGCACCTCTCGACAGGAATCCGTCTGTCGAGGATGGTGGGCTGGGGCCGTCATACATCAGGAGGCTGCTGTGCGTGACTACATCATCGTCGGTGCCGGCTCGGCTGGTTGCGTGCTCGCGGCCCGGCTGACCGAGGATCCCGACGTGCGGGTGACCCTGATCGAGGCCGGCGCTCCCGATACCGCGCTGGAGATCCACATTCCGGCGGCCTTCGGGAAGCTGTTCCAGTCCAAGTGGGACTGGGATTACCTGACCGATCCCGAGCCCGGGCTGGATTTCCGGCGCCGGTACCTGCCCCGCGGCAAGATGCTGGGCGGCTCGTCATCGATGAACGCGATGATCTACATCCGCGGCAACCCGGCGGACTACGACCAGTGGGCCGCCGACGGCGCGACCGGATGGGGCTGGCCGGACGTGCTGCCCTACTTCCGGCGCGCCGAGGATAACGAGCGCGGCGCGAGCGACCTGCACGGTGCCGGAGGCCCGCTGACCGTCAGCGACGGCCGGTCCCGGCACGCGCTGATGGACGCCTTCCTTGACGCCGCGCTGCAGGCCGGGCACAAGGCCAACGACGACTTCAACGGGCCGGAGCAGGACGGAGTCGGCTACTACCAGCTCACGCAGCGGAACGGGATGCGGTGCAGCGCCGCGGTGGCCTACCTGCATCCGGCGATGGCCCGCCCGAACCTCGAGGTGATGACCGACGCACTGTGCACCAGGATCTTGTTCGACGGCAACCGCGCGATCGGGGTCGAGTACGAGCGGGCCAACGAGCTCTCGCAGCTGCTGGCCGACCGTGAGGTGATCATCTCGGCCGGGGCCTACAACTCGCCGCAGCTGCTGATGCTTTCGGGCATCGGGGTCGCGGCCGAGCTGCAGGCCTACGGCATCGAGCCGCGCGCCAACCTGCCGGTCGGCGAGAACCTGCAGGACCACGTCCATGCCGCGATCGGCTACCTGACGGACACCGAGACGCTGCTGACCGCGGAAACCGAGGAGAACATCGCGCTGCTGCAGGACGAAGGGCGCGGCCCGCTGACCTCCAACGTCGGCGAGGCAGGCGGCTTCTTCCGCAGCCAGGACGGCCTGGTGGCTCCGGACTGCCAGATCCATGCTGCGCCGGTCATGTTCGTCGACGAGGGCCTGGGGCTGCCGGCCGACCACGGCTTCGGGTTCGGCGCGGTGGTGCTGAAGCCGGCCAGCCGGGGCAAGGTCTTCCTGCGCTCGCTGCTGCCCAGCGCGAAGCCGCACATCGTGCATGGCTACTTCACCGACCCGGCCGACCGGGAGACGATGACGCGGGCGCTCCGTGTGCTGGCCGACATCGGCGCGCAGCCGGCGCTGGCCCCGCACCGCCGCGCGGATATGCGGGTCCCCGCATCGGACGGCGACGCCGACCTCTGGGAGTTCATCAAGCGCGAATGCCAGACGCTGTACCACCCGACCAGCACGTGCGCCATCGGTTCCGTGGTCGACCCGCAGCTACGGGTGCTCGGCCTGGCGGCACTGCGCGTGGTGGACGCCTCCGTCATGCCCACCGTGCCCAGGGGGAACACCAACGCCCCGACCATCATGATCGCCGAAAAGGCAGCCGACCTGATCCGCTCGGGCTGATCCGCCGCTGCGCTCAGCCGGAATCCGGCGCGTCCCGGCCGCGGCGCAGCAGGGACGCCAGCAGGGCCCGCAGGTCGGCCGCGGTGTAGGGCTTGGCCAGCACTGCCTGACAGCCCGCCGCGATCGCCGCGTCGGCCTGCTGCGCTGACGCGTCGCCAGTAACGGCAACGACGGCGGGCGGGCGGCCGCGCCGGGAGTTCCGCAGTTCCGCCGCCAGCTCCATGCCGTTGCCGTCGGGCAGCCCCATATCCAGCAGCAGCACGTCGACCGGGCCGCCCGCGAGCGCGGCTCGGGCCTGCGCCAGGTCATTGGCCTCGACCAGGCAGGCGCCCCGCAGTTCCGGCTCGGCGCCGCGGGAAACTATCGCCCGCACCAGCGCCCGGTTCGCCGCGTCATCCTCGACGAGCAGAATCCGCGCGCCAGCGCTCGCCTCGGTACTGATCATCGGGCCATTACCGTCTCTCGCAGTGCGGGCGGACATCGCAGCGGCGTCCGCGCACCGCGGGCTCTAGTTCCTTGACTTTAAGTTACTGACAACATACCCAAGGTGGCGATCATGGCGCGGGCGCTCGCGGCCTGGATGAGGACGGGCTTAGCCACTTTTGCTGCGGGCTTAGCCGCCGCAGGCTTCGCGGCCCGGAGTTGTCAGATTCGGCTGGGATACTGGAGTTGTGCTACAGGTTTCCGGCGGGCAGCTGATCGGCAGGGAACGCGAGCTTGGCAGGCTCGTCGCCCTGCTCGATCAGGCTGCCGCCGGCGAGCCCATCGTGGCGCTCGTCAGCGGCGACGCGGGCATCGGCAAGACCCGGCTGATCGCCGAGCTGGCCGTCCTGGCGGCCGCGCGGGACGTCACCGTGCTGTCCGGCCGGTGCGCCGAGCTCGGCGACAGCGTGCCCTACCTGCCGCTGGCCGACGCCCTGCGGAACGCGACGACCGGCCCGGCGGCAGCCGCCCCGCTGCTCGACGCGCTGGCGGCACGCCCGGTGCTCGGGCGGCTGCTGCCGGACCGGGGCAGCGTCCAGCAGCCCGGCGCCGACCTGCCGGGGATGGCGCAGCAGCAGCTGTTCGGCGCGGTGCTCGGGATGCTCGCCGAGATCGCGGCCGACCGCCCGGTGCTGCTCATCCTCGAGGACCTGCACTGGGCCGACCGGTCCACCCGTGACCTGCTGACGTTCCTCAGCCGGGTACTGCACCGCGAGCGGGTGGCCGTCATCGCCACCTACCGGACAGACGATCTGCACCGGAGCCATCCGCTGCGCGGCGTGGTCGGCGAGCTGGTCAGGCTGCCGAGCGTGACCGCGGTCGAGCTCGGCCCGCTCGCCGCGACCGCGATGGCCGAGTACCTGACCGCGCTGGCCGGCCAGCGGCTGGAAGCCGCGGCGGTCGATCACATCATCAGGCGGGCCGAGGGCAACCCCTACTACGCCGAGGAGCTGCTGGCCGCTTCCGCCGATGGCAGCGAGCTGCCGGCCGGGCTCGCCGGGCTGCTGCTCGCCCGGGTCGAGCGGCTGTCGCCGGCCGCCCAGCAGGTGCTGCGGACGGCGGCCGTGGCCGGGCGGCGGATGGACGACGAGATCGTCAGGCAGGCGTCCGGGCTGGCCGCGCCGGAGTACGAGGAAGGGGTCAGGGAGTCGGTCGCGAATCAGCTGCTGGTCCCCGACGGCGACCAGGGGTACGCCTTCCGGCACGCGCTGATCCGCGAGTCGGTCTACGCCGACCTGCTGCCCGGCGAGCGGACCCGGCTGCACGCACGGCTGGCTGAGCTGCTCGCCGACGAGACACGGCTCGCCGCCGTGCCAGGCTCGGCGGCCGAGCTTGCCCATCACTACCTGGCCAGTCACGACATTCCCGGCGCGTTCGTCGCATCCGTGCGGGCAGGCAAGGAGGCCGAGCGGCTGGCCGCCCCGGCCGAGGCACACCGGCATTTCGACCAGGCGCTCGCGCTCTGGGACCGGGTCAGCGAGCCGGAGAAGCTGGCTGGCCTTGACCGCGGCTGGCTGGCCTTCGACTCGGCCAACAACACGGCCGCCAGCGGCGACGTGGCCAGGGCCGTGCACCAGCTGCACCGGCTGCGCGACTACCTGGACGCCGCGGCTGATCCCGTGCTCGTCAACCGGGTGGGCGAGCGGCTTGCGTACTTCCTGCTGGAGACCGACGACGCCGCCGCCGCGGCCGAGGCGGCCCAGGCCGCGGTCGACGTGCTGCCCGAGGATCCGCCGCGCTGGGAGCGGGCCCGCGCGCTGGCCACCCATGCGCAGACCCTCCTCTACACCGAGAAAGAGGCCACCGCGCGGGCCAGGGCCGAGCAGGCGCTGGCGGCTGCCCGCGTCGCCGCGGCGCCGTGGGTAGAGGCAGACGCGCTGGTGACGCTCGGGCTGCTCGACGAGCGGGCGGGGAAAACCAAGGAGGCAGTCCGCCTCTTTACCCTGGCGCACCGGCAGGCGCTGGACGCCGGGGTGCTCGGCGTCCAGCTGCGGGCCGCGTTCCAGCTAGCCAGGACGCACCTGGAGCGCGGGGACCTCGCCGATGCCAGCCAGACGGCGCACGAGGGCCTGCTGCTGGCCGAGGAAGCCGGCCTCGGCCTGGCGCCCTACGGCCTGGACCTGCAGTACACGCACTACCTGGCGCACTACGCCGATGGCGACTGGGACCACGCGCAGCAGGTCGCCGACAACTTCGTGGTCCGGGTCACCAGCGTCGCCGAGGCCAGGCTCTCGGCGATGGCGCTGTTCATCGATGTCGCCCGGGGCAGCCCGAAGGTCACCGAGCGCCGCGCCTGGCTGCGGCCGTTCTGGCCAGCCGACGGGTTCGGTGCCTACATCGCCCGCGGCCTGCTGGCCGAGTACGCGCTCTGGCAGGGCGATGCCGAGACGGCGGCACGCCAGGCAGCCGAGATCGTCGAGTTCCAGGTGAAGAACGTGGGCGGCTACAGCCCGCCGGTCATCCGGGTGGCCGCCATCGGCCTGAGCGCCCAGGCCGACCTGGCGGCCCGGGCCAGGGCAGGCGGCGACTCGGCCCGTGCAGCCGATGCGGCCGATGCGGCCAGCGACCTGATCCAGGCCGCCCGCGAGGGGGCGGCGTTCCGCCGCCGGCCCAAGTACGTGCTCGGTGTCGAAGGGCGGGCCTGGCTGGCCCGCGCCGAGGCCGAATGGCGCCGCGCGCAGGGCGACAATGACCCGGATGCCTGGCAGGCGGTGGTGGACGCGTTCGGCCCGGGATTCGTATACGAGAGCGCCAGGTCACGATGGCGGCTGGCGGAGGCGCTCGCCGAGGCGGGCCGGCGGGATGAGGCGCAGCGGGAATGGCGGCTGGCGTTCGAGGCGGCCGACCGGCTCGGCGCCGTGCCACTTCGCGCCGCGCTTGACGACCTCGCCCGGCGCGCCCGGCTGCGGACAAGCGGGCCCGCAGGGGCTGGCGGGGCTGGCGGGGCCAGTGCGGCGAGCGGGGCGGGCGGGACCGGCGCGGGCCAGGGCCGCGGGCCGTTCGCCAGCCCGCTGGCCGGGCTGACGGCCCGCGAGCGGGAGGTACTGCGGCTGCTGGCGGCCGGCCGCAGCAACAGGGAGATCGCCGCCGAGCTGTTCATCGCCACCAAGACGGCCAGCGTGCACGTATCCAACATCCTGGGCAAGCTCGGCGCCGCCAGCCGGACCGAGGCGGCGGCTATCGCGCACCAGGAAGGCGTCGGACTGCCTACCAGGCTGAGCCGCTGAGCAGGAGAGCCGCTGAGCAGGAGCGCCGCACGGTGCTGGCTTTCACGGGCTGGCTTTCACGGGCTGGCTTTCACGGGCTGGCGCCAGCCGGAGCTAGCGCGTCCAGCAGTTCGGCTGCCCTTGCCGTGGCCGTCGCCGGATCCGCGTCCGGGGCTCCCACCTGGGGGTCCCAGTTGAGGTCGTAGAACAGCTCCGTTACACCCCGTTCAAAAAGCCAGGCAGTATCGTCGCGGATCTGATCGACGCTGCCGGACAGCAGCAGCCGGCCGCCGCCGTCCGGAGCCTGCACCGGGGCACCGGCCCGCACCACCCCGCGGCAGATGATCCGCAGCGTGGCCGGATCACGGCCGGCCGCCGCGGCGGACTCGCGGACCACGCCGATCCCGTCGCCGATCCTGGACAGGTCGGTCCGGCTTGAGGTCAGCCAGCCGTCCGCGATCCGGCCGATCCGCTGCAGGGCCGGCCGGGCCATCCCGCCGAGCAGCACCGGCGGGCCGCCCGGCTGCACCGGCCTGGGCGCCATCCGGCCGCGCGGGACGCGATAGAACTCGCCGCTGAACTCGCTGACTTCCTGCGTCCAGAGGTTACGGAGGACGGCGACGTACTCGGCGGTCCTGGCGCCGCGGCGGGCCATGTCCGCGCCGGTCGCGGTGAACTCCTCCGGCATCCAGCCGATGCCGAGCCCCAGGTCATGCCGCCCGCCGGAGAGCACGTCCAGCGACGCGGCCTGCTTGGCGAGGTAGGCGGGGGAGACGAACGGCAGGTTGACGACCGCCGTGCCGAGCCGGATCCGGCTGGTCACCGCCGCCGCGTAGGTCAGCGCGGCATAGGGATCCAGGACGCTGCGGTACACCGGCTCCATGCCCGATTCCGCCGGGACGATGAGGCGCTGAAACGACCAGAGCGTCGCGTACCCGGCCTGCTCGGCGCGGGTCGCGAAGCTGGCCAGGTTCTCCGGGGTAGCCCATGCGCCCGACACCGGGGCGCCGAAACCGATCTGCATGCCGCTCACCCTTCCAGACGCGACCCGGCGGGTGGCAGTGCCCCCCGGCGTGGCAGCCTTAGCCCAGGCCGCCCACGGCGGCGGCCAGGCACGTGCAGAACGGAGCATCGATGAGTTCTGACCCCCGGCAATGGATCGCTACCCTGCGTAACTCCCATGACCGTCTCGAGTCCCTTGTCCAGCCGCTCGGCGCCGAGGCGGTCCGCGATCCGTCCTACTGCAGCGACTGGACGATCGCGCAGGTCATGTCGCATCTCGGCAGCGGCGCGGAGATCGCCCTGCTGATCCTGCCCGGAGCGCTGGGCGAGAGCGAGCCGGTCGGCCAGGAGGTGTTCCCGCCGGTCTGGGACATCTGGAACGCCAAGAACCCGGACGCCCAGGTCGCCGACGGACTGGCCGCCGACGAGAAGTACGTGCGCCGGCTTGAGCAGCTCACCGACGACCAGCTGGCGAGGATCCAGCTGCCGTTCTTCGGCATGGACCTGGATGCCGTCGGCTTGGTCAGGCTGCGGCTCAGCGAGCACGCGCTGCACACCTGGGACGTGGCGGTCGCGGCGGACCCGGCCGCCGTCGTGTCGCCGGACGCGGTCGCGCTGCTGATCGACAACGTGCCGCAGTTCATCGCGCCGCGGCTCGGCAAGCCGCAAGAAGACCCGCTGAGGCTGCGGATCCGCACGGTCGAGCCGGACCGGGATTACCTGCTCACGGCCGCGGCGGCGGTGAGCATGACGGACCTGCCGGGCTCGGCCGGCGACAGCGCTGGCGCGGCCGGCACCGAGGGCGTGCGCGCGGTCAGCATGCCCGCCGAGGCACTACTGCGGCTGGCCTACGGGCGGCTGGACCCGGCGCATACCCCGGCCGACGTCGTCGCGGCACCGGATGATCTTGACCGGCTGCGGGCGGTGTTCCCTGGCCTTTAGCGGTTTGCGCGGAGGGCGGCGAGGGCGAGTTCGGCGGCGTCCGCGGCGCAGCCCCAGGACAGCGAGACGCCCGCCCCGCCGTGGCCGTAGTTGTGCACGACGGTCTGCCCGTCGGGCAGGCGCTCGGCGGCCAGCCTGACCGCGGGCCGCACCGGCCTGAGGCCGACCCGGTGTGCCACCACGTCGGCGCCGCGCAGGCTGGGCTCGATCGCCGTGCAGTCGCGCAGGATGCGCTCGGCGGTGGCCAGGTCTGGTTCGGTGTTCCAGTCGCCGCGGCCTTCGGTGCCGCCGAGGACGACGGTGTCGCCGTGCGGGAACAGGTAGATCAGATCGGCCGATTCGTCGCCGAGCCCGATGAAGAACTCCGTGATGCCGGGGTTGGCCGCGACGACCACCTGCCCGCGCACCGGCATCAATTCACCATCCGGAACGAGGCCGTGGGCGCCAATGCCAGCACAGTTGACGATCACGCTGGCGCTAGTGTGACTGGCCGCCTCCGGCAGCGAGCCGAACGCGCTGTCGCGCGCAGCCGCGTCCTGACCGCCGGCCGCGCGGAACCTGGCGAGGAGGTAGGCCAGGTAGACCGGCATGGTGACGACCGGGGCGGCGAACCGCCAGCCGGCCGCGAACCCCGCTGGAATCTCGTCGGTGGTGCATAGCCGGAAGCCCGCGAGGCTGGTCACCCAGTCCGGCGGGTCTTCTTGCCTGCGGGACGCCTGGCGGCCGGTGAGCATGCGCACCGCCGCGGCCGGCTCGGTGGTGAGGTCGAGCAGCCGGGCAAGGGTGACGGCGCCCCAGCGGGCGGCCCGGTCGCCGGCCTCGACGAGATGCGGTCCCCAGATCGCTCCGGCCGCGGCCGACGTGGTCTGCGCTGGCGGCGTGGCCGCGCTGATCTGCACCCTGGCGCCCGCCTCGGCCAGGCAGACCGCTGTCGTCAGCCCGGACACGCCGGCCCCGATCACCAGGACGGCAGGCTCGCTGCTGGTCATGTAGTGACCGTAACGCGCCGGCGGCGCGCGCTCGGCCGGCCGCATCTGTCCAGCTGCTCCTGGCCGGCCGCATCTGGCAAATTCGTAACCGGTCGAACACTCAGAGTTGTACCTTGACTCAGGCTCGGCGACCGCCGCGCGGGGGGATGGGGAGATGTCATACCGGACGATGACCTCGGGGCGGGCTGTGCTGCGACGGCGGGTGGTGCCTGCGGTGCTGAGCGCGCTCGCGGCGGGGCTCGGCTCGCTGGTGCCTGCGCAGCAGGCGGCGCTCGCGGCAGCGCTGGACGCGTCTTCGATCGCCGCCGGAGGTAATCACTCGTGCGCCATCGAGAGCGGTAAGGCCTATTGCTGGGGCGACAATTACCGGGGGGATCTCGGCAACGGGAGCACCGCCGGCTCTGCCGCTGCGACGCCCGTCGACGCAAGCGGCGTGCTGGCCGGCAAAACCCTCACCAAGATCACCGCCGGCGACTCCCATACGTGCGCGCTGGACAGTGGCGGCGCCGCCTACTGCTGGGGCCAGAACGACAATGGCCAGCTCGGCGACGGAAGCACTGCCGCCTTCTCCAGCGTTCCGGTGGCCGTGGACGCCGGCGGCGTGCTGGCTGGCAAGGCCCTCACCCAGCTCACCGTCGGCAACGAGTACACGTGCGCGCTGGACAGTGGCGGCGCCGCCTACTGCTGGGGCTCCAATCCTTCCGGAAACCTGGGCGATGGGAGCACGTCCGACTCCAGCGTTCCGGTGGCCGTCGATACCGGCGGCGCGCTGGCGGGCAGGCGGCTGACTCAGATCACCGCCGCCGGATTCCACACGTGTGCGCTGGATTCCGCCGGTGTCGCCTACTGCTGGGGCGGCAACATCTTTGGCGAGCTCGGTGACGGCAGCACCACCGACTCCGCGAGTCCGGTGGCCGTCGATGTCACCGGCGCGCTGGCCGGCCAGACCCTCACCCAGATCGCCGCCGCCGGCGAGTTCCACACGTGTGCCCTGGACCGCAGCGGCTCGGCCTACTGCTGGGGCCTGAACAATGCCGGGCAGCTCGGCGACGGCAGCGCGAACGGCTCCATCGTGCCAGTGGCGGTGGATCGCAGCGGCGTGCTGGCGGGCAAGGTCCTTACCCAGATCGCCGCCGGGGGCGGGTTCCACACCTGCGCGGTCGATGCCTCGGGCGCCGCCTATTGCTGGGGCTTCAACGACCTCGGGCAGCTCGGCAGCGGCAGCACTGCCGACTCCAGCGTGCCAGTAGCGGTGGATCGCAGCGGCGCGCTGACCGGCCAGACCCTTACCCGGATCACCGGCGGCTATTTCCACACCTGCGCCCTGGACGCCGTGGGCGCGGCGTACTGCTGGGGTGACAGCTCCCGCGGGCAGCTCGGCGATGACAGCCTTGGCGCCAGCGACGTGCCGGTGGTCGTCGGACGGGATGCGCCTACCGGCGTCACCGCCGTTACCGGCGACGACGCGGCGACGGTGTCCTGGCGGAGCCCGGCCAACCTGAACGGCGGCACCCTGACCGGCTACACGGCCACCGCGTCACCCGGCGGCGAGACCTGCAGCACGGTCGGCGCAACCACCTGCACCATCACCGGGCTCGCGGACGGCACCACGTACCGCATCACCGTCGTCGCCCATACCACCAACGGTGACTCCGGCGCCAGCACGCCCGCCACCGTCACCGTTACGCACGGGCCCAGCGGCCCGATCGTCTCGGGCCTTCGCGCGACCAAGTGCATCGACGACAGCGGCGATGCCAGCGCGAACGGCACGAAGCTGGTGATCGGGGACTGTAACGGCAGCGCCGAGCAGACCTGGACCATCGAGGGCAACGAGACGATTCAGATCAATCACAAGTGCATGGATATCTTCCGGGAAAGAAAGAGCAATAAGGCCCTAGTTGAGCTGTACACCTGCAGCGGCGGCGCTAACCAGCAATGGCAGGCGGTGAATGGCACCCTGATGAACCCGGTGTCCGGTAAATGCCTGGATGACCCGCGGTTCAATGTCACGGACGGCACCCAGCTGGAGATTTATACCTGCAACGGCGGCGCGAACCAGCAGTGGAAGCTGCCCTGAGCGGCTGCTGCGCAGGGCAGGCTCACGGCGAGGGCCTTGCCGGGTTTACGGCGAGGGCCTTGAAGAACGCATAGTGGAAGGTCCCGCCGTCGTCGGCGGTCCGGCGCAGGTCGGCGATTCCCTGGTCCCAGCGGGCCTGGCTGATGAGGTCGGCCGCAAGCGCGTCGTGCCGGACGGCTTCGACCATGGCCGTGAACGTGTTGCGGGTGAAGCCGCTGACGAAGGCCGGGCGGGTCTGGTCCGCGTATACCGTCCGCGGGCCGACAACGACATCGCGGTATCCGGCATTGGCGAGCAGCGGCTGCAGTTGCCGGCCGAGCAGCGCGTTGCCGCCGGCGGCGGACTGGAGCCGGACCAGGCAGTCGATCGCCGCGCGGGCATGAGCGCTGTCCGGGTGGAAGAAGGCCGACCCATGGTCGCCCTCGATCACCGTGATAGTGCCACCCGGCCGGAGCACTCGCCGAAACCCGGCCAGCGCCCGCGTCGGGTCCGGCAGGTGCTCAAGGACGAAGCATACGAACAGGTGGTCGAACGCCGCATCGGCGAACGGCAGGTTGAACAGGTCGGCGCGATGCCATTTCACTGTTGCCTCAGGCGCCTGGGCCGCCACCCGGGCACGCGCCTGCGCGAGGGAGTCGCTGGACAGGTCGACCGCGACGATGCGCGCCGCCGGGCTGCCCGCGACCAGGTGCACAGTCTGCGCGCCGACCGCGCAACCGACCTCAAGCACCCGGCTTCCGGCCGGGTAGGCCGTGTCCGCATGCAGCAACTCCGCCAGGATGTCCGCCTGGTCGCCAAGCCGCAGGGCTTCATGCTCCGAGTACCCGTGCACATAGCTAGCCACCGTCACCATTCGCTCCGCTCGCTCGCCGCGGCTCATACCGCTTCGGACATTGTCGCCATGGCCTGTACCGCGCTGCTCGTGCGGCCCCGCTGCAAGCCCCATGAGGAGCATGATCAAGCACGTCATCACTGAGGACCGATATAACACTGTGGGCCGATTTAACAGAGTTGTCCCGTTTCCTGCAGTCTGAATGGCGCCGTCCCGCGTCTTTACTGTGTGGCCTCATCTCGTTACCGCGAGTCCACTGGCTACGCCAGCCCGGCCTGCCCTCAGCGTGCGTGCGGCCGGACTGGATAAGAAACGGGGAACGGGGAACGGGGAATGAGAGTTCTGGCTGGCGCAACATTAACGGTACTCAGGCTGACCGCCCTCATCTGGGCGCGCTGGATACACCCCGGCGCCCGCAAGCCGGCCAGCACAAGTCACCGTGCTGTTCGCATCGCCGTCCCGGTGGTGCTCGTCCTGCTAGCCTGCGGCTGCGCAGGTCACAACGCCGCGTCGCCGGGGGCGAGCGGACGCGCGTCGAGTTCGGCGGCGCCGACGGCAACGCCCATGACAGGCGCAGAGCTTGCCTGGGTCAGCGGGATTACGAAGGTGCATAACAAGATCGACAAGGCATTCGCGCCGCGCAATATGACAGTGACGCGGGCAAAGCTGATCCACCTGGGGACCGCGGCGGGTAGCTGCAGCCGCAAGCTGCGCCGCATGGGCTCGCCCGGCGCTCGCCTCCAGAAGGTCTACGAAATGGTGCAGAAGGCGTGCCGGACCTATGACAAGGCGGCGCGTTGCTTCGCCAGGGCCGCTCGCGCGGGTGACGCGGCCGGCGCCACCATCATGGGGACCCCCCAGGACCGAATCATGCGGCGGTCAATGTCCTGCGGCTTTGCTGCTCAGGGGAACGCCAGTAACCGGCTCGGCGATGCCCAGGCAGAGGCGGAGTCGATCGAGTCTGGGGCTTGACCTGCGGCTTGCCGCTGGCATGTCGCGCCGCACGACTTGCGGGCTACCGCGCCGTCTGCGCCTGCCTAGCGTTTGGCCCGGCGTCGTCGTCGGCGACGGGCCCAAGCGCAGGTCGGACCTCGCCCGCCCCGTGCCCTGCCTGGGCGCAGAGGGTGGTTCATGCCTCGCTGACCAGGTAGGCCACGTCCACTTCCCATTTCGCGGGGTCGGGCTCCTTCGCGGGGCGCCGCCCGACCCGGCCAGGCCAGGCACGAAATGGCTGAAGTGGCTGACCATGCCGCCGCCGCCCGGTTCCGCGCCGCCGTGCAAGCCACCCTGCCGCTGACGGAGGCGGCCAGCGCAGCAGTCGCCGAAAGCGCGGGTCGGCGAGCGCGCCCACGGTCATCCACCTCCGTTGGCTTCGTGCGTCTGCGGCGCTATGGATGTCCGCGGCGCCAGGGCGCCTGCGGGCGGCGCCACCGTTGCCGAGACGAACAGCCGGACCTCACGGGCGCCACGGGGGCGTTCCGCAGGGTTCTGGCCGCGTTCGGCGAACCTGAACATGAGTTTGGTGAACCGGTCCCAGACGGTGCGCAGCTCTGCCGCGGTCAGCCAGGTTGTCTCGGGCCGAACAAAGATCAACAGTCGCCGCCGAAGGCGTCACCCCGCTCCTAGCTGCCCGGGCGGGATGCCCGTAGCTGGCTAGTTATCCGCGGTACGGCCCGCCCGATCGGGTCGCGGATCACCGCCGCGGCGACGCTGTCATAGGGCGTCTCGTCGCGGTTCACGATGACGAGCCTGGCGCCTGCCCGCACGGCGATCGCGCACAGCGATGCCGCGGGCTCGACGGTCAGCGTGCTGCCGACCGCGAGAAAGAGGTCACTGCCGGCGGCGGCCCGGGCGGCGCGGCTGAGCACGTCGGGATCCAGCTCTTGGCCGAACATCACCGTCGCGGACTTCAGAATGCCGCCGCACTGAGCGCACGGCGGGTCCTGCTCGCCCGCTTCGACCCGCGCGAGCGCGTCGGCCATCGCGGTGCGGTCCCCGCAGCCGACGCATACCACACCGAAGATCGTGCCGTGCAGCTCGATCATCCGGGACGGCAGCGTTCCTGCCTGCTGGTGCAGTCCGTCGATGTTCTGCGTGATCACCCAGGTGTCGATACCGGACCGGCCGAGGTCGGCTAGCGCCCGGTGGGCGGCGTTGGGCTCGGCCCGCCAGGCCGGGTGGCCGAGCCTGGCCTGCCAGGACCGGCGCCGCAGCGCGGGGTCGATGACATAGTCCTGGTAGCTGGAGAGCTTCTTGGCGGCCGGGTCACGCGTCCATACCCCCTGCGGGCCGCGGAAGTCCGGGATGCCGGAGTCGGTGGAAATCCCTGCCCCGGTGAGCACGGCCACCGAGCTGACGCCGCGCGCCCACTGTGGCACCTGACCAGGCACCTGACCAGGCACCTGACCAGGCACCTGACCAGGCATCTCGCCGGGTCCGGGCGGCTCATTCGCGGTCACCGGCTAATCCGCTCTGTTGCGCCCGTAAAGGTCACCGAGCCAGCCCTGGCCAGCGGCGGCGATCACCGGCGGGCCGCCAACGGACGTCGTGCTCATCGCGTGCCAAGTAGACAACGAATTGGCCGGCGGCCGCAACGGCGCAGGTAGCCGGCCGGCGACTATGTCGGTGACGGCACTACCGACGGGAGAGACACGAATGGCGAGGATCTGCGTTACCGGAGCAAGCGGCAAGGCCGGCCGCGCCGTGGTGGCCGACCTGATGGAGCATGGCCACTGGGTCGCGGCTACCGACCTGGTGGCGCCGGCCGAAGACCCCGGCATCCCGGTGCTCCGGGCCGATCTCACCGACTTCGGCCAGGCGCTGGAGGCGCTGCAGGGCGCGGACGCGGTGATTCACCTGGCCAACATTCCCGCGCCCGGCATCCGCACCCCGGCAGTGACGTTCAACGCGAATATGGCCATGAACTTCAACGTCTTCATGGCCGCCGCCCAGCTGCGGCTCGGCCGGGTGGTCTGGGCGTCCAGCGAGACCACGCTCGGCCTGCCGTTCGACGAGCCGCCGCGCTACGCACCGGTGGACGAGGATCACTATCCCGTGCCCACCAGCACCTACGCGCTGTCCAAGGTGGCGAGCGAGACGACCGCAGGCCACATCGCGCGGTGGTCCGGCATCCCGTTCGTCGCGCTCCGTTTCTCGAACATTCTCGGGCCGCGCGACTACCAGGAGTTCCCCTCGTACTGGCCGGATCCGCGGCTGCGGAAGTGGAACCTGTGGGGCTACATCGACGAGCGCGACGCGGCGGCAGCATGCAGGCTCGCGCTTGACGCGCCGGTCCAGGGCAGCGCCAGCATCATCATCGCCGCCGCGGACACCGTGATGACCCGTCCCTCTGCCGACCTGATGCGCGAGGTCTTCCCCGGCGTGCCACTGCGGGGCGAGATCAGTGGCACGGCCACCTTGCTGTCCATCGACCGCGCCAGGAAGATGCTCGGCTTCGGGCCGGCCCATTCCTGGCGGGACCACATCAGCGAGTGATCCTGGCCGGGTAATCCGGTCAAGTAGCCGGGGCGCTGTCGCCGACGGTATCGGTTTGGCCACGAATCGGGCCGACTGCCGTATCTGGGCTTGCGACCGCGCCACGATGCGATGAATCTAAGTTCACCACACGGCAGTAACTCCCCTTCTAACAAGGGTTGGCCCGATGAATGAAGGTTCATCAGGGGGACAGCGGGTGCAGCCGCCGGCGCCGAGGCCCGGGGCTTCCGAGGCCGGGACTCTGGAAGTCCGCGGCGTGACGGTGCGGTTTGGCGGCCTGACCGCGCTCGACGACGTGTCGCTCACCGCCGCCCCGCGCCAGGTCACCGGGATCATCGGCCCGAACGGTGCCGGCAAGACCACGCTGCTCAACGTGCTGTGCGGGCTGGTCCGCCCCGACGCTGGCCAGATCAGGTTCGACGGCCGCGAGATCACCAGGCTCCGGCCGCACCGGCTGGTCGGCCTGGGTATCGCCCGGACGCTGCAGGGCGTCGGGCTGTTCGAAGGGCTGTCCGCGGTGGAGAACGTCATGGTCGGGGCGACCTGCCACTCGCATGCCGGGCTCTGGTCCGGGCTGCTCGGCCTGCCGTGGTCGGACCGGGACGAGCGGATGCTCAGGCGCAAGTCGCTGGACGCGCTTGACGTGGTCGGCGCGGCCGACCACGCCGACAGCCTGCCGGGCACGCTGGCGTACGGGATCCGCAAGCGGATCGCGCTGGCCCGCGCCCTGGTCGCCAGCCCCCGCCTGCTGCTGCTCGACGAGCCGGCCAGCGGCCTGTCCGAAAGCGAGCTGCCCGAGCTTGGCGACCTGATCGAGAAGCTCGTCGCCGACGCCTCCGTGGTGGTGATCGAGCACCGGATGGACCTGGTGATGTCCGTCTGCGACACGATCACCGTGCTGGACTTCGGCAAGGTAATCGCCGGCGGCACGCCGGACCAGGTGCAGGCCGACCCCGCGGTCACCGCGGCCTACCTGGGGGTCGAGGTCGGCAAGCCCGGAAGCCAGGGCGAAAGCCAGGGCAAGTCCCCGGAAGGAAGTCCTGGCGATGAGTGACGCCGCGGCGCTCGGGGTCGAGGACGTCGTCGCGGGCTACGGCGGCGCCCCGGTGCTCGACGGCGTCTGCATAGCGGTCAAGCCCGCCACGATCACCGCGGTGCTCGGCGCGAACGGGGCCGGAAAGACGACGCTGCTGCGCACCATCACCGGGCTGGTCCGGCCGCGCGCGGGCCGGATCACCGTCGACGGCGTCAACCTGGCCAGACGCCCGCCGGAGGCCGTCGCCCGGGCCGGCGTGGCGCACGTCCCTGAGGGCCAGGGCGTGATCACCGAGCTGACCGTCGAGGAGAACCTCCGCCTCGGCGGGCTGCTGCACCGCGGCGGGGTCGCCAGGGGCGCCGCGCTGGCCGAGTCCTACCAGCGGTTCGGCATCCTGGCCGAGCGGCGGCACCACGCCGCGGGCACCCTGTCCGGCGGTGAGCGCCAGATCCTCGTCATCGCCAGGGCGCTGATGACGGGCCCGCGGGTGCTGCTGCTTGACGAGCCGTCGCTCGGCCTGGCGCCAAAGATCGTCGCGCAGGTGATGGACCTGGTCCGCCAGCTACGGGACTCCGGACTGACCGTCCTGCTCGTCGAGCAGAACGCGCGCAGCGCGCTGAGCATCGCCGACCAGGGCATCGTGCTCAACCTGGGCAAGGTCGTCGCCGAGGCGCCGGCCGCCGACCTGCTCACCGATGTCGGGCTCCGTCGCCACTATCTGGGCTTCTAGGGAACACGCGAAGGCAGGAGGCTGGGCATGCAGGAGTTCCTGGAGTTCACCCTCGGCGGGATCGCGTTCGGCATGATCTACGCCGCGATCGCCCTGTCGCTGGTGCTGATCTGGCGCGGCACCCGGATCCTGAACTACTCCCAGGGCGGCATGGCGATGTTCACCACCTACGTGGCGGTGATCGTCATCAACCACACGGGGAACTACTGGGAAGGCTTCGGCTTGGCGCTCGCCGCCGGGCTGGTACTCGGCGCCGTGCTGGAACGGACCGTCATCCGGCCGGTCGAGAACAAGCCGCCGCTGAACGCCGTCATCGTGACGATCGGCCTGCTGATCTTCCTGGAGGGCCTGGCGGGCATCATCTACGGCGGTCAGTTCCGGTCCTTCCCGCCCGCGTTCTCCATCGTCGGGCTCAAGTTCAGCGGCACTGCGCTCGGCGTCTCCAGGAACGACCTGTTCACCGCCGGCGCCGTGCTCGCCGCGGCGCTGCTGCTCGCGGCGCTGTTCCGGTTCACCGCCGTCGGCCTGCGGCTGCGGGCCACGGCATTCGCCCCGAGCGTTTCCCGGCTGCTCGGCGCGCTCGCGGGCGTGCTCGTCACCCCGGCTACGTTCCTCTACCCGAACAGCATGGACTCGATCTTCGTGCTCGGCTTCACCGCCGCCGTCATCGGCGGCCTGGAGAGCCCGGTCGGGGCCGTCGTCGGCGGCCTCATCCTCGGCGTCGTGCTCAGCTATGCCGGCGGTTACCTGGGTTCCGACCTGGTGTTGCTGTTCGGCCTCGCGGTGCTCACGGTCGTCCTGATGGTCCGGCCGTCCGGCCTGTTCTCCACCACCGCAACCCGGCAGGTGTAGCCATGACCCTTGCCCGCCACGTCGGCGCCGCGCTGCTCGTCGCGGTCGTGCTGCTGATCCTCACCGTCCGGCTCAGCCCCTTCCGGGATTTCCAGATCGCGGAGGTGGCCGCCTACGTGACCGCCATCGCCGGGCTGACCTACCTCATCGGCCTGAGCGGCCAGATCTCGATCGGCCATGGCGCCTTCATGGCGATCGGCGCCTACATCGCGGCGCTGATCGCATTGCACCTGCACTGGCCACTTGAACTGATCTTCGCCGCGAGCACGGTAGCCGCCGCGGTGGCCGGCGGAATCGTCGGAGTCGCCGCCGCCCGGCTGCGCGGCCCCTACCTGGCCGGGGCCACGCTGATGCTTGCCGTCGCGCTGCCTTCCCTCGCGAACAAGTACGCCGGGCTGCTCGGCGGCGACCAGGGCCTCGGCTTCAGCGTGACCACGCCGGCCTTCCTCGGCGTGACCTTCCCGCCGACCCGCTGGCTGGCCTGGCTCGCCTGTATCGGCGCGCTGATCACGCTGGTGCTGCTGGCCAACCTCGGCCGCAGCAGGATCGGCCGCAGCTGGCGGGCGCTGCGGGACAACGAGATCGCCGCCTCGCTGTCCGGCCTGAACGTCGCCAGGATGCAGATACTCGCGTTCGTGATCAGCTCGGCGTGCGCCGGCCTCGGCGGCGCGCTGCTGGCGGCGGTCTCGGCGATCGTCTCGCCGGGTGCCTTCACCCTCACGCTGTCCATCGGGCTGCTCACCGGCGCGATACTCGGCGGTCTCGGCAGCCTGGCCGGCGCGGTGTGGGGCAGCATCGTGCTCGTGTTCGTGCCCACCTATGTACAGGACGTGGCCACCAGCCACGGCCTGTCCAGCGCGGCAAGCTCCAACGTCCCGATCGCCGCCTACGGCGTCGTGCTTATCGCAGTGATGCTCCTCTTCCCGACCGGAATCCAGGGCGGCCTGCGCCGCCTGCTCGGCCCCGCCGCGCCAGCGGCGAGCGCACCCTTCAACGCGTTGCGCCGGCATGCGCCGGCCAGCGAACACCAGGAGGAAGGCACTACATGAAGCGAACACACCGAGCCAACCTGGTTCTTGCGGCCGGGGCAACCAGCGTCGCGATGGTCATCGCGGCCTGCGGCGGATCGAGCGGCCCGAGCTCGGGCAGCAGCCCCAGCGCGGCCTCCTCGTCGAGCGCGCCGCTGACCGCCTCGGCGCCGGGCATCACGGCGACCCAGATCCTGATCGGCAGCCACCAGCCGCTGACCGGTGTCGCCGCGCCCGGCTACAGCGAGATCGCCCCGGCCTCCAAGGCCTACTTCGACTACGTCAATGCGCACGGCGGCGTCTTCGGCCGCAAGATCGTCTACAAGTACCTCAACGACGTGTACAACCCGACCAACACCTCGAACGTGGTGCACCAGCTAGTGCTGCAGGACAACGTCTACGGGATCTTCAATGGCCTCGGCACGCCCACCCACCTCGCTGTCGCGCAGTACCTGAACTCGCAGAAGGTGCCCGATGTCTTCATTGCCTCCGGTTGCGAGTGCTGGAATGCGCCGACCAAGTACCCGTACAGCTTCGGGTGGCAGCTCGACTACGTTCGCGAGGGCAAGATCCTCGGCAACTACGTCAAGCAGCACTTCAAGGGCAAGAAGATCGGCTACTTCTTCCAGGACGACGAGTTCGGCCAGGACGGCGTCAAGGGCCTGAACCTCGAGATCCCGAAGTCGCAGGTCGTCGCCAAGCAGAGCTACAACCCGGCCAACGTCAACGTGGGCCCGCAGGTGGCCGCGCTGAAGGCAGCAGGCGCGCAGGTCGTGGTCTCCTTCACCGTGCCCGCCTTCACCGCCCTGCTCCAGCTGACCAGCCTGAAGCTGCAGTTCAAGCCGCAGTTCGTGGTCAGCAACGTGGGCTCGGATCCGACCACCCTCGGCGGCCTGCTCGCGGCATTCGGCAAGAGCAAGAAGCTCAGCGCGCTCACCACGGGCATCATCACCGACTACTACCAGCCGTCGCTCGGCGACGCGAGCAACAGCTGGGTTGCCCTGTTCAAGAAGATCCACGACCAGTACATCCCGAAGCTGCCATTCGATGGCAACGTGCAGTACGGCATGGGGGTCGGCTACACGTTCGTGCAGGCGATGCTCAAGGCCGGCCGTAACCCGACCAGGCAGGACCTGGTCAACGCCATCCAGGCGGGCCTGCCGCAGGGTCCGTCGGTGGCGCCCTACGCCTACTCGGCGTCGGACCACAACGGCGTCACCGGGGCCTACATGGCCATCATCAAGAACGGCGTGCTCGTGCAGAAGGGCCCGGTGCTCGTCACCGACACCAGCCCTTCCGGCGCGATCACCCCGGACACGGCTACCCAGCCGGCGGCGCCTGCGAGCGGGGTGCCGTCACCATGACCGGGCGCCGGGGGGCGGCCAGCGGCCGCCCCCCGGCACTGGCCATCGAAGGTCCCGTTATAAATATTTGAAACGGGGGGTACCGCCGTGACTGTGACCGCGGGCCGCAAGCCGGCCGCGGCCGATGAGAGGCCGCCCGGCGAGCGGCTGCTTTCCGCGGCCGAGCACCTGTTCGGGGAGCGCAGCTACCGGCGGACCAGCGTGGCCGGGATCTGCGCCCGGGCCGGCATCGCGACCGGCAGCTTCTACGCGCACTACCGGTCGAAGGCGGACATCTTTACCGCGGTGATCCGGCAGATCAATGCCGACCTGCGGGCGGCCATGGCCGCCGCGCTGAAGCAGGCCGACGACAACCAGCGGGCCAGGGAGCGGGCCAGCTTCCGCGCGTACTTCGACCTGATGTCCGAGCGGCCATGGATCTACCGGATCGTGCGCGAGGCCGAGTTCGTCGCGCCGGGCCTGTTCAAGGAGTACTACGAGCGGCTGGCCAGGGGATACGCTCGCGGCGTGCGGGTCGCGCAGCTGGCCAGCGAGGTGGATGCCAGGTACGACCCGGAGGTCGTCGCGTACCTCTACGCGGGCCTCGGCAACTTCATCGGCATGCGCTGGGCCGAGTGGACCGCGGGTGGCCGGGTGCCCGACGACGTGCTCGATGACCTGATGCGGGTGCTCGCGCACGGCCTGGCGCCGCCGCCGGCCGGCCCCGACGTATCGTCTGGGGCATGATCGACGGACCGGTGACGTCTCGCACCATTCCCGGATTGCTCTCCCGCGCGGCCAGCCGGGATCCGGACGGCAGCTGGCTGCGTGCCGACGATGCCCGGCTGACCTTTGCCGACGCCGCGGGCCGGGTCGGTGCGGTGGCCGGTTACTTGCGGGAGGCCGGCGTACGGCGCGGCGACCTGGTGGTCGTCACCGCCCGCAGCACGCCGCCGTACCTGCTGTGCTGGCTGGCGCTCGCCTCGCTCGGCGCGGTGAGCGTGGCCACCAACCCGCGCAGCGCCCCGGCCGAGCTGGCCGGCCTGGTCCGGCAGGTCAGCCCGCGGGCGCTGATCACCGATGCCGGGCTGGCCGGCCTGGTGGACTCGGCCGGCGTGGCCGGCCTGCCCGAGCTCGGCGTGCTGGATGCCGACGCGCTCGGCACCGGCACTGCCGAGCTGCCGGACGCCGGGGTCGGCCCGGATGACCTGGCCACGCTGATTCCGACCTCGGGGACGACGGGCCGGTCGAAGCTGGTGATGCAGACCCACCGGGCGTACGCGATGGCGGGAGAGGGCTTCCCGTTCTGGATGGAGCTGACCGCCGCGGACCGGCTGATGACCTCGCTGCCGCTGTTCCACATCAACGCGCCCGCGTACTCGGTGCTCGGCTCGCTGGCCTGCGGGGCCGGCCTGGTGCTGCTGCCGCGGTTCTCCGCCAGCGGGTTCATCGACGCCGCGCGGCGGCATGGGGCCACCGAGTTCAACGCGATCGGGGCGATGCTGGAGATCCTGATGCGCCAGCCGCCGCGCGACGACGACGCCGACAACCCGCTGCGGCTGTGCTACACCGGGCCTGCCCCGGAGCGGGCCAGGCAGGAGGAGATCGAGGCCAGGTTCGGGCTGCGGATCGTGGTCGGCTACGCGATGTCCGAGTCGCCGTACGGGCTGATCTGGCCGCGCGGGACGCGGCCGTTCGGCACGCTCGGCGCGGTCCGGCAGCACCCGGTGCTCGGCGTCGTCAACGAGGCGCGGGTAGTGGACGAGGCCGGCGCCGAGCTCGGCCCGGGGCAGACCGGCGAGCTGCTGCTGCGCAACCCGACGGCGACACGCGGGTACTGGGGGATGCCGGCCGAGACCGCCAGCGTGCTGACCGATGGCTGGCTGCATACCGGGGACCTGGTCACGGTGGGCGCCGACGGTAACTACACGTTCGTGTCCCGGGTGAAGGAGGTGCTCCGCCGCCGGGGCGAGAACCTCTCCCCGCTGGAGGTCGAGGAGGTGCTCGCCGGGCACCCGGACGTGCTGGAATGCGCCGTCGTCGGGGTGCCGTCCGAGCTGTCCGAGGAGGAGGTGAAGGCGTTCCTGGTGGCCGCCGGCGGCGCCAGGCTCGACTTCGCCGCGCTGCGGGAGTTCGCCGCCGGGCGGCTGGCCGCGTTCAAGGTGCCGAGGTACTGGCAGCAGGTCGATGACCTGCCGCGGACGCCGACCGCCCGGGTGGCCAAGCACCGGCTGCCGGCCGGGCACCCGCCCGGTGAGTACGATGCCGAGGCCGAGCCGCCTGAGCCGCTGCCCGAAGGAGCTGACCAGCAATGACAGACTCGTACATTACTTCTATCGGTACCGCGGATGCGACCTCCATCTCCCTGCTCGGCCGTGACCTGGCGGCGGACCTGATGGGCCAGGTCAGCTTCGGCGAGCTGGCGTTCTGGCTGGTGGCGCTGCGCCGCCCGGCGCGCGGCGAGCTGCGGGTGTTCGAGGCGGTGCTGGTCGCGCTGGCCGATCACGGGTTCACCCCGTCGGCGATCGCCGCGCGGCTCACGCTGACCGGCGCGCCGGAGTCGGTGCAGGGCGCGATGGCCGCCGGGCTGCTCGGCGGCGGCTCGCGGTTCCTCGGCGTGACCGAGGACTGCGGCCGGTTTCTCGCTGCCGCGCTGGCTGCCCACCACGGGCCGCCGCCCGCCGATGACGCCGGCTTCGACGCGATCGCCGACCGCGCGGTGCGGGGCCAGCGCGCCGCCGGGTTGCTGGTGCCCGGGCTCGGCCACCCGCTGCACAAGGGCGGCGACCCGCGCACCCCGGTGCTGCTGCGCATCGCGAAAGATGCCGGAACCCGCGGGCCGCACCTGCGGCTGTTCGAGGCGGTAGGCAGGGTACATCCGGCGATACTCGGCCGGACGCTGCCGCTGAACGGGGCCGGGGTCTGCGGGGCCGCGCTGGCCGACCTGGGTTTCGAGCCAGACACACTGCGCGGGTTCGCGTTGCTGGCCAGGGCCGCCGGGCTGCTCGGGCACCTGGCCGAGGAAATGCGCCGCCCGGCCGCCCCCGGGATATACGCCGAGGCCGACCGGGCGGTCCGGTACGCGCCGCCTAACTAGCGAGCGCGGCCCGGATAGCTAAGAGGCCCCGGCAATGGGGCGCTGGGTCAGGGAGCGGGTCATCCGCGCCCGGCTGGCAAGGCGGCGGAGGAGCGCGTAGCGGAGCTACTCGCGACGACGGCAACGCCGCCAGCCGGGATGCGGGGGCCCGCGATCCCGGCAGTCCTATTGCCGGGGCCGCTAAATCCGGAAGAACAGGTTCAGGAACCGGTTGGCCAGCGCCGCGTCGCCGCGCACCGTGCCGGCGTTCATCCGGCCGAACGCGGTAAGCACCAGGCTGCCCGCGTCGAATTCGATCACCGTCGGCAGGTCATCGACGCGGCCAGGCTCGTACGCCATGCCCTGGTCGCTGATCGAGACCCGGTACTCGCCCGCGTTCTGCCCGCCGGTGACCCGGATGCCGATCGTGAACGGGCTGAGGTCGGCGCCCGGCTTGATCGTGTACTGCCAGATCACGAACATGAACGGGACGAGCAGGTCGGCAGCCTCGCCGGAGATGCCGTGCGCGCTGCCGGTGCCCTGCTCGATGTCCCAGGTGTGCACGCCGTAGTCCATCAGCTGGCCGGCCGCATAGATGAACGCCGGCACTGGGCCCATGTAGCTGTGCGTGACGATCAGCCCGGTCCACTCGTCGGCCGAGAGCGGCTCCAGGATGCCCATCATCTTGTCCAGGTCGGTCCGGACTCGCGACATCAGTTCCTGCTGCGACAGGTCGCGGAAGGACTGCGCCGTCTGGCCGGCCCGCTCGTGCATGGCGACCAGGCCGAAGGCGTCCGGGCCGGTTTCGCCCCGGCGGGCGATGTCGAATGCCCTGAAGTAGCCCTCTGTGGTATCGACCAGGTGGCCGATGATGTCCTTGACCTGCCAGCTTTCGCACGCCGTGGGGGCATTCCAGGCGGCCGGCTGGTCGGCCAGCGCGAACATGCGCTCCGCTTCCTCGCGGACCACGCGCAGGATTGTGTCCTTACCCTCATACGACGTGGCGTCCCACTCGCCCATGCCTTCACCTCACTAGAGTTCGCTGCCGCTCACTAGAGTTCGCCGCCGCCGGTCCCCGGAACGCGGCCGAGCCGGGCGGGGAGTTCGGTGCGGAAGATCTCACAATGCCGCGCCGGACGGCCCACACCCGAACCTCAGCGCATGCCAGCCCCTCGTGTCAATGGCCGGCGCACACTTGTCCGCTAGGCGCATGCCCGGCGTGGGTGCGGTGCCTGTCCGCCAGGCGCCCGGCCCGGCGTGCGGTGCTAGCCCGCCAGGCGTCGGTCGGCCAGCGCGGCGCCGTAACGCATGGCGACGAGCTTGCTGACCGCGAGATGCGCGGCCAGCGCCTGGGCGCGCTGCGCTCCGGTGGCCGCGCAGGCCGCCTCCAGCTCGCCGGGATCGTTCTCCGGGCCGATCACGCACGGCGCGATGGCCAGCCGGGATGCCCCGGCCGCATGCAGGCGGGCGATCGCGGCGTCGAGGCTGGCCTGGTCGCCGAGCGAGGCGGGCGCTGCCGGGACGGCAAGCCGGGAGGAGAGCAGCACCGCGGCGACCCCGGCCGCCTTCGCGGCCTCCGGCGAGCCGCGACGAAAGCAGCACCGCGGCGACCCCGGCTGCCTTCGCTGCCTCGTCCCCGCCGTCGGCGAGCACGATGATGCCGTTGGCCGGGCTGGTGATAGTGAGACCCCTGGTCCGCGAGGCGCGGGCCAGCCCGGCCTCGGCGAGCCGGGCGTGCAGGGCCTCGGCGATCAGCGGGTGCGGGCCGAGCGGCGAGGTGAGCAAGGTGGGCGTTGCCGCCGCTGCGACCGCGCTGGCCAGCGCCGTGTCAGAGCGCGGATGCGGGCCGGCCAGCAGTGGCACGATGACGGACGGCTGGGTCGGCGGCTGCCCGTCCGGGCCCGCCGCGGCGAGCATCTCGGTCAGGCTGCGCACGGAGCCTTCCAGGTAGCCCGCCCGGATGGTCGCGCCCGGGCACGAGTCGCGGACCGCGCTGGCTATCTCGGCGGCGATGTCGTCGCTGGCCGGGCAGGCGACGCCGGCCACCGCGAGCACGAGCGGCGGGGCGTCCGGCGGCAGGGTCAGCCGATGCGGGCTGCGGTGCCGCCCGGTCGGCCGGACCGGCGGCGGCCGACGGGGAAGCTGGCCGTTCCCCTGCCCGTTTGCCTGCCCGTTGGGCTGGCTGCCGGGATGGGTGGCTGGCTGGAAGACGGACTGCCCGGGTGGCACACCAGGCCCGGGCCGCCGGGGGAGGGCGTTCGGCTGGCCGGGCGCTCGCTGGGGCAGCGGGGGCTGCGGCGGCGGCTCGTCCGGCGGGCTACCTGCCGGGCGGCGCCGCGGCAGCGGTTCCGGGGCATCGCTGGCATCATCCACGCCCACTTATCGTAGTCGTGCCGCGCGGGGCGCGGCCCGGCTTCGCGGATCCCACTTACCCGGCCGCGTGTCCTGATGCCGCCATTGCCGCGCTAGCTGGGCCTGAGCATGCTGTGATAGACGGCGATCAGTGCCGTCTTCTGCTCCGTGGTGAGCCGCTCGTCAGCCTGGATGGCGGCCTCGGCGGAGACGGCGGCCTGCGGATCGGCGTCATCTCCGGGCTCGGTCGCGTGCAGCAGCCCCGCCTGGATAAGCAGCGTCTCGGTGGAAACGTTGAGCGCGTCCGAGATGAGCCTGATGACGCGGACAGATGGCTGGTGCAGGCCGCGCTCGACCTGGCTCAGGTAGGGGTTGGAGAGCCTCGTCTTCTCGGCTAGCTGGCGCAGCGACAGGTTGGCATTCTTACGGGTACTGCGGATGAAGGCGCCGAGCGCCTCCATCTGCATCTGCCACGGATCATTCATTGGTTGCCTCGCTGGCCCGGCCGAGCCTGAGTTGGCTGAGCGTGTGCTGCTGCTGGCACCGTTACTTCTTGGCGGTGCCTGGCTTCTTTGCCGTTGCGCTGGCCGGCTTGGCGGACCCGGCAGGCTTCGCGGTGTGCGAGGCCGGCTTGCTGTCTGACGCGCCAGGTGCGGCGCTGGCCAGGGCGAGCAGCGGCTTGACGGCGTCAAGCGCCTCGGCGGCGAACTTCTTCTGCGCGGCGAACAGCCGCTCGGAAGACTTCCGCTGCGCGGCCAGCCACTGGGTGGCGAATTCCTGGGCGTTCGCCGCGAGTTCCTCCGGCCTTGGCAGCCTGGCCGTCCAGGTTGGCATCGGCAGCTGCGGTGCGATGGACTGGGCGGCAGCCGTCCAGCTCTTGAAAGCCTCGGCCATGGTCTCCTGGCCCTTGCGGACCTGCTCCTGGCCCTTCCGGACCTGCTCGAGGATCTTGTCCTGAAGCTCCTGGCTGACGACACGAGTGTCGATCATTTCTCCTCCTCTTGTCCTGAAGCTCCTGGCTGACGACACGAGTGTCGATCATTTCTCCTCCTCGGCCCGTTAAGTTCGGGCTCGTTACGTTCGTCTCCATATGTTGCTTACTATATCTAGCAAGAGCCTGTTTTGTCAAGCTGGACCGAGCCGACCCGGCTAGCCCCGGAAGGAGGCGTCAGAGACAGCCACGGCGATGAGCTTGCTGCCCCTATTGATGCCGGCGTCGCTGCAGCGAAACAGCCTCGTGACCTTCGGCTGCGGCTTCGCGGCAACCGGATTGAGGATCCGGGCCGCCGCCATATCGCATCTTGCGCCTTGCTCGAATCCGGCGCAGGCCTGCCTGGCCTGCCGATATTCCGACCGGAGCCCGGCGGAAGGCGGCCCGAGCCCGGCAAGTTCCGCCGAGCACCGGTGCCGGCGGACGGCGGTGATGACGCCGATCAGCCCGGCCAGGATGAGGGCGGCGAGCCCGGCCAGCATGAGCAGGGACTGGACAAGCAGGCCGGGCACGATGCGCCGCCCGGCGGCGATGTCAGTGATGGAGCCCGGGGTCGCGTTGCGCGCAGCCAGGTAGTACCGGCCTGGGTGGGCGATCGTGAAATACATCGCCGGGCAGGTGGCTTGCGGAGCCTGATTCGAGCAGGGGACTAGCTGCGGTCAGCAACAGTGCGTAATGGCTCAGTTACTAGGACGCGGGAGCCATCGGGCTGGTTTACACCGCCCTCGTCCAGGATGTCGGGTTTCGTGCCGGGCCTAGGCCGGGCCCGGTCTGAGAATGATCAGAGCTGTACAGCCCCGGGTCAGGCCCGGGACTTCCAGCTGGCGAGTCCGCGGCGGAATGCGGCAATCGCGGCAGGATGGCCTTCCAGTCGCCAGTTCTGGTGGTAGATCCCGCGATCCTGGTCCATGTCGAACCACACCAGCCCGCGCAGGTGACGCCGGATGGTCCCGGCGAACAGGTCCGGGATGGCCCTGGTCCGCCCGGCGACCTGTCCGACCGCGGTTTCCGAGATCAGTACCGGTTTGCCGGTGATTCTCCGCACGTCGTTGAGCGTGGGGGCGAATACCGTTGCGAAAGTGTCATAATGATGGATGTAATACGCATCAATGCCGACCCAGTCCACATAGCCCGAGCCAGGCCAGTAGCGGGGCAGCGGGCCGGAACCGGTGAACCGTCTATTGACCGTCCACTGCCAGGTGACGTTGCTGGCTCCGCGTTTCCTGAAGAGCTTGACGACATGACGCCACGCGGCTTTCCAGGTGGCCGGGGGGGACCGTGTCCAGCCCCATGGGTACCACGGGCCGTTGAATTCCGGGGCGAAGCTCAGGATGACTGGGTGCCCGAATTTCCGGACTGCGGTCGCGTAAGAGCGCAGGTACTTGTCCGACCGCCCGGCGGCGATCGAGGCGACGCTGGCGTGCACGGGCTCTAGCTGGATGAGCAGTCTCGCGCCGTGCGCGTGGGCGATGCCAGCGAACGAAGCGTCGAAGGGCCGCCCCCATACGGCGAAGCTGACCACGACGTCCGGCCGGCGGCCAACGGTGGCCGCGAATTTATCCACGCGCTGGTAGGAAGCCTCGGCACCGCGTTCGAACACGCCAAGGAGCATCTTGGCGGTAGCTGGCCCGGCGGTGGCCGGATGCGTCGCAGCGGACGGCGCGGCGACGCGGTGCGTAGCCGATGACCTGGCGGCGGCAGGACGCGTTGCGGATGGCCGGACGGTGGCCGGATGCGCCGCGGAAGGCCGGTCGGCGGTTCGCCCGTGCGTGCCCGGCTGGCCGCAACCCGCGAGCGCAACGGCGACCGCTACGGCAGATACCGGAATAATGCGCCACAAGTTGGCTTTCATGGACAATGGCTAGATTCTTTCCCCCGCACCCGGCAAAGACGAAATACCGGGCGCTACGAACTCGTCATGGACTGCCGGGTTAATAGGCGTCATGCAATGCGTAGATGGTGCTGAGCGTACCCGGTCCGCCGGGAACATATACCGGTGCCGTAACGCGCTGCTGGCTCATATCGCCGCTTGGGTCACGATCGCCCAGACCACCTTGCCTGCCGACGCCTCCGGCAGGTAGCACCCCCATTGTGCGCTGAGGTGCTCGACGAGTAGCAATCCCCGGCCACTCTCAGCCTCCGTTGCCACGTCCTGGCGTCGCGGCGTTTCGCGGCTGGAATCCCAGACCCGCACCAGCACGTTCCGCCGATCGGAGGCCAGGCAGAGCTGGATGACCGGCAGGCCGCCGGCCCGCGGTCCGCCGGATTGGCTGCCCGCCGACTTGGCTGAGGCGTTCACGGCGTTGGTCGTGAGTTCTGAGATCAGCAGCTCGACGGTCTCGGCGAGAGCGGTTAGGCCCCACTCCCAGAGCAGTTGCCTGGTATGCAGCCGGGCACAGGGCACGGCACCCGGCAGGGCCGCTAACTCCAGGCGCGATTGGAGCGGCCAGGCAGCTGGCGCGGCCGTGGCCAGTGCAGGGCGGAGGGGCTCAGTCCGGGGCATCATGAGTGACCTGTTCTGGGGGATTTGCCTACGTGCTGCCGTCACTTGATGGCAGGCTGTATCACAAGAGTGCACTAGCATTCCATAAAGTGCAATAGTGCGAATGGAAGAAAGCGTGGAGGCAGTCCGTGACGAGGCGCAAGGACGGTGGCCCCGGCCCGACATTGCGCGCCCGCCGCCTGGCGGTCGAGCTGACCAGCCGGCGCGAGGCCGCCGGGCTGTCGCGGGAGGAGGTAGCCCGCCGGCTGGAGTGGTCCACCTCCACGATCTTCCGGATCGAGACCGGCCGGTCCCGTCCGCAGCCCCGCAGCGTGCGGGACCTGATGGATCTCTACGGCGTCACCGGCTCCGAGCGCGAGGGCCTCATCCAGCTCGCCCGGGAGGCGCGGCAGCCCGGCTGGTGGCATTCCTTCCGGGACGTGCTGCCCAACCCGTACGAGGTCTACATCGGCCTGGAGACCGGCGCGGCCTCCATCCGCAACTTCGAGCCGCTGGTCATTCCGGGCCTGCTGCAGACCGCTGACTACGCGCGTGCGATGTTCCGCGGCGGGGCCAGGGAGCTGGACCGCGACGAGATCGAGCGCAGGGTCGAGGTCCGCCTGTCCCGCCAGCAGGTCCTGCTCAAGGAGGACCGCCCCCGGCTGTGGGCCGTCATCGACGAGGCCGTCATCCGTCGCGTCGTCGGCAGCCCGGCCGTCATGGCCGCCCAGCTTCAGCAGCTGGCCGAGGCGGCCGAGCACGGCAAGACGACCCTGCAGGTCGTCCCGTTCAGCGCGGGCGCGCATGCCGGGACGAGCGGCCCTTTCGTCATCCTGGGACTACCCGAGCCCGCTGAGCCCGACCTTGTCTACGTCGAGACCCTGGCCGGCGACATCTACCTGGAGGAACGAGCCGACGTTGACCGATATACGCTTGCATTTGACCGGCTGCTCGCGGCCGCGCTTCACCCCGACGACTCGATCGCACTGGTCGAAGCCGCTGCCCGCGACCTGGAATAGCTAGCGATCGCAGTAAGAGAGGTGCGCGATGGCCGCCCACCACCACGATGTATCCCGAGCCGTGTGGCGCAAGAGCACCTACAGCGGCCAGGACGGCAACTGCGTCGAGATTGCCGCCAACCTCCCCGGCATCGTCGCCGTGCGCGACTCCAAGAACCCGCCTGGTCCAGTCCTCACCTTTACTCACTCCGACTGGGCGGCGTTCACCCAGGAGATCAAGGCTGGTG
>WNGD01001212.1_pt1 | contig 31018 bp, 25 predicted proteins | sample 5400671 | NCBI WGS metagenome assembly WNGD01 (sample SAMN13153369, study PRJNA577476) | soil metagenome | isolation source: 40 cm soil or saprolite under grassland replicate 2 | place: USA:California | collected 2016-06-15
TCTGGAACTGGGGGATCCCTACGCCCGCGTCGATCCTCCTTGCGGACGTCGGACTGCCGCTCGTCGCCACGGGCGGCGTGCGGACCGGCCTCGACGCGGCGAAAGGGATCGCCCTCGGCGCGACGATGGCCGGCATGGCGAAGCCGATGCTCGAGGCGGCAAAGGTCTCCGCGGACGCCGTCGTCCAGGAGCTGCGCGCGGTGATCGAGGAGCTGAAGGCGGCGATGTTCCTGACCGGCTCGACCTCGATTGCGGAGTTGCAGGACCGCCCCGTGATCGTGAGCCCCCCGACGGCGAGTTGGCTCGAGGCGGGCGATGCGTGAGTCCGTGCGGCGCCGATCCGCCGCGGGGTCGGAGGATCGCCTCGAGTCCGTCCTGAAACCGTACCGGGATCTGTCGAACGCGCAGATTGTCGCCGTATGGGAGGAGTACGCGGCACAGCACCCCGCCGGCCCCTTCCCGTCCACGAGGACGATGCGGGAGAACGCGCGGCTTTTCACCGCAGGAAAGCGGTATCGATACGCCCTCGCCCTCGTCGGCTATCGGCTCTTGACGGGCGAGCCGCCGTCCCGCGGACTCGAGCGCGCGGCGACATGGGTCGAGTGGTACCACCTGTACACCCTCTTCCTCGACGACATCATGGACGAGGATGTGCGTCGCCGGACGGTCCCGAGCGCTTGGGCGACGAATGCGAGGCTGTACCGCGGCGCCGATGCGAGTCGTCCGGCCGTCGTCTTCCGCACCCGTCGGCATCGGTACGGCGCGTCGCAGGCGATCCTCGACGCCCTTCGCCTCCGCTCGCTGGCGGAGCGCGCCATCGAAGGCGCGGTCGATCTGCCTCCCGCCGTGCGCCTCGAGCTTCTCTCGGAGCTGACGTCGGTCGACCTGGTCCTCAGCGACGGCCAAGGCCTCGACATCGACTTCGAGCGGATCGGCCGGATTCCCGAGGCGGAATACGTCCGGATGAGCGAGGCGAAGACGGGGCGCCTGTACCTCGGAGCGGCCGCCACCGCGGCGATTGCCGCCGGCGCATCCCCGGAGGATCGCGCGGCGCTCGAATCGTTCGCGGACCACTTCGCGATCGCCTTCCAGGATCGGGACGACCTCCTCGGCGCGGGCGTCGTCCCGTCGAGGATCGGTGGGTCGTCGGAAGGGGACATCCGCCAGGGGAAGCGGACGCGGCTGTACGTGCTTGCGATGGAGCGGCTCCGAACGACGGATCGCGCTGCATTCTCGCGGGCGTACGGCCGCGGCCCTCGAACGACCCGCCGGGACGTGGCCGCCGTCCGCGGATTCCTCCGGGCCGAAGTCCTCGAGGAAACCGAGAAGCGGATTGCGGACCACATCGAGGCGGCGAAGCGCGAATTGGTCCGACTTCCCTCGAAAGATCCCGAGGCCCGCTCGCTCTTGGAAGCGCTCCTCGACGCACAACGAAGCCGCGAGCGCTAGTCCTCCAAGCCGTGCGCCGTGATTCGGAAGGTCGCGCGGCCTCCTTCCTCCTCGTGCCGGTGCTTCTCGAGAACGGCCGCTCGGGTGCTGATCCCCGTCCGCTCGAAGCGCACGATCGTCTTCGCGTTGTGGCTGAGCATGTGGCCGCCCAGCGGCATGTACCGGCCGGTGTCGATGTCCGTGTACACCTGGGACGTCACGACGACGGGGATGTTCCGCTGCCGAGACACCCGGAGCAGTCTCGCGATCTGCCGCGTGAGGCCGTACCGCTCCTCGCGCCTCGTCTCGTCGCGCATCGTCAGGCGATAGTGCATCGTGATGCTATCGATCACGATCAGACCGACCTCGGGATTGCCTTCGGTCATCTTGACCGCCTTCTCAATCAGTTTCTCCTGTTCTTCGAAGCTGTACGGCTCGGAGAAGAGGATGTTCTTCGCGACGACGTCAAAGTCGTCCCCGCAGATCTGTCGGAGCCGCTCGAGGGACACCCCTTCCGTATCGATGAAGATCACCTTGTGTCCGGAGCGCACAACGTTCCGCGCGAGCTGCAGGCAGAAGTTCGTCTTCCCGCTCCCCGCTTCCCCGTGCAGGAGTGTGATGCAGCCGTCCTCGACTCCCCCGCTCAAGAGGTCGTCCAGGGCGCGGCAGCCCAGGGCCACCTTCATTGCCGGGACAACCCCGTGACGCCCTTTAATTCTTCGAGGCGTCCGCCGGCAAGGCGGAGAGGAAGGCGCCTTCCGAGGTCCAGACGACGATCGCGCGCGCGGCCCGTTCCTTCGGCCGCGGGGTCACCGGACGCCCCTCGCCGCTCTCCGGATGGACCGCGATCGCCTCGCCGGGCACGGGCCGCTCGATTCGGGCTTCGAATCGTTCCGCGTCGAGCCGCCGCGCGCTCCGCACTTCTTTCGCCTTGAAGCGACGTTCCTCGCCGGACGTGAGATCGCGCAGGACGACAAAGGGCCGCACGGCCACGACCTCCGCGAGCCGCGCTTTGTGCCGGACCACGTCGCCGACCTGGAATGGAGGCAAGCGCACGAGAGAGGTGACTCGAAACACCTCGCGACCTTGCTTTTGACCGAACAACTTCGGGGAGGTGGACACGGAGCCGCCGAAGGCGTCGGCGATTTCGCGGGCGAGGTTCTTCCCAAGAGCGTTCGTGCTCACGTAGAAGTCGAGTCCGCCGTGGACCTCCTCCATTCGCGAGACGAACGTTCCGTCCTCGGCGTTCCGATCCACGCGGGCGGCGACGAACGTCCGGACCGTGCGCACCTCCGCCGGCGTGAGTTCGCGACCCTCGCCTCGCACCTGCAGGATTCCTTCGTAGTACCGGCCCTTCTGCTTCTGGCAGTTGTCGCACAAGGACGGCTTGATGCGCAGCCGCGTGCGAAACCCTTGGACGGACTCGAGGTCTGTTCGCATCCTCCTCGCGCGCGACGAAGGTGAAAGTGACCCGCTCGTACGGTCGCTCGGCGGGGATGCGTTCGCGGAGCAACCGCGTGGTCGCGAGATCCCGGTCGAGTTTCGACCAGCCGGATCGGAACCGGAAGGAACCGCAGGAAGCGCATCGCTCGACGTCCACGACCTCCGGGGCGCGGACGACCGCGTGTTTCTTCGCGAAGTCCTTGGCGCATAGGCCCTCGTAAGTGGGACCCTCGGCGCCGCACTCGACGCAGAACATCGTCGTTACGATTCGAACGGCGCGGCGCTACTTAAGAACTGGCGTCGCGCTCGCGCCCGGGCGATAGTCACGGAGAAGGCCATAAGTATCCGACGGGAGGTCGGCCTCCGTCGATGGCAAAATCCCGCTCCTGGTGGCGCATGCGCCAGATCCGCCACCGCGATGCCGCCATCCTCTCCGTATTGTCGTCGTCGTTCCTGCTCGCCGGAGAACTCGTCAACAACGACCTTCGAACCGCATACGATCAGTACATCCTGCCCTACGCGGGCGACCCGTCGTTGTTCCCTCGGTTCCTGCTGAACGTCGTCCTGACCGTCCTTGGATTCACAACGTACTTCGGCGGGATCTTCGTCCTCCTTGGCGGCCTCCATTTCTCCTGGGGACGGGTCGCTCGAGGTCGGTTCCTCGTTGGACTCGGCTTGGGCGTGAGCCTGCTCGGACTCGTCAGCCGACTCGCGCGGGCCACCCTTTCCGCCGGCACGCCGACCACCGAACTCGAGCTGTACACGGCGACGCTCCCGGGCCTCGGTGTCCTCTTCGGGATCGTGAGCCACACGCTGATGGGTCAGTACGCCTTGATGCTCAAGAAACACGCGAGGCGCGTTTGGCGCCGTTGGCGCAAGACCCAACGTCCGAAGCGTCGGGAGCCCGATTCAGAGGGACGCGCTACATCATCAGGACGAACTGGGCGTGCGGCACGCCGCTAATCCACAGGATCCCGTCGTCCGCGACGAACCCCGCGCGCTTCGCGGCCTCGATCGTCTCCCGGCCGACGAAGTTCCCGATCGTCGCCAGCTGGAGGTTGGAGACGAGCATCTCCTCAGTGACGACGTCGCCTTCGTAGAACTTCCCGACCTCGATCTTGAACTTCCCCTCGCGAAACGTCTTGCCGACGAGGTCCGCATCCGCCGCGGCGACGAGCGTCTCCTTTCCCCGGTGGTACACCTTCATGCGGATCGGCATCGGAGGGCCGCGCTACAACCTCTCGACGAGCTTATACTTGTTTTTCGCGGGGCTGTAGATCTCCCCTTCTTGCGCCCACCGCTTCAACCACGCGTCCACCTTGGCGGGCGGGATGCCGCGCTCTTGCGCGATGCGCACGATGTCCTCGTAGTCCGCGACGCCCTCCGGACCCGCGAGTTCGCTGATGATATCGCGGATCGAAATGATCTGTTCCCGCTGCGACTGACTGATGCCGGTCTGGATGATATCGATGTCGAAGCGGCCTTCCTCGCCGGCGACCTTGCCCATCCAGTACTCGACGATGCGCACGGCTCGTTCCGCGTCGTCCGCGGTTACGGCCTCGCTCAAACGTAGACGCGCGCCCGCTTCGGAGAGGCGGATGATGGCCTCGAGCTGACGTGGCGTGATGGGGACGCTGGAGCCTGCGGCTTCTCCGGTCCTCCGTATGTCGAGGTATTTCTTCTCGATAATTCCCATCGCATCCTCCGTCATCACCGGATAGATGCGCTTCGCATAGGCCACGTACTTCCGGAGGAACTCCGGATTGAAGTATGGCGTGTAGGGTTCCTCGAGGCCCAGCGTCTCCTCAGTGGCCGCACCCGTCTCCCGTCGACGTGCGATTTCTCCGACCCGATGTCCTTTGAGGATGTGCTCCGCGAGCTCGCGGTCCCGTTCGGCCTGCGGGCGATCGATCATGGAGAAGATGATGTCGAATCTCGACAGCAGTGCGGGCGGCAAATCGATTTGCTCGGAGATGTATTTGTGTTCGTCGAAACGCCCGAACTTCGGATTGGCCGCGGCAAGCACTGCGCATCGTGATTGCAGGACCGCAGTGATGCCGGCCTTCGCCACACTGATTCGCTGCTGCTCCATCGCTTCATGAATCGCCGAACGGTCCTGCGGATTCATCTTCTCGATTTCGTCGATGCAATTGTGGACGACCGTACCGTCACACAGGAAGTCATCGTGACCCGGAACCCGGAGATCGTAGACGTATCCGTCATGGTGTTCGACGCGCACCTCAGCGATTCGATCCAACGCGTAGTCGGCACCCGTCAGGGATTGAAGGCGGAGGTAGTCGCGAGCGGAAATGTACGGTCGGATGGCTTCCGTGAGCCGACTCACGGCGCGCTTGAACGGTCTCCGGTTGCCGTTCGAGAGGTCGTGCAAGGTGCTCCAGAGGCCTTTCTCCAGGAGTCTCCAGGGACGCGGTCGAGCGTTCCGCAGGATTTCCATCGTGGGCCTTGAAGGCATTTCTTCGTGGTCTGCGGAAATCAGCCTCCGGGCCGCCGGGATGGGCTTCCACTTTGCGCAATACGGCGAAATCGCCTCTAGAAGCCTCTTCGCGTCCTGACGTGAGGTTATCTGGACATATAGGACGCCGATCGCCTCTCGAATGCGCGCGAACACGTCGAATCGTCGAAGCGCATACAGGAGGCGTTGGTTCGCGCGTAGACTGGGCGAGAACATGATGCTGAGGTCGACCGAGTCGTAGCTTCCGGCGTGAGGCCTTGAGTTCTTGAGGGAGACGCATCCATCCGCGTCTACGAGACCGGCAACGAACCCACTGAGCGATGTGTCGTCCAGTCTCAGGAGATTCGCAAGATCGTTTTGAGTGACCCAACCGTAAAGGAAGGCCAAGACATTGGACCCGCGGTGCATGTGGACGCAAGAGCTCCGGGTGGGTTCGTCGCGAATCATCGAGGTCATTTCCCGGACATGCATCCCCCATGGCCGCGAGGAGACCGTGTCGGTCATGTCCAAGATTCGGCGGATGTATTGCGAGTGAACCAGCGACTGAAAGATGCTGATGCTTGAGCGGCGGTCGCTCGATGAGACGTGCCCGTCTCCGCAAATGAAACCCAGCAGGTAGGCAAGTTCCGGAGTAATTCTGCTCACGCGCAAGCGCTCTGTGGATTGGGAACGGCCAAACGCGAACGGCCGCTCCTTCCAAGTTTCATACAGCCCTAAGTCTCCGAGAAGGCGCCTAAAGGCGGAGACTTGAATCGCACTCCTGCCGGAGAGCGCGTCGCGGCTCATGCCGTATGCGCGGTTGGCCTCCGCAAGCGTGGCGAACTTTCCGCGAAGTTTCGCCCGCAACTCCGCCTTCTCGTCGCGGGTTGGCTGGACGATCCAATCGTCCGGCACGATGTCAAGGATGTAAACCGGCGTTCGGTGCGGAGCTAATCTCTGAACCGCAACGAGGCGAGCGTTCGGCCGTAGGTCCCGGATTGATTTCCATTCAAAGGTCTCTCCATCGAGCACGATGTGATCGGGTGTCAGCCGAAGCTCGAAACCGGACGAAAGTTTCACCCGAGCAATCGAACCTCGATATCTGCGCCGGATAACGGATGCGATCATGCTCTGAGATACGCAGGCCCTCGTGGGGTCGAAGCTGACTGTATTCGCCGCGACGGGTGCGACCTCGATTTCCCGCCCTCCCGCGATAGCTCGCACCGCTTGTGTCTCGTCAAAGAGATCCGAGACGTTTCGGGGCACGCCGTCGATCAGTACTTCGGCCTGCGGATGCAGGCACGCCAGTCCGAGATCAGCGAGGACGAGAGCACCCGCCTCGAGCGTCCAACGTCCTTCTCCGAATTCATCGCGGACGGCACTAGCCGTGAGCCCGGCCGCCGTTGAAGACTTGCCGGTTGCATAAATCCCCCGGGGGGACAGGCGGCTCATGTATGAGAGCAACTCGCTCTTTCCGACTCCAGGGTCTCCGACCATGAGCACATGAATGTCCCCTCGAATTCGCCGTCCGTCCGGCATCGTCTTCGGGACGCCGCTGAACAGCTGGAGGGCGAGTGCTTCCTTTTCGACGTGCATTCCGTACATCGAAGGAGCGATCGAGGCCGTAATCATCCGGAAAATGTCGGGGCTTGAGCCCGCCTCGCGGATGAGCTGAGCATCCTCCTCAGTCACCTCGATCTCCTCGAACTCGACGTGTTCCTTCTCGACCGAGTTGACGTCCATGAAGATGTCGAAGAGGGTCGACTTCGCGCCGGGGCGTCCCTTCTGCACACTCCGCAGGACGCCATTCATCACGACCCGTTCGCCCGGAGTGATGCGTCCGGTGAGGTCGTCCTCGACGTACAGCGTGAGCCTCTGCGGCTCCTGCCCGCCGCGCAGACCCTCCGGTGACTCCTGGATCTCGAGCTTCTGCGTGTCCAGGTAGAGAGACGTCTCCGTCAGGAGCTTGAACTTCGTCGCGCTCGCCGATCGTTTGCAACCACCCTGCTCCTCGTAGCACTCGAGCGGCTCGCGGAAGTTCTGTCCATCTTGCGGTTCCTTGAGGACCGTCCCGCATCGCAGACACTGGAAGAGAGCGTCCGTGACGCGAGGTCGGACCTCCGTGGATTTTCGGACCAGTCCTTCGACCGCGATGTACTGTCCGAGATGTTTCGCCCTCAGGTCGCGGATCGGCACGCGCCGGTCCCTTGGCAACGACTTGATTCGCAGGTGGATCAGTGTCGCTTCCTCTCCCGGAGGCACGAGGCGGCGAATCGCCTCCTCGCCCGCCGCGAGGACGTTCAACGGGTGCCGCAAGAGGTAGATCGCCATGTCCGTGTCGAAGCGGTTCATCTCGTCGAACGCGACCGCGAGGGTCCGTTCCTCCGGGTAGCGGTCGGCGACGGAGATGATCTTCGAGAGGTACCCCATCTCCTCGAAGAACTCCTCCCACTTCGCGATCAGTTCGTCCTGCGGAAACTCGACGAGCACGCCTCGCCCCCGGCTCGGAGGCGGCGCAGTATCGGGCGCACTCATATCGTTTCGAGTCTCCCTTCCACTGTGGTCCCCATTACGCGTGATTCTAGGTGCGGCCGTTTCCACTGGAGTTCCGACGTTGCGTACGGGCGTGTCATCCGCACGGCGAGTATCCGCACGCGCGTCAACGAACGCAGCCGTCGGCGTGTTCGAGAGGCGCTCCGCATTCCGGACATTCGACTTGGAGCTGGGCCTTGCGCGGCCGGACGGAATCCGAAGACTCGGATCCCGGGAGGCGCAGACTCCTCACCCATCCGAGTCCTACGGCATCGGTCCATTAAAAGGGGTCCAGGGAGAGGTGTGCGAAAGTGCGAGCCTTCGCGAAGGTTCATTTCGACCGACGCGTTGGTCCGGAGGGATGGACCTCCCGGAGGAACTCGCCGCGCTCCAGCGGTTCCATGGCCACCTCGGCGTCTACGTGACCTTGGGATTGCGGATGGGCGCGGTCGGCAAGCGACGGTTCGGCCACTACAAGGGGCTGACGGCGTCGGTGCGAAGCCAACCCGACCCGCCGATGCGATGCGTCTTGGACGGGATCCAGTTTTCGAGCGGATGCACATTCGGGAAGGGGAACATATCCCTTGAGCCAGGTTCGGAGCCCGAGGTGACGTTCGGGAAGGAAGGCAAGCGACTTCGGGTCGCCTTGAAGAAAGGTTGGCGAGAGAAAATCGACCGGGAGATGTCGAAGGACAAGGAGCTCGAACAATCGCTGTTCTACTACGAGATCCCGGAGAGCGACGTCTTCGACATCCGGGATGGTTAAGGTCACCATCCCGCGACGGTCCATGTCGCCTCGCGTGGGACGTGGACCCAGTAGCCTTGGCCCGACACAAGGACGTCGGCGCTTGCCAGATCGCGGACATGATACGGTCCCGCGGGATCGAAGCCTAAGATCTCGTCCGCGCCCGTCGCGGTTCGTAGCATCTGGACCGTCATCCCGACGGTGAGGCCCGGGAGGCCGAGTAGGTTCCATCCCGTGCAGAGTCGCACCAGCGCAATCTCCGGCACGATCCCGAGCACGAGCAAGGTGTCCGATGCCGTCCCGTTGATCCAGAAGCCGCGACCGGCCGGCAACGCGAACGACGTAGGATCGAGCGGGCGCGCGGACGCCCATTGGAAGCCGCCTCCGCATCCGTCGTACGTCCACGCGTCCGCCCACGCGCGCCCCGCCGTGAGATCGAGGAACGCCGGGTCCGTGAGGTCCGCCGGCATCCCGAGCAAGTTCAGGCCGGAACCCAACGCAAGATGGGCCTTCACGGCGAGCGTCGTGGCATTCGCCGTGTTCCCGACGGCATCGATCGTCTCGATGCGATAGAAGTAATCGGAAGCGTCGCTGCCGCGGCCTGGATCCACGAACGTATAGCGGCTCGAGCCGTTCGCGAGGATCGGCCCGGTGATGTCCGCGTACGAACCGCGGGGCGCGTTCGAACGGAGAACCCGATACTCCGTCGTGCCGCCGTACAGGCCTTCGTCCCAGGCCGCGAGCCATCCGATCTCGAGGTCGTTGATGCCGGTCACGAGACGAATCGAGTCGGCGGCCGCAGCTGCTGGCGGGACCCCGTCGGGCCCGACGAGGATGACGAGGAAGCAGTCGGAGGTATACGGCCCCCAGTTCCCCGCGGCGTCCCTGGCATGGACCCACGCGCACGTCGCGCCCGGGGGCGCCGCGAGGCCTCCCTGCCACGAGAGGTTCTCGACCATCCCGTCGAACGCGCCGTCGACCGCGGTCATCGACCGGCCGGTTCCGTTGGCGGCGGGGGTTGGCGGTGCGACCTGGACGAAGAGCTCCGCGGCCGCGACCGTGCTGGCGCCGCGATCCCGATCGTCCGCCGTCGCGCGGAACGCGACCGCGAATCCGGCGCCGGGGGGCCGCGGGGCGACGCGGACGCTGCCCGCCCACAGGATCGGTCCGTCCGTGTCGCCGCCCGGACGGTTGATTTCGAAGGTCGCATCCGTGCGATGCACCGCGGACAGGGATGGCGTCCCATTGTCCTGCGCCTGGATTCGGAGGAGATACCGGTCCCCGTTCTCGGCCGCGGTGATGTCCCAGGTGTAGGTCCGCGCGGCCCCGGACAGGGTCGCGATCGTCGTCCACGTCTGGCCCGAGTCCGCGCTCGCGGCGAGGGTGAAGCCCGCGATTGCGACGCCGGTCCCGTAGGCGGTCGCGGTCCAGTCGATTGGAATCGAGGGACCCGGGAAGACGCCGCCGTTCGGCGAGGTGATCGCCACATCCGGATGATCGCGGTCGGTCGTCGACGTCGCCGTGCTCACGAGCCATCGAAGCGCGGCGTCGAGGATCGCGGCGCGCGTCGGGCTCCCCGGGTTCAGATTCGTGAGGGTCGAATCGATCCCCGTCGGTTCGAAGGCGAAGTACACGAGGCGCGAGGCCGTCCCACCCCATGCGCCGTTCCCCGCCGTGCCGTTGGCGGAGGACGAGATCCATCGAAGGCCGACCGGCTGGTTCTGAGGCGTGCATCCTTGGACGGAGTTGTCGTCCGTCCACACGCGGGAGACCGTCCCGCCCGCGGCGTTCGTGGCGAGTTCGTCGTCCGCCCCTCCGTCCCGGTGCGGCGTGTATCCGATTCCGCCGGTGTACGCCCCGCTAATCGGATCTCCGTTGACGCCGTCCAACGTGGTGATCGTGGAGGGGTCGCATACGAACGTCGCCTTGAGGACCCCGCCCACCCAGGCGGTGCTCTCCGGGCTTGAGAATGTCGAGCCCGGGCTCCCGAGAGCCCACGCCGTGTCGTGGGAGGCGACGACGAGACGGCCACCGCCGTCGAGGTAGGCTTTCACGAGCGCCCGCGCCGAGGCGTTGAACGGGGGGTATTGCTCGAGGCCGACCTGCCAGATGACTGCCCGTCGGGCCTGCAGCGTGGCCAGCGGAGGCAGGCCGAGTTCTGCGACCCGCCACATGGACCACGTCCACCCGTTCCCGTCGAGCGCCGCGGCGTAGGACGCCTCGCGCACCGGAGGAAACGACGATCCGCCGACGACCACGAGGACGTCGCCGAGGGCGGGGGTCCCGAACGCATAGAGGCGCCCCGCGTTCGTGTCGGTCGTCGCGTTGCCGAGCCGGCCACGGGACACGATCTCGAAGTAGTACGACGTGTCCGGGACGAGCCGAGACAACGGGATTGCGTGATCGAGGCGAAGGTCCGATACGTTTGCGTTCAGGGTGAGAGCGAGTGGGTCCGTCCCGTAGCGGACCTCCCCGGTCGCAGGTTCGTTCGTCGACCATCGGATCGTCGAGGAGAACGCTCCGATGTCCGTCGCGCGCACGTCGTGGATCGTCGGGCCGCTCGCGAGCACGCCGGCGTGCGCGGTCGCCGTATGCGGTGGCGACGAATCCTGGTACACCGCCGTGACCGTGTCGCCCTCCGCGACCTGCAGGACTCCATCCGCTGCGGGGCTGCCGAACGCTGTCGCGATCGTCCCGCGCCACGTCTCGTCGGGGCCTCCGCGGGTCAGGGTGACGTCCTCGCCGGCCGGTTCGACTCCGGAGGTCACGTGGACGACCGCAGACGGAGCGTCGGAGTCTTCCACGGCGATTCGGATCGTGTCCGCCTCGGAGTACGCCGCGCGGTCGAGGAGGACCCGGCCGTACGCGCCGTCGAGGTTTCCGGTCGTGACGAGGGCGAAGGGCTGCGGTCCGACGGGGACATTCGAGCCGACGACCTGCACCTTCCAGTCGCCCGCGATCGCGTTCTTCAGGATCACGGCCTCCTCCACGTTCGTCGTGTCGAACGTCCCGCCCGCGAGAGACTGCCCCTGGGCGAACGGCGCGAAGTTGTTGCCTCGGTACACCGTGCCGTCGGGTGCGGTGACCTCGAGGTCCAGATCGTTCACGAGCGCCTTCGATGCGCCGAGGGTGCCCGGGTAATCGTTCCACGCCAAGACGAACTTGACGCGCCCGGCTTGGCCGACGTGGAACGTGTAGACCGACGCATCGCCAGTGAGGAGTCCTGCGGTCCCGTCGATGACCTGCGTCCGGAACGTGTCGCCAGCGGCGGCAATCGGGAGGACGTTCGTGAGGAGCACCCGGCCGAACCCTTGTTCATTGTTGGGCCAGGTGTCGCTCGGCGACCGGGCGACCGTCCCGCTGCCGGTGACCTGCGCCCCCGAGGCGATCAGGATCGCGCGGACGAGGGCCGCGCTCGGGTTCATGGCGTTCGCGGGCACGGGACGCGCCGCCGGGTACCAACCGTCGACGAAGTATTGGCGGACGATCGCCGCCGCCGCGGCGGCTGCAGGGGTCGCATAGCTTGTCCCCTGCCAATGCGAATCGGCAAGGCCCGAACCGCTCGCGGGGTTGCCGTCCGATGTTGCGGAGTCACCATCGAAAATCGTAACGATCGTAGGCTTGATGCGCCCGTCGATCGTCGGCCCGCGGCTGCTCAGGGGCGCGAGGTCGTTCTGCGTGCCCGCGATTACCGGATCCGGGTTGTACGCGCCGCCGACGGTTACGATATCTTTCGCGGTGCCGGGTGTGCCGACGGAACCAGCGGTGGTCCCGCTGTTCCCTGCCGCAAAGAAGATCGCCATGTCGGGATGCATCCAGACGAACGCATCGACCATTCGTGCTTGGACATCGTACACGTTCGTGTCGGCGCCCCAGCTGTCGCTGTGCACCCGCACGGGCGCAACGGGATCGTTGTACACGAGTCCCGGCGGGCCGAATAAGTCGTCGTAGTTCTCCGGGGCGTAGATGAGGCCCTCTTTCGGGCAGCTCGCAGCTCCTTGGAAACCGCCGATGTCCTGGAAATAGAGCCTCGCGAGGAGGGCGTTCCCGTCGTTGGACGATACCCCGATTCCGTTGTCGTTCCCTGCGAAGACAGACGAGGTGGCCGTGCCGTGGCCCCCGCCCGTTGTGCCGACCGGGCCCGCGCAGTCCGCGATTGACCAAGGATCCCAGGGGCCGCCTCCGCCAGGCCACGTGATCTGCCCCGTGAGGACGCCCATGTTCACGTAACGGACGACCTTGCGTCGGCCGACATCCGTGACGTTGAAGAGATCCCCGGTGGTGATGGCGGTCGTGGACTCACGGAATTGATTGCCGTCGTAGTCGAGCCCGGTGTCCGCGATGCCGATCACCTGGCCGCGCGCATCGAGGCCATACTGCCAGTATCGATAGTCGCCGGTCCCGTTCACGAACGTGCGATTCGTCTGGACGACCCAATCGGTCTGCGCGTTGAGCGGGTGCACCGGCTTGACGACGTCGATGAACTCGACGGCGGGGAGGTCCGCGAGCGACCGGAGGAGGGCGGCGGGGACCTCCGCGCGTACCCAGCGGAAGTCGCCTTCGCCGAACGAGCCCCGGATGCCGTCGTTGCCGCCGGGTATTCCGTGATGGCCGAGCCAGGCCTCGATTCCCTCGGGCGCGTCGCCGGGGAACGCGACGATCCGGACGTCCACGGAGCCGGAGGTCGGCACGCCGGCCTGCAGCTTCCAGGAGGGATCGAACGAACCCACCCAGTCGACGAACGGGAGCGACGATAACGCACCTAGCGTGGCGGGCGAACCGCGCACTACGAATGCGTCTTGCGGGAGGTATCGGAGGACGGTCACTCCGCGGGCCTCCAGCAGGGGTCCCCACTCCGCCTTGATCGGTGCGTGGAAGTGGACGACCCCGATCGCATGGCCGCTCGAGTCGAGGGTCCACGCGGGCCGTGCGGAGGCGAGGGTCCCGATGTCCACCGGTCCGTTGACGAGGTCGAGGACGGACGTATGATCCAACGCCTCCGAGTGCCGACTCCGGAGGGCCAGTTCGCCCATGCTCGTCGCGGGCCCGCGCGCCACTCGATAGGCGTCGTACGATTCGAGCAGCTGTGCCCCGGCGTCGCGGATTTCTGCGGCAGTCGCGTCCGTGCGGAACGTCAGCATGGGGCCCGTCGGCGCGGCCGGAAGGACGGAACCGCGAGGGCTCGTCGATGGGATTTGGGTGAGAAGGACGATGGCGAGTGCGACCGTGACGACGAGACGGGAGCGACGAAAGACCGTGCGGCGCTGCCTCCTGACTCGCGTGAAGCGGGTTTCCGCTCCGATATCCGCTGAGATGTCACGTACCGCACATTAGTCTTTTGGCACGATTCTCGACTCGCCTCGGCGCGTCCTGTTCGCTCAAGCGATGACCGGTGCAATTGCGAACCGCTCAGGGGGAGGATGGTCGATCGTGGCACGAGGAAGGGGAACAAAAAAAGAAAGGGGGAGTAAGAGGGAGTGGCAGGGTCTAGCGCACCCCTCCATAAGATGATTTTTGAACTCGGTCTGTGAGCAACCCTTCGGCTGGAAACGTTTATTTGTTATCCGGTTTGTTACCAGGTCGTAGGGCGGGGCCGATGTTCGTTCCAGAGAGGAATCTCAAGGATCTCGTCGTCTCCTATATCCGGGAACGCGAGCGGTCGATTAGCGCCCTTACGAAGCAGCTCAAACAGGACGGATACGCCTTCCACCGGCTGTTCGTCACGGGGTATCTCAAGGCGCTGAGCGACCTCGGCGTGCTTCGTGAGAAAGACATCCCGCCCGCGAAGGTCTACACGACGTCGGCCCATCGGGAGGCGAACCTCTACGAAGCCGTCGGTTCTCGGTGCCGGGATTCGACGCGCGACGAGACGGAGCAGGTCCGGCTCGCGATCGGCGTCCTCCAGAAGTTGTTCCGACGGCCGATTTTCCTCCGGGAGCTGCGCGAGTGCGGCTTCGTGGGGGCGATCGATGCGCCCGCGGCCCCTCGGGAAGAGCGCGACGAAGCCCGACGCGGTCTAGTTAAGGTCGGCCTCCAGCTCCCGACGAACGAACCTGCGTACGCGGTCCCCGAGCGCCGGAACGAATTCCGCGACGAGATCCTCCGCGAGCTGATCGTCGATCGGTTCGGGATGGGCACGCTCGTCCTCGAGACGAAGCAAATGAAGCTGACCGAGCGATGAACGGGGAAGCTAGGCCGTCGAGGTAGATGCTCAGCTCCGACGCCGGGTGACCCGGATGCCTCCTCGGTCCCGCACTCCCGCGAGCGTTGGTAGTCCGCGGTTAGGCTGCTCACTTCCGTGCCTGACCCGTTCCCCACGGTCGGGACAGGGACCACCGCTCTCCAGCTGCGTTCCCTGCCGCCTCCAGCCCCGCGGGACAGAACCTCAACGTCGGCATCCGGACCAGCGCCAGACTGGGAGCACCGCCCCCGACTGTCACCGCCCCATGAGGACGATTTGGGTCTACAAGGGGACGCCCAACCCCCCGGTCAAGCCTAGCGCGTTCTCAACCGAGGCATCGTATTTAATCCTTCGCGGGTCGCGGCTCTACATCAAAAACGATTATCCCGTCACGAGGCCGTCCGTCGTCGGGGCAGGAGAGCCTGACGTTTCTCGTCTCCGGTCGAGTTAGGCTAGTCCCTGTGTCCGCGTTCATCGTCCCATCCTCGTCGCGTGCGACGCAGCTGTCCGCGGTTCCGATCGCGGAGGGTTCCCGCTCCCATCTTAGCAAAACGGTTAAGCGGTCGTGTCCCAATCCTCACTGGGCGGGGATCGCGTTGAAAGGGTTTTCGTTCGTGTTGATTGTACTAGTAGTCGCATCGGCGCTGATGGTCCCGCAGGCGACCGCTCGCGCGAGTACGGATTCGGCGGTCCCGCTGGTCCGTCCCGATGCGCACCCGGCGTCCGTCGTGCCGTTCCTGCCGAACATCCGCATCACCGACGGGTCGTCGCCGTTCGCCTGGCAGGTCGAGCCGACGATGGCGATCAACCGTTCCGGGACGATTTTCGCCGGGTGGAAGGAGACGGACGGACCGGAGGCGGCGGGAATCCGGGTCGGTTCGTCGTACTCGACGGACCAGGGCCAGACGTGGGCCCCGAACATCCTCCAGAACCAGTCCCATCCGAACCGGGGGTGCCACAACTCGGATCCCTGGATGGCGCTCGGGCCGGACGACCGCGTCCACTACGCGTATCTGGAGTACGATTGCGGCTCCTACTTCAACGTCCAGAACACGACCACAGGGAATGACTGGGGGACCGTGCACACCGTCGTGGGGAACGGAGGCCTCGTCGACAAGGACGCGATGTGGGTCGATCCGAGCAACCGGATCTATGCGATCTGGGACGAAGGGAACGTCCTCGCGGTGACGTGGTCCGACAACGGCGGCGCGACGTGGAAGAAGCCTTTCGTCAATCCGCAGGACTCGCCGAGCTCGAACGTCCTCGGCACGGTGATCGAGACGGCGGCGAACGGGACCGTATACGTTGTCTGGTGGGACTTCAGCCGGAGCAACATCTACTTCGACTGGTCCTCGGATCGCGGGACGACCTGGCACACGGACAAGCGAGTCAACGATCGCGACGGGTCCGCGTCGGGCGGAGGCTGGCAGCTCTCGATCCCCGCGATGAACGTGGACCAGAACTCTGGCGCGATCTACGTCGCGTGGCCGGACGTGCGCAACGGGAACCTGGACATCTACATGTCCGGATCGACGGACGGCGGGCTGACCTGGTCCGCGAACAATCGGATCAACGATGACAGCGATTCCACGACGCAGTACATGGTCGACCTCGCGATCGACAGCCACGGCACCGTCCACGCGGCGTGGGAAGACGAGCGGAGCGGCGCGTGGAACATCTACTACTCGAACTCCACGGACGGCGGCGCCACGTGGGCCGCGAACCTCCGCGTGAGCTCGGAGGACACCTCGGGTTCCTACAACCGACCGGGGGACTACTTCGCGATCGAGGCCGGGCCGAACGATTACATCTACGTGATTTGGACGGATGGCCGCGGCGACGACTTCGACATCTACTACGCTCGAAGTCCCGGGTTCCCCGTTGCGACCGTGACCGTCGGCACGGATCCCACGGGATTGCCCGTCACCGTCGATGGCGTGACGGCGGCGAGCCCCAAGACCTTCAATTGGACGATCGGCTCGACCCATTCCATCTCGGTGTCCTCCACGATCCCGATCGGTCCAGGGTCCCGCTACCTGTGGCTCTCATGGAGCGACGGTGGAGCCATGACCCACGAGATCACTGCCGATGCGGACCTGATTCTGACCGCTCGCTTCGTGAAGCAGTATCAAGTCTCCGTCGGCGCCAGCCCGGGGAACCGGACGGTATTGGTCGACAACGTGTCGATCGCCGCTCGGACGATGTTCTGGTGGGACGACGGCGTGCCCCATTGGCTGGAGGCCCCTCCGCAGCCGGACGACACGCCGGATGCCCGGTACGAATGGCAGTCGTGGAGCGACGGAAAGGCGAGGGCCCACTCCGTCGCCGCGACGGCTCCTCTCTCTCTGACCGCGACATTCGTCCGCGAGGCGACCCTTCGGATTACAACCTCACCGGAGGGACTTGACTTCTACCTCGACGACATCGAGTATAATTCTTCGCAGACCTTCTGGTTCGAGTTGGGATCCAGCCACTTCGCATTCGTTCCCCCATCGCAATCGGCTCCCGGGGCTCGTTACACGTTTGTGAATTGGAGCGACGGCGGCTCCTTCGGCCACCCGATTCAGTTTTCAGGTGCGATGAGCTTGGAGGCGAGTTTCCGCGCCGAGTTTTACCTGACAGTTACGACCCCCTTCGGAGAGGCAAGCGGTGGCGGCTGGTACGACAACGGCACGATCGCGTTCGCGAGTCTGAGCCGCACCTCGGTTCCCGGGGCGACGGGTGTCCGGTACGCGTTTGTGGGTTGGACAGGGGGTGCGAGCGGCGCCGGGGCCGTGTCGTCCGGCATCTTGATGGACGGCCCGAAGGTGGCGACCGCGGACTGGTCGACCGAGTACGAGGTCACGGTCGTGAGCGACGTCGGGACCATCGAAGGAAGCGGATGGTATGCCGCGGGGGCCACCGTGACCCTTCAAGCGCCGGCTCAGGTCACTCAGGGAGGGACGACCTACGACTTTGCAGGATGGACGGGCGACGCGGTGTCCGAGCAACCCACGCTGACACTGACCGTCCACAGTCCGATGACGGTCCACGCCACCTACACGGCGACGGGGCCGCTGGGCGTGTCAACCACCGGCTGGGGGCTGCTGGTCGTCGTGATTATCGCCATCGCTCTGCTGGTCCCGATCCTCCTGTGGCGTCGGAGGAAGGGCCGGGACGAGGGATGACGCGGCGGCTTCGCGTCGCGCCGCCTTCGTCTTCTGGTACCTTCCGTACGTCGAGAGCATGAGGACGCTGCCGACGAAGAACGCACCGGCGGAACACACGAGCCTCCACGATTCGAGGTCGGCGCTGAGCCGCGCGGTGACGTAGAAGTTGATCGATGTGGCGATGATGAAACTCCCAATCGCCATCGGGGCCCAGACACCGAGGATCGTGCGGACCCGCTCGATGTTCATCGGCTCATCAAGCGGATGATCGCTTCGGCGGGCTCCCCGCCGCATTCCTCGAGGGCTTTCCGCGCCTCTTCCTCGGACACGCCCGCCTTCTCCGCGACGAGCTGCACGTCCTCTTCGGGTATCGACGGGACTGCGCTCTCGGTCGGCTTCGTGGCACCCGCGCGGTCCCGAACGATCGGCTCGCCGACGACGGTCCAAATCTTCTGACCCTGCGCGGTCATCGCGGTCACGTTCGCGTCCCGGATTACATATTCCTTCGAGGCGGTGCGGATGATGACCTCTTCAACGCCATCGAGTTCTTCCTGCTCGATGCCCATCCGCTTCATGGCCTGGCGCATCTGCCGCGGGTTCACGCGTCCGCCCGGGATCATCGCATCACGTCGCAATTGCATGGTGGCGGTTCGGATAAAGGTTCTGCGGACGACGACCCGTCATCATACGTTTAAATATCGCCCGCCACATGGAATCCGCCGTGCGCGTCGCTGTGGTCTTCAAGGACCGATGTCAGCCCAAGCGCTGCCACCTCGAGTGCATCGCCTTCTGCCCGCCGCAACGGACCGGCACGGAAGTCATCTGGATCGATCCGGAAAGCGGGAAGGCTGCTATCAGCGAAGAGACCTGCATCTCTTGCGGAATTTGCACGCGTAAATGTCCGTTCGACGCAATCCGAATCATCGGACTGCCCGAGGCGCTGAAGGAAGACCTCGTCCATCAATACGGCAAGAACGCCTTTCGTCTCTTCCGCCTCCCAGTCCCGAAGAAAGGCGAGGTCATCGGCCTCCTCGGGCCGAACGGAATCGGGAAGACCACGTGCGTCGGCCTACTCAGCGGGGAAGTCGCCCCGAACCTGGGTCACTATCGACGCAAGAAAGCGTACTGGGAGGAAGTCCTGGACTACTTCGCCGGCACGGAGCTCCACGACTATCTCGAGAAGATTGCCAACAAGCGGCTCACGACGGCCATCAAGCCGCAATACGTGGACAAGTTGAGCAAGGTCTACTCGGGTCGCGTGCGAGACCTCCTGACCAAGATCGATCGCCGCGGTCGGCTCGCCGAGCTCACTGCCTCCCTCGAGCTCGATTCGTTCCTCGATCGAGACATCTCCCAGTTGTCGGGCGGGGAGCTGCAGCGGATGGCGATCGCCGCGACGATGCTCAAGGATGCGGACATCTACTTCTTCGACGAACCCTCGTCTTACCTCGACATCTATCAGCGTCTCCAGGTCGCCAAGGTCATCCAGTCTCTGTCGAAGGAGAAGTACGTGGTCGTCGTGGAGCACGATCTGGCAGTCCTCGACTTCCTCGCCGACACGGTCTTCCTGATGTACGGCGAGGAGGGCGCCTACGGGATCATCGCTCAACCACGGCCCGTCCGGACGGCGATCAACGTCTACCTGGGCGGCTATCTGAAGGAAGAGAACATCCGCTTCCGCGACCGCGAGATTCGGTTCGACACTCGTCCGCCGCGCGGCGACTGGAAGGCGGAGACGCTCGTCACGTTCGACGAGCTCACGAAGCGGTTCGAGGACTTCGAGCTGACGGTTCGTCCCGGCCGCCTCCGGAAGGGAGAGGTCGTCGGCGTGGTCGGGCCGAACGCGACCGGCAAGACGACGTTCGTGAAGATGCTCGCCGGCCAAGAGCCGCCGACGAGCGGATCCGTCGCGGGGAAATGGCAGGTGTCCTACAAGCCGCAGTACCTCGAGGCGGCGTACGAGGGCACGGTCGGGGATCTGCTCCGGAACACGGTCGGCAAGAAGGCTGAGTCCGGATATTTCGACTCGGAGATTCTCCAACCGTTGCGCCTCAAAGGGATGGCGGAGCGGGACGTCTCGACGCTGTCCGGGGGCGAGCTGCAGCGGGTCGCGATCGCGCTCTGCCTGGGGCGGGACGCGGACATCTACCTGATCGACGAGCCCTCGGCGTACCTCGACTCGAACCAGCGCATGGAGGCCGCCCGGACGATCCGCCGCGTCATGGAGAAGGAAGCCCGGACGGGCCTCATCGTCGATCATGATGTCTACTTCATCGACATGGTGTCGGACAGCCTGATGGTCTTCTCCGGCGATCCGGGCCGCCACGGGCTGGGGGAGGGGCCCTTCCCCATGCGCGAGGGGATGAACGCGTTCCTGAAGATGGTGGGCATCAGTTTCCGGCGCGACGCGGATACGAACCGCCCGAGGATCAACAAGCTTGACTCGCGTCTCGACCGCGAGCAGAAGTCCGCAGGCGAATACTACTACGCGGTCGAAGAAGCCGCGTGAATCAGGCGGAAGCCGGCAGGAGGCGTCCTCTCCCGTCCGAGACGGGCTCGCCTTGTTCCACGATTGGCTCGCCTCGGAGGTAGACGGCGAGCGGGAAGCACCCTTCCACTCCCTCGAAGGGCGTCCAGTCGCACTTCGCGCGCAGCCGCTTCGCGGTGATCCTCTCGATCCGGCGCGGGTCGACCGCGAGGAGGTCCGCGTCGCTCCCGACCTCGATGGATCCTTTCCGGATGCCGAGGAGTTCCGCGGGACGAGTGGCCATGGCGGAGACGAGCCGCGGCAGATCGATGTCGCCCGCGCGCATGCGGCGCATCAACAGAGGAAACGAGGAGCCCACCCCCGGCACCCCCGCGGGCGCCTCCTCGAACGGTCCTTCCTTCTCCTCGAGCGTGTGCGGCGCGTGGTCGCTCGCGACGATGTCGCCGCGGCCCGCGCGGAATGCGCCCCAGAGGGCCTCGCGGTCCTCGCGCGATCGGAGCGGCGGGTTCACCTTCCCCTGAGCCCCGAGCGGCCGCGTCCAGTCCAGGAAGAGATGGTGGGGCGTGACTTCGGTCGTCACGCCTGGAGGGACCGCATCCAGCGCCTCGAGGCACGTCGCATGAGCGACGTGAACCCTCGCGGATTCGGAGGCCCGGGCGAGGGACGAAATCGCCTTCTGCTCGGCTTCCTTCGGCCGGGCCGTCGAGTGATCGCGCAGATCGCGGCCCGGCACTCGTGCCAACATGGACGGATCCTCCGCGTGGACGACGACGAGCTTCCGCTCGCGTCCCGCGGCGTCGACGATGTCCGGGACGGCGTTCGGTTCGACCTGGAGTCCTCCCGTCGACTCGGCCAAGTAGATTTTGAAAGCGGCCGCGTTGGCCAGGGATGCGACGGCCCGTGCCTCCTGCGGCGCGGCGTAGAGGGCATAGTCGACACACGCCCGACCCCGGAGGACGGAGATCTTGTCCTCGAGGATCCGATGCCGGGTCACGGCGGGCCGCGTGTTCGGCATGTCGGCCACGGTCGTGACGCCGCCGATCGCCGCGGAGCGCGTGCCGCTCGTGAAGTCCTCCTTGTCCGTGAGTCCCGGATCGCGCATATGGACATGGAGATCGACGCAGCCCGGGAGGATGACCGCCTCGCCGTGATCGACTTCCTCTTCGCCCCGCAGGACCTTCTTGATTGCCGCGATGCGTCCGTCCTCGTCGATGCCGAGGCTCAGGGACTCGAGGCGTCCTCGATAGAAGACCCGTCCTCTAATTACCCGCATGCGCCGCCCCCAGGTTCCGGCGCACGACGGCCCCGTGCGGCTCCACCTCGCCGAAGACCTCCGCTTGGAATTTGTAGACCCGGGTCTCGGGGTCGAGCCATGCGTCGGCGAGGAGGCCCGCCTTCATGCACGCCTCCGACAGGAACTCCGATGCGTCCCAGTGGTACTCCATCGCGACCTGCGGTAAGAGGAGTCCGCGGTACGGGCCTTGCGCAACGCTCAGCCCGTCCACGCCGACGGTGAGGTGTTTCGGCAATTCCTTCGGTTTCTTCACTTCGATCAGCTGCGGGGGCGTCAGGATGCTGACCTCGACGGTGATGTGGTCGACCTCGTCCGGCTGGAGCGGCGGGAAGCGGGGGTCCTCCGCGGCGCCCTCCGCGCCCTTCTCGATCGACTTGACGAGCGGGAAGAACGGCTGCGGGTATCCGATGCACCCGCGGAGCTCGCCGCCGGGATGGGTGGCCAAGGTCACGAATGCGCCGGACTTCACTTCGAAGCGTCGAGGAACCTCGAAGCCGCGCTTCTCGCGTCGCATCACGTAGGCCTCGAGCGCCTCGCGCGCGATGCGGACGGCGAGTTCGCCCTCCCGGTCGGGGTATTCCATTCGCTTCCGCAACCAAGGCACGCGCCTTAACATTGTCGGCGTGGTTGTGCGCGTCGTCAGAGCCGAGCGCCAAACCTTTTATCGCCTGCGTCCGCATTGACACCGTTGCCATGCGGGCCCGCATACCCGTCGTAGAAATCATGACGACCACGCCCATCACGATCCCGGCCGAGGCGACGGCCGTGGAGGCGGCGAAGATCATGCGGGACCGAGACATCGGCAGCCTCGTCGTCCTCGAGCACGGGAAGCCCACCGGGATCGTGACGGAACGGGATTTCGTGACGAAGGTCGCGGCCTCGGACTTGCAGCCGAGCCGAGTCATCGTGAAGGACATCATGACGTCCCCCATCGTCGCGATCCACCCTCACGAGGAGGTCGCGGAGGCGGCGAAGCAAATGTCGCAGCGCAAGATCCGCCGGCTGCCCGTCATCGAGGAGGGAAAGCTTGTCGGCATCGTCACGGAAAACGACATCCTCCGAATCTGGCCGCAGCTGATCGAAGTCACGCGCGAGTACGCGCGGGCGGGCCTCGAGTCGCAGTTCGCAGAGGGGATCGAGGGGCACTGCGAGGCATGCGGCGTCTATTCGACGAGTCTGATGTGGGACCGCAACCTGCTCGTCTGCCCGGAGTGCAGGGGCGGATAATCTCTTCACAAGCTTTATAGTCCGTACCCAGGTTCGTGCGATTCCGTGGCTCGGCTCGTGAAGATTTCTCAGGAAGAACTCGACTCCGTCCGGAAGCTCTACGAGAGCGTCATGTCGTACGCGTGCCACGGCCTGTTCTTCCGGGAGGGGATGGTCTTGGCCGAGGAGATCACGAAGTCCCTGTCGCTCGGGGAGGACCCGCTCGAAGTGGGCAAGCAGACGATCATCGATCGAGGCTGGGCGGAGGACGTCCTCTTCACGGACGCGGGCGTGCGCGTCCGCGGATCCATCGAAGCGACGGCCGGCGGCGAAGTGGAGACGTGCCATCGGCTCCGGGGAATCCTGTCGAAATTGCTGGAAGCGAAGACGAAGCACCGGGTGCGGCTCGCGGAAGTCGAGTGCGCGAGCATGGGCGCCCGCGAGTGCGTGTTCGAGCGGGAGGGGGGCGCGTGACGACCCTTGCCGAGATGGTGCGCGCCTTCAAGGACGTGACGAAGGCCGAGGCGGTCGCCGTCATCACCCGCGACGGAGGCGTGGTCGCCGCGGAACTCCCTCCATCCGTCTCGCAAGAGACCTTTTCGATCATGTGCGCGGCGATCGTCGGAGCGGGCATGACCGCGGCGACGGAGCTCGGCCACGACGCCCCGGGCCGGGTCCTGCTGGAATCCGACGATGCGACGTTCCTCATCCAGGAGGTCGGTCGGCGCGGGATGCTCGTCGTCGTCATGGCGCCCGAACGCGCCGTGTCCGACTTGGAAACGGCCATAGCTCGCTTCGTCCAGGCGGCTGCGAAGGATCTGGATTGAGGTCCGAGAAGCCTTAATCCGTCTCCGACCTTTGATGGCCGTGGGCCCGTGGTCTAGTGGTTATGATGCGACTCTTACAAAGTCGAGGTCGTCGGTTCGATTCCGACCGGGCCCACCGACGTCCGGCGGACTTCGCCTGGACTTCGATCGCCGCGATTAGGCGAGGTCGGTCCGCCATGGTCACAGCACGTCCTCCGCTCACTGGCGGTAGTCTTCCGGCCGGAATCCCAAGTCGACGCGGATGTCGGCGAGGCGTCCGAGGTTCGTGCCGTCCAGGAGATGGACCACTGCCTCGTCGACGCGGACGAGGTCTTCGTCGAAGAGCGGCCCGATGAACCGAGCTCGGAGGTCGTTCACCGGCATCCCGCCGCACAACTCGTTGAAAGACGGCACGACGATTGCCTCCTTGGGCAACTTCGGGTACCGTCGGTGCTTCGGAAGGAATGGAACGCGCAACCAGCAGGGCACGATCTGGCGCGAGCCCATCGCGTCCCGGAACGCGGCCGCCGGATGGTTGTGGCCCATGAGGAGCACCTTCGCCTCCATGACCTTCTTGTACGGCCAGGCATGGCCGTGGCAGAACCCGACGTCCTCGACGCGGAATCCGTAGGCGGGCTTGAAGCGCACGTTCCTGGGGACGATGTTCTTCAGCATCCCATCGTGGTTCCCCTGAGCGATCGTGATCTCTCGGAACCCCGAGGCCAGGTCGCGAAAGAAGACGTACACGTCGCGTCGCTCGCGGGAGGCCATCTTCGGGACGAGGTGCTTGACGTCGCCGAGGATCGCGAGCCGCGACGCGCCGCGGCGTTCCGCCACTTCGAGGAGCCGCCGTCCCATCGTTTCCGCGCGACTCGGGATGCGGACGCCCTTCTCCCGGAGTTCTTCCTCGAGGCCGATGTGTAGGTCCGCGACGACGAGGATGTCATCCGCCATCAACGCCGGGACATCGGGGACGGGCTCCAGGTCCACGGCCATTCCACGTTTCGGTTCCGCTTAATGGTTGCGCGCCGGCGCAGGGCCGAGGAACTCCGCGAGCACCCGGCCGACGTTCTCCGCGACATCGACCGAGGTGAGTCCGTAGCTCTTCTCCCGGAACGCGAGGTCGCCCGCGTAGCCGTTCACGAAGGCGCCGAGGCGCGCGGCGTCGAACGGCCCCATCCCTTTCGACACGAGGCCCGCCACTACGCCACAGAGGACATCGCCGGTCCCGCCCGCGGTCATGCCGGGATTTCCGGTGTAGTTGAACTTCAGACGCTCGCCGTCCGTCACGATGTCGACCGGGCCTTTGAGCAGGATCGTCACTCCAAGAACCTTCGCGGCCTCCTGCACGATCCCCGCCCGTTCCTCCGGTGCATCGGGCAACGTCTTTCCGGTCAGGACCTGGAACTCCCGCGAGTGCGGCGTCACAACGACGCGCTTGCCCGCGACGGCCTTCGGATCCGTGGCGATCGCCTTGATCGCGTCCGCGTCGATGATCAGCGGCAACGAGACACCTCGGACGATCTCCCGCACCGCCTCGAGGGAGCCGTCGGCGTCTCCCAGGCCCGGTCCGATGGCGACCGCGTCGGCCTTCGTCGCGAGTTCGAGGATCTCGCGCGTGTCCTCGCGGAGAAGCCGGTGGCCGACGAGCGGATGGACGATGAACGTCGGCGAGTAGCCCGCGACGATGGGCGCGGCCACCGCGGGTGTGGTGATGTGGACGAGGTCCGCGCCGGCCCCGAACGCGCCGTACCCGACGAGGGCGGGCGCGCCCGTGTACGGTCCGCCGGCGACGACGAGGACGCGGCCATTCTCTCCCTTGTGGCTCGTCGCCTTTGGGACGGGATAGAGGACGAACTCGCCCGGTCCGATCGTCGTAGCGATCTTCGCCGGGATGCCGATGTCGGCGATGTGGATCGTCCCGGAGTTCTCCGAGGCCATGCCCTCTTTCGCGTCATGCAGCGCCACGGTTGCCGTCGGATGAACCGAGAGGTTCGTCCCGAAGCCGCTCGGGACGTCCACGCTGAGGATCGGTTTTCCCGAGACGTTCAGCTGGCGGACGAGGGACGCAAACGGTTCTCGCAGCTCGCCCGATGTACCGATCCCGAGGAGGGCATCGACCAGGAGGTTCGCGCGGGCAATCGCCTCCTCGCTCTGATCCAGGCCGGCGAGGATCTCCACGTCCCGGAGCCGCTCGAAATTCGTCCGTGCCTGCGGCGTCGTGAACTGGTCCGGTGAGCGCGCGAGCAAGACCGTCACCCGCGCATCGTTCGCGAGGTGGCGGGCTGCGACGAGCCCGTCCCCGCCGTTGTTCCCCGTCCCGCAGAGGACGAGGACCCTCTTTCCAGGCGCCTTCATCTCGGCCCGGGCGATATCCGCGACCGCCTTGCCCGCGTTTTCCATCAGCTCCAGGATCGAAATGCCGAAGTGTTGCGCGTTGCGATCGAGGACCCGCATCTCGGTCGCCGAAATCATCGGGCGCGCATTCGGGCTTCGATAGTTAAGCCTTGCCCGCGGCATTAAGTGGGCGCGTCCTTTACCCGGTGCCGATGGATCTCGGCCCGCTCCGGCCGTACACGTGGGCTCTCGTGCTCGGCCTCCTGGTCCCCGTGAGCTGGATCCTCGACCTCGTGCTCGGTCCGGGCGTCGTCGTGTTCGTCGTAACGGGGATCGCGATCGTCCCGCTCGCCTGGTTCCTTGGACTCGGGACCGAGGAGCTCGGGAAGCACGCGGGACCGGGAATCGGAGGCCTCCTCAACGCAACGTTCGGGAACGCCACGGAGCTCATCATCGCCATCTTCGCGCTCGCGAGCGGCCTCACGGAGGTCGTCAAGGCGTCTCTCACCGGGTCCATCATCGGCAATCTCCTGCTCGTCCTCGGCGCGAGCATGCTCGTGGGAGGCTTGCGCCACAAGAGTCAGACCTTTTCTCGCGAGGCCTCCGGCACTCAGATCACGATGTTGGTCCTCGCCGTGATCGGCCTCGTGATGCCCGACCTGTACGTCCTCTCCGCCGAGTCGGCGGGCGGCGTGAGCTCGCTGACCTTGCAGGAGATGAGTGAGGTCATCGCCGTGATCCTTCTCCTGGCATACGGATTGGGCCTGCTGTTCTCGTTACGGACCCACAAGGACATCTTCAATCCCGTCACGGAGGTCGAGGAGCGGCCACGATGGTCGAGATCGTTCGCGGTTGCGGTGCTCCTCGTCTCCACCGCGCTGGTCGCCGTTGAGAGTGAGATCCTCGTCGGCTCGTTGGAACCGGCAAAGACGAGTCTCGGCCTCACGGATTTGTTCGTCGGGGTCATCATCGTCGCGATTGTCGGCAACGCGGCCGAGCACGGGAGCGCGGTCCTGATGGCGCACCGGAACAAGATGGAGCTCAGCGTGGCCGTGGCGACGACGTCCTCGACGCAGGTCGCGCTCTTCGTGGCCCCGGTCCTCGTGTTCATTTCGCTGCTCTTCGCGAAGCCGATGACCCTCGACTTCGAGATTTTCGAGCTCGCGTCCCTCGTCCTCTCGACCGCCGTCGTGGCCGCCGTGGTGTCCGACGGCCGCAGCAATTGGTACGAGGGCGCCTTGCTCGTCATGGTGTACGCGGTGATTGCGGTGGCGTTCTTCTTCCATCCGGCGTGAGGGCATGGCCGTCACCCGCCGGACCCTTGCGTACGGCCTCACGGCGAACGTCGTCGTGCTGGGCGTCGTATCGCTCTTCACCGACATCAGCAGCGAAATGATCCTCCCCATCCTGCCGTTCTTCCTGACGCAGGTCCTGCTGGCCAACGCCCTGATCCTCGGGCTCGTGGAGGGGCTCTCGGAGAGCGTCGTCTCCTTCATGAAGATCTTCTCCGGGCGGCTCTCCGACGCGGCCGGGAAGCGGAAGCGGTTCGTCGCGACGGGATACGGCCTCTCGACAGCGATGAAGGTCTTGTTCCCCTTCGCGCAGTCGTGGCCGGAGTTCCTCGGGATGCGCGTCCTCGAGCGGACGGGCAAGGGCATCCGCGACGCGCCGCGGGATGCGCTCCTGACCGAGTCCACGCCCGCGGAGACCCGGGGGAAGGCGTTCGGCTTTCACCGGAGCATGGACACGAGCGGCGCGATCGCGGGGCCAATCGTCACACTCGTCCTCCTGACGACGGTCGGCGCCGCGATGACCGTTGAAGGCTCGTACCGGATGATCCTCCTCCTCGCCGCGATTCCGGCCGTCATCTCGGTGCTGATCGTGATGTTCGTGAAGGAACCCGCGCGCGAGTCGAGCCCCCCGAAGCCGCTCCGCGTCACGTTCCGCGGAATCCCGCGGCCGCTCCTCGTATTCATCGGGATCGCGAGCCTGTTCTCCCTGGCGGACTTCTCATATGCGTTCCTCCTGCTCCGGGCGGTGCCGCAATCGGGGACGCCGCAGGCGATCGTCCAGGTGATCCTCCTCTATGTCTTGTTCAACATCGTCTACGCGGCGAATGCATTCCCGGCTGGGATCCTCTCCGATCGCGTCGGTCGGAAGCCGGTGGTCCTCGTCGGATACGTCCTGTTCGTCGGGATGGCCGTCCTCCTCGCGCTTTCCACGGCGCTCATCGTCCTCATCGTCGGCTTCGTCCTCTACGGTCTCGCCTACGGAATGGCGGAGGGGACGCAGCGCGCGTTGGTGGCGGACTTCGCGCCTCCCGAAATCAAGGCAACGGTCCTCGGCGCCTACCACACGAGCGTCGGCGTCGTGAAGCTCGCCTCGGGACTCGTGGCGGGGTTCCTGTGGGTCGCCGTTTCCCCGAGTGCAACGTTTGCGTTCGGCGCAGTCCTCGCCTCGGCTTCGGCCGTGGCCTTGTCCTTCTGGCGTCCGACCGTCACGTCTTGAGCTTCCGGCCCAGGCGTCTCTCGACGGCGGCGATTTTCGATTCAATTTGCCCGGACGCCCCCTTGCGGTCGTCGATCTTGATGATCGTCGACACCCGCTCGGAGTCCCTTCCGACAGACTTGTGGCATCGCGCAATGAGCGCGAGGATGTCGTCGAAACCCCCCTCGACCACGGTCCCCATCGGATTGAGCCGGTAGGCGAGACCGCTTCGATCCACGATGTCGACGCACCGAGCGACGTACTCGCCCACGCTGACGCCCTTGCCGATCGGCGTGATGCTGAACTCTGCGATCGTCATCGAATGACCCGCATCCTCATATGCCGACCGTCTCTTGCAACTTGTGTGGCGGTCGATTACTCTCGCCTTGCGGCGGAGTACGACCGCGGCCGCGCGGACGACGCGCTCGACCGCGACTACTGGCTTCGAGGGCTCCGGGAGGTCGGCCGAATTCGACCCGAGCAGCGAATTCTCGATTTGGGGGCCGGAACGGGACGCTTCTCGCGGTTGTTCTCCCAGACGAATAACGTCGTAGCCCTCGATCCATCGAACGAGATGCTGGGCGTGGCACACGGGAAGGGCCCGTTCGCGGTCGTGCGGGGAGACGCCCATCGTCTCCCGTTCCGCGTCGACTCGTTCGATACGACGATCATCGTCATGGTCCTCCATCACCTCGCCGATTTCCGGGCAGCCCTCGCGGAGGTCTCCCGAGTATCTCGTGGCGTGGTCGTCGCGACGAGCGACATGCCCCATCGCAACCTCGGGATCATGGGGGAGGCGTTTCCGAGTCTCCTCCGCATCGACCGCGTTCGCTTCCCGGCGATCGACGAGATAATCCGAGCGCTCGAGGCGACCCGCTTTCGCGGGGTGCGGATGGAGAGCCGTCCGTACCATCGCGTCTTGACGTCCGCTCAGCAGATCGAACGCGTGCGTCGACGCTACTTGTCGACGTTCGATCTCCTCCCGCCGGGCGAGTTCGAGCGGGGCCTCGGTTTCCTCGAGGTGGAACTGCCGCGCCGTTACGGCGACCGGTTCGAAGTGGACGATGAGTTCACCTTTCTAGCCGCGACAAGGTGAGATCCGCGGTCTGCGTGCACGCCGGGCAGAAGTCCCGCCCCTTTCGGTCCGTGTCTGCGAGGTTCTCCGAGAAGAACATCACGCATTCCGGATTTCCGTCGTGATGGCCGAGTCCCAGGGTATGACCGATCTCGTGGACCGCGGTCTTCGCGGCGCGTTCGACGAGTCGTTCTTCTCCATCGCCGCCAAACATCGATAGTGAGACGACTGCCCATCCGCCCGTCATTTCCGCGTGGCCGAAGACCCGCTTCATCCCCAGGTCCGGGTCGCACAGCTCGACGTCGGTGATTGCCACGACCCGGTCCGAGTCCGCGGCGTGGCACACCTCCTCGAAGGCGGCCGCCCGGTACTGTTTCGACAGGGGGCGAAAGGCCTGCTTGGGGACGGGCTTTGGATCCGCGATTCGCACATCGCCGAACCGCTCCAGTTGCACCCGCAGTCGTTCGAGCACGGATGAAGCCACGTGACCCACGGGCTGCAGAGTCAAGATCATCCTTTGACGACCCCGAGGGGGACCATCCGCGCGACGATCTTCGTGAGGCCCGCGCCCTCGGCCACTCGGACCACGTCCTCCACGTTCTTGTACGCGCCCGGCGCCTCCTCGACGATTCCCGCCCTCGACGCCGCGCGAAGGTAGATGCCTCGCTTTTCCAGAGCGCGGACGACCTCATTCGCCTGGAACTTGCGGGTGGCGGCCTTGCGGGACATTTGGCGGCCCGCGCCGTGGCAGCTCGACCCGAACGATTGCGTCATCGATGTCGGAAGGCCGACGAGCACGAAGGAGCAGGTGCCCATGTCGCCCGGAATGAGGACCGGTTGCCCGACGTCGCGGTACTTGGCCGGCGTCTCCGGGTGGCCCGCGGGAAACGCGCGCGTGGCCCCCTTGCGGTGGACGACGACCTTGCGGCGTTTCCCGTCCACCTCGTGCTCCTCGATCTTCCCGATGTTGTGGCACACGTCGTACACGATGTCGATCCCGAGGTCTTCGGCGGACGAGCCGAGAATCTTCGAGAAGGCGTTCCGCACTCCGTGTGTGATGAGCTGACGGTTGTTCCATGCGAAGTTCGCACCTGCGCACATCGCCCGCCAGTAATCCTGGCCTTCCTTCGAGCCGACCGGGGCGCATGCGAGCTGAAGGTCCGGGAGCTCGATTTTCTCGCGCTTCACGACCCGCTCGCAGCTCTCGATGTAGTCCGTGGCGATTTGGTGGCCGAAGCCGCGGGATCCCGTGTGGATCATGACGCAGACGCGGCCCGCTTGCAAGTCGAGCGCTTTCGCCGCTGCCTCGTCGTAGATCGCATCGACTCTCTGGATCTCGACGAAATGGTTCCCCGCCCCCAAGCTGCCGAGCTGGTCTTTCCCCCGCGTGATGGC
>WNGD01000985.1_pt1 | contig 31002 bp, 32 predicted proteins | sample 5400671 | NCBI WGS metagenome assembly WNGD01 (sample SAMN13153369, study PRJNA577476) | soil metagenome | isolation source: 40 cm soil or saprolite under grassland replicate 2 | place: USA:California | collected 2016-06-15
ATCGTGATCCCGGTGACGCGGGCGCCGTACTCGGCTGCGGCGACACGCGCGAACGAGCCCCAGCCGCAGCCGATCTCGAGCACGTGGTCGTGCGGCCCGAGGCGGAGCTTGTCGCAGACGAGCCGGAGCTTCCGGAGCTGCGCGTCCTCGAGCGGCTCGTCCGGCCGCTCGAAGACGGCGCACGAGTACGTCATCGTCTCGTCGAGCATCGCCGCGAAGAGGTCGTTGCCGAGGTCGTAGTGGTAGGCGATGTTGCGCCGCGCGCGCAGGAGCCCGTTGCGCGTGTTCAGCCGCGGCCGGGCCTCGAGCAGCCTGCGCACCCGCGCGTGCCGGTCGCCCGCCGCCTCGGTGTTCCGCAGCAGGAGCTCGAACAGGGCGACGAGGTCGTCGGAGTCCCACTCCTCGGCGGTGTACGACTCGCCGAACCCGAGCTTGCCCCGGGTGGCCACCCGGCGGAAGAAGGAACGGTCGTGGATCTCCATCGTCACGGGCGGGCCGGAGCCGAAGCGGCGCTCGGAGCCGTCCGGCAGCGACACCTCGAGCGTGCCGCCGTCGAGCTGGGCGAGCACCCGTTCGAGGATCGACATCGCCGCGCGCTCGAGCAGCCGTCCGCGCGCCGGCGGCTCACGCCGGATGGTCTCGTCGTAAGCACTCATCGCTGAGCTCCTCGCAGCTCACGCGGAGCCTGCCGTGGGCAAGCCAAGGGGCCATTCCGGCGAAACCAGACGCGTAGCGTGCTCAGCGCCGCACCGACCCCTGACCCGGGACAAACGGCGGCTTGCGGTGGAACGGCACGCGCTTGAGCCAGAGCCGCAGCGCCTGCCAGTGGATCAGCGAGATCACCTGCACCGGCTGGAGCGGATAGCGCGCGAGCGTCCGTGCAACGCTCGCGTTGGTCAGCTCGCACCGCCGCCCGTGCAGCACCGCCGTCAGGGGCCGCGCGCCCGCGCGGTCTCGCACGTGGATCCGCGCCCAGACCTCGTCGCCGGGCTGCGAGAACGCGTACTCGTACGCGTGGTCGAGCCCGAAGAACGGCGAGACGTGCAGCCGCTTCTCGTGCTCGTAGCGAAGCTCGGGGCCGCGCAGCACCTCGGGCAGCCGCTCGCCGAAGGTGTTGCTCAGCTCGGCGACGATGCAGGCCAGCTCGCCGTCGGCCCGATAGCACCACGAGAACGTGACCGGGTTGAAGACGTAGCCGAGCACGCGGAGCTGGGTCAGCATCAGCACCCGCTCGATCGTCGGGTCGCCGGCGAGCTCGACGACGGCTCGCTTCACCGGCTCGCCGTCGAAGTGGTCGGCGTCGCGGAACGAGACGACGTTGCGCCTGTTGACTGACAGAAGCGCGAGCCGCCGCTCGAGCTCGGGCAGCTCGTCGAGGTCGAGCAGCCAGTACGAGACCGGGTACCGGAAGACGTTCCGGGCCGGCGTCCGCCGCGCGTGCATCAGCGTCCCGGTGTACAAAGCCGATCTCACCAGGCGACTCCGAGCGCGGCGGACGCGACCACCCCGGAGGCGAGCCCGTCCTCGTGGAAGCCGTTGCCGAGGTGCGCGCCTGCATAGTGCGTGCGCCGCCGCCCCGACAGGCCCGGCAGCGCGGCCTGCGCGCGCAGCGTCCCGACGGTGTAGAGCGGATGGGCGTAGGCGAAACGGGCGATCACGCGGTCGGGGGGCACGTCCTGGTTCAGCGTCACGCAGTAGTCGCGATCGGTGTCGAGCCGTTGGAGCAGGTTCAGGTAGTAGGTCAGCGTCGGCCGGCCGTCGTCGCCCGTGCGGTAGTTCCACGAGGCACGGGCGGCGGAGGTGCGGGGCAGGAACGATGGATCGGTGTGGAGCACAGTGTCGTTGACCGTGTACTCGAAGCCGCCGAGCACGCGGCGCTCCTCGTCGCTCGGATCCTCGAGCAGCGCGAGCGCCTGGTCGGCATGGGTGGCGACCACGACCTCGTCGAACCGGTGCGTCTCGCCGTCGTCCGTGCGGAGCTCGACGCCGTCCGGGCCGCGGCGAAGCGAACGCACGCCGAGCCCGAGGTGGAGCCGCCGGCCGAGCCGCTCGGACAACGCCTGTACGTAGCTGCGGCTGCCGCCGCTGACCGTCCGCCAGCGGAAGCGGCCGAAGCCGAGCATGCCGTGGTGCTCGAAGAAGCGGATCGCGTAGGCGGCCGGGAGCTCGAGCGCCCGCCCGGGCGCCGTCGACCAGAGCGCCGAGGTCAGCGGCACGAGGAAGTGCGACCGGAAACGGCGCGAGTAGCCGCGCTCGTCGAGGTAGCTCGCGAGCGACCGCCCCTCGTAGTCGGCCTCCTCGAGCGAGCGGCGCGCCGTCCGCAGCCAGCGCCCGATCTCCCACAGGAGCGCGTGGAAGCCGGGGCTCGCCGCATTGCGCGGCTGCGCAAAGGGACGCTTGCCCGAGTACTCGAGCCCGCAGCCGCGGCAGCTGACCGAGAACGACATCTCAGAGGCCTGAGTCCGCACGCCGAGCTCGCGGAAGAGCCGCATGACGAGTGGATAGTTGCGCTCGTTGTGGACGAGAAAGCCCGTATCCAGCGCGAGGCCGTTGTGCAGTACTGTGTTCGAGTGGCCGCCGGCGCGCGTGTCGCGCTCGAAGAGCTCGACATCGTGGGCGCGCGAAAGCACGTAGGCCGCGCCGAGCCCCGAGATCCCGGTCCCCACGACTGCGATCCGCATCAACCGTTGTTCGTCCCGCGGCGAATGTCGGTTGGCTAGCCTCCCACGACCTCGATGAACGGACAAGCCCTGGAAACCCGCACTGCAGTCGCCACCGTGCGCGAGCATACGAGCCGGATCAGCCAGATCGTGACGCTCATCGCCGTGATCGTGCCGCCGCTCGGCCTCGTCTCGGCGATGGGGCTCCTCTGGGGAGTCGCCTTCCATTGGATCGACCTCGTCCTGCTCGTCTCCCTTTACATCGTCTGCGCGTTCGGGACGACGATCGGGTTCCATCGCTACTTCACGCACAAGGGCTTCGAGGCGCGCGTCCCCGTGAAGGCCGCGCTCGCGGTCCTCGGCTGCATGACGATGCAGGGGCCGATCACGCAGTGGGTGACCGACCATCGCAAGCACCACGCGTTCTCCGACAAGGACGGCGATCCGCACTCGCCGCACGTCGGTCAGGACGATGGCGCGTGGGGCGCGCTGCGCGGCTTCGTGCACGCCCACGTCGGCTGGATGTTCCGCAACATGGGCATGGAGCAGGGGAGCGTCTACGGCAAGGACCTCTACGACGATCGGCTGATCCGCTGGATCGACCGGCTCTACCTGCTCTGGGTCGTGCTCACGCTCGGGATCCCGTTCGCGGTCGGCTACGCCGTCGCCGGCGGGTGGGAGGGAGGCGTCGCGGGGCTCGTGTGGGGCGGTCTCGTCCGGATCTTCGCCTACCAGCACGCGACGTTCAGCGTGAACTCGATCTGCCACATGTTCGGGCGCCAGGACTACCGCTCCCGCGACGAGGCGCGGAACAACTGGCTCGTCGCGGTGCTCGTCTTCGGCGAGGGCTGGCACAACAACCACCACGCCTTCCCGGCCTCCGCGCGGCACGGGCTGCACCGCTTCCAGATCGACGTCTCGTGGTGGGTGATCCGGGCGATGGAGAAGCTGCGGCTGGTCTGGAACGTGAAGGTGCCCGACGACCGCCAGCTCGAGCGGCGTCGCGTTCAGCCGGTCTGAAACCGCTCGAGCTCGCGCGAGACGAGGTCGGCCCAGCGTGCGGCGCGGGGCAGCGGTACTGCCGGGCCCCAGTGCGCGCGGACGGCGATCCCGTGCACGGCGCCCGGGATCAGCGTGTACTCGCCCTCGACGCCGAGCGCATGGGCGCGCTCGAGGCCGCGGCGAGAGCTCTCCGGCGAGACGCCCGGGATCCCCGGGAGGTAGCGGTCGAGCGTACCGTGGAAGACGGTCAGCCGACGGCCGCGGAGGGCGTCGAGCGAGAGCCGAGCCGGGATCCACGGGGCGAGTCCCACGACTCCCTCGACCGTCGGCTCGTCGGCGGCGCGGATCGCGACGGCGCCGCCCATCGAGAACCCGAGCAACAGGGTCCGCTGTGCGGCGGTTTCGCGGACGGCGGCGCGGGCGTCCTGGACGCACCACTCCATCCGGTTCCACGACTTGATCCGGTAGCGCACCTCGGCGAACGCCAGCGACGGGAACCGGGGCGCGAGCCGGCGGACGAGCCATTCGAGCGAGGCGCTCCATGTGCCCTCGACCTCGCCGCCCTGGCCGCCGTTCACGCAGACGACGGCGGCAGCGTGGTCTGCCCGCGGGTCCGAGACGCGCATCTCCGCGCCGGTCGAAAGCCGCGTCAGCCGGGCGTCCACGTCTCGCGAATGTACCGGTGCGAGCTCCGGCGACAGGGCCGCGCCGGGATCCCCGGCGCGGCCTTCCGAGATCGATGGTGTTGTGCCAGACTGCGTCTACCTGGCTTAGCGGCACCAGGCGAGGGACTGCGGGGGCAGGAGCTTTCGCCCTGAGCTCAGAGCGTGCCTCCTGCCCCCCTCTTCATCTGCTCAGGAACGGCGCGCGCTCTCCGCCTCGCGAGGCGTCGCCGGACCCGCCGCCAGATCAACGTCTCGGCTATGAGCAGGGCGGCGACGAGCGCCATTGAGAAAGCGAAGATCACGCTGGGTCCAAGCGTCGAAGGGGGTAAAAGCTGTGTGCCCTAAGTACCGCGGCGGAGGCCCTTCCCCTTACACGGGAGCCGAAGAGCGCGGGAACCTCAGCCGGATCCTGGACGTAGTGAGAGGAATGAAGAAGCGCGTATGGCTCTCGATCGCATTCCTTCTTGCCGGTGTCGGGCTCGCGTCGCCTGCGGGTGCGGGCATCAGTGACACATGGACTCCGCTGAGGAGACCGCTCCAGCTGCCGAAGGTGCCGAGGGGAGCGGCGTGTCCGGTAAGCCGCGTGGATCCTCGAGTTCAGTGGAGGCGGATCAACATCTTCGGCGGCTCGGGCATAGGACGCGGCCCGGTCTACCCAGGGCTCGGGGCGCACAGCGGTCTGCTCTTCGCCACGCGGGACCAGCAGTACGGCGGCCCGTGGTTCGGCGAGAAGGTCTTCTGGTACGTGCTGCCGAGCTATCGCGGCCCGGTATTGATCCGTGGCCGTCGGCTCGACGGCCCCGAGTTGGTGCGTTTCAACGGCGGCAAGCTGCCCGCCCCGGAGCTGCGCATCGAACGGGGCGAGACGGTCTCCTGGGAGGGGCAGCCGCCGGGCAGCCGCGGCGTGCCCTCCGGTGTCCGCGTCATGACGCCGGGCTGCTACGCATTTCAGATCGACGGAACGAGGTTCTCTCGCGTCGTCGTCGTCACCGTTGACCTCGCCCGTTGACGCACGGACCAGCCCCGCCGAGCACCGGGGTCTCTGCACTTCACCCGCTCAGATGGACGAGTTCGGCGCGGCTCAGCCGTCCGTAGCATGATTCGTACTACAGTTGCTATGTGGCCCGTTCGATTCACGTTCGGCTCGACGACGCCTCGGCAGCGGCGCTCGAGATCGTCCGCGCCGACGGGTTGAGCGACTCGGAGGCCGTGCGTACAGCGCTGCGAGAAGCCGCCGCCCGCCGGCGCGTCCGCTCGGCGATTCGCGACGAGGTCCGCCGTCTCGCCGCCGACGAGACCGATCGCGAGGAGATGCGGATCATCCGGGAGCAGCTCGCGGAGCTCGCGCCGCCGCTCGCCGACTGAGGTGGTCCGCGGTGAGGTCTTCCGACTGCCGCCGCGGGGTTCGCGCGGGCACGAGCAGCGCGGCGCCGGCTATGCGGTGATCGTTCAGGCGGACGAGTTTCTCGACCTCAGCGCGGTGCTCATCGCGCCGACCTCGACGAGCGCCCGCCCGGCGAGCTTCCGTCCGACGATCGCCCTCGAGGGACGGGAGACGCGCGTCCTCGTCGAGCAGACGACGGTCGTCGACCCGCAACGTCTCGGCGGCTCCGCGGGGCGGCTCGATGGGGGCGAGCTGCGTTCCCTTGATGAGGCGCTCATGCTCGTCCTCGGCCTTTGAGACACCGCTGGTTCAGGTGGTGAACTGAACAAGCCGAATCGGCTCGAGTTCGTGGCGTAAAGAGGCGCATACGGGATTCGAACCCGTGCCGCCGCCGTGAGAGGGCGGTGTCCTAGGCCACTAGACGAATGCGCCCCGAGCCGAGGGTTAGTGTACCGGCGCTCTGGAAAGGTCGTCGTCGTGCTCGGACGCTGGCGAAAGAAGCGCGGCGGCAACCCCGCGAAGCAGCAGGGAGACCCCCACGAGCTCGATCGCGAAGGCGATCCGCGCGGCGGCGTCCAGAGCGACGAGTACCGGCACGCCGACCCGCGTGACCTCGTCACCGACGAGGGCGTGGCGATGACCGGGCCCGGCGGGACGCCGCAGGAGGACACGACGCCGGACGAGCGGCGCGAGGAACAGCGCTAGAGCCGTTCGCGTGCCGCGCGGGCGACGAGCGCGACCGTCCCGACGGCGGCCGCGGTGCCGACGGCGATCCAGATGAGGCCGCCTCCGACGGTCACCGACCTCAGCGCGAGCAGGAGCGCTCCGATCGCGGCCGAGCCGGCAACCGCGACCGCGGTCGCCCCGAGCCGCAGGCCGAGCACGGGCGCTTCCTCCTTCATCCGCGTCCGCAGCGAGATCGACCATGCCACGAGCTCGCCGAGCAGCAGCAGACCGACGGCGTACAGCGGCGCCGCGTCCTCGGTGCCGCCGCCGCGCACGAACAACGAACCTGCGTACTCGGCGCCGAGCACGCCGAGCGCCCACGGGATCAGCTGCTCCCAGCGAAAGAGGAGCGCGCAGCCGACGAAGAGCCCGGCGACGATGCCGCCGGCCACGAACGCGCGGGCGAGCGAACCGGTGCCGTGCGCCGGGTACGCGGCGAGCGCGGCCCACAGCAGCGCGGCCGCGATCCCGGTGATCAGCCGCGGACGAGTCGGGCGCGCTGCCTGAATCCCGTCACCTCCTCGAGTGCTGCGTCGAGCGGCTCGCCGTCGCGCCATTCGATCACCGGAACGCCCGCGTCGGCGTAGCGGGCGCGCAGCGCCTCGCGCGAGAGCTGCCAGATCCGGTAGGCGAGCCGTCGCAGCGGGTCGCGCCCGGGCTCGACGAACGGCAGCGGCGAGATCTCGATCACGACGAGGTCGAAGCCGCGGGCGCGCAGGTCGAGCAGCATCCCGGCCGAGCGGACGTCGAGGAGCGGTGTCAGTGCGAGCACGAGCGCCTTCGGCGGCAGCGTCCGCGGCGGCAGCACGTCGACGCCCTTTGCCGCATACGTCAGCACGATGTCGGTCTGCAACAGGGAGTCGAGGATGCGATAGAGCTGCACTGTCCCCGACGACGGAACGAGCCACGTCAGAAAGCCGCCGAAGCTGACGAGCCCGACGCGGTCCTTGCGCCGAAGGTAACGCGCGGCGAGTGAGGCGGCGGCGCGGACGGCGAGGTCGATCGTGCCGCGCCCGCCGCGGCGGACGTCGGCGAACGTGTCGAGGAAGACGATCACGTCGCTGTTCCGCTCAGGATGGTGCTCGTTGACCCAGAGCGAGCCCCGCCGCGCGCTGGCGCGCCAGTTGATCCGCCGGATGCGGTCGCCGCTCGCGAACGGCCGCATATCCGCGAACTCGATCCCTTCGCCCTTCGTCCGCGAGACCTGGTTGCCGACGAAGACCTGCGTCTCGTGCGGCGGGAGCAGCGCCCGCAGCGTCTCGACCTCGGGGTACACGCGCAGGAACGCGGCCTCTCCGAGCCGCCCTTCCCAGGCATACAGCCCGAGCCGGTCGCGCATCCGCACTGTGACCGGGCCGATCCCCCACGCCCCCCAGCGGACGCAGCGGACGCGCAGCTCGACCGTGCGATGCTCGCCGCGCTCGAGCCGGACCGCGAGCGGGTTGCGGTCGCCCTCGACGACGAGTTCGGGTGGGAGCGCGAGGAAGAGGTCGAGCCGATCGACGCCGGTCGCGGAGCGGACGTCGAGCGTGACCGTGACGTGCTCGCCCTCGAGTGCGCGTTCCCGGTCGACGGAGATTCCGAGCGCGAGCTCGGGCTCTCGTGCCCGCCGCGCGCCGAGGGCGCCGACGAGCGCGAACGGCGCCCCGAGCACGACGAGCTCGGGTCGCGCGAGCACGAGCCCTGCCAGGAGTCCCGCGGCGGCGAGCGACGCGTAGCCGCCGAGCCGCGGCGAGACCGTTCGGGTCACGCGCGGACGACGTCCTCGGCCGCCGGCGTGGGCACCGTCTCGAGCGCCTCGCGGACGATGTCCTCGCCGCGGATCCGCTGCACCCAGAGCTCGGGCCGCAGCGTCAAGCGGTGCGCGAGCGCCGGCACCGCGACGGCCTTGACGTCCTCGGGCGTGACGAAGTCGCGACCGGAGAGCGCCGCCTTCGCGCGGGAGAGCTTGAGCAGCGCGAGCGAGCCGCGCGGGCTTGCACCGACGAGCAGGCGCCGGCTTGCACGCGTGGAGGCGACGAGATCGACGATGTAGTAGCCGATCGCCTCGGACACGTGCACGTGCTCGAGCGCCCGCTGCATCGCGATCAGCGTCGGCGCGTCGACGACCGGGTCGAGCATGATCTCGTCCTCCTGCCGCTCGATCCGCCGCTCGAGCATCTGCAGCTCGTGATCGCGCGACGGGTAGCCGATCCCGAGCCGCAGCAGGAAGCGGTCGAGCTGGGCCTCGGGCAGCGGATACGTGCCCTCGTACTCGATCGGGTTCTGCGTCGCGAGCACGATGAACGGCGGCTCGAGCGGATGCGTCTCGCCCTCGATCGTCACCTGTCCCTCCTGCATCGCCTCGAGCAGCGCCGCCTGCGTCTTCGGCGGAGCGCGGTTGATCTCGTCGGCGAGGAGCAGGTTCGTGAAGATCGGGCCGGGGCGGAACTCGAAGTCGGCGCGGCGCTGGTCGAAGATCGACGAGCCGGTTACGTCCGAGGGCATCAGGTCGGGCGTGAACTGGATCCGGTTGAAGCCGATCGACGTCGACTGCGCGAAGGAGCGCGCGATCAGCGTCTTCGCGAGGCCCGGGAAGTCCTCGAGCAGCACGTGTCCGTCGGCGAGCAGGCCGAGCAGGATCAGCTCGAGCGCCTCCCGCTTGCCGACGATCGCACGCTCGACCTCGTCGAGGATCCGCTCACCCTGCGTCCGTAGTTCAGCCAGCTCCATCAGATGGATTCCAAGACGTCGACGACGCCGCCGAGTTTGGCGCGCGAGATCCCGGGCGCGGACTTGTCGGTCGGTTCGGGCCGGTCCGGCCGCAGCAGCTCCCACACCTCGTCGCCGAGCAGGCGGCGCGCGAGGTCCGGCCGCCGCTCGAGGTCGACGTGGTGGTTTGCCGAGAGCCGCACCGCCGCTGCCTCCCGGAGCAGCGGCACCAGGCGCACGTGGAGCTGTCCGGCGCTCTCCATCCCGAGGACGAGCTCCCGCTCGACGCGCACGAGCTCCGGCGGGCGCACGCCGTGCTCGGGCGGGCGGCGGAGCGAGAGGTCGAAGAGCGACGGCTCGTCCTGGTTGCCCGTCTGGGCGATACGGGTCAACGCGAGGAGAGCGAGCGCGCCGAGGACGAGGACGTAGACGGCGACGACCGTCGCCGGGTCGAATACGTCGAGGGCGAGGACGAACCCGGCGCCGATCGTGGCGAGGGTCGAGAGGATTGTGAGCCGGATCACGCCGCCGCCTCGTCGGCGCGCAGCGGGTTGCGAAGCTCGTCGCGCACGGCGAGGAGCGCGTCGATCGCCTCGTCCTTCATTCCGGGCTCGGGGTCGTGGTGGCTGAACTTCGCCCACTCGAACAGATCGGTCAGCCGCTGGATCGACCCGGCGCTCGCGGCGAGCGAGGCGAGCGCGCGCTCGAGGTACTCGAGCGGCGCCTCGGCGCGCCGGCGCGGCAGCCCGTGGAGCGCGAGCGCGTGCTCCATCCGCGCGTAGGCCGCGATGATCGCCTTGCGGACGTCGGGCTCGTTGCGCAGGTCGTCGACGGCCTCGTCGAGCGCGGCCAGGACGGCTCCGGCGGCGGTCCGCAGCCGCAGGTTCAGCAGGGGCCGGCCGCTGCCTCGGCGGGCGAGCACGACGAGCAGGACAATCGCGAGCGCCCCGAGCACGACGGCCGCCTCTTCCCAGCGGAACGTCGCAGTGCGCGCGTTCGGCGGGATCGTCTTCGCCGGTCCGTTCGTGCCTGCGAACGTCGCCGTCGTCGCCCGCTGGTGGCGGAACGCCCTCAACTCGAGGTGGTGGACGAGGAAGGTCGCCGCGGCGACGAAGGCGACGAAGAAGAGCGCGCTCGAAAGCGTCCGCCGCATGCCGCCCGGACGTGGCTGCGAGGCGCCGCTGCTCCACGCGACGTACAGCGTGAACGCGATCCAGAGAGCGCCGCCGATCACGAGCGTCGTCCAGACGTAGTCGAAGAAGCCCGGGCTGGGGCCGTTCCCGCCGCCTGCGATCCCGAGGCGGCGGCCGCCCGCGGCGAGCGAGACGAGCACGAGCAGGCCGACGAGGCCGACCGCGTAGGGGACGAGCCGGCGGTCGCTCACGCCCGGAGTTCTACCGGCCGGACGCTCTCAGTGGGTGACTGTGAACGTCGCGGCCGAGGTGGCGGTACCGCTCGGCGTCGTGACGCTGAAGCGGCCGCTCGTGGCGGCGGCCGGAACCGTCGCGGTGATCTGCGTCGGCGAATCGACCGTGAATGCGGCGACCCGCGTCCCGAGCTTGACCGTGGTCGCGCCGCCGAAGCCCGAGCCGCCGATCGTGACCGTGGCACCCGTGTGGCCGCTCGAGGGCGTGAAGCCGCTGATCTTCGGCAGCACCTTGAAGCTCGTCGTCGTGGCGACGCCGCCCACGCCGACGCGGGGCGTGTCGACGGCCAGCGGGCCGCTCGTCGCGTTGGGCGGGACGACGACCTTGACCGCCGTGGCCGAGGCGGAGGCCGGGATGACGGATGCGCCGCCGTTGAAGCGGACGCCGGTGACGCTGCCGAGGCCCGTGCCCCGAGATCGTCACCGTCGCGCCGGTCAACGCTTCGGCGGGGGAGAACGCGGTGATCCGCGTCCGGCCGAAGGCGGTCGCGCTCGTCGCGGTCCCCGCAGGAGTGACGACGCTGACCGGCCCCGCGGTCGTCCCGGCCGGTACCCATGCCCGGATCTGCTTGGGCCCGTCGACGACGAAGCCGATCCCGACGAGGCCGGCCGAGACGCTGCCGAACCTGACTGCCGTTGCGCCCAGCAGGCCGGAGCCGGTGACCGTCACCACTTGACCCGTCGGTCCGTCGACCGGCGAGAAGCCCGTCACCTTCGGCAGCACCTTGAACGCGGCCGCGCTCGCGAACGGGCCGGCCGGCGTGACGACGGCGATCGGGCCGGTGACGGCGTCCGGCGGCACCGCGGCCTTGACCGAGCCGGTGGTGACGATGATCGACGTCACGGGGGAGCTGCCACCGAAGCGGACACCCGTGACGGAGCCGAGGTTGCTCCCCGACAGCGTCACGACCGTGCCTGCGGCGCCCGCCGCGGGCGAGAAGCCCCTCGATCGCGGGCGTGCCGAGCACGGTGAACGCGGACGTGCTCGTCGCGGTGCCGCCCGCGGTCGTGACGCTGATCGTTCCCGTCGTCGCGCCGTTCGGGACCGTCGCTGCGATCTGCGTCGCCGACAGCGGGCTGAACGTCGAGCTCGTCCCGTGGAAGGCGACCGCCGTCGCGCCGGCCAGGTTCGCGACCATGCGTCGCCGCCACGAGCCGGTTGGCCGCCGCCTCGATCCGAAGATCCATCACGACCGCGCTCGGCAGCCCGCTCGAGGAGTTGATCCAGGTCGTGCCGCGGTCGTACGACCAGAAGACGCCGACGTCCGTCCCGACGTAAAGGGTTTCGGGCGTCGAGCGCCAGTCGACGGCGACGACGTTCGCCGGCACGTCGGTCAGCTCGAGGTCGGCGTTGAGGTTCGTCACCACGCCGTCGGCAGAGATGCGGTAGGCGCCGCCGTCGTTGCCGACCCAGAGTCGGCCGCCGAGTCGAACGCGAGCGCGTGGAAGTCGACGTGGATGCCGCTCGGCCCGTACGCGACGCACGCCCGTCCGCTCCCGGAGCCGGTGTACTTGAAGAGCTTGATCCCGGCCGCGTAGAACGTCCCGGCGTCCGTCGGGGCGACGGCAAGCGCGAGGTCGTACCAGCACTGGCCGCCGCCGCCGAGGTCGCAGAAGGAGGGATCGACGCCGGCGGAGACGGGCGACCACGTCGTCCCGGCGTCGGCCGAGGTGTAGATCCCGTAGACGCCGCCACTCGAGTACCGCCCGAACACGGCGTAGAGGCGCTGCGCGTCCGACGGCGCGGCGGCGACGAAGGTGCGGCCGAGGTCGGCGGTCGGCAGGCCGCCGGCAAGCTGCACCCACGTCTGGCCGGAGTCGGACGACTTGAAGATCGCGCCGAAGTAGAAGCTCGCGTACCAGACAGACGGCGTGGCGGGGCTGACCGCGACCGAGATCGGGATGCCCGTCACCTTTCGCGTCCAGGTGGTGCCGCCGTCGGTCGGTGTCCAGTTGGCGCCGCCGTCGACCGTCTTCCAGACGCCGCCCGCCGCTCCGCCGAGATAGGCGACGTCGCTCGAGGACGGATCCGGCGCGATCGCCGTAACGCGTCCCGAGACCGGGAGCGTTCCCTGGTAGAGGTCGCCGGGACCGGTGATCGGGTGGGGCCGATCGCGGTCCAGGCGATCGGGTTCGCGACCGCCGCGGCGGCCGAACCCGCCGGCGGCCGGCTCGGCAGCGACCGCGCTTCGATGCGCGCCTTGCCGAGCGCCCCGGGCGGAGTCGAGGCCTGCGGGTAGGCGCGCTGCCCGTAGAACCACGAGTCGCGCGCCTGCCGCTCGCCTGCCTCCCCCTTCTCACCGGCCGAGCCCTCGAGCGCCTGCTCGTCATGCTCCGAGCGCAGGCTCTCGAGCGAGACGGAGGCCCCGGCGCACAGCGTCGCGAGCACGCCGACGAGCGCCGCTCTCGCGACGGCGCGCGCACGCGTACGCCGTGGTCGATCCGCCCGCTTCGCCCTCCCGAACATGCCCTCGCTCCCGCAGCTAACTTCCGTCGAGCATAGGACGATTCGGCCAAAGAGCCACGTCCAGAAGAGCCGTGCCTACAGCTACGGGGTGGTGGTGAATCCAGCGGGCGACGCCGCCGTGGTTGGTAACCGCCGCAAGGAAAAGCGCCGCGCGCCTGACCCGACCCATTCGTCCATCGTGTTCGTTCGCGGATCATTTGTCTAGAGGAAGCACGTGCCTTCTGGACAGTGGCGCAGAGGACCAGCGCCCGAGACCTTCGCCGCGCTTGCCTCGTTACCGGCCGCCACGCGAAGCTACGGCTCGTGACGGGCCAGGTCATCTACCTCAACGGGCGGGTCTACACCGGCGACCGCTTGGCGGAGGCCGTCGGGGTCGAAGGCGACCGCATCCGCGCTGTCGGGACGCTCGCGCACGTGCGCAAGGCGCTCGGCCGCGGCGCGCACGAGCTGGACGTCGGCGGGCGAACCGTCCTGCCGGGCTTCGTCGACGCGCACAATCACTTCCTCGCCACCGGCGAGGAGCTTTCGGGCCTGGACGTCCGCTACCCGCGCGTCGGCTCGATCGAGGAGCTCGTCTCCGCGGTCCGAGCCGCCGCAGAGGAGACGCCGGCCGGCCGCTGGATCCGCGGCTTCGGCATGGACTACGCGAAGTACCCGCAGGGGCGGCTGCCGACGCGCCACGACCTCGACGGCGCGACGCGCGACCATCCGGTCGCGATCGCCCACGTCTCAGGCCACTTCGTGCTCGCGTCGAGCGCCGCGCTCGCGGTACGCGGAGTGACCGACGATACCCCGGATCCAAAGGGTGGTGCGCTCGCGCGCGACGGCGAAGGCCGGCTCACCGGACTCTGCCTCGACACGGCGATGGGACTCGTGCTCCCGGTCGCGGTCGACATCGGCTGCCACGGCCCGAACTTCCATTTCAAGGTGCCGCTCGAGGACCACCTCGCCGGGCTGGAGCGCGCGACCGACGCGTACCTCGCCGCCGGGCTGACGACCGTCGGCGACGCGCAGGTGACGCGCCGCGAGCTGACCGTGTACAGCGAGGCGCGGCGGCGTGGGCTGCTGCGGATCCGCACGGTCTGCATGCCGCTCTCGAGCCAGCTCGACGAGCTGCTCGCGCTCGGCCTGACCGGGCCGTTCGGCGACGAGATGCTCTCGATCGGCCCGATGAAGTTCTACGCCGACGGCACGCTGATCGGCGGCACGGCCGCCTTCCGCGAACCGTACGGCCGGCACGGCGAGTTCCTCGGCTCGACCTACTGGGAGCCGGACGAGCTCGCCGAGATGGTCGGTCGAGCGCACACCGGCGGCTGGCAGGTCGGCATCCACGTCCAGGGCGACCGGGCGATGGAGATGACGCTCGACGCGATCGAAGGAGCGCTGCGAGCCTCGCCCCGCGACGACCACCGCCACCGGCTCGAGCATGCGGGCTATCCGACCGGCGACCAGCTCCGCCGGATCGCCTCCCTCGGCGTCACGACCGTCGACCAGCCCCTTTACCTCCACGACTCCGGCGACGAGTTCATCGCGCGCCTCGGCGGCCGCGCCCACCGCCTGCAACCGCTCCGGGACGAGCTCGAGCTCGGGATCCCGGTCGTGCTCTCGAGCGACTCGTTCGTCGCCTCGTACAGGCCGCTCGAGACGATCCAGGCGGCGGTGCTCAGGCGCACCCGCGAGGGCGAGCCGATCGGCGCCGACCAGGCGCTCACCGTCGAGGAGGCCGTCCACTCCTATACCGTCGAGGCTGCTCGCTCGCTCGGGCTCGAAGACCGGATCGGCTCGCTCGAGCCGGGCAAGCTGGCCGACCTCGTCGTCCTCGACGGCGACCTCTTCACCACGCCTCCGGAGAGAATCGCGGAGCTTCCGGTGTGGCTGACGGTCGTGGGCGGCGAGCCGGCGTGGCGGACGGCGGCCTAGTCCGCGGGTGCCGCGGACGCCGTCGCGACCGGGCCGAGCTCTTCCTCGAGCTCCTCCTCGGACGCGGCGACGGTGTCGGCCACGAGCACCCCGTCGCCGATGCGCCAGACGACGGCGACGGCGTCGCCGGCCTCGAACGCGGGAGCGTCCTCGCCGACCTGGACGCGCACCTGCACGACCGTGCTCGGCTCGACCTTGACGACGTACTTTCGCATCGAGCCGAGGTAGATCACCTCGGAGACGGTGCCCTCGACCGCGTTCTCGCCGTCGGCGGCCTCGCCCGGTGGGCGGAGGCGGACCCGTTCGGGCCGGACGACGACGACGGCCGCGCCGGCGCGGGGGGCGGGCCGCGAGCCGTCGCCGGATACGCGGAGCCTTCGGTCCTGCCAGTGGAGGACGTCGCCCTCGAGCCGGCCGCGGAAGAAATTCGACTCGCCGATGAAGTCGGCGACGAAGAGCGAGGCCGGGCGCTCGTAGAGATCCTCGCCCGTGCCGACCTGCTCGATCCGGCCGTGGTTGTAGATCGCGATCCGATCCGAGAGGACGAGCGCCTCCTCCTGGTCGTGCGTCACGTAGACGACGGTGACGCCGAGGTCGCGGCTGATCCGGATGATCTCGAGCTGGAGTGCCTCCCGCAGCTTCTTGTCGAGCGCGCCGAGCGGCTCGTCCATCAGGAGCAGACGCGGTCCGAACACGATCGCCCGTGCGAACGCGACCCGCTGCTGCTGACCGCCGGAGAGCTGGCGTGGGTATCGCTTGCCGAGGCCGCCCAGATGGACGATCTCGAGCGCCTCCTCGACGAGCCGCCGCGCCTCGGCCTTGCGGACGCTCCGCATCTGCAGCGGGAAGGCGATGTTCTCGGCGGCGGTCATGTGCGGGAAGAGCGCGTAGTTCTGGAAGACCATGCCGATGTCGCGCTTGTACGAAGCCACGTTCGTCAGATCGCGGCCGTCGAGCGAGACGGTGCCGGCATCGGCGTAGGTGAAGCCGGCGATGATCCGGAGCGTGGTCGTCTTGCCCGACCCCGACGGCCCGAGCAGGGTCACGAACTCTCCGGGCTCCGCGGCGAGCGAGACCTCGTCCACCGCGGCGAGGTCTCCGTAGAGCTTGACGATTCCGCCGAGCGCGAGCGCGCCGCCCCGATCGCCTCCGAGCTCCCTCACGTCGCCCTCACGCTGGCGCGCCACCGGACGAGCAGCACGAGCAGGAGCGCGAGCACCGTTATCGCCATGAGCATCGAGGCGACCGCCGCGATCGTGGGGTCGATCACGCTGCGCACCTGCGTCCACATGACGACCGGCAGGGTCCGGAAGAGCGGGCTCGTCAGGAAGATCGCGACGACGACCTCGTCCCAGGAGGTGACGAAGGCAAACAACGCCCCGGCGACGATCCCCGGCATGATCAGCGGAAACGTGATCCGCCAGAAGGTGCGCCACGGGTTGGCGCCGAGGCTCTGCGCGGCGAGCTCGACCGTGCGGTCGAGTGTCCGCAAGCTCGTGCCGACGGTGACGATCACGAGCGGGAGCGCGAGCGCGGTGTGGACGACCACGAGCCCCCAGAGCGTGCCGGCGAGCCGCCAGCGGACGAAGACGAAGAACGTCCCGATCGCGATGATCACGACCGGGACGATCGCCGGGCTGAGCACGAGCGCGTTCGCGACCGCCCGCCCTGGGAAGCGGCCGCGGACGAGGCCGAGCGCCGTCACCGTCCCGAGCGCGGTCGCGAGGACGACGGTCAAGGCGGCGACCTTGATGCTGTCCATCGCCGCGTCGGTCCAGAGCGACTGGTGAAAGAAGTTGGCGTACCACCTCGTGCTGAAGCCGGGGGGCGGAAACTGCAGGTGGTCGCCCGAGGAGAACGACATCGGCACGACGATCAGCGTCGGCGCGATCAGGAAGAAGCCGACGATGCCCGCGAACGAGTATAGGAGCGGGCTGCGCCAATCGCGGCTCATTCTTCCCACTGCCCCATGACGTCCTGGAAACGGACGAAGCGCGTCCCGGCCCAGAGGACGACGAGCGTCACTCCGAGCAGCACCATCGCGATCGCGCTGCCGATCCCGAACTGAAGCTGCTCGTTCACCTGGTCGACGATCAGCTCGCTGATCATCTGGTTCGACGGGCTGCCGAGCAGCGCAGGCGTGATGTAGAAGCCGAGCGAGAGCACGAAGACGAGCAGCCCGCCGGCAAAGACGCCGGGAAGGCTGAGCGGCAGGAACACCTTCCGGAAGGCGGCGAACGGCGGCGCGCCGAGGCTCGCCGCGGCCGGTGTCAGCTCGGGGTCGATCCGCCGCATCACCGCATAGATGGGCAGCACCATGAACGGGAGCAGGATGTGCGTCATCCCGATCGTGACGCCGAGCGTGTTCCGCATCAGCGCGAGCGGCTGATCGATCAGGCCCATGTCCTTGAGCACGGTGTTGATCACGCCGGTGTCCTGGAGCCAGACCGTCCAGGCGTAGGTGCGGACGAGCAGGCTGAGCCAGAACGGCAAGAGCACGAGGAAGCCGAGCACCGCCGCCATGCGCGGCTTCACCTGGTTCATCACGTAGGCGTACGGATACCCGAGTAGAAGGCAGATCGCGGTGACGATGAACGCGGTCTGGAACGTCCGCGCGAGCGTGCGGGCGTAGACGGGTGTATCGACGAAGATCTTGTAGTTGGCCGGCGAGGGATCGGTGAAGCTTCGGATCCCCATCCGGACGAGCGGGTAGCCGAAGAAGACGCCGAGGAAGACGAGCCCGGGCAGCACGAGCAGCGCCCAACGGTTGACGGACAGGCCCCCGGCGCGTGCCCGGGGGCCTGTCCTCGGTCTCGGCGCTACGGCTGACTCAGCCACCGGCGCCTGCTACTTCTGGAGCCAATCTTGGAAGCGCTTGTCAGCCTCCGCGAAGTTCTTGTCCCACCACCTGTCGTTGAAGTACATGGCCTGCTTCTGGTAGGTGGTCGGCAAGTCCTTCTTCTTCTTCGGGTCGACGTGCGAGACGGCGCACTTGTACGGCGGCGCGTACGCGATCGAGAACGAGACCGCGGCGTTGTGTGCGCACGAGGTCGCGTACTGGACGAACTTCAGCGCCTCCGCCTTGTGCTTGACGCCCTTGGGGATGACGAGGAAGTCCTGCGTCTGAAACGCCTGGTTCCACTGGATCTTCACTGGCGCGCCGCCCTGCTGGATGTCGTAGATGCGGCCGTTCCAGCTGTGCCCGATCGTCACCTCGCCGTCCGAGAGGAGCTGCGCCGACTGCGCGCCGGTATCCCACCAGACGATGTCGCTCTTGATCGTGTCGAGCTTCTTGAATGCGCGGTTCAGATCGAGCGGGTACAGCTTCTTCTGCGGTACCCCGTCCGCAACGAGCGCGAACTCGAGCAGGCCTCCCGAGACGAACTTCCAGAGACCGCGCTTGCCGGGGAAGGTCTTCGTGTCGAAGAAGTCCTTCCAGCCCGCCGGCGGCCGCTTGAACTTGTCCGTCCGGTAGGCCATGACGACGCCGTAGATGATGTCCGCTACCCGCCACCGGCTCTGGATCACGCCCGGGAGGGCCTGCGTATAGGCGGTCTTGAGGACCTTCTTGTCGAGGGGCGTGAGGATGTCCTTGTTGCGGGCGAGGCCGAAGTCGTTGCCGACGTCGACGACATCCCACGTCACGTTCCCGGCCTCCGCCTGCGCCTTGATCTTCGCGTAGTCGGTCGGCTGATCCTGAACGATCTTGATGTTCGGGTTGGCCTTCATGAACGGCTCGACCCAGCCCTTGGTCTGCGCGTCCTGATAGGCCCCGCCGAAGCTGACGAACGTGAGCGTGACCGACTTCTCCTCTGCGGCCTGCGCCTCGCGGGCCGCATAACCCGAGGCGGCGGGCGCGGCGGCGAGGCCGACGCCCGCGGCGACTCCCCGCTCGAGCAGCTTGCGCCGGCTCAGTGCTCGTTCGTCGACGAGCTCGTGGTCCTCCATGCTCTACCTCCCTCTCTCGGCTTCCCAGCGGTCGAGAGTTCGACGATCCGCGTGGGCTCTCCGGCCCCGCGTCCGGAGCGGCCTTCCCTCGCGGGCCGGAACGAAAATCCGCCTTCGCTCGACGACAGCCACGTGACCCTCCAGCCGGGCCGGAGGCTCCGGCTCGGAGCGCGAATTTCTCACATCGCGCGGGGCCGTGCAACGCCGAGCGTACGAGTACGAATGGGGAGAGCCGAGCACGGCAACGGACTGCCGTCGCCACCGGAGCAAACAAAAAGCCGCCTGAGCGGCGGCTTTCGGAGCTGCGGGGCAGGGATTCGAACCCCAACTTCCTGATCCAGAGTCAGGCGTCCTACCGTTAGACGACCCCGCATCGGATCGCGGCGGGCATTGTAGCGGCGTTAGATCTCGAGCCGGTACATCGGCACGAGGCGCTTCTCCTCCTCGGTGTCGATGTGCGCGACGACCTCGACGTAGGGCTCGAGGCCCGAGCCGCGGAGCTTCGCCTTGAGCAGCCCGTCGACCTGGAAGATCCCCGAAGAGTTGTTCATCTGGATCTCGATCAGGATCGGCCGCTCGGCGCCGTCGGTGATCCTCACGTCTTCGATCGCCGCCGCCGAGAGCGAGTGCATCGAGACCCGGCCGTGCTCGAACGGGATTCGCGAGCGGCCCTTCGCCATGTCGAGCGCGTCGGCGACCCGAATGAGGCCGGCTTCGATCGTCAGCGGCTGGCCGTCAGCGCGGTGGCTGATGATCGCCTGCAGCACCTCGGACACGATCACGGTCCGATCCGGCTCTTCGTACAAGCCCTCGAGCAGTTCATGGAGCTTCGGCTCGGAGAGGAAGAGGCTGAAGTCCTCGTGGCCGTGCCGGTGGATCGACATACCGACGCAGTGGGTCAGCGCGGCGAGGGTCACGATCACCTCGGCGTCATCGCGGGTCATGCCGTAGTCGCCGACAACGGACGGCTCGACGCCGTGCTTCGTCAGCTGGCGCAGGAGCTTGAGCGCGATGTTGGCGACGATCTGGATGTGCACCCAGGAGTGGTCGTTGATCTCCATGCGCGCCACGGCGTTGACGTTCGAGACGTGCCACCAGGCTTTGAGCTGACGGTCGTCGTTGACGCGCTCGATCAGTGTCCGGAGCTTGCGGTTGCCGCGCACCGGGACGTTGATCCGCATCCGCTCGATCGCCTCGGCGGGTGTCAGGCGGGTCTCGCGCTGCGCCTCCTCCGGGACCGGTTGCTCGATCCGCTCCTCGGTTTCCTTGTCGATCGCCATCCCCGGAAGCCTACGCGCACCGTGCGCGATTCGGTGCGAAATCGGCACGAAATTGGCACAGAGATGCGCGGTCTTTCTCGATATCGTCGGCCTCGAGGGAGGCGGGCTTAGCTCCCCACCCGGGTTGGGGGTATGCATCGAGATCGGGGATGGACCGCGCCCGAAGCGGGCACGGCCCCGGGAGAGGCCGCCTTTATGGACCTGCGTCGTAGGCGGCGAAGAGACCCGTTCCGGCCGTCTGCCGCGCGATCGTCGCGAGGGCGGAGTAGCTGTTCGCGCCGCCGCCCAGGCAGCTGCCGGTGCAGCCGTCGGCGTAGGCCACGAGGACGTTGCCGGTCTTCTCGACCGTCGCATCCATGAAGTCGAGCAGGTTGCGGCACTTGTTCGAGCCACCGCTCATCCAGATGCAGCCGCGCTGCACCGGGTCGCTCGGCGTCGCGTCGACGGTCGTCCACGTGGAGCCGCCGTCGTACGTGGATGCGACGTACAGGTGCCATGCACCCGCGAAACCGAGGCCTGGTCGTCGCCGCCGGTGGTCGAGCCGAGGAACGCGAACGCGGCGCGGCTGTCGTCGCCGGCGACCATCGCGGGGAACTGGACGTTCTTGATCCCGAGCGCTGCGCCGACGTCCTGGACGTTCGTCCACGTCTGCCCGTGATCGTGCGAGACGCCGACGTACGGCTGCGAGCCCGCCGCGTTGCTCGTGCCGTTCTGCCAGCCGTAGTAGACGGTGTTGCCCGAGCCGATCGCGAGCGACGGGTCGCTCTCGTCCTGCGTCGTCGAGCCGGGGACGGGGCGCACCGACCACGTGACGCCGTTGTTGGCGGTCACGACGACGGCTGCGCGGCCGCCGCAGTCGGCGTTCGGAACGTACGCCGTGCCGTCCGGCCCCACCTTGATGTGTCCGCGGAGGCCGTTGCACTGAGCGACCGTGTAGATCGGGACGGCCGGGTCGAACGTCAGGCCGCCGTCGATGCTGAGCGCGCACTCGGCGCTGACGATCGCCTGGGCGCAGTAGTAGACGGCGCGCGAGTAGCCGACCCCGGACAGGCCGGGCGCGAACGGGCCGCCGCCCACGGTCTGGTGATCGGCGGCCGCGCCGATGCCGCAGCCGAACGGATTCTGGGTCCAGCTCGCCCCGTCGTCGTCGCTGAACGCCATCAGGCTGCATGCGCCTGCGAGCTGCGAGGCGAACGTCCGGTCCGTGCCCGAGTCGGTGAAGAGGATCGGATCGAGCGTCGCGATGGACGTGAGCGTCGCGCCGACGCGTGTCCACGTCGGCGAGCCGCCCGCGAGCCCGGCGACGCGGAGCGTCTCGTCTCCCGCCTGGAACATGGCATTGCCGGTCGCCCAGTCGGCGCCGATCGACGGCTCGCCCACGTCACGGCCGAGTGGGGCGGGCGGCGAGTAGTTCGTGAACGAGGGGGTGGTGACGGCGCCTGCGGAGCCCGTGCCGGCGGCGGCGGGAAGGATCGCCAGCGCCAGCGCGAGAGCTGCTCCGACGAGGCCGCGCAGGTGATGCTGCGGCATCAGGCCTCCTTGTCGGTGCGAGGCTCGTACCCAGTTTTCTCTTTTGTAACCGGTAAACAGCGCGGCCGGGCTACGGCCCGCCCACGATCAGGACGACCTCGGCGCCGGCCGGCGCGGCCGCATCGCCGAACGGCTGCTGGTCGAACACATGGCCTTGCTGCGCCTGGGACGCGATCGACATCCTCCTGAACATCCCGTAGGCGGAACGGTGCGCGAGGGGCCGCCGCATCCGGCGGCCCCTCGCATCAGGCGACGTCCGCGGCCCAGTCGCCGTAGAGCGACGTGTAGAGGCCGCGTCGCTCCAGGAGCTCGTCGTGGGAACCCTGCTCGACGATCCGGCCGTGCTCGAGCACGACGATCAGGTCGGCGTCGCGGATCGTCGAGAGCCGGTGGGCGATGATGAACGCCGTCCGGTCGGCCAGCAGCACGCGCAGCGCCCGCTCGATCTTCCGCTCCGTGCCGATGTCCACCGACGAGGTCGCCTCGTCGAGGATCAGGATGCGCGGATCGGCGAGCAGCGCCCGCGCGAAGGCGACGAGCTGCCGCTGGCCGAGCGACAGGCGTGAGCCGCGCTCGCCGAGCTGCGTCTCGTAGCCGTCCTCGAGCCGGAGCACGAACTCGTGGGCGCCGACTGTCTGGGCCGCCTGGACGATCTCCTCGGGCCGCGCGCCCGGCCGACCGAACGCGATGTTCTCCGCGACGGTGCCCGCGAACAGGAAGCCCTCCTGGGGCACGACGCCGAGTTGCCGCCGCAGCGACGCCTGCGTCACGTCGCGCAGGTCGATCCCGTCGATTGTGATCGCGCCCTCGCGCGGGTCGTAGAAGCGGGCCAGCAGCTTCGCGATCGTGGACTTTCCCGCGCCGGTATGTCCCACGAGCGCGACCGTCGTGCCGGCGGGCACGTCGAGGTCGAGGCCGTGCAGTACCTCGGCGCCCTTGCCGTAGCCGAATCGCACGCTCTCGAAGCGCACGTGCCCCTCGATCGCCGGGAGCTCGCGGGCGCCCGGCCGGTCGCGCACCTCCGGCTCCTCGTCGAGCACGTCCATGATCTTGTCGAGGGCCGCGGTCGCCGACAGGAACGTGTTGTACAGCTGCGAGAGCTGCTGCACCGGGTCGAAGAAGTTCTGCACGTAGAGCATGAACGTGAAGAGCGTCCCGATCGTCGTCTCGCCGTGGAAGTAGAGCCACCCGCCGTAGCCGAGCACGACGGCGATCGCGACGGACGAGAGGAAGTCGACGAACGGGAAGTAGAGGCCGTTGAGCACGACGGTCTCGTGGTTCGAGGCCCGATAGCGCTCGTTGACCTCGCGGAAGTGGTGGACGTTTCGCTGCTCGCGCGTGAACGCCTGGACGACGCGCATGCCGGCGATGTCCTCGGCCAGCGTCGCCGTCACGAGCCCGAGCCGCTCGCGCACGGCACGGTAGGCGCGGGTCGAGCGGACGCGGAAGATCACCGTCCCGACGCTCATCAGCGGGATCACGGCGAGGGTCGCGAGCGCGAGCCGCCAGTCGAAGATGAAGAGCGCGACCGCTGTCCCGAACAGCATCAGCGTGTTCTGGACGAGGCTCGTGACGCCGTCGGTGACGAGCTGGTCGAGCGCCTCGACGTCGTTCGTGAGCCGGCTGATGATCACGCCTGCCCGGTTGCGCTCGTAGAAGCCGAGCGAGAGCCGCTGCAGGTGGCCGAAGAGCTGCGTGCGCAGGTCGGCGAGGATCCGCTCGCCCGTCCAGCCGGTGAAGTAGGTCTGCGCGTAGCTCGTCGCCCAGTTGAGGACGCCGGCGAGCACGAAGGCGCCCACGATCCACCAGAGCTTGTGCAGGTCGTGCCCGCGGATGCCGTCGTCGACGGCGTACTTCGCGAGGGCCGGCGGCAGGAGCGCGGTGCCCGTGGCGGCGAGCAGCGAGGCGATCGAGAGCGCCGTCCGTCCCTTGTACGGCTTCGTCAGCCGCGCGAGCTCGGCGAGCCGTCGGCGCGTCTGGCGCCACGACCAGTCGCTGACGTCGGTGCTGCGCGCCATCGAGAGGTGGCTCCCCGGCTGCCAGACCCTCATGAGCGCGGCCCTTCTTCATGTACACGGGCGCGTGTAACTCGGGTCCCGAGCCGCCCCCCTGCTCGGCGTGAGCCTATCGAGAAAAAGCGCACGGGTGTGTGACGATCTGTGACGAGAGTGGAACTCACGAGGCCGCGCGCGCCTCCACCGCGTCCGCGAACTGCCGCTCGAGCAATCCGTGCTCGTAGATCTCCCGGTAGACGGCGCTCGCTTCGAGCAGCTCGTCGTGCGTCCCGCGCGCTGCGACGCGGCCGCCGTCGAGAACGACGATCTCGTCCGCGAGCGCGATCGTCGAGAGCCGGTGCGCGATGATCAGCGTCGTCCGGCCCTCCATCGCCTCACGCAGCCCGGCTCGGATCAGCGCCTCCGTCGTCGCGTCGACCGAGGCCGTCGCGTCGTCGAGGATCAGGATCCGCGGATCGATCGCGAGCGCCCGCGCGATCGCGAGCCGCTGGCGCTGCCCGCCCGAGAGTGTGATCCCGCGCTCGCCGATGATCGTGTCGTAGCCGTCGCGCAGCTCAGCGACGAACTCGTGCGCCTGGGCGAGCCGCGCGACCCGCTCGACCTCTTCGTCCGTGATCGCCGGAGCGCCGAAGCCGATGTTCTCGCGCACGCTCGCGGAGAAGAGGAACGGATCCTGCGAGATCACGCCGATCTCACGCCGCAGCGACGTGAGCGTCACCTCCCGGACGTCGACTCCGTCGACCGTGACGCGTCCGCCACTCACGTCGTAGAAGCGCGGCACGAGCGACGTCAGCGTCGTCTTGCCCGACCCGGTATGGCCGATCAGCGCGATCGTCCGACCGGACGGGACGTCGAGGTCCACACCTTCGAGCACCGGTCGCCCGGCCAGGTACTCGAAGCCGACACCCTCGAAGCGCACGTGTCCCGGCCCCGGAGGCAGCTCAGCGGCGCCCGGCCGCTCGGCGATCTCCTCCGGCTCGTCGATGATCTGGAAGATCCGCTCACCGGACGCGGTCGACCGCTGTGCCTGCCCGATCCACATGCCGAGCGATCGGAGCGGCATCACGAGCATCGTCACATAGATGTTGAAGGCGACGAACTCGCCGATTGTCATCGAGCCGTGCGCGACCATCCGTGCGCCGACGAGCAGGACGGCGCCCTGCGCCAGCAGCGGCACGAACGAGATCAGCGGCACGTAGAAGGCGCGCTGCCGGTTCGCCGCGACGGTCTGCTGGAAGACCGCTTCAGATCGCCGCCGGAACTTCTCCTGCTCCTGCGGCTCCTGCGCGAACGCCTTGACGACGTGGACGCCGACGATGTTCTCCTCGGCGACGGTGGCGACGTCGGCCAGCTTCTGCTGCACGTCGCGCAGGGTCGGGTGCGAGATGTGGCTGTAGCGGTACGCGAGCACGATCAGCACGGGCGTGATCGCGAGCGCGACGAACGCGAGCTTCCACTCGTAGACGAACAGCACGGCCGTGACCGAGATGATCGTCAGCACGTGCTGGAAGAAGAAGATCAGTCCGTAGCCGAGGAAGAAGCGGACACCCTGCAGGTCGACCGTCGCCCGCGACATCAGCTGTCCGGTCTGGTGACGGTCGTAGAACCCGAACGAGAGCCGGACGAGGTGTCCGTAGAGGCTGTTGCGGAGATCGAACTCGACCCCGAGCGCCTGCCGGCCCGAGATCAGTCGGCGGCCGACCATGAGGCCGGCCTTCAGCGCACCGAGCAAGACAATCGCGCCGACGAGCCACCAGAGCTTGCCGTGGTCGCGGACGCGGATCGCGTCGTCGATGACGCGACCGGTGACCGCGACGAGCGCGATCTGAGAGAGCTGTGAGCCGACGGCGAGGACGACCGAGACGGCGAGCGACCACTTGTACGGCCGCAGAAAGCCGAGCAGCCTGACGAACGTACGGCGATAGGGGACGACAGTCACGTCGCCAAATCTAGCCGCGGCGTTCTAGGCTGAATCGTGGAGTTCGCGGGCTGCGTGAGCGGGATCGCCCCCGACGGTAGCCCGGTCGGGCTCTATGCGCTGTTGCCGGAGCGCGGGGAGGGCGAGCTCGTGGCGGGCGCGATTCCGGCCGGGACGGAAATCCTCGAGCTCGGAGCGGGCACCGGCCGGGTCACCCGACAGCTCGTCGCCCGCGGCTATCGCGTCGTCGCGGTCGACCAGTCGGCCGAGATGCTGGCCTACGTCGAAGGTGCCGAGGCGGTGCGCGCAGACATCGAGACGCTCGACCTGGGGCGCCCATTCGGCGCGGTGCTGCTCGCGTCGAATCTCGTCAACACCGAGTCGCCCGAGGTGCGGCGGGCATTCCTCGCCACGTGCCGCCGCCACCTCGCGGACGACGGCCTCGTCGTGATCGAGGGGCTCCCGCTCGAGTGGGAGCCGCCGAACGCCGAGGGGCGTATCGGCGAGATCGCGACGCGGCTCACCGCCGTCCGCCGCGAGGGCGACGTCGTGCGCGGGGCCGTCGAGTACGAGCGCGGGCCCGACCGCTGGCGACACTCGTTCGCGATGCGCGTCTTCGACGAGCCGGCGCTGCGCGCGGCGCTTGCCGAGGTCGATCTGCGGCTCGAGCGCTGGCTCGACGAGCGCCGCGCCTGGCTCGTCGCTAGAGCCGGCTGAGCTCGTTGTGCACGAGCTCGATCGCTCGCTCGAGCCGCCGCCGATTCTCGGGGACGTTGAGCCAGCCGCTCGCGCCGGACGGGTGGGGGAGCGGGACGAGCACGCGTCCCTCTTGCTCGTAGCGCTCGCCGACGCAGACTGTCAGCTGGAGCGGCCCGAGCAGGCGCCGGACCGCGAGCCCGCCGACGGTGACGATCAGCGCCGGCCGCAGCAGCTCGAGCTCCCAGTCGCGCCAGAACTCGCACAGCTGTTGCTCGCGCGGGGTCGGCGTCCGGTCGCCGCGGCCCGACGGCGCCCGGCCCGGGTAGCAGCGCGTAACCGACGCGCAGTAGAACGTGGCGTAGAAGGTCTCCTCGTCCATGTCGAGCCAGCGCCGCAGCGCCTGGCCCGCCCGACCTCGCCACGGCAGGCGCTCCTGGCCCTCGATGATCCCCGGCGCCTGGCCGAACATGTACGCCCGTTGGTTCGCGAACGGAGCGGAGACGGGGAGCGACTCGAGCGGGTAGCCGGCCTCGATGCAGGCGCGGCAACGGCGGATGTCGCGCTGGAGCGACGCGATCGAGCGGTAGGACGACTTGCGGACGGTCACGGTGAGCGCAAGAGTGCACGACGATGCGCGTGTCGTCGCTCCTGAGCTTCCCGAACCCGGTCAACGAGGTCTCCGCGCGCGTCGTCGCTGCCGGCGTCGTCGTCCTGGTTGCGGCAACGCTCGCGTTCCGGCAGCCGTGGCTGCTTGCCGTCCTCGCGTACGGGTTCATCGCGCGGACGGCCACCGGCCCCACGCTGAGCCCGCTCGGCCAGCTCGCCACGAAGGTCGTCACGCCGCGCCTCGGCTTGAAACCGCGCTACAGCCCGGGCCCGGCGAAGCGGTTCGCGCAGGCGATCGGCGCTCTCTTCAGCGTCACCGCGGCGGTGCTTGCGCTCGGCTTCGGATTCGAGACGGCCGCATACGTCGTCGTCGCCGTGCTCGGGCTCTTCGCGCTGCTCGAGGCCGTGTTCGGCCTTTGCGTCGGCTGCAAGGTCTTCCGGCTCCTGATGCGCACCAGCGTCGTGCCGGAGTCGGTGTGCCTCGAGTGCGCGAACATCTGGGCCCGCTAGTGCCGTTCCCGCTCGAGGCGGTGCCGAACTTCTCCGAGGGCCGCGACGCCGCCACGCTCGACGCGATCGGCGCCGCGCTGTCGGAGCATGCTGACCTGCTCGACGTCCACGCGGATGAGGATCACAACCGTTCGGTCTTCACGCTCGTCGGCGAGCCGGACGAGCTCGTCGAGGCGCTCGTCGAGGGGATCGCCTGCGCGCGTGAGCGGATCGACCTGCGCGGCCATGAGGGCGCCCATCCGCGGATCGGCGCCGCCGACGTCGTCCCGATCGTGCCGATCCGTGCGGACGACCGGGAGCGCGCAGGCGAAACCGCGCGCCGCCTGGCCGAGCGGATCGGCGCCGAGCTCGAGCTTCCGGTCTTCCTCTATGCCGATCTCGCGCAGGGTCGCGGCCCTGCGTTCTTCCGTCGCGGCGGCCCCGTGGAGCTGCAGCGCCGTATTGACGAGGGCGAGGTCGTGCCCGACTACGGCCCACGGCGGCTGCATCCGGCCGCCGGCGGCGTCATCGTCGGCGCGCGCAGGCCGCTGATCGCGTTCAACGTGAATCTGGCGAGCGCCGACGTCGGGGCCGCGCGCGAGATCGCCGCGGTCGTGCGTGAGCGCGGCGGCGGGTTCCCGGGCGTACGCGCGCTCGGCCTCGACCTCCCGCGTGCGGGGCTCGCGCAGGTGAGCATGAACGTCGAGGACTGGGAGGCGGCCGCACTGCACGAGATCGTGGAACGGATCGAGCGCGAGGCGCGGAGGCGCGGCGTGGGGGTGGCGGGCTCCGAGCTCGTCGGCCTGATGCCTGCGGGCGCGGCCGCGGCCGCAGCCGGAGCGATGCTGCGGATCGACGGCTTCGACGCGTCACGCGTCCTGGAGCTCAGGTTGCTCGGCGAGTGAGCGACGTCGAACGGATCGTGGACGACGTCCGCGGGCACGGCGACGACGCGGTTCGCGAATGGGCCGTCCGCCTCGACGGCGCGGCGCCGGCACGCGCTCGGCCGGGCGGCGCGGTACCGGCCGAGGCGGTGCTCGCGCTCGCCGACCGGGTCCGCCGCTGGCACGGCGAGCAGCGCCCCGTCGATGCTCGGCTCGAGGTCGAGCCGGGGGTCGAGCTCGAGCGCCGCTGGGTCCCGCTCGACTCGGTCGGCGTCTACGTGCCGCGCGGGCTCGTCTCGACGCTCGTCATGTGCGCCGTGCCGGCCCAGGTCGCGGGAGTGGGGCGGATCGTCGTGGCGACGCCGCCCGCGGGTGCCGAGACGGTCGCCGCGGCTGCGGAGCTGCTGGGAATGGAGGACGTGTGGGCGCTTGGCGGCCCTCCCGCGATCGCCGCGTTCGCCTACGGGACGGAGTCGATTCCGCGCGTCGACAAGATCGTCGGGCCCGGCAGCGCGTACGTGAACGAGACGAAGCTGCTCGTCTCCAGGGACGTCGCGATCGATCTGCCCGCCGGCCCGTCGGAGGTCGTCGTCGTGCTCGGCCGCGGGGCCGACCGTCGCATCGCCGAGCTCGAGCTCGCCGCGCAGGCCGAGCACGGCCCGGACTCGGTCTGCCAGATCGTCGACGGGGAGGATCTCGACCGCGCGCTCGCCGAGGTCGAGCGCCTCGCGCCCGAGCATCTCGTCCTGCTCGGCGAGGCCGAGTCGCTGGCGCCCCGCGTCCGGAACGCGGGCGCCGTGTTCGTCGGCGCCGACTCGCCCGTCGCCGCGGGGGACTACGCGACCGGCGGCAACCACGTCCTCCCGACCGGCGGCTGGGCGCGCTCGGTCGGCGGCCTCGGGCTCGAGACGTTCATGAAGCCGGTGACCGTCCAGCGGCTCACCGCGGACGGCCTCGAACGCGTGCGGCCGGTCGTCGAGGCGCTCGCGGAGGTCGAGGGCATGCCTGCCCACGCCGCCGCCGTCCGCCGCCGCTGACCGGGCGTTGTTCCCGATTCGGCACGAAATCGGCACAGACGCGCCACACGATCGCGCGTACCGTTTCAGCAGGGGGTCGACGACCCCTTGGGGGCACGTGGGGACGCGGAGCTAGACTCGCCGCATATGGCCCAGCGGACGGCGATCGGGCTCACCGGCGACGACCTGACCGTCGCCGACGTCTGGGCCGCCGCCGTCGACGGCGCGGCCGCGGAGCTCTCGGACGCGGCCCGGGAGAAGATGCGCGCCGCGCGGGAGCTCGTCGAGCGCGCGGCACACGGCAGCCGCGAGCACACGTACGGCGTCAACACCGGCTTCGGCCGCTTCGTCTCGCGCTCGATTCCGGAGGAGCAGACGGGGGAGCTGCAGCTCCGGCTTCTCCGCTCGCACGCGTGCGGCGTCGGCGATCCCTATCCGGACGACGTCGTGCGGGCCGCGATGCTGCTCCGAGCGAACGCGCTCGCGAAAGGAACGTCCGGGGCGCGCGTCGCCACCGTCGAGCTCTTGCTGGAGTGCCTCAACCGCGGCGTGTTGCCCGTCGTGCCGAGTCGCGGCTCGGTCGGTGCGAGCGGTGACCTCGCCCCGCTCGCGCACCTCGCGCTCCCGCTGGTCGGCGAGGGCGAGGCGTGGGTCGACGGCGAGCGTCGACCGGGTTCCGAGGCACTCGCCGCCGTCGGTCTCGAGCCGATCCGGCTGGAGGCAAAGGAGGGCCTGTCGCTCATCAACGGCACGCAGTTCATGACCGCCGTCGCAGCGCTCGGGCTCGTGCGCGCCCGCCGGCTCGCCCAGGCGGCCGACCTCGCGTGCGCACAGTCGCTCGAGGCGCTGCAGGGATCGCGGACGTCGTTCCTCCCGCAGATTCACGCACTCCGGCGCTTGAAGGGGCAGGCCGACGCCGCCGCGAACGTCCTCCGCCTGCTCGAGGGCTCGGCGATCATCGAGTCGCACCGCTGGTGCGACAAGGTGCAGGACGCCTACTCACTCCGCTGCGCCCCGCAGGTGCACGGCGCCTGCCGCGACCTGCTCGACTATGTGTCCTACACCGTCGCTGCCGAGGTCAACGCCGCCACGGATAATCCGCTCGTGCTCGTCGACGACGAGATGCTCGTCTCGAACGGCAACTTCCACGGCCAGCCGCTCGCGTTCGCGCTCGACGCGCTCGCGATGGCGAGCGCCGAGCTCGCGAACATCTCCGAGCGTCGGGTGGAGCGCCTCGTCAATCCGAATCTCTCCGACGGCCTGCCCGCGTTCCTGACGACCGACGGCGGCCTCAACTCCGGGTTCATGATCCCGCAGTACGTGGCGGCGTCGCTCGTCAGCGAGAACAAGGTCCTCTGCCACCCGGCGAGCGTCGACTCGATTCCGACGAGCGCGGGCCAGGAGGATCACGTGTCGATGGGCAATGCGTCCGGGTTGAAGGCGTGGCAGGTGCTCGCGAACAGCGAGCGGGCGCTCGCGATCGAGTTGCTCGCAGGTGCACAGGCCGTCGAGTTCCTGGCGCCGCTCGAGCCGGGAGTCGGCGTGCGGGCAACCCGCGCGGCCGTGCGGGAGCTGTCGCCGCGGCTCCGCGACGACCGGCCGCTGGCGCCGGACATCGAGACGGTCGCGGTCGCGATCCGAGACGGATCGATCGTCGCAGCAGTCGAGGCAGAGAT
>WNGD01000988.1_pt1 | contig 30955 bp, 25 predicted proteins | sample 5400671 | NCBI WGS metagenome assembly WNGD01 (sample SAMN13153369, study PRJNA577476) | soil metagenome | isolation source: 40 cm soil or saprolite under grassland replicate 2 | place: USA:California | collected 2016-06-15
CCGACCCTCGTGCGACGAGGTATTGACCGAGGTTCCATTTCCCGTTGCCGGGTCCATCCTCGTAAAGCGGCAGCGTTTCGAGCAACGCATAGCCAACACCCATCGCGAAGCCGCCATGCGCCTGTCCCAGCACGAGCTCGGGGACTAACGCCTGGCCGCATTCCAGCAGGCTGTATGCTTTTGCGATACGCAACGCGCCGGTTCCGCGATCGATCTCGATGCGGACCACCGTGCCGCACAACGCCGTATAGGTGGGTCCGCTTTGGTTGAGGTTGGTAGGCGGAAACTTCACGCTTGAACGATCGACGCGAACAAATTTGTCCGCGCCACGGCGCACGGCGAGCGCATCGATGTCGGCTGTCCACGCCTGTCCGGCCACCACGAAGGTCGCTTGCGACCATGCCCAGCGACTGAAGCCGTGCGCCATCGCCCCGGTCACGCCATTGCGCGCATGCGCCTTTGCGGCGACCGCTGGCAAGGCGAGTGGCGCCAGCCCCGGCATGACCAGCTGCCCGTCTTTCCACCGCGCCGTCTCCCATTGTTTAGCCTTAGGATCTTTCGCCGCGATGCCCCACAATTCGAGCGCCGCCGGCCATAGACCGAAGCGGAAGATGATGCGCGCGGCCTCGGCCGCCGCGTGTGTGCCGACATGGGCGCCGATGGAGGCAGTGCTGGCTGTACTGATCGCAGGCACCCAGCGTGGATTGCGCGCCGCCGCGTCCTGCGTCTTCTGCTTCATGGTGTGGGAGTCGCCGGAGGTCACGAGCGCCAGCGGACCGAATGTGTCCACCTGCGCGACCGCGATTTCGTCAGCGACGCTACCAAGATGCGCTGCGACCCGATTGGCGACCGCTGTTCCAATGCCGGTGCCCATCTCGACGTAGTCACAATGGATGGTGATCCGGCCGTCGGGCGTGAGTTCGACGGATGCCAGCGTACCGTCGCCTCCAGTGCCGTAGTCCTTAGTCGCGCAAGCGATGCCGGTACCGACGAGAAATCCCGCCTGCTGTCCGCGCGCCTTCTGCTCGGCGCGCTCCTTCCAGATCGGATGCTGTTCCAACTTGTCCAGGATCTCCGGAGTGCGGACCGACACGATGTAGGGGTTTCCCGCCATCGTCCGGCCGCCGGTCGCGAGCGCGTTGCGGCGCCGGAACTCGATCGGATCAAGCGGCAGCGCCGTACAGATCTCATCGACTAGCACTTCGAGCGCGGTCATTGTCTGCACGGTTCCGTAACAGCGCATCGAGCCCGCAGTCACGCCGCGCGAGTGGAACGCATACGTCGTCACATCGACTTTCGGGGCGTAGTAAATGCCAAGCGCGGCGTTGGCGCCGACGGTCGCCACATTGACCGAATAATTGGTAAGGCCTCCGCCATCTAATGCATGGTCGGCGGCGAATCCGATCATCTTGCCGGTCGCCCGCTCGACCCCGATGCGCGTGCGGATTTTGAACGCGTGCCGCTTGATTCCTGATTGAAATTGCTCAAAGCGGTTGTTGGCGAGCCGCACCGGACGGTTCGGGAAAAACACCGCCGCCAGCGCGACATAGAGCGGGAACGGCGTGTGGTCGCGTCCGCCGAATCCCCCGCCGCAATAGGCAAAATTGCTGTTGATGCGTGCCGGTTTGAAAGCCGCCTGGGCGTTGCCGAGCAGATAGGCGACCGATTCCGCGGCCTCGTAAGGCGATTGCACGCCAACGACAAGTTCGAGGTTCTTGCGGCGGGCGTCATACCAGGCGATTCCGCTTTCCAGCTCGAGAAACATCGGGTCGACTGACTGCGTCTCGAATTCGCGGTCCAGCACCAAATGTGCCGGATTGTTCGCTGCAAGTTCCGCCCGGATCTTTTCGCCATAGGTCGCGGCTTCGGCATAGGCTTGCCCGGTCGGGATCGGGAGACGCGCCCATATCGGGCGCCCCGCGTCCTCGAAACGCCCCGGACTGACCCATCCGTTCTTGACCGGCGAGTAGATGTCGGGTGCATCGGGGATCGGGCCACCAACGCGCGTGAAACGAAACTGGCCGTAGTTGGGCATTTTGACCGGGCCGGTTTCCGCGCCGAATTTCACGACAGATGCGTCGCGCAGCGCGAGACGCGCCTGATCGAAGGCGTCGAAATCCTCGAAGATGAGCAGCGCCACCGGCTGACCAAGATAAAGCGGCGTCTTGCCAACCGGGCAAAGGAGATCGCCGGCATAGAATTCGGGAACGCGCATGCCGGTTCGCGCGAGATCGGCGGCGGTAACCACCACGGCAGGCTTCAACGCACCGCTCAGGCGCGAAAGGTCGAGGCCATTGTAAACGTGCGTCGCGTCCGCTGCTCGGATGAGCATGGCATGCGATGTTTTCGCGGGCCAGCCGGGCATATCGGCCGCGCGAAAATCGGCCGCATACAGCTTGGCCCCCGTGACCTTGGCAACACCGTCGATGCGACCAGCGCCGGTTGCAGCGGGGTTCCAGCGTTGTCTCCCAGGCAGCGTCTCGCGCGCTACGAATTCAGATTCCTCAGCTAACGCCAAACGCGACAAGCTGAGGGCGATACCGCTCGCCGTAATCCACTTCACGAACTTGCGTCGAGAAATCCGCATCGCTCGCCTCTAGTACCGCATGGGACAATAATGGCAAGGCCGATTGACGCCGAACACGGTGGGCCGAAGTCGACCGGAATATCGGCAGGCTCCGCCGCATAATTCGACGATTGATGGATTCAGCGATCATGAGCGTTTGTGCCGGAGACCACGCCGCGAACAGTATTCGCCTATTCGCGAGCTTGGGATACCAAGTACCCCGATTAAAATGCCTCGCCGTTAAGCCGTCGTTAACCACGGAGCGCGCTAATCGGATTGTCTGCCGGCAAAATCCTCGGAGATCGTGGTGACCAACGCGATTGCCGTTCGTCCGCAAGGAGCGATGCGCCTGCATGGCCGCTCGCTAATGACCTTCGTGCTCACCCCGACCATCCCGATCACTGACTGGCTGACGGAGATCGATAAGCGCCGCAGGACTTCACCCGCGTTCTTCGTCGGCCGACCGATCATCCTCGATCTCGCGGCGGTTTCGCTAAACGAATCGCAGATCGGCGAACTGATCAAGGAATTGGACGAGCGCGGCATTCGCGTCATGGCTCTCGAGGGCACCGAGGACGATCGGCTCGGCCCTTCGCTGCCGCCAGTACTCAAGCGGGGACGCGCGACGGGAAGCGAGGCGCCGGGGTCGTTTTCCGAGAAAGGCGCGGCGCGGACACCCCGGCGACAGGAGCCAAGCTCGTTGTTGATCGAAAACCCGGTCCGCTCAGGACAATCCATCATTTTCCCCAACGGTGACATCACCGTGCTCGGCTCGGTCGCCTCGGGAGCCGAAGTAGTTGCGGGCGGATCGATTCACATCTACGGCACGCTGCGCGGGCGAGCCATGGCCGGGTCGATGGGCAACCCGCGAGCGCGAATTTTTTGCAGCAGGAACGAGGCCGAGCTGGTCTCGATCGATGGCTATTACCGGACGGCAGAGGAAATGGACGCAAGCCTCCGCAGCCGGCCGGCGCAGTGCTGGCTTGAAAACCGCGTCCTGGCAATAGCAGCGTTGGATTGAACGATGGCAGAAACAGCAAGTATGGCCAAAGTCCTCGTGGTCACGTCCGGCAAGGGCGGTGTCGGCAAGACGACGTCGACCGCCGCGCTCGGCGCCGCGCTGGCACAAGCCGGACAGAAGGTCGCAGTTGTCGACTTCGACGTCGGGCTGCGCAACCTCGATCTGGTGATGGGGGCGGAGCGTCGCGTGGTCTTCGATTTCATCAATGTGGTGCAAGGCGTGGCGAAACTTTCGCAAGCGCTTATCCGCGACAAACGGCTCGAGACCCTATGGCTGCTGCCGGCATCGCAGACCCGCGACAAGGATGCCCTTACCGAAGAAGGCGTCGCGAGCATCATCAACGAGCTGCGCGGGCAATTCGATTGGGTGATCTGCGATAGCCCTGCCGGAATTGAGCGCGGCGCAACGCTCGCGATGCGCTTCGCCGATACCGCCGTGATTGTCACTAACCCGGAGGTGTCATCGGTGCGCGATTCCGACCGCATCATCGGGCTGCTCGATTCCAAGACTGAGAAGGCAGAAAACGGGCAGCGCGTCGATAAGCATGTCCTCATCACCCGCTACGACGCCCAGCGCGCCGCGCGCGGCGAGATGCTCAATATCGAAGATGTGCTCGAGATCCTCTCCACGCCGCTGCTGGGCATCATTCCGGAAAGTGAAGAGATTCTGCGCGCCTCCAATCTGGGATCTCCGATAACGATCAACAATGCGACGAGCGCTCCAGCGCGCGCCTATCTCGATGCCGCCCGAAGGCTCAAGGGTGACGAGGTGCCGATGAGCATACCCAACGATCGCAAAGGCCTGCTCGACAAGCTGTTCGGACGGAGAGCGGCATGAACGTCTTGACCTTCTTTCGCCGTCGCGGTTCCGCTCCGGTCGCCAAGGAACGGCTTCAGATCCTATTGTCCTATGAACGGGCAGCCCGCGGCCAGTCGGACCTACTTGCAGTGCTGCGCGAAGACATCCTCGCAGCGCTCACCAAGCACATCACCGTCGAACGGGAGAACGTCCAGGTGCGAATGGATCGCGGCGAGAATGTCTCGACGCTGGAAATTGAGGTCGAAATCCCGAATTCAGCTGGCATGCTGCTAGCTACAGGATCGTAAGCGCGCCTTCTGCCGATGCCATCGCGGGGCCTATCCCGCCTTGTCACAGCGATCGAGGTTTTCACTCGAAGCGCCAAGCCATAATAAAGGCATGGATGCCCGCCAAAAGGCGGGCATGGCGGGCGAGCGACGCCGGTTCAACCTGGTCCTTGCAGGCGCTGAGCTGGCGATAGCTCTGCGCCGCGCACTGGTTGGCTTCGCTTGGCTCGCCCTCGCGACCGGCCCCGCTGCGGCTATCGTCGGGGGTGCGCCCTTCGCTGACCAGGCGATTGCGCGCTACGTGGTTCTGATCGTAGGGGCGCACCATCTATGCACCGGAGTCGCCATCGGGCTCGATCTCGTGCTGACGGCTGCACATTGCGTGCCAAACGGCGGCAAATATCGATTGATGACCTTCGAAGGACGCCGCGCTGTGGTGACGGATGTCGCCAGTGTCGCTGCCCATCCGCAGTTCTCACCTCGCGCCGATGCTCCCGACTTGGCGCTTGTGAAGCTTGGGGCGCCGGCACCGAATCTAATGCCGGTCGTATTCAGCGAGCGGCGCACTCCGCCGTCGCTCGGTGACCGCTTCATTGTGGCAGGCTTCGGTGTCGGCGTGCAAGGTGACCGCAAGACCGCTGGCAAGCTGCGAGCGGCCACGCTTGTAGCCACTGACCGGCCGAACTCGCAGCAGCTGACCCTGATCGATCCACAAAAACTGGGTGAGGCTGCCGGCTTCGGGGTCTGTAACGGCGATTCCGGCGGTCCGGTGCTCGACGAACGGGATCGGGCGCTGGTAGGGATCGTGAGCTGGTCGGCACGCACGGACGGTGAACCCATTTGCGGATTCATGAGCGGCGTCATACCGCTCGCCCGCTACCGCTACTGGATCCTGGAGACCGCAGCGCGATTGGGGTCCCCGTTGGCACCATGATCCGGGTCGCGACCGTTCTCATCTACACCTGTACGCTCGCGTCTTCGGTCTCCGCTATGGTGGGGGGCGCGCCGCCTGCCGGTAAGGAGACGGGAGGTGCGGTCGTGATGCTGACCGGCTCACGCGGCACCTTCTGCTCCGGCGTCGCGCTCGCACGCGATATCGTGCTCACTGCAGCACATTGCGTCCAGCCGGGCGCCAATTACAAGCTGGTTGAATTTGACGACGCGCGGCAACCCACGCTCAAGGACTTGGCGGGAATCGCGCACCATCCGGACTTTGACGTCAATGCTGCCGTGCGCCACCGTATCACCGCGGATATCGCGCTGATCAAGCTCGCCGCGCCGCTGCAGGTGGTGCCCGCGCCGCTGGTCTCGGCAGGCGGGCCCATCGCTGCCGGCGACCGCTTTGTGGTTGCCGGCTACGGCGTTGCCATTCCTGGCGACGGCAAGAGCGCAGGCACGGTGCGTGCCGCGACGCTAGTGGCGACGGGGCAGCCGGGGACCTTGCAAATCAGACTCGCCGATCCCGTTACCAAGGGCGAGCTCCCCGGCCTCGGTGCCTGCACCGGTGATTCCGGCGGCCCGGTGTATCGGGAGATTGGCCGCATGCCGGCCGTGATCGGCGTCGTGAGTTGGTCCACCGGCGCGGCCGCCAGCGAAGGCTGCGGTGGCCTGACTGGCGTCACACCGCTCGCGCGTTACCGCGCCTGGATCATCGACCAGGCTGTGAAGATGGGGGCTGCACTGCTTCCTAGCAGGACCCCGATCTTGCCGCCTGAAGTGCGCCAACGGGGTGATGCGCGTTAACGTCCAACTGCTCCAAACTCGTTGTGATCGCACAAGTTTCGAGGCATAAGATCGTTCGCCTATGAGGTTGGAGCGCAGCTAGCATGGCCCGCACCATTCGGCTCCAAAGCGACAGTAACGCCCACGACCGACCCTGGCGGGTTGCGGTGGAGCAAGGCTTCTTTGCCGAGGAAGGTCTCGACGTCGTCTATCAAGAAGATAACCCCAAGGGTAACGAAGGCCGGGTCAAGGACTTCTCTCAACGATGGAAAGAGACGCAGCTCCAGCAGGGCATGCTTGAGGTCTATCCGGTGTGCGAGTGGGGCGCTATCGAGCGAGTGCAGCAGTTGGGCCGCGGCAAGATCATCGGACTCGACGCCACCATACGCACCGGCGCGATCATGGTGAGGAGGGATTCGCGTGTGGAGACCCTTGCCGATCTGCGCAACACGCCGATCGCGGTCACGTGGCATGCGGGCACATTCTATGCCGCCGTCGAAGCCATGGAGGCGGCTGGGATATCCTTCCACGAGATCAAACTCGAACACGCGGCTGATCGATTGGCTGCTTTGCTCAGCGGCCGCACCGAGGCGGCGGCGCTCATGGAACCGCTAGTAACCCGCGCGATCGCGGCAGGCTGCCGCAAGATCGCCGATCTGCGTTGGCGCGGCGGAATTGTCGCGGCCGACGAAATAGACGCAGAGACCGCGGAAAAACTGCGACGCGCTCTAAACCGCGCGATCCAATGGCTGCGCGAGACCGAAGAACGCTCACGAAACGAACTCCTGCGCGATTTAACGCCGGAGCTGCGCAGAGATGGGCTGCTTCCCGAACTGACCGGGGTCAGGACCTATCGATCGGCCGAGTTCAAGGCAAAGGTCGACTGGATGCTCAAGCGCGGCTTTTTGCGCGAGGCGCCCAGTTACCAAGACACCGTGCGAACCAAGTAGCGTCCCGGATCGTCACCTTCCCGACGTGACATCGCAGACGCGAGGAGCGGAGCACTTGCCCCCTTCGCAAGCCTCCGCTCGTCATCCGTGTCTGGTAGGCTGACAACTTATTTCGCAGGCCAGTGCCGGTACTGGCACATTGCAATTGCGCCGAATTACTCCGCCGGCGCGGCCGGCGTTTCTGCCGAGACGGGTGCAGGCCTGGTCGCGGGTCCCCGCAGCGGCCGCTCTTCCATGAGCAACACCGCGGCAAGGGCCGCAACCAAGAAAAGATCGGCAGCAAAAAATACGAGCCGGAACACGATGGCGATGTCGATACCGGCGACTCTTGCGGTTTCCACCAGGACTTCCATGCCGGTGCCCCGCTCGGGCGTGGCACCCAGGGCAGCCAGAAGAATCGTACCCATGATGGCCACCGCCAACGTGCTCGCAAGGGCACGAAAAAAATTCATAGCGCCCGTCGCCGTGCCCACCTGATGCGCCGGATGCGCCGGCACGGCATTCTGGATCGAAACGGTTGCGACTGGATATATGGTACCGGCACCAAATCCGATGAGCGTCAGCGCAATGATGACGCCATAGAGCGGCATCGCAGGCTGGATAGCTAGCGCGGTAACGCTCGTGATCGCGATGATCGCCCCACCGATCGCCGAGACCTTGTAATGGCGCAGATACATCATCGACCGCCCCGACAACATCGATCCCGGCGTCGTCATCACCACGATTGGGATGAGCGCGAGACCGGCTTCGGTCGCCGAGAGCTTGTGCACGACCTGGAAATAGAACGGCATGTAGATGGTGAGGCCCAAAACCGCCCCCAGCATCCATGAAGTGGCGGCCGTGCCGGCGCACATCACCGGATTACCGAGCACAGTAAGGGGCAGAAAGGGTTCCGGCACCAGCCTGAGCCACCACACGAAAGCAAGGCTTAGCGCCAGTGAAATGCCGATGAGAGCCACGATGGTCGACGACGTCCACGGCAAGCGGCTGCCGCCCGATGTGAGCGCGATAAGCAGCATGGTGGCGGCCGCGACCATCAGGGCCGCACCTATCAGGTCGAGTTGGTGCGGCCGTTCATGGCGCGGCAGCCGCTTCATCGCGTGGTAGGTCAGCAGCGCTGCGAAGACTCCCAGAGGTACGTTGATCCAGAAGATGAGCGACCAGTGCAGGTACTCAGCAATGGCGCCGCCAAGCACGGGTCCTGCGACACCGGCCACGATCCAAGAGGTGCCCATGTAGGCCTGGTATCGTCCGCGCTCGCGCGGCGTGATCATGTCGGCGATGGTCGTCTGGGTCAGCGGCACGATCCCGCCCCCGCCGACGCCTTGCAGCGTTCGGCCAGCGATGAGGATCGCCATGTTGGGGGCCGCTGCACACAGGGCCGAACCAGCGATGAAGAGGCCAATCGCCAGCAGCATCATACCGCGGCGCCCGTGAATGTCGGAGAGCTTGCCGTAGAGCGGCGACACCACCGTCGACGACAGCAGATAGGCAATGATGACCCAGGACAGATTCTCGAAATCGCCGAACTCGCGGCCGATGGTGGGCAAGGCGGTAGCGACGATGGTTTGATTGAGCGCCGAGAGAAACATCCCGAGCATCAGGCCGTAGAAGATATTGCGCACATCGGCCTTGGAAAGCCGCGGGTTGGGCGTCGCAAGCATAGGCTCGGGTTTGAAAGTTTGGTTCGAGTTTCGGCTCGACGGTGTCATTCGAGTCGGAATTGAATGAATGCCTCAGTGAGTATTGTTGCCTTGCTTCGTATGGCGCTCGAACATCATCAAGGCAATGGGCCGGTGGACAGAGCAGGTATGACACCAGCCGCTCGGCCTTTGAGGGCAAGCTAACTAGCCGCTACAGCAACCTTCGATCGGGCGCTTACACAATGGGCTATTCGAGCTGCTTTTCCACCCGGGCGGAGCCGCGCAACGGGCGCTCCTCAAGAAGGAGGATAGATGCCAGCGCCACCACTAGGCAGCCGATAGCGGCTGCGAAGACCCAGCGGAAGCTTTCGCCCGCATCGGCTCCGACCAGCACCACGCCGGCGGAGGTACCGCGGACCATCGGCGCTCCCGCGAGCACGATGGCCGCGAAGCCGGAGACGATGAAGGCTGAGCCCAGGGCACGAAAGAAGTTCATGGTGCCGGTTGCGATGCCGAGCTGATGTAATGCGACTGCATTCTGCACCACCACGACTGTGAACGGGAACATTGGTCCCAATCCGAGGCCCACAAGCGCGATCAGGCCGAGCGCAGCAAAGGATGGAAGGCTGGTAGGTGAGATTGCGAGCGGAACAAGCGCTGTAATCGAGAGCAAAAGACCCACGAGCGGGACTCGCTTGTAGTAGGTGAAGCGGACGAGCAGCCGGCCGCCGATGATCGACGTCAGCGTGGCAGCACCTTGCAGAGCAATGATGGCTACGCCCGATTCGCTCACCGAAAGTCCAAGCGCAATCTGGGCATAGAGCGGCAGCACGATGGTCAAAGCAATGACCAAGCCGATGGCGAAACAGGCCGCCGCAGTACCGGCGCGCGTAGCGCCGTCCCGTAGCACAGCCAACGGAATAAATGGTTCCTCAGCGGTCATCACCCGCCATGCGAACAAGGCCCAGAGGGCGATGGACACGAGAAGCAGCGAGAGGATCTGGGGCGATGCCCACGTATAGCGCCGCCCGCCCCAGGTCAGCACGAGCATCAGCGCGATGGCGGCTCCCACCATCAGCACGGCCCCCAATAGATCGAGCCTGTGCCGGCGTTCGTGGCGCGGCAACGGCCGCAACAGTTTGTTTGTGAGTAGAAAAGCTAGCCCGCAGAGCGGCAGGTTGAACCAGAAGATCCAGGCCCAATGCAGGTGCTCGGCAATGAACCCGCCGAGGATCGGGCCGCCGACGGTCGACACGATAAAGATCGACGATGTGTAGGCCTGGTAACGCGGGCGATCGCGGGGCGAGGCAACATCCCCAATGATGGTCTGCACCAATGGCATCAGACCGCCGCCCCCGAGGCCTTGAAGCGCGCGGGCGAGGATTAGCGTCAGCATGGAGGACGCGAGCGCGCAGGCAAGCGAGCCGCCGGCATAGACGCCTATGGCGATGAGCATCATGGCGCGGCGGCCGTGAATGTCGGAGAGCTTGCCATAGAGCGGCGTCACAGCGGTGGCGCACAGAAGGTTGGCGGTGACCACCCACGACATATTCTCGACCTCGCCGAGGCTCGCGGCGATGCTTGGCAGCGCGGTTGCCACCATGACTTGGTCCAGCGCCGCGAGCAGCATCGTCAGGAGCACACCCACGACGATCCGGCGCGCAGCAGCGTGATCGACGTAATCCGTCGGTGGCGGTATAAGCGGATCGCGCATGATTTCGTCTAGGGGCGGCGCGGGCGGAGAAGCGTCCGGCATCTAGGCGGTGAACAAGCGCGAGGACAAGATGGTGGCCGCGAGGCCGCCATGCGTTGATGCGCGGCTTATCGGCGCGATCGCGGCTTCCTAGCCGCCTTCGACATGCGCGCTGGCCAACTCACGATGTGCCCTTCGAGGTCATCGTCCTCTACCTCGTCCTCGCTGGCAGCGACGCGGCCTCGCGCTGAGATTCCAGCCTGGTGGACGGTCTCAGGATCTCCCGAAACGAGCGGGTGCCACCAATAGAGATCCCGACCGTCGGCCAACAGACGATAAGCGCAGCTCGGCGGCAACCAGACGATTCGATTTATGTTTCGGTGCGTTAACCGAACGCAGTCGTTCACCTTTGCGGTCCGGTTGGGATAATCGCGGCAACGGCAGGTCCTGCTATCAAATAGCCGACAGCCAACGTCGGTAAAGTAAGTACGCGAGGAATCATCGGCGTCCTCGAGTTTGACGAGGCAACAGCGCCCGCAGCCGTCGCAAAGGCTCTCCCATTCCGAATCCGTCATCTCCGCCAATGACTTACGCTGCCAAAATGGAATTTCTTGCTCGCTCATTCGTGCGTTGTCCTTAATTGACCGAACTTGCTGGGATCGCCTGTTATTCATCTTGTGACCGATGCCGCCATAGTTTGGAACCCCTGGATCAGTTAGAATTTTGCGCTAAATCTTTGGCCGCCTCCCGCCCGCCGGCGCGATTCGTACACTTCGAAGGAACTCGGAAACTTGGGTAACTTCTTCCAAGATTGGGATAATCAGGTCAGCTGGAAGGTCAAGCTGCAGCGCTTCCTGCTCGATCTCGACGCTCGGATCGACTTCGGCCTGTACCAGGCAAAGACCTGGGGACGGGAGCTTTACGAGCGATTTACCGTCTTGATGGACCGGTTCCATGTCTCTGGCTGGCGGCGGTGGTCTTTCGTCGAACCCCTGTCGGAGTGCCTGACCCTGGGGAATGCGGGCTTGTTGGTTATGCTGGCGCTCGCAATTCCCGCTTTCCGTGAAACCGCGGACGACGACTGGCTCAAAAAGTCCGAACTCGCGGTGACCTTTCTCGACCGCTACGGCAACGAACTCGGCTCCCGCGGCATCCGACACAATGACGCGATCCCGCTCGATCAGTTCCCTGACCACCTGATCAAGGCGACGCTCGCCACCGAAGATCGTCGCTTCTACGAGCATTTCGGCATCGACTTTCCCGGACTGTTCCGCGCCATGCTCACAAACGCGCGCGCCGGGGGCGTAGTGCAGGGTGGTTCCTCGATCAGTCAACAACTGGCGAAGAACCTGTTCTTGTCCAACGAGCGCACAATCGAGCGCAAAGTCAAAGAAGCCTTCCTCGCGCTCTGGCTCGAGGTGCGCCTGCCCAAGAACGAGATTCTCAAACTTTACCTTGATCGCGCCTATCTGGGCGGGGGCACTTTCGGCGTCGACGCGGCGGCACAGTACTACTTCAACAAATCCGCGCGCGACGTGAACCTTGCCGAAGCGGCGATGCTGGCCGGCCTCTTCAAGGCGCCATCGCGATTTGCCCCGCATATTAATCTGCCGGCGGCACGTGCGCGCGCCAACGTGGTCCTCGACAATTTGGTCGAGGCCGGATTCATGACCGAAGGGCAGGTCTTCGGCGCCCGCCGCAATCCGGCGATGGCAGTCGATCGGCGCGACGAGCGGGCGCCCAACTATTATCTCGACTGGGCTTTCGATGAGATGAAGAAGCTCGTCGACACGCTGCCGAAGTCGGTGCACGAACGAGTGTTCGTGGTCCGCCTCGCACTTGACGTCGACCTGCAAAAGCACGCGGAGAAAGCTGTTGAAGACTCGCTGCGGCAGTACGGCCATGAATATAAGGCCAAGCAAGGCGCCGCCGTGCTGATGGACATCGACGGCGCGGTGCGTGCCATGGTGGGCGGACGCGACTACAGCGAAAGTCAATTCAACCGCGCCACCGATGCTATGCGCCAGCCCGGCTCTTCGTTCAAGCCGTATGTGTATGCGACCGCGCTGATGAATGGATACAAGCCCACCTCGATCGTGGTCGATTCGCCGGTGTGCATCGGCAACTGGTGCCCGAAAAATTACGGCGGAGGTTTTGCTGGCTCGATGACGATGACCGAGGCTCTGAAGCGCTCGATCAACGTGGTTGCGGTGAAGCTATCAATCGCGATCGGCCATGGAAACCCGAAAATCGGACGTGCCAAGATCAGGGAGGTCGCGCGCAAGGCGGGCCTGCGCACCCCGCTTCCCGATACGCCTTCGATGCCAATCGGGGCGGATGAAGTGACTGTCCTCGATCACACCGGCGCCTACTCGATCTTCCCCAACCTCGGTAAGGCGATGACGCCGCATGCGATCCTCGAAGTGCGTAGTGGCGCCGGCGAGCTGATCTGGCGTTGGGACCGCGACGGCAAGAAACCGGTGCAGGTGCTCACGCCGCAGGTCGCCACGGATATGAACATGATGATGAGCAAGGTCGTGGAGGAAGGCACCGCTAGGCGCGCCATCCTCGACGGCATCAAGGCCGCAGGCAAGACCGGCACCACGAACGCTTACCGCGATGCCTGGTTCGTGGGGTTCACTGGCAACATGATCTGCGGCATCTGGTTCGGCAATGATGACTACACCACCATGCACCAGATGACCGGTGGCTCGCTCCCGGCAATGACCTGGCACGAGATCATGGCCTATGCGCACCAAGGGATCGAGCTCAAACCCATTCCCGGGCTTGGTCCGCAGGCGCCTTCGGTGGGCCGCCCAGTAGTGGCGGAAGGGAAAAAAGACGGCGATACGCCACCGAGCCGTCCGACGTCCGTTCTCACCAAGCGCGGAGCCGACGCGCTGGTCCGCGTCGAGCGCTTGATGGACGATGCCACCCGCGCGCTTGCAGTTCGTGGCGAGATGACCAAAGCTTCAGACGACACCAGGGCACAAGCTCAAGGAAGTTTTGCATCCGTATCCGACCAATCTCCGCCTAACCGCACTCCCGGCGATTGAAGCCAGCCGGCGTTTTTTGCTACACCGATTGCTCCTACGCGACCTACCGGGCCAAACGTGCGCTTGCTTTTCGGAACCGTGTTTGCACTCGCGATTGCAGCAGCGGTCGGGCTTGGGGCGACCTGGATGGCCCTGACGCGAGGCAGCGCCTATGGCGGTGTCAACATCGGTGCATGGATGGGTTGGCCGAAGAATGGGACCCTTGGGATTGACCCTTATGCACGCGCGACGGTCGCGCGCACCGGCGAACTGCCGGTCGGTTCGGGGGACGGAGTCGCATTCTATGCACGAACCGACGACGCCGGTCAGCCGCTCGACGGCCGCTGCGACGTGCTGCTGAGCGGAACCACTCCGCAAGCCCGATTTTGGACTATGACCTTGTATGATCCTGAAGGCCGGCTCGTAGCCAATTCGGCGCAGCGGCAAGGGTTCACTAGCCAGGAAATCATTCGCAGCGCAGACGGCAGTTTTGAGATCCTTGTCGGGCCCCGCGCACGTCCGGGCAATTGGCTGCCGACCGGCGGCGTGGAGAAGTACCTGCTGGTGTTGCGGCTCTATGACACACCGATCGGCATGGGCTCCCGAACCGGATCGGAAGCGCCCATGCCATCGATCACGAAGAGAGTGTGCCTGTGATTCGGTTGGCCCTATGGCTCTTGGGCGCGCTTCTCCTTGCGGGCGTGGTGCATCTGGCCACAGTCCTGCTGTTGCCCCGGATGGCAACCCAGGATGCCTATGCCCGCGTCTCTGCGATCGCTCCGGTCAACTCCGTTATTGCCATTCCTCCCCCGACTCCGGAGAAGGCGCTCATGCCTTTTATGGACCCGGCCTTCCAGGTGTCGGTCTGCCGTTACGATCTGACACATGGTCCATTGAAGTTTTCCGTGCCGATCACCCAGGCCTACACGTCGGTGTCGTTTTATACACGCTCTGACGTAGCATACTATGCGATCAACGATCGCGCTGCGGGGCGCAAGGTCATCGAGCTCGATCTCATGACGGCAGCACAACGCGCGGAGCTGCCGGAGAATGAAGAGATCACGGCAGCAGACCGGTTGATCGTGGCATCTCCGACCACCACGGGACTTATCGTTATTCGAGCACTTGCGCCTGAGCCGGGATGGATTCCCGCCGTACGAAATGCGCTCGCTGCAGCACAGTGCCGCGCGCAGTGAAAAGTGTTGGCGCGCGTGTGGCGCAGCCTCCAACCTGATTGAGAAACGGTCGGTCGTTAGCGATTCGCACGGCGCCGGCGCCGGCGACCCGCAGTGCTGCCAGACCGCGGCTCAAGATCGCCGCTCGCGGACCCGGTGTATCGTTCAATCCGCACGACTGGAAGAATGATCACGGCAGCTGACTCGGACTTGGTTGCGATCGAACTAGGCGCGCGCGCAGCTCGCGCCGTCACCTGAAAATTGATCACGGTACCCATATCTTTGCCCCCGCCACCGCCGCCCAATTCCCAATGCATCTCCTGCGCGATTTGAGAGGCACAAGGTTAACGCTCCGCTAACGCGAGCCTTTAGTCTGTTTCAAATCCAAAGTGTTGCTCTAAAGGCGCAGTGAGTACCACTGAGGGCTCCGGCGGGATTGGCCCTCTTGGGGATCTGCTCGGCATCGCAACGGGTGACAGCACGGATGTGTAGGCAAGCCTGTTGCGAGCTTTGATCGATCTCTACCTGCAGCGGGCCGTCCATACGCGCGAAGAGGACGGCCGAACTCGAATCGCCCGCTGCGGGAGGCACCGGCGCGCTCGTCACGAGGCCGCTCTACTGTGCTCCGGCACCTGGTGCGCCGTTCAGGCGACAATCCGATCGAGGAAATGACGTCCGGCGCGGTCCTCGACTTCGAGGATCCAGGCGTCGGGGTCGAAGCGGAGTTCCCGCGCGAGGCGTTCCTCGACCTTTGTCTCCGGAGCGGGCTGCTCTCCGTGGCACCGGCTGAACAGCCGGTCCGCTGGATGCGCGTTGTCGAAGACGCTCTGCGGCGCGGGCCCGAACAGCTCCGCCGTGCCGTCGAGTCGGTTCAGCTTCACGAAGATGGCCCCAGCTTCCTCAGCACCGCGCCGCCGCACAGCCGCGAATGCTCCCTCGGTATGGCAGCGGCGAATGTACGCGGCGACCCAGATGGCAGACTTCAGGCGCATGCCAGCTTCTCGTTCATTGTGCTTGCCGAGCGCAAGCGAAGTATTCACCACGTGCGCGACCCGGGACGCGAGCCGCGACCTTTCCTTATGATACGACCGCGCTCAATCCCACGCGACTGGATCCTATTCCAGCGGTCGGCCAGTCATCGCCGCGAGCTCGCGCGCGACGCGGTCGGAAGCTTGGCCCGTGATCGGCAGCTTGCGCTCGCGCTCGAATTGTTCGATCGCTGCCCGGGTATCGCCGTCGATGATTCCGGTCGGCCTGATCTGCCCATAACCGTAGTCCGCAAGCGCTCGCTGCAGGGCGATGACGCGGTTCGAAGATGCCGACCGTTCCGGTACGCCATTGCGTAGGACAGACGGTGCGGTGGGCTTCGTCGGTACTGGAACTGCGGCCAGTTCGCTCGGCCGCGGACGCGGGACCGCAGCCGTCGTGGTATGCGTCACGATCAGCAGCTTCGTCTGCAGTGAGGTACCTTTGAAGATCGGCGCCGGGTGCGAGCCGGACTGCATGAACAGTGCGTTGACGAGGACGGTGATCGTGAGCAGGGTTCCAAGTGCGACGCCCAAGGCATCTCGCGGCTTCCAGCCCAGGGCCAGTAAACACCCTGTCTGATTGCCACCGGGCGGGCTCCTCCCTCGACCCACATACGTCACGGCATTACCCATTTTGCCTCAGCGGCGCTGCCCCAATCGTGATTGCCAGGTCGCTAAACCGGCCGGCCGGCCGGCATGATCGCGGCGCCGTTGGACGTATCATGCCTGCGGAACGACGTCGCATCGGATCCACCCTCCCCGTGCGCGTCCGAACCGTTCGGCGCGCTCCTTTTTCATTCAGAAAGATCGTGTCAGAGGCCGCTTAAGCGAACGCTAAAGCAGGTACGAGGTAGAAAGCAGGACTTCTTTTCATCTACTGTCGACGGCGTTCACAGCGTAGCTCCCGGGAATGGTGAATGGTCCGTTGCCGAGCACGCGGCGCGATAGCGCTCGGGCAGACGGCCATCCCATGCGCTCGCTTGGGCGGCGTTTGTCACCGCCGCGTTAGAATCAATTTTAGCGAAATGAGCTTTCAAAATTTGTGAAAAACCAGGCTTGATTTGCGTCGAACATGGACAAAAAGCGTCAGGCACCGCAAACCAGCGTTTCAAAGCTTACTGCTAGCGTCGGCACTGGCGCCGAACAACAGGGCAGAGCATGCGATTCCTTTTACGGGTGGCGTTTTGGCTCACTGTTATATTGGCGCTACTGCCCAGCGGCGGATCCAAAGCACCGCCGAATCTCAATGTGAGCGCGATGGACGCCATTTCGGCGGCAACGGCCACCGTCACCGATGTGCGGTCATTCTGCGAACGGCAGCCCGAAGCTTGCACTCTCGGGTCCCGAGCAGCGGTTGCGATCGGGCAGCGCGCACAGGCAGGAGCCAAGATGGTTTATGAATACCTCAACGAGCACCTTGCTTCCCACGAAGCTGGGACGCAGCTGGATGGCGTATCCCCTGACGCCGTCCCGCTGCCTGTCCCCCGGCCCCCACAGCACACGCTCTCGCCTCCTGATCTGGGGTCGCCCTGGCGTTCCCCCCAGTCGCCCAATCAGGTGCGCGGCGATGGTCCGACCTGAACGCATTTTCGAAATGCGGCCGGCTACCGGGCAGAGCTGGCCGCAGTTCCCGCCCATCAGTGATCCCTCTGAGCGCGGCATTCGCCTCTCCACTATCGATCCTATATATGGGATATGCCTGAAACTATGATTGCGAACCCATCGGAGACGCTCGCGGCCATCGATGAAATCGTCGACAATTTTTCGCTGCTCGACGAGTGGGATGACCGCTACCGCTACGTGATCGAACTCGGCCGCAGCCTAGGCGCTCTTCCAGAGCGCGAACGTACCGAGGCGAATAGGGTTCAGGGCTGCGCGAGTCAGGTTTGGCTCGCAACCACCGTGCATTCCAACGGGCGAGGCGGACCCGTACTCACGTTCTCCGGCGACAGCGATGCTCACATTGTGCGCGGGCTGATCGCGATCTTGTTCGCAATCTTTTCTGGGAAGCGGGCCGCCGACATCCTCTCCACCGATGCGATCGCATTATTCGAGCGCTTGGGCCTGCGGGAGCACTTAACCCCCCAGCGATCAAACGGGTTCCGCTCGATGATGGAGCGCATTCGCGCGGACGCGCGCGCGGCGCTGGCCACACAGGCGTGAACCGCGGCGATAAGTTCGGTATGCACCCAAACGGCTGCCGCATAACGCCGACTTGGTGAGTTCGTCCGCCAGCGCGCAGGATCGTGCCGCCGCGTTGCGATCCTGCCTGCTCGGCTATTTGCGCCGCCGCCGCTGCTGGCCGAGGCCCATTTGTTTGGCGAGGCGCGAGCGAGCCGCCGCATAGTTCGGTGCTACCATGGGGTAATCCGGCGCTAATCCCCACTTCTCTCGATACTGCTCCGGTGTCATGTTATATCGCGTGCGCAGATGACGCTTGAGAGATTTGAATTTTTTTCCGTCCTCAAGGCAGACGAGATGCTCCGGGGTGATCGACTTCTTGACCGAAACCGCAGGTTTCGGTGTCTCGCCAGGCGTCTCGCCCTGACCCCTCAAGATCCGGGTCAAGGCGGCATGCACTTCACTGATCAGCGCAGGTAGCGCGGAAGCCGGAACCGAATTGTTGCTGACGTAAGCTGATACGATCGAGGCTGTCAGCTCGATGAATATGCCGCTTGGTGTGTCGTTGCTCATCGATGATTGCCGCGTTTCGAGATTCGAGACGTAGCAAAAGCGGTGCTTCTATCAGTTCGGAGTGGTTCTATTGTTGCACTTTAGGTGAGGCAACAGCTAGCCTCTACCATTTAGCGCGGATCGCGAGAGTATTGCGATCTATTGTAACCGACGACCCCTGCGGGCGTTTGCTTACGAGTTGCTTTCGATATGCGCGCGCAGCTCTGCAATCGAGCCGAACTTGACCGTTCCGTGCGGTAACTTGGCTTCAATCGATCCATTTCTGTAAAGCGTGTAGGCCATACCGTCGACAACACCGGATTTCAGAATTGCATTGGCGTGCGGCTGTTCGAGGGGCGTGGTCTTTGGCCCACGATCTTCGGTAGCTATGACATGCTCTGCTGGGGCCGGACTCGCCTCGGCAGCCGAGTAAGATTCACTTTCGAAGCCTTTGCCGGAGCGGGTTTCCGGAGACCATACGGCGTCGAAGTTCTCGTGCCGGGACGCCGCACGCGCCGGCTTCGAGCGGAATAAGAAATCAAGGCGCGAGGCCTTCAAAGCTTCGACCGCCGCGCCGCCCGCACCATCCTCGGCCGAAACTTCCGGCTCGGGCGGCGCAGCTTCGAGTGTGCGCGCCTGATGCGTCTGAACATGTGGGGCGGCATTGGGAGAAAGCGTAACTACCTCCTCGTCAGCAACGATCGAAGGTTCGGCTTGCTCCGCTCGTGATGCGCGCGACTGCAATCGGTCCGTCGCCGAGACCTCGGCTGGTGAAGGGCCGGTCGCCACGTGGGGGTCGCGCGGAGGGACCTGTGACGCTTCCGGCTTTGCCTGCGCGGAGTGCTCTTGAACTGGGCGGGCACGGGCCATGGGTGCTGGGACGCCGAGGTTAGCGGGCGCAGCCGATGGCTGCGCGAATTCGGGCGGCTCGCCGGAACGGGCCGTGGGCCGGATGACAAGCCTGGTGCGTATGGTCTCACTGAGGCGGCTCAACTCGGCCACGACAGCGGCAAGACCGAGCAGGACTAAGCCTCCGCTGAGCGCGCTGACTCCGGCAACTATGAGCGTAGTTCCCAGAGTGAACTCATTGATAGGAATACCGAATCCGATCGCCGCAACGCCTGCCGCGGCGACTGCGATGCCCAATAACGACAAGATCACAGACATGTTCGCGTCCGCCCCGCGCCTCCTGGCAGCAGCCATGGTGCTATGGTTAGCAAAGAATTTGATCCCGTTCCGCTCCAAACCGCAAGAATTAATCTGGCGCCACAGCCGCCAAAACCGATCTTGATTAACAGCAGCGGCAGTGAAAGCGCACAATCGGGCACGGCGCAGCGCTCAAGGAAGCGCGTCAATTCTCGGACGAAAACAGCTCTCGCCGACGTCTCTCTCGCGTAGAGCGCCAACCCGCCTCGTCTGGTCGAAATTCGATCCGTTGCTCTGTCGCCCGCTCCGGCCTAATGACTTAGTCCCGGAACCGAGGGCTGGCAGCCACCGTTTACCACGGAACAGCCCCCGCCCCCACCGTTTGATCATTTGAGGAGTAAGCCGATGTCTTTCACGCTGCCCGATCTTCCGTACAAATACGACGCGCTAGCTCCCTACATGTCACGTGAAACGCTGGAATATCATCATGACAAGCACCACCTCGCTTACGTCAATACCGCTAACAACCTCATCAAAAGCAGCGAGTGGGAAGGAAAATCGCTCGAAGATGTCGTGAAGGGAGCGTTCGGAAAGAACGCGGGCCTCTTCAACAATGCCGGTCAGCATTACAACCACCTACATTTTTGGCAGTGGATGAAACCCAACGGTGGCGGCGACAAACTTCCCGGAAATCTAGAAAAAAAGATCGCTGCCGATCTCGGCTCGGTCGCGAAAATGAAGGAGGATTTTATTCAAGCCGGCGTCACCCAGTTTGGGTCAGGTTGGGCTTGGCTGGCAGTCAAGGACGGCAAAATCGTCGTCACGAAGACACCGAACGGCGAGAACCCGCTCGTACACGGCGGTAAGCCGATCCTTGGCTGCGACGTGTGGGAGCACTCCTATTATATCGATTACCGTAATCGACGGCCGGACTACCTGAAGGCCTTCCTCGATCATCTGGCCAACTGGGAATACGTTGCCAAAATGTACGATGCGGCGATGAAGTGACTACTCGCTTTCATTCTGGGCTACGGGCGCCGCTCCGATCGATCGAGGCGGCCTGAGCGGCCGTCCTGTATCGCGCCAAACAGCTGCGGCTGTTCGATGGGAGAAACTAAGAGCGTATTCGCAGGCGCAGGTTCACGGCAGCACGTTTTTGCGCTTCACGCCATCCGCACGCGCAGATAAATAAGTGACCGGCGCAAGTCCGAGCCGACCCGTGGCCCTCGCGATGCCTATTTCCGCGCATTCGTCACGAGATGTGACGATGAGCCACCTCTTCGATCGGCTTGCGATTGCCGTGCTAGCCGTGGTCGCGATCGTTGCGTTGCTGACATTCCGTGATTACGGGCTGAGCTGGGACGACTACGTTCATGCAGAGTATGGGGATCTCCTGCTCAAATTCTACGCCTCGGGTCTGCGCGACCAACGTGCGTTGTCGTGGGTGAATCTCTACTACTATGGCGGCGGTTTCGATCTGCTCGCCGCGCTTGCCGCCAAGCTTCTGCCCTTCAGCTTGTTCGAGAGCCGCCGGCTGCTTGGTGCGACCGTCGGCCTTCTGGGGCTGTTCATCACGTGGCGCATCGGCCGGAGAGTCGGCGGGTCGTCGGCAGGGCTCATCGCGCTCATCCTCCTTGCCAGCTGCCCGCTCTACTACGGCCACATGTTCATGAACCCGAAGGACTCTCCATTCGCCGTAGCCATGGCGATTTTTCTGCTCGGTCTGGTGCGGTGCTTCGAAGAATACCCACGCGTGTCGATCGCAAGCGCAGCCATCACCGGCGCCGGTTTCGGCCTGTCGTTTGGATCCCGCATCATGGGCGCGTTCGGAGTGCTCGACGCACTCGCGGCACTCGCCTTGATTTTCATGTTTGAGTGCTATGCGCGGGGCATCAGATCGGCAGGCGGGCGGCTCGGACAATTTGTTTTGACGCTCGTGCCCGCCTTGCCACTGGCTTACGCGGTAATGGCAATGGTTTGGCCATGGTCCGTGAGCAATCCGCTCAATCCATTGCGCGCAGTCGAATACTTTTCGCATTTTTTCGAAAAGCCATGGCACGAGCTGTTTGACGGTCGCATCATTTCCGTTCCGGAGATGCCGCGCAGCTACGTGCCGACGCTGCTCGCGCTTAAGCTGCCCGCGATGATGTTATTCCTGGGGTGGGCCGGCGCCGCCGGGGCGCTAGTCGCCGCGTTCAAAGATAGTCTTGCCATAGAGCGGCGCGCCATCTTGCTCCTTGTCACGTCGGCGGCCCTGTTGCCGCTCGCCTTCGCCGTCGCGCTGCAGCCGGCGATGTACAACGGCATTCGCCATTTCGTATTTGTCTTGCCTCCCTTGGCCGTGCTCGGTGGCCTCGCCGGCAGCTTTCTCGTCAACGCCGCTGCGCGTCAGTTCCGCCCTGCACCCATTGCAGCGGCCGGCCTCCTCGCCGTTGGCACGGCGATGCCTGTCGCCGAGATGGTCCGGCTGCATCCTTATGAGTATACTGACTTCAACCTATTGTCCGGTGGCGTGGTGCGAGCGCGCGATCGTTACATGCTCGATTACTGGGGTCTTTCCTTCAAGCAGGCCTCGAAGGCGCTGTTGGCGAAGCTCGCCGAACGCCACGAGAGCAAGCCTGACAATCGTCGCTGGAAGATTGCCGTCTGCGGCCCGCATCGCTCCCCGCAAGTGGAACTCGGCCCTGATTTCGAGACCACCTGGGATCCGGCCGGCGCCGACTTCGCAATGATGCTTGGGGAGTTCTATTGCGCGATTCTCGACGCTCCGCTCCTGGTCGAGGTCGTGCGCGACGGTGTCACCTACGCCCGCGTCTACGACGTCCGCGGACGGTCCCTCCCGAGCTTGTTGACCCAGCCGGGACTTTAATCGGGTTCTAGCGGTCCCGCTCGCTGACGACCTAGAGACCGCGGGGCGCTTTGGCAAAAATCGCCCCGTGGGCCGAGCCACGGAGCGATCGATGGCTGCTGGAGATGATGCTAGTGGGTCTTCCAGCGCGCCCTTGCCTCGGCGCCTGATTGTTTTAGATGGACGCTCTCATCGACGTGGTCCACCCAGGCAAGCGGAATGAAGTGATGCTCCCCGCCGGCGTCAGCATCGTCCTTCGTGAGCTTGACCTGATCCCGGCCTTCCAAACCGTCCACGATGCCGACGTGCACGCCGTCCGAACCGATGACTTCCATATGTTCCTTGATCGTCGTCGGTGCCACCATGTGAGTCCTCCATCCTTTGGAGTGATAACTCGCACGACGGATAACTCGCAGCAACGGGCTGTAGTTCCTCGGATGATCGTTGTTCGCGGCAGTTCAAGCGGACAGCGCCGCCAAAATTCGCGCCCAACTGCGCGTGCCTTTGTGAAATGACGTCAAATCGAATTTTTCATTCGGCGCATGCACCCGGTCGTCATCGAGCGCGAAGCCGACCATGATAGTGTCCATGCCGAGAACGCGCTTGAAATCACCAACGATCGGGATCGACCCTCCCTCGCCGATCGCGAGTGCTTTCTTGCCCCATTCGGCGGCGAGTGCAGCACGGGCTTTAGCGAGCACCGGGCTGTCGAAGGGAAGCTCCGTTGCCGGCGCGCTCGCGAAGCTCTGGAACTCAACTCTGCCATCGGCAGGAAGGCGCACGCGCACGAAATCGTGGAAGGCGGTGCGAATTTTTTGCGGGTCCTGCCCACCGACCAAGCGAAACGACACCTTTGCCATGGCCTGAGCTGGAATGACGGTTTTCGCCCCTTCGCCGGTGTAACCGCCGATCACTCCGTTGATCTCAGCAGTCGGTCTCGTGGCAATCTGCTCGATCAGCATGCGGTCCTTCTCGCCTGCTGGCACTTTTAGTCCGACGTCGGCCAGAAAATTTTCAGGCGTGAGATCGAGCCCCTTGAAATCAGCCTTGATCTGCGGCGGCAACTCGCTCACGCCTTCGTAAAACCCGGGAATGGTGACGCGGCCATCCTCGTCGTGCATGGCGGCGAGGATGCGGGCAAGCACGCGCAGCGGGTTTTGGACTGCGCCGCCGAATAGTCCAGAATGCAGATCCCGGTCGGCGCAAGTAAGCCTCACCTCCTCGTAGACCAGCCCGCGCAGCGAGGTGGTCACCATCGGCGTCGTCGGGTCCCACATACTGGTATCGCAGACCAGCGCCAGATCGAGCTTGAACTCGTCGGCATTTTCCTTGACGAAGTCGAACAGGTGCTTCGAGCCGCATTCCTCTTCGCCTTCAATCACCATGGTGATGGGAAGGGGCAACTGACCGGTAATGGCCTTGAACGCGCGACACGCTTCGACGAACGTCATTAATTGGCCTTTGTCGTCGCAGGCACCGCGCGCCACGATGATCTTGCGGCCGTCCGGCAGCGTTGAGATGCGGGGCGCAAATGGCGGTGCCTCCCAAAGATCGAGAGGATCGACCGGCTGTACGTCGTAATGCCCGTAGAAGAGGACGCGCGGCGTCTTACCCTGAGAGCCACCTTTGCCAACTACGATCGGGTGCCCACTGGTCGGCCGAATGGCGGCATTAAAACCCATCATCGATAAATCGTTGGCTACGTACTCGGCGGCGGATCGACACTGATCCTTGTAGGCTGGATCGGTGGAAATCGATTGGATTCGCAGGAAATCGAATAGCCGTTCGAGGCTTTGGTGCAGATCGGCATCGATTTTATCCAAGACCGCAGGCAGGGCTTGCGCGGGCGTCATATCAATCGTGCTCTTCGTTGGTCTAGGCGCCTAGCTGGTACATGCAGATGCGCGAAGCTACCATACTTGACGCCGGTCGTGCATTCTTGCCGACGCCGCATGCATTCCGGCTTATAGCCTCTCCGCAGGCAACTCTGCTCGGCGAAGAATTGTTGCAAGTTACGATCGGCGAGCACGATGCGAATGCGCCTGATCGGACAAGCGAGTCATGTGTGACCGTCGTGATGCACTAATGCAACAACGCGTCTCGAGTTTTCTCGTCAGTGCTTGTGTTCTGAACTTTTGCGAGACTAATATATGGCCGACCTGCCGAGAGTGCGGGGCTGGTGAGGGGTTACATGGACGATCTCATCGGAGGTCTCGGCACCGTGTACGGTGCCGACCGCACTGCGGAAAAAGTCGTCGGCATCATTCCACAATCGGCGAGATCGTGGGCGCGATCCCCGGCCTTGGCCAATTCGTCAAACGTCTGAAGGCAGCGTCTGGCCAAGAGCGAGTAGAATTCAATGTCCTATTCGATCAGCGCCATCGACGATATCGAGGGGGACGAGGCCAAGGCGCTCAAATCCATGGGAATAAGGACGACGGAGAAACTGCTCGAAGCGGCCAAAACTCCAAAAGGACGCAAAACCCTGGCCGCCAAAACCGAGCTCGACGAGAAACGGCTCCTGCGCTGGGCAAATATCGCCGACAAGCTACGCATCAAGGGCATGGGCAAAGAATATGCCGGATTGCTATGCGAGGTCGGCGTCGATACCGTCAAAGAATTGCAATATCGCAACCCCGCTAGGCTTGCGAAAGCCATGGCCGAGGCCAACAAAAAACGAAAACTGGTTCAGTTTCTTCCCTCCGAGAAGCTCGTGGCACGCTGGGTCGAGCATGCCAGGAGGCTGCCCCAGAAAATTACGTACCGGTAGCCAATCAGCAAACCGTCTCGGCGCTTGACTCCCCGCATTGGACCGGCGCAAAGCCACGCTGATGACGCTCGTGCGCCAAGCGGCCGGACACCCGGGCGGCGACACAAACTCGCCGGATCTGCTGGCGCGGTTATTGACGCTCGGTCGACCGCTCGTTATGGGCGTGCTCAACGTCACCCCCGACTCCTTTTCCGACGGCGGCTACTTCTTCGATCCCGCTGCTGCCCTCAGCCAGGCGAGGCGGATGGTCGCGGACGGGGCCGACATTTTGGATATTGGTGCGGAGTCGACCCGACCCTACGGCGGCGTCGTAGCTGTGCCAAGCGCCGAGGAGATTGGGCGGCTCGCGCGCGTGTTGCCTGCAGCGGTGGGGCTGGGTGTCCCTGTGTCTATCGATACCATGAAGGCCAGCGTAGCAGAATGGGCACTTGCAGCCGGGGCCGTCGTGGTGAACGACGTATGGGGCCTACAGCGGGATAGCGAACTTGCTCGGGTCGTTGCCCAGCGAGCCGTGCCGGTAATCATCACGCACAACCGGGAGGCGGCCGACCCATCGATCGATATCATGACGGACATCGCCGCGTTCTTTTCCCGCTCGCTTGATATCGCCGCATGTGCGGGCATCGCGCGGCAGAAGATTGTGCTTGATCCCGGCATCGGCTTCGGGAAGACGGCGGAACAAAGCATCACCGCGATCGCACGCATCGGAGAACTCAAATCGTTTGGGCTCCCGCTTCTCGTCGGCGCGTCGCGCAAACGCTTCATCGACAAGGTTTCGCCCGCCCCACCCGATCAGCGGCTGGGCGGATCGATCGCCGCCCATGTGCTCGCGGTGTTGGGCGGGGCAGCGATAATCCGCACTCATGACGTTCCTGAAACCGTGCAAGCCCTGCGCGTGGCCGCAGCTATCCGGAACGCCCTGTGACCGATACCGTATTCGTCACTGGCCTTGCCGTGCACGCCTACCACGGCGTGATGGATCACGAGGCCACGGTTGGACAAACCTTCAGGCTCGATCTGGTGCTCGATGTGGACCTGAGCACGGCGTCGCGGTCCGATAAGCTCGCGCATACAGTGGGCTACGATCAGATCGTCAACGTCGCAAGCCTCGCCTTCTGCACCCGCCGACATCGATTGGTCGAGGCCGCGGCTGGCGCCGTCGCCGAAGCGGTGCTCAGCCGTTTCACGCAAGTCGCGCGCGTGAAGGTCACGGTTCATAAGCCGCACGCGCCCATTGCGGCGACCTTCGCGGACGTGGGAGTCACCATTATCCGCGGCCGGCAGGACCGTGGCTGAAGCACTCGTCGCGCTCGGCGGCAATCTCGGCAACGTGCGCGACACGATCGATCGAGCGGTGGCCGTGTTCTGCGAGGGCCAAAGGGTGCGCCTGCTGGCCCGCTCGTCGGATTATCGGACGAACCCTTGGGGCGTCGAGGATCAACCCCCCTTCGTCAACGCCTGCATCGCCGTCGAGACACGCCTTAGCCCGCGTGCGCTCCTGGCTCACGCACAAGCGGTGGAGCGGGCGCTCGGGCGCGAGCGTTCCAAGGAACGCAGGTGGGGGCCCCGCCAGATCGACATCGACCTCATCGCTTATGATGATGTGGCTTTGGAAGATCCAGACCTTACGCTGCCGCATCCCCAGCTCTTCACGCGCGCCTTCGTGCTGGTGCCGCTCACGGAGATCGCACCGGAGCGGCTGATTGCAGGCCGGCGTGTACGTGACGCGCTGGCGCAGCTCGATACGAGCGGCGTCGAGAAGCTGGCGGCGCGCGGGTGATCACCGATCCCTGCAGTTGGCCCGCGGCTCGCAGCATGGCATTTTGAGGCTATGCCCGACACCTCTGCCGATGACCTCCCGCTCGCCGCCGATTTTCCTCCCGCGACGCGCGAACAATGGCGCAAGCTGGTGGAGAACGTGCTCAAGGGCACGCCAGAGACTCGCCTACTCATTAAGACTTATGACGCGCTCGCGATCGAGCCTCTCTACGGCCGAAAGGCGCGCGCACAGCCGATTGCCGGGCGGCCGCCAGCTGCGCCTTGGTCGATCATGCAGCGCGTTGATCATCCGGATCCCGAGGCGGCCAACGCCGAGGCCGTGCACGAGCTCGAGAATGGCGCGACGGGCGTTTCCTTCGTATTCGCAGGCGCCATCGGGGCTTACAGCTATGGCCTTCCTGCTGGCGAAGAGGCCATCGCGCGGGCGCTCGAGGGCATTCACCTCGACCCCGGCATTGTCCTCGACCTCGAACCCGGTCCCCACGTACGAGACACCGGGCACTTGCTTGCGCGGCTACTCAAGCGCCGCGGAGTGCCGCCCGCAAGTATTAATGTCAGCTTCGGTATCGACCCGATCGGTATCGCGGCGATCGGAGGCGCAAATCCGCTGCCGAGCGGCGACCACGTCGGCGCTTTCAGCGGCATCCTTTCCGATTTGTCAGCGCAAGGCTTTCGCGGCCCGTTTGCCGCCGCCGATGGGCGGGTCATTCACAACGCCGGCGGATCGGAGGCACAGGAGCTCGCCTACGTCGTGGCGGTGGCGGTTGAATATCTGCGCATGCTCGAAGCGGGCGGGATCGCGCTCGATGCCGCTCGCGGCATGATCTATTTCCGCTTGGCGGCTGACGTCGATGAGTTCCTCACCATCGCCAAGTTCCGGGCGCTGCGAATGTTGTGGGCGCGCGTCGAAGATGCCTGCAAGCTCGCGCCTGCGAGGCCACTGGTCTTAGCTGAGACCGCATGGCGGATGATGACCAAACGCGACCCCTACGTGAACATGTTGCGCGCGACGGTCGCGGTCGTTGCTGCGGGCTTGGGTGGCGCCGACGCGATAACCGTACTGCCGTTCACGATGGCGCTCGGTCTGCCTGACCGGTTCGCACGAAGAATTGCACGAAACACTCAGCTCGTTCTGCTCGAAGAATCACATCTCGCGAAGGTGACAGACCCGGCGGCCGGCGCCGGCGGGCTTGAGGATATCACCGAGCGGCTCTGCCGCGCGGCCTGGACCCGGTTCCAAGAGATCGAGCAAGCCGGTGGCGCGTGGGCCGCGCTCGAACAAGGCGTGATCCAGAACAAAGTTGCCGCGGCGCGCGCGGACCGGCAGACGGCTGTGGCTCGGCGCAAAGATGCGATCACTGGGACCAGCGATTTCCCCGACGTCACGGAGGTGCCGGTCTCGGTGCTCGATGTGCCACCGGTCCCGTTGCCCCCGCTCGCTGCGCCGACATTCGAACCGCTGCCGTGCATTCGGCTCGCCGAACCCTTCGAGGAGTTGCGCGAGGCGTCCGATCGGATGCTGGCGCGCACGGGGGCACGGCCGAAAATTTTCCTCGCCAATCTCGGCACGCCGGCTGAGTTCAGCGCGCGGGCGGCATTCGCCAAGAACTTCTTCGCCGCCGGCGGAATCGAGACAAGGTCCAGTGACGGAGCAGCCGCCGGCGAAGGGCTGATCGAGGCGTTCAAAGTCTCGGGCGCCAAGCTTGCCTGCCTGTGCTCATCGGACGAGATCTATGCACGCGAGGCGAGCGCTGCCGCGCGCGCATTACGCCGCAGCGGCGCTTTGGTTTGGCTGGCTGGCCAACCGGGCGCGCAGGAGCCGGAGCTCACGCGAGCCGGCATTTCCGCCTTTATCTTCCCTGGTTGCGACGCCCTGGCGACGCTACGAGCGGCCCACGCTATGATCGGCGAATGATATTCTAGGTGATCGCGTAGCTATCTTGACAGATGGGAGCGCAGGGCTGGCGATGCCGCGGATGGGACGATATATGTGCGGATGCTGTGGTGAGCGAGGCGACCTGCGCAGCCATCGAATTGCGCGATGAAGCAAGCCGATCGCGAGTTGCAGCGATGGAAGCGCTCGGACGGTAGCATCATGTCGCGCGTTCCGAACTTCGCCAGCATCGATTTCGCGGCCGTGACCCCGATGGCATTGCCCGCTGGGGCTTCGTGGCTTACGCCCGAAGGCATCGCGGTGAAGCCAGTCTATGCGCCGAACGACATCGAGGGTCTGGACTTTCTCCATACCTTCCCCGGCATTCCGCCCTATCTGCGCGGCCCCTATCCCACGATGTACGTCACGCAACCCTGGACGATCCGGCAATATGCCGGCTTCTCGACTGCCGAGGATTCAAACGCTTTCTACCGCCGCAATCTCGCGGCCGGCCAGAAGGGTCTATCCGTCGCCTTCGATCTCGCGACTCACCGCGGCTATGACAGCGATCATCCTCGCGTAAGCGGCGACGTGGGTATGGCCGGCGTTGCAATCGATTCCATCTACGACATGCGCACGCTGTTTGCCGGCATCCCGCTCGATCAGATCTCGGTATCGATGACGATGAACGGCGCGGTGCTACCGGTGCTCGCACTCTACATCGTGGCCGCTGAGGAGCAGGGCGTAAAAGCGCATCAGCTATCGGGCACGATACAGAACGACATCCTCAAGGAATTCATGGTGCGCAACACGTACATCTATCCGCCCGAGCCTTCGTTGCGCATCATCTCGGATATTTTCGCGTTCACCGCGGCGCACATGCCTAAATTCAACTCGATCTCCGTTTCCGGCTATCACATGCAGGAAGCTGGAGCGACGCAGGACCTCGAGCTGGCCTATACCCTGGCCGACGGCATTGAATACGTACGCGCGGGTCTAAGAGCTGGGCTCAATGTCGACCATTTCGCCCCACGCATCTCATTCTTCTGGGCGATCGGCATGAATTTCTTCATGGAGGTGGCGAAGCTGCGTGCCGCACGCCTGCTCTGGGCCAAGCTAATGAAGCAGTTCGAGCCGGGTGATGCGCGCTCGCTGTCGCTGCGCGCTCACTGCCAGACCTCCGGCTGGTCGCTCGCCGCACAAGACGTGTTCAACAACGTGGCGCGCACGGCGATCGAAGCAATGGCGGCCACGCAGGGGCACACGCAATCGCTGCACACCAACGCACTCGACGAAGCGCTCGCGCTCCCGACGGACTTTTCTGCTCGGATTGCCCGCAATACACAAATCGTGCTGCAGCAGGAGAGCGGCACGACCCGCGTGATCGACCCCTGGGGCGGCTCGTTCTACGTCGAGCGCCTCACATATGAGCTTGCCAGGGCGGCTTGGGGGCACATCCAAGAGGTCGAGGCTATGGGTGGCATGGCCAAAGCAATCGAAGCGGGCCTGCCGAAGCTTCGCATCGAAGAAGCGGCGGCCAAGACCCAGGCGCGCATCGATTCGGGAGAGCAGGCGGTCATCGGCGTGAACAAATATCGTCCCGAGCGGGAAGCGCCGGTGCATCTGCTCAAGGTCGACAATGCCGCCGTGCGTCAATTGCAAATTGAAAAGCTTTCGCGGCTAAAGCGCGAGCGCCAGCCGAAGGCGGTCGAGGATGCCTTGTCGGCGCTGACCCGGAGCGCCACCGGCGGCAACGCCAACTTGCTCGCCCTCGCAATTGACGCCGCGCGCGCGAAGGCAACGGTGGGCGAAATCTCCTATGCACTGGAGCGAGCGTTCGGCCGTCATCGCGCCGAGATCAAGGCGATCACCGGCGTCTACAAGCGAGAGGTCGGCGCCATGTCGGAAGCTTTAGCGCGGGTGCAGAAGCTCGTCACCGATTTCGAAG
>WNGD01001315.1_pt1 | contig 30953 bp, 26 predicted proteins | sample 5400671 | NCBI WGS metagenome assembly WNGD01 (sample SAMN13153369, study PRJNA577476) | soil metagenome | isolation source: 40 cm soil or saprolite under grassland replicate 2 | place: USA:California | collected 2016-06-15
AAATAATCTGCTCTACATTGTAGGAGTCTTAAGAAGGAGTAACAACCTGAACAAAAAAGGTCGTCTTACCCATGTTATCGAGTACGTCCTGTAGCCTGCCTCCGAAGGTGTGTCTCCCCTGCCCTGCTCAAATGCAGAGGCGCCTTTTTCCGCTCTCCTCTCGTAATACCTACAGGCATTCAAAGAAACTCTCCTCACGGCCATGTACGCAATGAATACAGAACGTGGGGAGTCTATCAATGTGGTCTTCAACTTTCCGACTTTATTACAGTGGAAGCGAGACCAGGAAGAAAGAGTCACTCCTCGCTTCTGAAAGCCGCATACTCTGTGTTATAATCCCAAGCAGACATATCGGGAGACCAAAGTATGCACCAAAAAAACGAAACAACAGACAAGATTCTTACGCACCTCAAGGGCCTGCGCAACCATTTGCAGCCTGGTGAAAAGCCGCTTTTCACCATGCCCGCTATTTGGGATAGTGGACAGGAGCAACATAGCAAACCCTGCGATGTCGTGCTGACGAATCAGCGTCTTTTCGGCTATGTCTACGTAACGTTCCCACGCGAACGACTCTTCCTGGATGCCCTTTCCCTCACCTCTATCAAGGCGGTCACTTTTCGCCAGAAGGCATTTGAGCCGCTATTTCGAGAACTGCTCATAAGTGACGGTCAACGTAAAGTCTATGTCCGCGCGCCTCGCCAGAAGATCGAGAGCCTCTACAATGCATTGCGTTCTGCTATTGAACACTATGCCCCACATGTGCAACCAGCCCTTGAGCACGAAGAAGCAGGTCGCACCAATGAGGCAACTCCTACTTTTGGTAGACAGGAGATTCGCATAGCCTTCGAACGTTCTCCACTGGCCCTCATCTTGTTATTCATAGGTGGGCTGATACTTGAAATTGGCGGAATTTTTCTTTGGGCAGTCACACAAAGTTCTCAAATAGGATCGCCGCTGATTATTGCCGGGTTTATAGCTGTGATTACAGCTATCCTGGTGAGAAGGCAACGTAGTTAAGCTCACCAATAAACTACCACTCAAAATGAGCGGTATTTGAGCGCTATTTTTACAAAGGCAATCTCCCTTGGCGGGGTACTCTCCCTCCTGTAGGGGCGAGGGCGGTGTGGAGTGGCCGGGTGGGCCTTTATGGTCCCCCGCCGTGCCCTAATGGATGTAGAACCTTGTGAGCTCTTAGGGATGTTCTTTGAGAAACTCCTCGATCTGAGCATTCTCCGAATCCCTCAGGCGAAACTCGGCGGCAGGTATAATACCGTCAACCTGTTCTGGACTACGGGCACCAACGATTGCTCCAGTTACTCCTGGATGCTGCAATGTCCAGGCGATAGCAACTACACCAGGAGTAATGTTATGCAGAAACGCGATCTCGTTCAATTTTTCAGCCAGTTCCAGGTTGCGTGACAAGCGTGGCTCCTGGAATTCGGGATCGTGCTTTCGCCAATCATCATCGGGCAAACGCGCTATGTGCTCACGAGTCATGGACCCCGTTAAGAGACCAGAAGCCATCGGAGAGTAAACGATTACCCCTATATTGTGCTCCTGGCAAAAAGGTAGAATATCTTTTTCGATATCCCGATGGATCAATGAGAACGGTGGCTGAAGTGAACTGATTGGTGCAATCTCCATTGCGCGCCGCATTTGACTGACATTAAAGTTGGATACGCCGATGTAGCGCACCTTGCCTTCTTTCTTCAATTCAGCCATTGTTGCCCATCCCTCTTCAATTTCAGAGTCAGGATCAGGCCAGTGAATCTGATACAGGTCAATTACATCCGTCTTGAGTCGGCGCAGGCTATTTTCGCACTCATACCGGATTGATTGAGCTTTCAAACTGCCGCTAATTTCATCATGTTCGTCCCATACTCGTCCACACTTCGTGAAGATATAGGGACGCTCTGATCGACCTTCAAGTGCGCGAGCAACAATCTCTTCGGCGTGGCCTAATCCATACACGGCAGCAGTATCTATCCAGTTGATACCCAGGTCAAGCGCGTGATTGATAGCAGCGATTGACTGCTCATCGTCCTGGGGTCCCCAACCGAATTGATAGCCACCACCGCCAACTGCCCAACTTCCGAAACCAATAGAAGTGATTTGCAAATTGGTGTTACCAAGCTGTCGTGTTTTCATTTTGTCTTGAAGACCTTTCCTATCACTAATGACATTCTCAATACTTTATACACGCATAACACTTGAATTGCGTAGCATCCATAGTTGCATTAGCCAGCAACGTTGACACTCCCTTTTCCTGACAGGTACAATAGGATAGCCAACTATACTACATGGGTTGATGTACCACAAAGGGTACCTGCACATTCTACCTTCTGCATATCTTTAAAATGAGGCAATAAAGCGATGAAGATGTACGTCTGTATCAAACAAATTCCGGACCCTAACACTGTTGTGAGTAAGCTCGACCCGAACACAAAACGGCTCGTACGCAGTGGCGTCTCACTCGTCCTCGACCCCGGCGACGAAAGCACTATCTCAGCCGCCATCAAAATTCGCGATACCATAGGTGATAGCGAAGTGACTGTCGTCTCCATGGGGCCGGCAAGCGCCCAGGAAGCCATGCGCCGCGCACTGGCAATGGGTGCGGATCGCGCAATTCTCGTAACCGACACCGCGCTGGCGGGTTCCGACGCCCTCGGAACAGCGCGCGTGCTCGCCGCCGTCTTGAAGAAGGAAGAGGTCGACCTTGTCTTCTGCTCCACCGAGAGCACCGATGGCTATACTGGTATGGTTCCCGGTGGCATCGCAGAGTTTCTTGACTTTCCACAACTGACCTTTGCGCGTGAAATTACAATAGAGGGTAGGAAGGCCGTCATCAAACGTGTAACCATGACAGGCTATCAGACTGTCGAATGCCCTCTACCCGCCGTTGTCACTATCGCCAGTGGCTCGTTTGAAGCCATCTACCCCACCATGAAAGGCATTATGGGAGCCAGGAAGAAACCCTTTACCCAACTGAGTCTGGCAGACCTTGGCATTGAAGCCTCACAGGTTGGTGAAGCAGGCGCTCGTGAGCGCGTCATAGCAATAGGCCAGGTTGAGGCACGTGCTGCGGGACAGGTTGTTAAGGACGATGGCAATGCAGCCCAGGCTATCGCTGATTTTTTGCAGCGTTACCAGTTGCTCTAAATGAAGCAGTTAAAAACCATGCGTGAAACAGGAGTACAGAGGATGGAGTCCTTTGCCGGGGTGTGGGGTGTCCCCACAAAAATTTCCTTTTTTCACAAAAGTATCGCCGGATGACTTAGGAGGCTAAACAAATCATGTCTAATACTATTTGGGTACTGGTTGAATTAGAAAACGGCCAGCCTGCTCGTTCTTCTCTTGAGGTGCTGGGAAAGGCTTCTCAACTGGGCCGTGCTGAAGCCATTGCGCTCGGTTCAAATGCATCAGAGATTGCCCCCATACTGGGCGAGTATGGTGCATCAAAAGTCTTTGTCCATGCCGATGCTGTCTACGATACTTATTTGACTCTACCTGCTGTAGATACCATCAGCGACCTGCTAAAACAGTACCAACCGGCACTCTTAATGCTCGCTACAACATATGATCTTCGTGACATAGCTGCCCGGCTGAATGCGCGTCACAATATGGGTTTGATCACCGATGCCACTGACCTCCGACTCGATGGTGATACCCTCCAGGTAACAGTTCCCTGGGGAGGTGAGAACGTGGTTACTGCGACATTTCCAAAGCAGGGTACAGGTATTGTTCTGACACGCCCCAAGGCTTTTGGGTTGGAGCGCCAGGAGGGCAAAACCGCCGAAATCGAGACACTGAGCCTTTCACTCAATGCCGAGTCACAGAAAATGAAGATCCTTGACCGCGTTGAGGTTCAAAGTGAAGGACCGTCTCTGGAGTGGGTAAAGCTGAGAATTTCCACCTGGTGGAGGAACTTGCGGCGGCTTTAGGTGGAGCGGCTGGCGCAACTCGCGCCATTGTTGATGCCGGTTGGTTGCCATATAGCTACCAGATTGGGCAGACGGGTAAGACTGTAAAACCAACGCTGTACATCGCCGTTGGCATCAGCGGTGCCATCCAGCACCTCGCGGGCATGAAAGGCTCCAAGTATATTGTAGCCATCAATAGAGACGAACACGCGCCCATCTTCTCAGTTGCTGATTTCGGCGTTGTGGGCGATGCATTGACCATTCTTCCGCAGCTCACGGGGGAAGTGAAACGGCGTAAAGCTCAATAGGAGGAGGTACCAACTATGACACTACCCTCACCGACTGGTAACTGGTTCGGAATAGCGCTCTTTCTACTCATAGCCATAACCGGGATCACCCTCTTCGGCATACGCGCCGGCGAACTCATTGCATTACTGGCAAAAGCACGGCGCGAGGACCGCACTGACCACGTCGAAGACCGCATCGGTCAGTTTTTCCTGGTTGTGCTCGGGCAAAGTGGAGTGCTTCGCGATCCCATCCCCGGAATAGCTCACTTCTTTACCTTCTGGGGATTCATTATCATCTCGATCGGATTGCTCAATCTTATGTTGCAGGGCTTTGGTCTCTCTCTGCCAATCATTAGCGACAGTCACGCGTTTGCTACTCTCCTGGATCTTTTCATCATCTTTGTCGCGATTGCTCTGGTAGTTTTTGCTTTCCGGCGAGCCGTGATACGCCCTAAACAACTCTTTAGCTTTTTGCATGGTCCCTGGGATGGCTTAATCATCCTCGGGCTGATTCTGCTCATTCTTATCACCATAGTTCTGGTCGAAATCTTCGATTATGCAGCAAGCAACGGGGCTGCATGGTCCCTCTTTGGTATGTGGTTTTATCCCCAGGTTAGCGGGCTGAGTACAGAGAACGATCTCATCTTGTTCCGTATCTTCTGGTTTACTCATATGATTGTTTTCTTCAGCTTCCTTGTCTACCTGCCGCGCTCCAAGCACTTGCACCTGATGGCGACGCCTTTCAACGTCTTTTTCAGCAATTACGCGCCCAAAGGCGCTTTGCCGCTGATGGAGAACATCGAGGAACGCGAAGACTACGGTGTCTCAAAACCCGAGCAATTTACCTGGAAGCAATTACTTGACGGTTATGCCTGCACTGAATGTGGACGTTGCAACACTGTATGTCCTGCAACCAGTACTGACAAACCACTCTTTCCCAAGGAAATTATCCTGGGAGTCAAGGAATCACTCCTGGCAAGCAGTAAAGATGTTCTTGGCGAAAATAGTGCGTGGAGCAGTTTAAGCGTTGTTGAAGTCAAAGCCGACAGGTCTATAGAAGAGAAAGAGGCACATCATGAGCCGATGGTCGGAGGTGTCATCTCCAACGATGCATTGTGGGCATGCACCACCTGTTGGGCCTGCATGGAGATATGTCCTGTCTCTATTGAACACGTGCCGAAGATCGTCGACATGCGTCGTCACCTTGTAATGGAAGAGAGCGATTTTCCCTCCGAGGTTACCTCGCTGTTTAACAACATTGAGCGCAACGCTAATCCTTGGGAGATCAGTAACGATAAACGCGCTGAATGGGCTGCGGGACTGGACATACCACTCATCTCAGAGAATCCCGATGCCGATGTACTCTACTGGGTCGGCTGTATGGGTTCGTTTGACGAGCGCAACAAGAAAGTGGCGACTGCTGTTGCTAAAATACTCAAAGCGGCAAACATCAATTTCGCTATCCTTGGACCTGAGGAATGGTGTACCGGTGATCCGGCACGCCGCATTGGCAACGAATACCTGTGGCAGATGATGGCACAACAGAACATCGAGACGCTGAACAGCTATGGCTTTAACACAGTCAATGCTCACAACGGAATCGACGGACATGCTTCAGACAATGGAGCAAGCGCTGGTACAAAACATCGCACAGTTCTCACCGCCTGCCCGCACTGCTTCAACACAATCAAGAACGAGTACCCACAGCTCGGCGGTACCTATGAAGTAGTGCATCACACTGTCTTCATAGATAGGCTGCTAGCTGATGAAAAGATCATCCTTCCCGATGGATTCGACCAGCGCAAGCTGACCTATCACGACCCATGTTACATCGGGCGCTATAACGATGTATACGATGAACCGCGCCGTGTGCTCACTGTTCTCAATAGCAACGGCGTTACCGAGATGCGTCGCAATCGCAACAAGAGTTTCTGTTGTGGCGGCGGTGGTGGCCGTGCATGGATGGAGGAAAAGATCGGCAAGCGCATTAATCAAACTCGTGTAAATGAGGCGTTGGATACAGGTGCCGAAGTCCTCGCTGCGGCCTGTCCTTTCTGCATTACTATGTTTGACGACGGAATCAAGGGCGTAGAAGCCGAAGAGAAAATGCAGATCGAAGATATCTCCGAAATCGTTGCTCAGGCAATCGAAGCGCGACAGGAAATTCAAGTGCTATAAAGAAAAGTGGCTGGCTGCACGTTGAAACCGATCCGGGAACGGCACTTCCTTCAACAGAAAGAAGATATTCAGATCGAACCGCAGCATAACACGCTTCCTCACCCCTCAATTCTTGCCGATTCACTCCTTCTCATTGTGATCAATACCCGCTGTATCATGCATTGCATTGTAGAACCTGTCAAACCCTTACTCAGCAAGCATGAAGATAAAGTCGAATTCAGATCCCACCGGATTGCCGCGTGCATGCAACAGCATCGATCCACGCGCTTCTACAAACGCACCAGTTCCACCCGTGATAGTAAGCTTTGTATCTGTGCCATCATCAAAAAATGGTCCCTCGACTGTGATCTGTCCCTGAGCAAGGAAAGTTGTCCAAAAGCACTCCCATTCCTTCTTGCCGGTAGCAACGGTACGAGTACATTGTCCATTGTCCGTTCCAACCTGTTTTGAATCGGCTGCATTGAAAACGGGATTGTGGAACCCAAGGATGTCGCCAATGGAATCCTTTGGTGGATGAAATTGTTGCACAGTATCAGTGATAGCATGCTCAACAACATGAATCACCCTCTGACCATTTGCCTGTGCCGTTGGAGTTGTGGTATGCAGCGTAAAGAACGCGCCTGCCAGGACCCCCACTAATAACGAGACGACTGCGGTGAGAACGAGAAACTTCTTCATCGTTTTTTCTCCTTTGAATGAAATAAATGAGTAAGTTTGTTGGCAATGTCCGATGTGACCATGGAACAGTGTAGACTGAAAACCAGAATACCAGTTAAAAATACGGTGGAATGCGAGCATCGAAGGTTTTATTGGTACGCTGATCCCCACAACAGCAACCAATGCCAGAAACAGACCTGGCTTCGAGCGCTTGCTCTAAGTTGTAGTGTAAGGTTCAGCTATTGATTTGTCAATGTTGAAACCAACTATATTCAGGCGAACTCAAAGAAATCTATTCCACATACTCATCTGCAGTGTTTCATTCACATCGTATCCGCAAACAGGCTGCTGATCGACTCACCGTTATGGATACGTTGAATAGCTTCGGCGAACAGGGGCGCCACCGAGAGTATGCGCATATTAGCTAGGCGTTTTTCGGGTGGTATTGGCACCGTGTTAGTCGTTACAATCTCTTCTATATCAAGTTGCGAACCAAGCTGTTCGATAGCGTTGCCAGTGAACAGCCCATGTGTGGTGACAACTGTAACACGACCTATATGATGTTCGCGCAGGTGTTTCAGCATTTCAATGATTGTGCCCCCGTTTGCAATCTCATCATCGATCATTATCACGTTTTTTCTCTCGACATCACCAACAATAGCTTCAATAATTACCTTTTCATCGCTTAGACGCTGTTTGCTGCCCGCCGCGACCGGCAATCTCAGTAAACGCGCAAAATGCGATGCCGACTTTGCATTACCCAGGTCTGGCGCAACCACGACAGTATTCGACAAGTCACGGCCTCGAAAATGGTTTGCCAGCACATTAAGCGCGTTTAAGTGATCTGTCGGCACGCTAAAGAAACCATGTACCTGTGACGCGTGCAGAGTCATCGTGAGCACGCGATTAGCCCCGGCAGTTGCGAGCAAATCGGCTACCAATCTCCCCGCTATGGAGATACGCGGCGCGTCTTTCTTGTCCGAGCGCGCATATGCATAATACGGAATAACCGCCGTCGTGCGTGCTGCCGACGCCCCTCGCGCAGCATCAAGCATGAAGAGCAACTCCGCCAGGTGCTCTTGCACTGGAGGTACCAATGGCTGGATCAAAAAAACATCGCTTTCACGACAATTGGCATTTAGTTGCACATACAGGCAATCATTGCTGAAGTAACGAATCGTAATTGGAGAAAGAGGCACGCCCAGACATTCACATACTTCTAGAGCCAACTCAGGATGTGCAGTGCCGCTAAAAATAGTAATCTCACGCATAGAATTATACCTCTATTTTGCAAATTACGAATTGACGGACTCCTTTAAACGGAGTATCCATGTCAGCGCTAAAATAATCTTTCGCCCAACTCTCTAAGCGCTCCACAGATGTAGCAAAAATATCATCTGGCACAACCCAGGTGCTAGACCAAAGACGCCTGGTAACTTGTTCAACTGCCTCGCGAGGTGTCTGGGTAATCTCCCATTGCACTGTGGGAAACTCTTGCGGCTGCAAACCCTGTTCTTTTAGCCATGATGTAACCTCCGAGCGAGCACTTGCACCCGGTCGCTTGACTTCACAACCTAGCTCACGGACAATATTTCCCCAAGTCTCACCAACTGGCCATGCCTCCGTATTGACAAACTCATCCCAGCAATGGAGAAATGCTCCTCCAGGACGAAGCACGCGTATTACCTCACGAATAGCTTGCTGCCAACCATCTACCAGGTGAAAGACATGCACGGCCAATACGACATCGAATGAAGCATCACTAAAAGGCAAAGCTGTCATATCAGACAAAACTAGCCTTACTGCAGCATGCTTCACTGCTTCTCTAAAGCGCCAGACGGTATGAACGCTTGCACCATTTTCATCAGACAATGATCCCCAGGCTTGCTTATATTCCTCCCAATCATTTGCTAACAGTTTAGTTGCAAGCAATTTGGCCATTTTTTCCGAAATATCTACACCGGTATAAGTATGGCCCAGGGATGCGAGGGGAAACGCAATACGACCTGTCCCAACGCCAACCTCCAGAAAGGTTGTCTCCGTTTTGGCATTGACCATATGAACAATAGACTTTGCTATTTGTTGATCTACACTAGAAGGATAGCCTCGGGTGGCATCATAAGCATGAGCAACCCGATCAAATGAAATCGATGGCATAGTATCAGTCTAATTCTCTCCCAACAATGCGCGCGCAATCACCAGGCGCTGAATCTGGTTCGTTCCCTCGTAAATCTGCGTAATTTTGGCATCGCGCATCATACGCTCAGCAGGATATTCCTTCATATAACCATAGCCACCGAGAATTTGAACAGCATCGCCAGTGACCTCCATGGCTACATCTGAAGCGTACATCTTCGCCATCGAAGAAAATTTACTGAAGTATGGCTCCCCGCGATCAATCATCTCCGCTGCATTGTAGACCAGCAAACGTGCCGCTTCTACCTTCGTCGCCATATCTGCCAGCATAAACTGTATACCCTGGTTATCAGCGATGGGCCTATCGAATTGAACACGCTGCTTGGAGTACGAAATGGCGAGATCAAGCGCACCTTGAGCAATACCGAGGGCCTGCGCGCCAACGCCTGGACGCGTGCGATCCAACGTCATCATCGCAAACTTGAAACCATCGCCCTCACGACCAAGTAGATTTGCAGCCGGAACCTCGCAATCCGTAAAGATCAGTTCAGCGGTTTGTGATCCCTTTATGCCCATTTTATCTTCGATGCGGCCCACCGAAAAGCCAGGAAAATCCCTCTCTACGATGAAAGCGCTGATACCCCTCGTACCTACATTTGGATCCGTAATTGCAAATATAGAGTTGACTTGCGCCAGGCCACCGTTGGTGATGAATCGCTTTGATCCATTGAGTACATACTTGTCGCCGCTGCGCACCGCAAATGTTTTCATCGCTGCAGCATCTGAGCCGGAACCCGCTTCGGTGAGTCCAAAAGCGGCTAGCCACTCACCTCTCGCCAGGGGTGGTAGATACTTTCGTTTCTGCTCTTCATTGCCTGCAAGCATAATGGGCAGCGACCCCAGTTGTTGCACTGCCAGGATCAGACCAGTTGTTGCACAATTCCTCGACAGTTCTTCGATCGCCATCACAACCGCTAGCTCGCTGGACCCAATACCACCATATTCCTCTGGAAACGGCATTGCAAGGACATCCTGCTGGGCCAACAGTTCTTTCATATCCCAGGGGAACTGCGAAGTATGATCAATCTCCGCCGCACGCGGCGCCACTCGCTCCCGCGCTATCTCTCGAATTGCTTCTATAAGCGTCTGTTCGTCTTCCGATAGATGGGATACGGCCATATATGTGCTCCTCTGCATATGTTCTCTAAAAGAGAAGAAAATACTACCAAAGTATATCACACACCTTGGAGCGCCATGCTGTGGGGTTGTTGGGTTGTTGACGTAGCGTTGCTATAGATATAGAAATGTGATATAATACCCTCAGAATAGAGGAAACCTTTGAGAAAAGTGGGCATCCCGTCCACTTTTCTGTTTGCCAGGGACTTTTTCGTCCAACAAAACTGGTGCAGCGCTACTTCATAGCTACGCATCAGAACAAGCACTCGAAAAAATCATGTTTTGTTAGTGTCTACCTGGACGACCTGCGGGAGGAGTAAGGCATATGAGGAGCGAATTTCAGGCTGCTATCGCACAATTAATTGCCGAGAAAGGACTACCCCGCGAAGTGGTGATGGAAACAGTCGCCACAGCTCTCCTGTCAGCCTACCGCAAGAGTTTCGGGGGTGGAGAGAATATTCGCATTGAGGTAGATAAAAACGGCGAAGTGCGTGTCTGGGCCACCAAAAAGGTCGTAGCACAGGTAACCGACCCCAATAATGAGATTTCCCTGGCGGAGGCGCAGCGCATATATCCACACGCGGCACTTGGACAAAGCGTTGATGTTGATTCGTCATACATCTTCGCACGCATTCCTGCACAAACAGCCAAACAGGTCATTTTGCAACGTATTCGCGAGGCTGAACACGAACACCTCTATGATCAGCTCAAAGATTGGGTTGGCGAAATTCGCCTTGGTATACTCACTCGTAAAGACCCGGTTCGTGGCTGGCTACTCGATTTCGACAAAGCAGAACGTGTAGAAGGTGTTATGCCTCCGGGCGAGGAGGTTGCCACCGAACACTACCGCATAGGCCAACGCTTACGTGTTTATGTCTACGACGTGCGTCGTGTCCAGGGGCGTATGCTCCAGATTATGGTCTCACGTACCCACCGTGATCTTGTGCGTCGCTTGTTCGAGTCCGAAGTACCAGAAATTTACGAAGGTACCGTCGAGATAAAGGCTATTGCGCGCGAACCTGGCAGTCGCTCGAAGGTTGCCGTTGTCGCACGACAAGAAGGATTAGATCCGATTGGATCATGCGTGGGCGTGCGTGGTTCGCGTATCAATAATATTGTGCATGAACTCAACGAAGAGAAGATAGACATTATCCAGTGGAGCCCTGATCCCGCCACATTTGTTGCACATGCGCTCAGCCCGGTGAAACCACTACGGGTCGAACTACGGGAATCAGATCATACTGCGCAGGTAACGGTTCCCGAGAGACAGCTCTCACTTGCCATCGGAAAGGATGGACAAAACGCCAGGCTTGCCGCAAAGCTCACAGGCTGGCGGGTTGATGTCATGAAACCTGTCGAGGGGGAAGTGTACGAAGAGCAATTTGAAGAAAGATACGAGCCGGCGCCATCCCATAGCGGCGGGCGACGCGATCGTGAGCGTTCTCAAGGTCGTTACGACCGCGGTGAACGCGGTGATGGTGGATCAAAACGCTCGCACCACCAGCGTGGAGGCGGCAGACACAACTCACAACCGCTTGATTATGATGAGTAAGGAACTTGACAATGGCCACTAAATCCCCAAAAATTCAGACGAAACGGCCTAAGCACGTTCCCCTGCGTACCTGCATTTCATGCCGGGAAACAAAGCCAAAGCGCGAGTTGCTACGCGTCGTTCGCACTTCAGATGGACACGTTTTGATCGATGCTGGCGGTAAGAAATCTGGACGTGGAGCATATCTCTGCGCTCGGCTTTCATGCTGGGAGAATGCAATGAAGAAAAAACGTCTCGAGCAGGAGTTCGAACTGACATTATCAGAAGAAGATCGGGCTGGGTTAGACGCTTTTATCGCAACCCTACCCAGAGATTAGCCTTGTTGCAATTACATACATAGTAGGCTATACTAGAGTAGCCGTCAAAATCCAGCTATTGGAAGTACGAAGTTATTCACTTCAGTTTAATATTGACATCAATAGCATCCAACCCTCGGGTCGGATGAGGATTGAAACAAACGTATGAGTCATTTTTTCTCTACTCTTGATAGAGGCACAGCCCACCGTTTGGAGGGCAGTTTTGGCAATGTTTGCGGAGCGACAGCTATGACCTATTAAACATAGCAACTACGCCAGAGAGCGCAGACGAATATAATGCCTGGCACTGCACCAACGAGAGGGTCTGTCTCTTCCCACAGGGGAAGATGACAGTCCTTTTTTGTGGCTGTGAAGAGAGATTTCCATCGCCAAATTGGCGTATCGTTAGATAGAAAGGGGGTCTTCTTCATGAGTAACACATCTGATGCCCCAGATGCAAACGAGCAGGTGAAACCAACAAAAACGCGCAGTCGGACAACTACCCGCTCAAAAACAGAAAGTGCCACACCGGACAACCAGGCACAGGAAGCAAAGCCCGCAGCTCAGCGCCGTACGGCATCAACTGCAAATACGACGACTCCTGTCCGCACCCAGAGCACATCTCAAAAAGAACATACACCAACTGCGCCCGAGACTCGTCCCGTAACTACCCAATCAACGGCGACTGATGTGGTGCGTTCAACTTCAACCAGGCCAGCGACTACCAACGCCACTCGTTCTAAAACTACGCAACAAGAAACTGCTGAGGCTGCACGTCCAGTCCCAACCCAGCCAGCAGCTACCGATCTGGTGCGTCCAACACCTCAACGTCCAGCTCCCACACAGCATAGCGCTGGGCCAGCATCATCAGCTCAACGTCAGACCGCTAATGTGCCTGCGCAACGTACTGCTCACCCGAGTAGCGCACCTGCGCGTCCAGGCCAACGACAAGGCAGCGGGTCATCTGGCGCATCTCGCCTGGGTGGACAGAGGCATACTACTACAACTCGCCCAGGGGCACGCCCCGGCACTCAAGTGCACCGGCAACCTGAACGACGTGCCCCTGTAGTTAAAGAGAAAACAACAGGGCCAATCTCGATTCCACCTCAAATTGTCGTGAAAGATCTGGCAGAATTGTTGCGTGCAACACCTAACGAAATTATTCGCGGTCTCATCAAACACAGCATTTTTGCCAGTATCAATCAGGTTGTCGACTATGAAAAAGCCGCGCTAGTCGCTACTGATCTTGGCTTCGAGCCAAGTCAAAGTGAGTTCACCGTAACGCCCGCTGTACAGCGTATCAGTGGGGGACTTTCAGCAAACGAAGCCATGATGGCAACACGACACGAAGACAACATGATTGTCATTCCTCCGGTAGTTACCATCATGGGACATGTTGACCACGGTAAAACTTCCTTGCTTGACACTATTCGTAAAACCAAAGTTGCGGCAGGTGAAGCCGGTGGTATTACTCAATATATCGGCGCATACCAGGTCGAAGTCAACGGGAAGAAAATCACCTTCATTGACACGCCAGGTCACGAAGCATTCACCGCCATGCGTGCGCGAGGAGCCCAGGTCACCCACATCGCAGTAATTGTGGTAGCAGCCGACGACGGCGTAATGCCACAAACTCGTGAAGCAATCGACCATGCCCAGGCAGCCAGGGTACCCATTATCATCGCACTCAACAAAATGGATAAGCCCGATGCCAACCCCGATTTCGTCAAACAACAACTGTATGACATAGGAGTGGTGATTGAAGAGTTCGGTGGGGACGTCATCTGCGTACCAGTCTCAGCGCGTAAAGGAACCGGCATAGATGACTTGCTGGAAATGATCTTACTGGTAGCGGAAGTTCAGGATATCCGTGCCAATCCTAACAGGCCTGCAACTGGAGTCATCATCGAAGCAAAACTCGAGAAAAATACAGGCCCTATGGCGACAGTGCTCATCCAGCAGGGGACACTCAAGATGGGTGACAATATCGTGGTTGGTTCAATGTCGGGCAAGGTGCGTGCTATGTTCAACGACCGTGGCAAGCGTATCCAGAAGGCTCCTCCTAGCACTCCTGTCAGCATCCTTGGATTGCCCGAAGTGCCACAAGCCGGAGACCGCCTCGAAGTAGTGTCCGACGAGCGCAAAGCTAAGCAGGCTGCCTCGAAAATCGCGGAGCAGCGTCGCAGTGAGAATGTGCCACTCGGCCAGGTCAGCCTCGATACCCTGTACATGCAAATGCAGGAGGGCAAAGTCAAGGAGTTGAACGTTGTGCTCAAGTGCGACGTACAGGGGTCAGCTGAAGCCATCAAGAATGCCCTCAGTAAAGTCGGTGAAGAGAACATTAAGGTTCGCCTGATTCACGAAGGTATCGGTAATATCAGCGAAACTGATGTACACCTGGCGGGAGCTTCCGGTGCTGTCATTATCGGCTTCAATGTCAAAGCTGATGGAGCCGCCCAGCGCCTGGCGCAAAAAGAACATGTCGAAATCCGTTATTACGATATCATTTACAAGCTGACTGATGACATCCAGGCCGCTCTCACTGGTATGCTGGAACCAACATATCGCGAGATTATCGAGGGACATGCTGAGGTACAACAAACTTTCAAAGCGGGGAAAAGCACGGTTATTGCCGGTTGTCGTGTTGTAGACGGCAAAATAACACGTTCTTCGCAGGCCCGTATTCTACGTAAAAAAGACATGGTGTACGACGGTAAAATCGCCTCCCTGCGACGTGGTAGAGACGATGTACGTGAGGTTGCAACTGGCTATGAATGTGGCATTGTGCTCGATGATTTTACCGAGTTCGAGGTGGGCGACATTATCGAAGCGTATGCGCAAGAGCGCGTCAAGCCTGGAGCGTAAAAAATGCCAAATCCACACCGACAAGAAAAACTCGGCGAATTGATTACTATCGAACTTAGCGATTTGTTGCGTACTCGTATGAAAGATCCGCGAGTGGGATTCGCGAGCATTACGCATGTCGAGGTAAGCGGCGATCTGCGCCATGCAAAGATTTTTGTAAGTGTCATGGGAAATGAAAAGGAGCAGGCGGCTACAATTCAAGCGCTGAAACATGCCACAGGTTTTTTGCGCAGTGAACTCGCTAGCCGCATCACACTGCGCTACATGCCAGAGTTAGTTTTTAAGTTGGATACGTCGATTGAAGAGGGTGCGCGCATTCTTGAACTTATTCGTGAGATTGAGAATGAAAAAACAATGAGCGGTGAAACCAATGAGTGAGGAGTCTCGTACTCTGAATTCACAAATTGCCCCCAGTCTGGTCCAGCAGGCAATGGCGTTGATACAACCAGCGCAGCGTATTGCCTTACTCGCTCACGAATCTCCCGATGGCGATTGTATTGGCTCTGCGTTGGGTATGTCTCATATATTACACCTGGTGGGTAAGCAGTGCATTCCCGCCTGCGCAGATGCCGCACCGCAAAACCTCTCGTTCCTACCTGGTATTGAGACACTGCAACAAACTATCGATGATGGGGCCTTTGACCTTGTCATCGCCCTGGATGCCGGTGAACTGAGGCGTTTTGGTCATCTCTATGAAGAACACCAGGCGTTTCTGGATAATGCCCAGATCCTTAATATCGATCACCATATTAGCAGCAACGGCTGCGGACAGGTGAATATTATCGACACTACAGCAGCGGCTACAGCCGAACTCATCGTGCTTTTTCAACAGCAGGCAGGATTGCCACTTAATCGTGACGCTGCGTTGTGCCTCCTAACAGGCCTGATTACAGATACACACTCGTTTCAATTCACTAGTACAACCCCCCGCTCCTTTGAAGTAGCCGCTTTGTTGTTACGTGCTGGTGCTATACCGGAAACTATAGTCCAACCCATTTACCGCACACGTCCACTGGCGCAAGCTCGACTTCAAGCAATCATTCTAGCAAATGCCCAGACTTCCTGCGACGGGCGGCTGATCTGGTCGCAGGCCACTGACGCCACACTTACAGCAGCAGGCGCGATTCCAGAAATGGATGATAACACCTCTGGTCTCATGCGTGATATTGAAGGTGTCCAGGTAGCAGCTTTTTTCAAGAGCTACGGCGACCCAGACATCACACGGCTCAGCCTGCGCTGTGCTGCTCCTTATAATGCTGCTGAAATTTGCCTGCGTCTGAGCAACGGTCTTGGTGGAGGTCATGCTCGCGCCGCCGGGGCTACTTTTCATCTACCTATCGAGGAAACTACCGCTCTGGTTGTGGCTGAATTGAAAAAAGAGATGAGATGCTGAATGGACGGCATATTCAACATCAATAAGCCCACGGGTATGACCTCGCACGATGTTGTGGCAAAAATACGTAGGTTCTTGAAACAAAAGCGCGTCGGGCACGCAGGTACACTCGATCCTGCGGCTAGTGGCGTCTTGCCCATCTGCGTTGGACAGGCTACACGTGTCGCAGAATATCTGAGCGAGAGCGGCAAAGCATACCAGGCTGAGGTTATCATTGGCGCAGCCACAGATACCTACGACTCAGAAGGCGCTATCACAGCTAAAGCAAGTACGACAGACCTGACCCTGGCCAGGATTGAAGAAACACTCTCACATTTTCTTGGCCTTCAGATGCAGGTTCCGCCAGTCTACTCTGCCATTAAGCTCCAGGGCCAACCCGCGTATAAACGAGCGCGGGCAGGAGAAGACATTACGTTAGAACCACGTCCCATTGTCATTTATTCACTCAAGGTAATTGATTGGATTCCACCACGCCTGACACTTGCTATCGAGTGCAGTAAAGGGACGTATATCCGCTCTCTGGCACATGATCTCGGTATGCAGCTTGGTTGCTATGCATACCTGGACGCGCTCACCAGGACACGCAGCGGTCCATTCACACTTTCGGAGAGTATTTCTCTTGAGCAACTTGCTGACGCCATTGAAACGAACACAACACAAGATTATCTCTATCCGCTAGACAATGCGCTTGAACAGTATCCTGCCATTACACTCAATGCTGATACTACTGAATGGGTAAAGCATGGGAATGCTTTCAGTATCTCGGCAGAATATAGCACTGGCCTCGCACGAGTCTATGACTCCACTGGGCATTTTCTGGCTATTGCCGAGTGGAATGAAGAGCAAAAGGCCTGGCATCCAAAGAAAGTATTTGCTATATCCGACGTCTGATGGAGGTTTGGGGAGTGTTCATCAATCTCTCTTTAACCCTGTTGCCTGCAATTGGTAGCTGTGGTACTATTAGCCAGAGAAAAACTAGGTAGCAGATCAAGCTCATCATGGATTACCTGACAACGTTAACAGCAAATGACCCAATTGCAATCACTATCGGTAACTTCGATGGTATACATAAAGGACACCTGCGCCTGATGCATGAATTGCGTATCATGGCGCAAAGATTGAATGCTAAGCCCGTCTTAGTAACGTTCGATCCGCATACCCTGCTGATTGTGCGACCGGACATCGATCTACAATGCCTGACAACGCTGGAAGAGAAACTGGCTCTGACTGCTAAATATGGTCATATTCCTGATAATATCGTGATTAGTTTTACACCACAAGTGGCAAAACTTACGGCTAATGACTTCCTGGAAATCTTACGAGAGCGTTTTATACTTAGAGGAATGGTAGTAGGTGCAGATTTCAGCCTTGGGCATAATAGAATGGGAGATATCACCTTCCTCCAGCGTTATGGACAGGCACATGCGATAGAAGTCCTGCCCATCCAATTGGAGGCTGCAGAGCAGAAACGCATTAGCAGCACGCGCATCCGCGCGCTGGTAAGCGAAGGAAACATCAGCGAGGCAAATGCATTGCTAGGACATCCAATGGTTGCCAGCGGTACAGTTGTCAGGGGCGATCAACGCGGCAGGCTACTGGGATTCCATACTGCGAACCTGCTGCCTGAACCACACAAGTTGCTGCCTGCCAACGGTGTATATGCTGCAAGGGCACATCTTGGGAAAATGGTAGACCGTGACGGGAGTCATAATAGTCGCGTCTATAATAGAGTAGTGAATGTCGGGGTGCGTCCCACATTTGACGGACAAAAACGACAGGTAGAGGCGCATTTGCTCGATGTTGATCTCGATCTCTATAATCAGCGTATGACATTAGACTTCATCGCACATCTGCGTGATGAGCAGCGCTTTTCAGGCATTGATGCGTTGAAGACTCAAATTGCTTCTGATGTGCAACAAGCGCGTCAGATTTTACAAAAGGAAGCGTGAGCAACTTGAAGGCTCGCCAAAATCCACTTTCAAAAGTTGAATCATTTATGCAGCGCATTGTGGAAAGTCCCTTTGCGTTCCTTTTTCCATCAAAACTGCAGCCTGCCGAAATAGCTCGTAAATTGGAACACGCTATGGAGGATGGCATACTCTTACAAGGCGAAGGACGGCGACTGGCTCCCGAGATTTATGACATTTTTCTCAGCTATAAAGATCATCAGCAATTGCTTCCCGTAGAGACTACACTGAAAAAGGGCTGGCAAGATCACCTGGTTCAAGTGGCGCGTCAACACCATTACACGCTGAGAACTATGCCCGTTTTACGTTTGCATGCTAGCAGCGAGTTGCGTCCGGGTATGGTTCGCATTGATGCGCAGTTGCAAGATCGCCAGCATGCCAGGGTAGGCGACAATACCAATACGGAAGTCGGGCCAATGGCAACTCAGGCACTAAGCGCCGAGCAGTTGGCGCAATTGCGCGCACAATTGCCCCTTGGACAACAATTGCCGGGCCTGCCTGATGCTGCCATGCTGCCAGGCATCTCACCAAACAATCCAAATTCGTCAGCAATACTCCCAGCTCTGCCTCAGGCATGGCTGACTATTCGTTTACCACAGATGGTCCAAAAGGTCTATCGTATAGAAAAACCTGTTGTAAATATAGGACGCCAGCTCACCAATGATATTATAGTTGAAGATAAACGCGTTTCACGTTATCATGCTCAAATAAAATATCAGCCCAATAGCCAGTTTATCATTTTCGATCTTGGAAGTACCAATGGTATTACAATCAATGGCACGCCTCATCTGCGCCAGCATACTTTACGCAACGGTGACCGCTTCACCATCGGCAGTTATGACTTCTACTTTGAGAGAAGGTAAGGCCACAAATTATGACGTTAGACGTCTTTTTAATCATTTTACGCTTGTTATTCATCGTTTTACTTTACCTCTTTTTAATGCAGGTGGTTATAGCAATTACACGCGATTTGCGTAAAACGGCAGCGGCAAATGATAACCTTGGAAAACAGGCGCTGCCTGTAGTCGGACACCTGATTGTAGTTGACAGTGGTCCCAGTAATATCCTGCCAGGGACACATTTCGAGCTTAGCCCCCAAACCACGATTGGCCGAGGACCGACCAATACAATCCAACTGACTGAAAATTTTATCTCGGGCGAACATACACGGCTATGGTTCCGCAATGGATTATGGTATGTGCAGGATGCAGGCAGCACGAATGGGACATATGTGAATAATCAACTCGCTCGCGAGGCTCTAGCAGCCAGGTTTGGCGATATTATTCAGGTCGGCTTTATTCGCTTCAAATTAGCTCAATAGAGAGATTCTGCATGAAAGCAAGTATGAACTCTGGTATATTACGGCGCTACCGGTGGAAGGAACTGGGACTACTCATTATTCCTTTTATGATTTTGATGTTAGAGATGGTCCAGTTACCCATTGCACAATTATTCCAGTCAAAAATTAAATTGAATAGCCAGCAATCCATTCCTTTTAGCACAACCCTCCTGCCATCACTTCAAGACCTTATACCCGTATTTGGTCTGATAGCCGCCTTGATCCTGGTGAACATGCTACTCAGCGCCTTTTTCTCGAAAGCTGATCAGGTGCTTTTACCACTCGTGGGTCTGATGAGCGGTATCGGCGTATTGATGGCACTTCGGCTCGGGCCACAGGTAGGAGATCCATTATTAGGCATACGCCAGCTTGTGTGGGTGCTACTCGGCTTCGTTGTATGCATGGCAACCATGTTTGGCTTGCGGAATATGAACTGGCTGAAACGCTACAAATACACCTGGGCATTGCTTGGCATCCTGTTGGTGGCATTAACAATAGTCAACGCATTGCGCGTAAAGAACCTGGACAGCCCAACGCATGACCAGTTGAACTTTGGGCCACTAAACCTGCAGCCATCGGAACTTTTGAAGATTTTTATTGTGGTGTTTTTCGCGGCATACCTGAGTGAGAACCGGGATGTGTTAACAGAAGGCAATATCCGTATCGGCCCGATACGCCTGCCACCACCACGGCAGCTTGGGCCGATTTTGCTAATGATGGCAATTTCGCTGATGTTATTCCTGGTAATACGCGAACTCGGTCTGGCACTGATGATTTACGGCATTTTCCTCTGCATGATGTACCTTGGCAGTGGGAAACTTTCTTATGTGATCGGCGGACTACTGGTGTTTGCAGCGCTGGGCTTCATTGGTTACAAGTTATTCGGCTATGTGCAACTGCGCTTTGCGGCACTCACAATTGATGTTGTGAACTGGCAAAACTGGTCACTTGCAACGCAAAAGTTTGCTAAAGGGGCTGCATTTCAGATCGTGCAGGGCCTGATCGCGCTTTCGAGTGGTGGCATCTTGGGAGCAGGATTTGGTCTTGGACACGCAGGAATATTTGTGCCGGTGGCGCAGTCCGATATGGTTTTCACAGCGTTGGGCGAGGAATTTGGACTGGCGGGATTATTCGCGATCATCGGTATCTATTTGCTAATCATTTATCGCGGTTTTCGCATAGCGATTGAGGCGAGTGACGAATTTAATCAATTACTGGCGGCAGGACTGACATCGATCTTTGCCATTCAAACCTTTATTATCGTCTCAGGAAATATGAAGTTCCTGCCGTTAACCGGTATACCATTGCCTTTCCTGAGCTATGGTGGCAGTTCGATCATCGCTAACTTCATTATCATAGGCATCCTCCTGCGCATCTCCTATAATACTGCCATGGAGCGCGAAGGTCTGGCATGAAACACTTTGTGTCAGCCCAGAGCATGCACACTTCCCACTATTGCATTCGTTGACGTGCAACGAAACAGAATGCTATACTTCAACTTGTTCTCACGCTTGAATTTATTGTTGACAGAGCATTCACATTAGACCGGGATCGTAAAACATGGGTCAGTACCAGCAATGGGTACACTATCAAGCAATTGAAAGACGCCTGCGAACACAAGTAGAGACGCTTGAGGCGGAGTTAGCTCAACTCCAAGAACATCTTAATATTTTGGAGCGAAAACAACTTGAGGCAACTCCTCTCACTCATAATCCAATCATACAGGCACTGCTTGCCAACCTGCATACCCATAATGATTCCCCAAAAAGTACTACCAGATCCAAGAATGGATCAACAGGCTCCACGGAGCCCGACTTGCAGTCGTCAGAACATGGCGATACGATCTCACCAGCACTTTTAAGTTGGGGAGGACTACCAAACTTCGGACCACAAGTGGTCGAAGAACCATTTCCCGTTGTGGAGCAGGCGCTACCACTCACCGGGCATCCCGAGATAGAGTTATTGCCCGAAGATATGATGGCATTCTTTGAAGAACATGCACAAACCGACCCTCAACTTCAACTACCATGGTGGTTGCGCAATATCGCTGTTTCCTCCACTAACGAACAGGGAAGCCGGCCAATTGACCAGAATAGTATACGTACCAACCGCCTCGTGCAACGCTGGATAGAGCGTTGGGGACGACAAGCCTCCGCTACACTCAAGCCAACGGAGAAAGAGGAGGAAAGTGCACGTGAATAATTCATCTCCACAAAGCCATTCCAGCAATATCGATGCCATTTTCGTACAATTGAACCAGCACGACATCGAAGAGTTTTATACCGGTTATCAATGCTGGCAGTTGCACCAACGGATCACTGCCTTGCAAACCCAGCTTGACGACTTGCAACGGCAAATCGTCGAAAACACTCAATGCATGCAAGAAGTACAACCAACCGCTATCGCACTTGCAACACTGGCACGGCTCCAGTCTAACGGCGTGAGTGATATCGACCTGCTAGATCGCATGTTGGAGCAAGGCGAATTTTGGCTAGATCGCACCATGCAGCGACTTGAATACTTTGAGCAATTAGACGATTTTATCAGTGAGGACTATACCCAATGGTGTCAACTAGCCTTAGAAGGGGCTTACGATTGGATTGACTCGATGTTAGATGGTAGCCCTACATCGTCATCTCCAGGAGCGGCTTCTGAGGAAGCGGAACTGACTGAGGCTACTGAAGAATTATTCCTACAAAAACTCAGTAGCGACGAATATGAAGACGAATCGTCACTGTTGGAAACGACACTCAAACGTCCAGCGATTACTATTGTTGATCCCTCAGAACCACTCCCTCAGTCAGAAGATATTCCTATCACACTAGAAGTGGCTCCAAATGTTAAGGAAGCCAATCCTATCGAGGAAGAGGACTTACCAAGAGATATCACGCTCGCCTCTACTCTCTCTATCGTGGAAGGCTTTACTCAGGAGCATGTTGAGGCTGAGGTTACACAAACACCAGAAGAACCTTTTTCAGTAGAAGAAGCCGCAACTCTCGACGCTGAACAGCCAGGGATTCACGAAGATATCACACCTGATTCCAGTGATCAAATACTAGATTCGGTTGTTGAAGAGCCTCTTCTCCAGGAAAATGTCACATCTGAAGAGCAGTTATCCGCAGAGAGCAATTCTATTTCCCACAATGAACATCTTCCTATACAAGAATTTGTCGAATCCTCTCCTGCTACTACAGAAGGGCCGTCGACCCCACTTGAAACACTTCAAGAAAGCGAAGAGCATGCAGCATCTGAGGTACTTTCCTTTGAAAGGAAAGAAATGGAGGCCCACTCCAGCAACAATACACCAGAAGCACATGAGCAGCATCAACAAAACAAGCCCCAAAAGCGACCAAACTTTATCAGGCGTTTTATCGAGAAAATCTGGGGAAGTGAGGAATCATGACTTACTGGACACAAAAACTCCCCAAAAATTTGCGGATTGGGCCATATGGTCTTGCAGCAACCGCGATTATCACCTTGTCCGTGCTCTTCCGTGTGATCCTGGTGGCATTTCATTTTCCCGAGGTCAACAGTGACGAGGGAAAAATGGGTATAGCGGGGATGCATATTGCTTTCCAGGGACAGCATCCAATTTATCACTATGGCCAGAACTATTTGGGAGTGCTCGAAGCCTATATCGCTGCTCCCATTTTCCGACTCTTTGGCGTTTCAGATATTACACTGCGTATCGGCATGCTCATCCTCTTTGCCCTCTTCATGATTAGCATGTACTGGCTAACCAGCTTGCTCTACAGTAAACGCCTGGCGCTGGTAACATTGGTTTTGCTTAGTTTCGCTACGACTGATATGCTAATTCAGCAATTACGCGCCATAGGAGGCGCGATGGAATTGATATTTTTTGGGGCGCTGATGCTGGTTCTGGCTTATCGCCTGGCCTCGACGGCCAGTGCGCGACGACTCGAGCGCTACGTGCTATATGTCGCCTGGGGCTGGACAGCGGGAATAGCACTCTGGGTGCATATTCTGGTTTTGCCGTTTGTACTATGCAGTGGGCTGTTGATCCTCGTTTTCTGTTATCGCGAGTGGCGTTCACTCGCTATCCCTTGTTTGCTACTGGGTTTCATGCTTGGTGGTTTTCTTTTGATTCCAGGCCGCTCCGCGATCAAACACGCACTGATTTGGCAGAGTGGAACGCCCCTATTGACCTCTGCCAGTCCATTAGAGCTGGCTTACCTTCCTCTCAAACAGTTTGTGAGCACCTTTCTCTGGGGCATTCCCCTTACAACCTGGTTTCAACCAATCTGTTCAGTATCTGATTTGCCCTATTACGGCCCGGGTACCTCGTCAACTCTGTCGTGCAGTCTTCTCCAGGGGACCTGGAGTGCAGGCTACGTTCTCTTACTGGGTACAGGATTGGTGCTCGCGGGCAGCGCGTGCTTGAAACTTTGGAAGCAGCAACGCGCTCAGGGTAAGGCTTTCGCCCCAGAAGGGCGGATGGAAGCGGTGCGGCAATTTGCCCGTTTGATGCTTCTGTTCAACGCGGTGCTGATCATTTTCCTGTATGTTCACAGTCCCCTCTCCGGCTTGAAGCCCTGGAGCACACGCTACCTTGTCGGTTTGCTGGTTACGACCCCTGGCATTCTCTGGCCGCTCTGGAGACTTACTGGCCTGGAAAAGGCTCATCTCAATCTTACAGGGACAACGAAATGGCTCAGCCGCCTGGCGCTTGTCCTGATCACTCTGGTTGTTCTGGCCTGTACGATCTGGACCGTTACTACTGTGCCTGTCGCTTACGCGAACGAACAGCAACAGATGCAACTGGTCAACGACCTCTTGAAACTTAAATTGACGCGAGTGTATTTGGAATACTGGACCTGCTATCGCCTGCTTTTCCAGAGCCAGGAACAAATCCTCTGCGCAAGTCCACCCTACCCCCGGACTATAGGCGGAGACCCTTATGCTCCCGATGCGCGCGCTGTACAGCCTGATCCCCACGTCATCAACCCAAAGGCGCCTTTTCTTTTCCCAGCTAATAGCAATCTCGAAATTGCAGCATTTGAACGGTACAATAAAGAGCATGGGAAGCACTTTCAGAAGTATACACTGGATGGTATGGTACTCTATATTCCTACGCCTGTGGGATAGCCATATGATGGCTCAACATTTCTTCCAAACAGGGGATGGTCGCCTGTTTACTCCAGGAGTAACTCAGAACTCCGGTCATACGATGGCTTGATTTTTCAAAGCCAAAACTCTATCTTATGCCAAAATCACAGTTCTGATGGGCTAGATGGATGTACCAGGTCGACTGAAATTCCAGGTATAGGTACAATGGGCGCAGGATAAACTTGCAGGGAACCGCCCGGTGCGCTCTGTTGCGCCTGCTCAAATTCTGTCACCCGCTGACGCAACATGTTCAGTTCACGGCGATCCCGCAAGGCTATGGGAATGGAGAGCAAATACATTATCAATGCTCCAGATAGGCATGAGATGAGTATCCACAAGCCAATCGGTAATGATGGAGAATGCCAGGCCAAGAACGACAACTGCGCGGATACAGTGAAATCTGAAAAATTCTCAATCACCAGCACGGCAAGACCCCCACTTATCAGGCCAATTACTAGAAGCACTGCATAGAACACTTTCTCTTCCCTCGTTAGTGTGATGTTACAGTCATAACACAATCTCGCATTGATGATAAACCTGTTGTTCAGATCGTTTTTCCTCATTTCAGGACTTTTACAGTATATATAAGGCAGAGAAGATGGCAAATTGACGCCAAACTGCATTGGCCTTATACTGGTATTGGATTTGTTGGGGTAGTATGACCGTAAGTGACAAGCATCGAACGGTGTTCATATTCCTCCAAGAACGAAAGCAAAGCCTGTAGAGGTACGACACAGTGTTATTCGAAAACTACCTGAAAGAACATCCCATTCATAGCCCAGTACGAACACAATACCTGCAGATTAAACGCCAACACCCTGATGCGCTCCTTTTTTTCCGCATGGGAGATTTCTATGAGATGTTCGATGAGGATGCAGAGATTGTCGCCCGCGAACTCGAAATCGCACTGACAAGACGCGATTTCGGGCGTGGAGAAAAGTCACCCATGGCAGGCGTGCCCCATCATGCTGCCGATGGCTACATTGCTCGACTGGTGAGTAAAGGGTATCGCGTGGCTGTCTGCGAACAGACGAGCGATCCAGCGCTTTCTAAAGGACTCGTCGACCGCGAAGTTCTGCGTATCGTTACACCTGGCACGGTAATCGACCCGGCCATGCTGGCAGCTAAACGCAATAATTTCCTCGCAGGCCTCGTCGCGGGACGTAATGCCGTAGGCATAGCCTATGTCGATATCACTACAGGCGAATTTGCCGTGACGCAATTCAACACATACGAGCCAGAAGTGGCGCTGCAACAAGAGATCGCGCGTGTTGGTCCTGCCGAGGTAATCGTCGAAGCGCATTACAGCTCACAGGGAGCTGCTTCTCGCAAACGACGCTGGTTGTCGGCGGTGATGAGTGAGAAGCCAGTAACCAGGATTGGCAGTAACGGCAACCCCAATGCCGATATAGAAGCGACCATGGCAATCACACACACAACCTTCGGTGATCCAGAAACGCCATCCTTGCAAGACGAGGACGAGGATGACATAGCGCCCCTTGCCAGACTGTTGAAGGGAGTTGCGGGGCATGTGACACCCTATGATGCACGCTACTTCACAGAGGAAGACGCGCGCCATCGCCTGCTCTCGCATTTTGAGGTCGCATCATTGGAGGGTTTTGGCTGTGCTCATTTGCCACTGGCGATACGAGCAGCGGGGGCTGTACTGGCATACTTACAGGAGACGCAAAAGGGCTTATTGCGCCAACTGACCTCGCTTGAAACCTACTCAGTTGCCAAATTTATGACCCTGGATGCTCATACACGGCGCAACCTGGAACTTTTCGAGAGCGGGCGCAGTGGTTCCTCAAAGGGGTCACTTCTATGGATACTCGATAAGACACGCAGTCCCATGGGAGGGCGGTTGTTAAGGCGTTGGATTGGTGAGCCACTGCTCGATATCGAAGCCTTACAAACTCGCCAACAGGTTATCAGTGAACTTCTAGCTGATACCTTAACACAGGCACGGCTAGCGGAAGCATTGAAGAAGGCTGGAGATATTGAACGACTGATTAACCGGGTGCGTCAGCGTATTGCCACCCCACGCGACCTGGTCGGGTTGGCGAGTGGCTTGCGTGCCGCCAAAGTGCAGATTAGTTTGCCAGCAGATGCCGAGGTCTCTATGCCATCGATAGTACACCTGGTACAACGACTCGCAGATAACGAGGACGTGATACAACTGATCGAGTCTGCGCTTGTAAATGAGCCACCATTGAGCGCATCTGAGGGGGGAGTAATACGCCCAGGTTATAGCGCCGAACTGGACCAGGTAAAGGAAGCTTCGCAGCATGGACAAAAGTGGATTGCGGAGTTGGAGCAGCGCGAGCGCAAACGTACAGGTATTCCTTCGCTTAAAGTAGGCTATACGAAGGTATTCGGCTACTTTATCGAGGTCACGAATTCGCAACTTAGCCGCGTGCCATCTGACTATGTGCGCAAGCAAACACTATCCACTGGTGAACGTTTTATCACTCCCGATCTAAAAGAGTATGAGGCGCTTATTCTGAATGCGCAGGAAAGAATCGGCAAACTGGAAAGCGAACTCTTCGCTCAGGTGCGTGCAGAGATCGCTGTACATGCCGCTGAACGTGTTTTAAATACAGCACATACGCTGGCTGAGATCGATGTGTATTTGAGTCTGGCTGAAGTGGCTAAGCAGCACAACTACTGTCGTCCACAGCTTGACAATGGCGACAACATACATATTGTAGCTGGTCGCCACCCGGTGATCGAGCAGTCACAGGTAGAAACTCCTTTTATCCCTAACGACACGCAGCTATCCACTTCGGATGCGCAGATTCTGATTATCACCGGACCTAATATGGCAGGCAAATCAACGTATTTGCGCCAGGTTGCCTTGATTATACTCATGGCTCAGATCGGCAGCTACGTTCCGGCTGAAGCGGCCAGTATTGGGCTGGTAGATCGTATTTTCACACGTATCGGAGCCCAGGATGATCTGGCGACGGGTCAGAGCACCTTTATGGTAGAGATGGTGGAGACAGCCACTATTCTGCATCATGCCACTCCTCGCAGCTTGATCATCCTTGACGAGATCGGACGCGGAACAAGCACCTATGATGGACTGGCAATTGCACGCGCGGTTGTGGAATACTTACACAACAACCGGCGCTGTGGAGCGCGCACACTATTCGCTACCCATTATCATGAATTAGTTGAAGTGGCCAGGATGCTGCCACGTATCCAATGTATGAACGTAGCCGTGTCAGAAGAAGAGGGTCAAGTAGTTTTCCTGCATAAGATTGTACCAGGGGGAGCTGACAAAAGCTATGGGATACACGTTGCGCAACTGGCGGGCATCCCACGTCCGGTCATACATCGCGCCGAGCAGATCCTGGCGGAGTTAGAGCAGAAAGGCGATGCGAAGGCACGTAGTAAAGCCATGCAAGAGATAAAGTTACCAACCATTATACAGATGACACTTCTCGCAGCAGAGGAAAACCTTTTAATCGAGGAAATCAAGCAACTTGCTATTGATGAACTGACTCCGATTGAAGCAATTGGCAAACTATATGAGTTGCAACAGAAAGCAACAAAGGGATCGTAACAAAAGTCTGTACTTCAATCCCTTTTGATGTTATGATGAAAGCAACAAAGATTTATGTCGTCTGGGCGTAACGTCTTACGCCTGTTTGTATTCAATTCCAAAACAACAACAAAAAGTACTAACATAGAAACCACCAGAAGGGAGGCAATTGATGACGAATCCATTACTTCAACTCAAGGCACAAGGACAAAGTGTCTGGTATGATACCGTTGATAGGGCACAACTCGTATCCGGGCAATTTAAACGACTGTTGGATGAGGATGGAATAGTGGGTGTCACTTCGAACCCAACCATCTTTCAAAAGTCAATCAGCCATGGAGATGCGTATGATGTTCAGATGACGCAACTCGTCAAGGCAGGCAAGAGCACGAGCGAAATTTACGATGCTCTCGTCATTAAAGACATCACTACTGTAGCCGATATGCTTCGCCCAATCTATGACAAGACGAACAGGCAGGATGGTTTTGTAAGCCTCGAAGTCTCGCCCGATCTTGCACACGACACCGAGGGATCACTGTCTGAAGCGCGTCGTTTTTGGAAAATGGTTGACCGTCCTAACCTGATGATCAAGATACCAGCAACTCCAGAAGGAATCCCGGCAGTTCAACAGGCATTGACTGAAGGAATCAACATTAATATTACACTCATTTTTTCGATAGATAGTTATCGTAAAGTCACTAATGCTTATATCTCTGCTTTGGAAGATCGAAATGCCGAAGGTAAAGATATCAGTCATATTGCCTCAGTTGCCAGTTTCTTCGTCAGTCGTGTCGATACTCTTGTGGATCAGTTATTGGAAGACAAGATTAAAGCCACTAATGACAATGCTGAGCAACAGAGACTCAAGTCACTCGAAGGCAAAGCGGCCATTGCCAATGCGCGGTTGGTTTACCAGGAATTTAAACACATTTTTCACACACCCCGTTTCGAAACACTCAAGCATAGTGGTGCTCATGTGCAGCGGCCGCTGTGGGCTAGCACAAGCACGAAAAATCCAGCCTATCGTGATGTGCTGTACGCTGAAGAATTGATCGGTCCCGACACAGTGGACACCATGCCACTTGAGACGATCGAAAACTTCCGTGACCATGGCAAAGTACGTCGAAGTGTCGAGGACAACATCCAGCAAGCAAAGGATGAACTCGAGGAACTTGAGAAAGTTGGCATTCATTATGACCAGGTAACGAAACAGTTACAGGATGAAGGTGTGCAAAAATTTGCTGACTCCTTCCACGAACTTTTTAAGGGTATTGAAAACAAAAAGCAAAACATCCAGTCAAAGACAAGCGCACGCTAATAGAAACATCTTTCTCTAACTTTCAATCAAGGCTCTTTGATTGGAACGAGTTTATGGTTGTATAAACGAGGAGATTAATCATGCCTCAACGTAGTGCTGCAGTGGAGGCTCCAAATCCTCTACGAGAGGGGCTTCGTATTAAGCATGGCCCTGAACCATGCATTATGGTCATTTTTGGAGCAACTGGCGACCTGACACACAGAAAGCTACTTCCGGCGCTCTATGATCTTGCACTGGAACACCCACTACCTGCAGGCTTCTCAGTCGTAGGATTCGCGCGGCGTCCCTACAGCGACGATCAGTTCCGCGATCAGGCGCTCGAATCTATCAATCACTACTGCCGCCAAAAACCGGTCAATCCACAAATATGGGAGAGTTTTGCCTCGGGTATTCATTACCTGCAATCCGACTTCCATGACGTAAAAGGCTACGAGAAACTCGGCACGTTGCTGAATACCATTGATCAACAGCGTGGCACCTCTGGCAATCGCATCTTTTATCTTTCGACACCTCCCAGCCAGTATCCCGAAATCATTCATAGTCTTGGTGTGGTTGGTTTAAATAGAAGTCGCAAAGGTTGGACACGTATTATCATCGAAAAACCTTTTGGGCACAATTTAGCCTCGGCACGAGAACTAAATCGCCAGGTTGCAAAAGTCTTTAAAGAGGAACAAGTATATCGTATCGATCACTACCTCGGCAAAGAAACAGTGCAGAATATTCTGGTGTTTCGACTGGCAAATGGCATTTTTGAGCCTGTATGGAACCGAAGATATGTTGACCATGTGCAAATCATTGTGGCAGAGAATATAGGTCTGGAAGGTCGAGGTGCTTACTACGAAGAAGCAGGGGCCATTCGCGACATGGTGCAGAACCACGCAATGCAATTGCTCTCTCTGGTCGCCATGGAACCTCCCATCACCTTCGAAGCTGATGCTGTCCGTGATGAAAAGGTCAAAGTGCTACACGCCTTGCAACCATTGATTGGTCAAGATGTTGCCAAAAATATGATCCGCGCACAATATGGCCCGGGTTGGGTAGGTGGCCAACAGGTCGTAGGCTATCGAGAGGAACCAGGAGTCTCACCTCGCTCGACTACAGAAACCTATGTGGCCATGAAGGTGTTTATTGATAGCTGGCGTTGGGCAGGAGTTCCCTTTTACTTGCGCACAGGGAAACGTCTCCCCAAACGTGT
>WNGD01002710.1_pt1 | contig 30930 bp, 21 predicted proteins | sample 5400671 | NCBI WGS metagenome assembly WNGD01 (sample SAMN13153369, study PRJNA577476) | soil metagenome | isolation source: 40 cm soil or saprolite under grassland replicate 2 | place: USA:California | collected 2016-06-15
TGGCGCTCTACCAGGCGAAAGAGAGTATTCAGGAAATCATCTTTATCAGCCAGGTCATTCAGCGCGTCGAGGTTTTCTCGCGTTCGGCTGCTGATTGGCTCTACCACCAGTATGGAGGCGGGCAAAGCTTTCACCTGGCAAGCCTGGATATTGAAATTGGGGTACGCCAACTCTACCGGCGTCTTTCTATCCCCGCGGTGGTTGAGCAGGTGGAAGAAGAAGGGGAGGATGTGCCGGAAGCGGAGCAATGAACAGCTTATGACTCTGCTGGCGAATGCGACTGGGAGGCGAATATGGTGGGGAAACATGGCACCCGCAAGGGGTGCCACTACCATGAGACGCCTTCGCAAGCCGACGCATTCGTATCATAGTAGTGGCAGGGCTTGCCCCTGCCATGCCCGCTTGCACCATATCTTTCATTCGCCAGCAAAGTCCTTATGTCAGATTATCTACTGCTCACAAGCGCATACCTTAGTACCTCATCAACAGTCTGCACAGGTGTGAGTTTAATAGCATCGAGGATGTAAGGTGGTAGCTCTTGTGCTTCTTTAAGATTATCTGCCGGGAGTAGAACTTCTTTGACCCCCGCATCGTAGGCAGCCCGTACCTTTTGTTGGATCCCACCTACAGCCAATACCTTGCCCATGATAGTGATCTCACCCGTCATGGCGACATCATTGCGCACTGGTTGCTTCTTCAGTGCCGAAACGATGCCCGTAGCGATAGTAATACCTGCAGATGATCCTTCCTTTGGCACACCCATGTATGTGGCAAGTACGGCAACGTCCAGGTCCTCATACCAGGTTTGACCAAGACCCAATTCTGTGCTTTTAAATCGAACATACTGCACTGCCGCCTCAATACTTTCGCGCATCACTCGTTGGATTGAACCAAGCGGTATGGCCTTGCCTGTACCTTTGGTTACCTGTACCTCAAAGTGCAAGATGCAGCCGTGATCACCAGCAACAGCAAGCCCAATGACCTCTCCAATGGACGGCTCGGGCGGTAGCTTAACTATCTGAATACGCCCCGCGTCACGCAGCTCTGGTACAAGCTTCTTGCCGGATTGGTGTAACCAGACACCGAGTTTGACGTGATCGTATTCGCCTGGGGCAATGAGATGCAGTTGTTCTCGTACACGCTGTCGTAGTTCGATTGCGATTAAGAGTACCTCCTCTAACTCGTCGTCTGTGACGTTACCATCTGGATAGAGAAGCTTAAGCAATCCTGATACCGATTTGAGAATAGCGCGCTGATCGCGACCGGAGATGCCGTGTACAGTGTGTACCGTATCGATGATTTCGAAACGATCTCTTACTCCGCTGAGTACATCAACACGGCGCAACTCATGCATGATCTCACAAAAATAATCGGTAATAAAGCCATAGTCTCTTGCGTAACTATCGGGATTGAGCTTGGGCAACTCCCAGCCGGGAAGGTAGGCATGAATACGATCTAGAAATGCGATCACCTGTAAAAAGTCTGGCAGCGGTTCAAAGAGGTGATAGTATTTTTCATGGGGCATGTTCCCTTGCACATCGATGTTTCCGACGAAAATCAGGCTCCCGAAAGCGAGCAGTTCTTTCTTGCCCCGACTAAACCTGGCATCCTGCATGTAGCCTTGCATGATGCTGACAAAAGCTTTTGGGTCGCTAAAGTCTGTATTGGCAATCTCGTCAAAAACAACAGCGTCACGCGTGCCAACCTCACCGATCTTGCCGGTATTGAGGTTGACAAAGAGTTGCGCTGGTGTAGCCTTGCCTCCTGAGAGAACGTGGGAGTAGTAAGAAATATTGCGATAGAGGTAGGTCTTGCCTGTTTCACGGGGTGCGAGTTCAATCATGTTGTAATTGTTTTCAACCAGCGGGATGCAGCGGCAGAGGTAAAGTAACTTCTGACGGCGATTCATTTTGGTTGGGTTGATGCCACAGGTATTGACCAGTAAATCGACCCACTCATCAGAGCTCAATTCACAGCGTTTGTTGATATACTCATCCAGGTTGATCACACTGACTTGAAATGGTGTAAAACCTGTGATTTTAAAGGGGCGTATCTTTTTGTTGTGAATCTCAGTTTCATCGTAGGTCAGATCTATCGTGCCCCACATGCCACCAGCAAGCAACATGGGATATTGGCGCACAATTCCTTCAGGTATATTGACGAAATTCTCGTTGATCGCCGTAATCGTTGCCCAGTACCTGTCTTCGGTTTCGACAAGCCTTACCTCCAGGTTGGCGATAATTGCATGATGCCGGTTTTCTCGAATATAGTGCCGGATCCTCTCACTTTCTGCCCCATAGACGAATGATTCTTTGAGTCGCTTTACAACCTTCTCCAGGTCCTGGTAAAACGTTTCTTCAGAACAGTAATTGTCGATAAGATATTCGACAACGTAGCGAGGGAATTCGTCCACCCCGGTGTTTATGGTGTGGGCTTTGTTGACAACCTTGCCTTTAAAAACGACTTTGCTCTTTTTATTCATCTGACAACCCCAATTTTGCCACCTGCAAGCCTTTCTCAGATTTACATGGCTACGCAGCGCTTTCTATCGGAAAACAGTAGCTTATCTCTCTTATCTTGCTACTGCATACTCTTCGGTGTCAAGCCCAGGATGTTGCCGAGCGAGGTTGGTACACGACGTACAACGCGCTCCGAGTTGAGCCGTACTGCAAAGGGATGCTTTTGTAACTTGCGCTTCGTGCGGTTTCCTTCCCGATAACGGACCACGATAGTGAGTTCTCGTTTCATCAGTCCCTGGCGCTGCTCTTCTGGAGTTGCTTCATCAGGATCTGGCCGGAAACGATAGACGACCTCGCTGCCCTGTTTGGGCACGTAAAGTACCTGGGGAGGGAGTTGGGATTGATCTGGCTCAAGGCCATAGCTGGCCTCAACATCGAGGCGCAGTTCGCCGGCTATGTCCTTTCTTCCTGCCGCTCGGATCAGGCGCATGCGGAACTCTATCTCTTCTCCCTCAATTACCTCTTTAGGACCATTGATCGGCTGCAATGTCAAAAGCTCTTCCTCCCTGGCTTTGACTTGCAGGACAACCATCGGGATAAGTAACTCCTGGATTGAGATGCCTCCGTGCCCGTATGCTGCGGGCTTATAGTACGATCCGCGGCGGCTAAATGAGTAGCCCACTTTGGGGAAGATAATAGCCTGGTACTCTTTATTCACGACCACGCCTGTTCTTGATGTCCACGTCTCTCGCCTGGGATAGTGCAACTGCTCAGGCGTGAAGCTGATAATGTTATTGCGTACTTTGGGGTGCAGGTTAGCCTTTGATAGAGGAACTGATAGAAGGCAGTTTAAATACACACAATCAGCAGCATCGTTAAGATCATTGGGATCAACTCCCAACCATTCTTGCCCCACCAGTCCGAACCCGTGGTCAGCGGTGATAAAGACCTTTGTATCAGGGGCCAGGCGGCGTACAATAGACATAACCTCGGTATCAATCAGATTCTTGACGTACTGCTGGTAGATGAAAGCAAGGGGACGTGATGGTTCTTTCCGTCCGTCTGGAAGTTCTCTTAATTCAATCTTGTGCAGTTCTTTGTCGCAGAACTCGAAGATGTAATAGTCCAGGTTGCCTGCCCGATAGCGCACGGTCTCTCCGGTCCCCGCGCCCTCCGGTGCTATCGCTTCGACATTGACATGGTAGCCGAGTTCACGCGCTAAAGCCTCTTTGAGGTAGTCACTCTCAGCCCGTCGTGGGGTCAGGCCGAACTGATCCGGCTCTGCTCCTGCTGCGATAGCCCAGCGCGAGACATGCGTCTCTGACGGTAAAATAGCTGAAGCCGGAAATTCTTTTATGATCTCCATCTTCTCCAACAGTGTCGGGCGCAGCAGTTCATCCCAGATATCGTAACGCATGCCGTCAAATACCAGCACGACCGCCTTCTCCGTCTTTGGGTCCCAGTAAGGTTTTAAGCAGCGACGTATGAACTGACTGGAGAGGCATATATCACTATCAGTTGAGAGCCACCCGGGATACTGCCTTGCAACCATCTCTTGAAAGTGGCGATTCAAATCATTGATTTGTTGGAAAACTTCCTTTTCTACTTCGTTGATGCGCTGCTGGATCTGCTTTAATGCCCCGGTGAACTCACCGGGTAAGGTATCAGCCTCGCGTGGCAAAAGATCCTGGTTGTAGATCAGCCGTTTCAGCATTGAAAGATGATACTCCAGTCGATTTATGTCATTCGTGTTCCACCACTCGCGAAAAGTGAGAAAGTTCAGTTTATTGGATGCTGTGACCTTCAGATTTCTCAGTATTTTGCTCAATTCAGCCTGCGTTTCCTGGATTTGATAGGCCAGTCTATAGGCTTCTTTGAGATTTGACCAGGCAAAAGAAGGGCGCGCCTCTACAAAGTTGGTCCCGCTGCTGGAGAAGATATGAGTGTTGATGCGCTTATGAGCCTGCATATCCGGTCCAGGGCAGAGCAGATCCTGCAAAGCGCAGAGAAGTGCCAGGGTACGGAACAGGACTGAGTAGCGTTCTTTCTCTATCAAGGTCGCAGCAGCATTCGTATCGGCTACCGCTAGCTGATCAATAAGGAGGGTATATAGGGCTTCTCGACTTAAATGGGCTTCTATGTCGTTCAGATCTGCCTGGGCTTGATCGGGATCGAGTTCGACAAGCTTATGTGCTGTCTGCTCTAATGTCCTGGTTTCTATAGTATTTAAGCCTTCCAACGCCGGATCTACATGGACCAGTAGCAGCTTCCAGTTGGGTAGATGCTGCGCCAGGATGACAGAAAGATAGAATGCTCGAATAACCGTTTCAGTTTCATATTTGCCAAACCAGCAGAAAGGAGCCGGAGCCTTTGCCAGGTCGCGTTTTATGAGTTCCGTCACCTCAGGCGCGAGCGCTGCCAGCTCTTGTAGGGTCTGGTAGCCGTGCAGACCTACCCTCCAGTAATAGGTATCATCCAGTTTCTGAAATGCCGAGTCAGCAACGTCCAGGGCAGCGTAAGCCACAATCGTTTTAAAATCAGCGTTATTAAAACGGTCCCTCTGAATGTTACGCAGGTTCGTGTGCGCCTGTATGACGCCATCCAGATGTTTCACAATGATTCTGCTATAATGAGTCTCGTTCACCTCCTGAGGCCAGTCTGGATCACCTGTTACCTCCTTGAGGTACTGGCGCAGGTCGAGTTCGATACACGCTTCAGCAGGGATTCGTGCCAGCAGATCGGGGTAAAACAGTGGAGGCGCTTTGCTCTTTGAGCGTGCGATGCGCCTGCTCTGTGGAGTGCGGTCAATGATAAGGAGCTTCCGAGTATCGGCATCGGCGATTGAGCGCTCATATAACTCTCTGAAGGCGAGGTTTGTCGCAGCGACAATCACAGTGTATCCACGCTCACTGGCGAAGTTGTGGATGTTACTATCTCTTTCCGGCAGCAATTGTAATGGGTCGCGCACAAGGATGTTCGGTTCATCATGAATGGCATCCAGTTTGTGCAGGAACCAGTTGAGAATATGCATGTAATCTTGTTTCATTGTGCAATGACCTCCCGCCCTGCACGTCTCTTACAGTTTCTGTAATTTTCTTCCATGCGATTGTATAAATGTTGGGGAAGAGCAGAAAAATCTTTTCCTGATTTCTCATACAGGAAGATCCCCTGGACAAAGAATCCTTTACGCTTACATAAGGATATACCTTCTGCGAGTTCCACCGCGCTCAATATTTTCGTTTCATTGCCCGCTATTAACGCATCATGATGGTCGATAACACGATTAAATAATTGTTCACTGTATTCTTCTTCTACGTACTCTAATTCTGATAAAGCCTCAGAAGCCGTTTGAAACCTATCCGCAGGATCTACCGCTAGTAATTTGAGGATAAACTCTTTGATCCCATCAGTGAGATGGGATCCCAAGGTAATAGCTACATCTCGATAAGGTACTAATACCATTTCTTTATAATCAAAGAGAAAACGGTGGTCGATGAAAGGGTGTGCAGCCGCAAACAATATGGAAGCAATCAAACCCATGTTAAATAAATCGCTTCGTACGTCTATTTGCGCTCCTGTTAGTTGTTCAGGTGACTTATATCCAAAAGTTCCTTCGTGTTCCCATTTGCCTGGATGGGCTGTTTTAATTTCTGCGGTAATCCCGATGGTAGCCAATCCAAAATCAACTATTTTGGCAAGGAAATCTCTGTGAAAAAGGATGTTGAGAGGTTTCAAATCCCGGTGAATGACAGGTCCCTGAGGGCAGTTATGGGCGGCTTGTAGACCAGATAAAATTGACTTGAGTATACGTATAGACTCTGATATACCAATCCAGGTCTGTTCACGACTTAGTTTCCGTAAATAATCCTGTAATGAGCCTTCATGCAAGTACTCCATTATTATCATCAATTCTTCATCGTGCAAAACCACGTCATATACCGAGACTATGTTCGGATGAGAAAGAGAGGCAATTTTTCTCGCCTCTTTCATAATCTCATCTCGGTCTTCAGTTGAACGAAAACCTTTAGAAAGTAATCGTTTAATAGCGATTTCCCGTTGAAGTTCATCATCGAAGCCATACCAAACTTGACCAAACCCACCGGAGCCTACGAGACTGCGAACTTCATAACGATTGCTGATAACGATTCCTTCCCTGAGTTCAGCCATCGTTTTTACTCCACTTGCAGCATTGGTAATTTATCTGCGCTCTCATCGCCCAGAACGCTTTCCAGTTGTTGCTCAAGAAAAGCCTGGAACTCTAGTGCGATGTCCACAATTTGCTCTTTCTCGACGATGCTTATAGTTGGCTTAAAGTCTGCTATCCGTACTTTCTTAACAACGATCTCCTTCAAGTAACGATTGATTGTTTCTGCAATACCAAGATCAGCTTGGCTCTTCTCGACCAGGTATTGTCGTACCTCATCAACTGTCTTATAGTTTAATAGCGCAGCAATATTGGGATCTGCTGCACCCTGTTTCAGTCGTTCCTGAATAGCAGGATTTAAGAAAACCTCCATTTTATGCTCTATGGCATCGTTGAAGAATCCCTGTGCCTCTTCTTCTGCCTGCGCAGCTCTTTGAAGGAGGTCGTTATAGTTCTCGAATGAGAGGCCGCATTGGTGTACTGGCTCCCTTTCCAACTGCGACTCAACAGAGGCTCGCGAGGGCGAAGGGCAGGTGAAGATACTATTCATGTACTTTTTCAACACATCCTCGATAGTAATCGAAATGCTTGGCTGCAGTGCGCTGATGCTCTCCAATACCTTTAAGGCGGCAAGCTCAGAACTGTTGAGAAGACTTTGTATCGCCGCGCGCCTGCTCTCCAGCTCGCTCAGTACATTGTTGTGAAGAGAAAGGTAGATCAGCTTGTATTCAGCGATCAATGCATGGAGCGTCTGGAGTTCGCTGGCTCCGCTACGGGTGCTACCGATCAATTCGGTGCGCAGTTTCACTTCAGAGTCGATGTAGGGTTGCAGGTGTCGGAGTTTTTCTGCCAGTACTTGCTGAATCTTCAGAGCGGTTGACAGATCACGGCTGTCAGGGAGTTGATGCGTGCAGTACTGGTAGGCTGTACGCAATTCCGTATCGTAGGTAAGGAACTGTTGCACATCGCGGTAATGCCTCACGCGCTGCTTCAGATCATCTACATCGACCTCCGCCACCGTGCCAGTCTCAAAGGCACTATAGTCAAAGACCTCTGCCAGGCGATACAGCACATCATCAATGTTTTCTGCGTCAACAGTCTTGAAAAAGCTTTCAAACTGCTGGAGTTCCATTTCATATGGGTTAGGCGATTGGAGATCCCCAAATAGCTTGCTCGCGTTATTAAGAGTACGACTGGCCTGTTCCTTCTCTTCGCTAAAGAGCTTGCGCAATTCTATGCGGTATGGCGCGATGATGGTATCATCATGGGTCTGTGGAATGGCCTTGCCCAGGAGCGCCTCAGCAAATGGTCGGAATGTCTCCCAGTTCTTAGGCTGCTCCATCTTCTGCACCTCGGTGAGGGCATCAAGAACACGTGCCGAGAAGTCTATTTCTTTGATGGTCTGGTAATCGATGTAGGAGAATGGTAGGCCCGCCCTGGCATTCAGAGCGATTCTGATTTTGCCCGTTTGTACAAGACACAGGAGATAGAGTTGGACTATGCGCCGTGTAAACCCATAACTTTTGGGTGTACTGATTCCCATAAAGTTTTTATAGAGGGTTTCGATGCCCATGGTTTGCCCCTCATTGACTAATTTCTGGTCAATGAAGGCATACATATCCTGGACAAATCTATTGTCTGAGACATCGAGTTTGTACTCGGTTCCCTTCTTCATGATTCCCAGGGCATAGCCGAAGTTCTGTGCCGCGCTCACATCCCCGGTCGGTTTGGCATGACGTGGGATCTCACCCGTTTTGACAATGCCATTGATCACTTTGACAGCATCTTCTTTGCGGAAGGTAAAGGGGTGATCGAATTTGATATCGCGTGACTCGTAGACCGTGCTCAAGACCTGGCTGATGATGGGAGTTAAAATACCCTTAATATCACCGGCCACGTGAAACTCCATACTTTTCATTTCCAGGCTGTCAATGCGCCCCCGAGCATAGGCACTATTGACAGCCCTAACGATTTTGCCTATTTCGGTCTGCAATGAGTTAGCCACCCAGTGTATGATTGTTACGGCATCTTCGCTGTCCTTGCCTTCACAGTCACGAATAAGTTTCTGGTAGGCTGCCAGTTCATACAGGCGATGGCGCTCATCCTCGTTGAAGGACGCCGGAGTCCACAGTATAATGCGCGGGTCGTTGCGAGCTTTCAGCAATCTCTCGATGTGAGCGGACGAAACCGGGCGGGTACTGACATAAACCGCGAAGTCGTAGTCTGTTTCATCGCTGCGCAATTGCGGCAACGAGAGAGGCTCGGCGCCTAGGCGCACCAGGTCGCGCATGCCAATGGTACCTGTGATCATACGCCTTTGCCACTCTACCTCGAGTGCCTGATCTTTGGCATAGGAGGTCATGGTGGCCGCAATGCCGCTGAAAAGCGATGTCGTCTCGTTGGCAAGATCAATGGTCATCTGCCGCGTCCTGACCGGCCATTTCGACAGTCCCAACAGGAAATCCCATGCTTCTTGCAGCATCTTCTCATTGGACTCTGCTTCATTGCGCGCCTTTTCAAATTCCTGGCGAGGATCGATGCCGGTGAAGACGGGGTCAAAGCGGTAGCGAGGTGTATTACTTTCATCCAGGCTTTCGACAACCTGGCGCAGTTCTTTGCGTAGGCTCTCGGCGATACTCTGATAATGATCGATGTTTTCTTGTGGATTGGCATCCCTGGAGCGTTCAATCAAGACTGAGTTGGCAATTTCCTCAGGAGTGATACCCTGCTGGCGCATGCGCGCGATATGGTAGAGAAAGAGGGTCTGCAGTGTCTTGATCGCCCGATCCCGGTAGACCTTCAGAGAGCCCTTTGGCTGTCCATCGACCTGGCGTTTGCAGGCTTCGTAGGCTTTGTAGTCCATCTCACGCCTGGTTTTAATAGAGGCCAGGCCTGCATTGACCCCGCTTGGGTCCTCTTCATAGTTGACAGTTTCATCAAAAAGCTGCCACAGACTGATCAGGTAGTCACCTTTGACCTTAACCAGGTGTTTTAAGGTCTGGTGCATAAAGTGGATGGCAGAGCGAGCCGTGGTCAACTCGCCGGTGATGGCGCGCAGGACTTCGAGCGCAGGTTTATGGAATGGGAAGAAATGCCGGAACTGTTCCTCTCCAATGCTCGCAGGCCAGGTAAAGCCACGTTTATAGTAGAGATAATAGTTATTGATAGCTTCAGGGTCGATGATTTCGCGTACACGAGCGAGCACAATGTCATAATACCCATTATCATCCTCACTCAATAAGAGCACAAGCTTCAGGCGATCATTGGCGATGATATTTTTCACGCCCATCTTGCTCTCTATCGCCTGCTGCGCGGCACATACCGTCCAGATAGGCAAATTGTGTACTTTGGCCAGGCGGTTGGACAGCACGACCAGCGTCTGTTCATCATCGACCCGCTGTTCCTCATTGCGATTTTTCATAAAGAGCGAGACTTCGTCCAGGATGAGCAGGACGCCGCTGTAGCCTTCGGCCATGATGGACTCGACCATGTGCTTGAGCACATCCTCGGTTTCTGTCTCTAAGAGTGGACGCATCTTAAGATATTCGTCATAGAAGCGCCAGAGCTTGTCGCCGCAGCTTCGCTTGTATTCGGGGGCCTTATTAGACTGCAATTCGCGGATGAAGTCATCGACATCCTCAAGCTCATCCTCTTCGAAGAAGCGGCGGTCGCGCAGGAATTTTTTGAGGTCGTCGCGGTACCGCACATAGTCTTCGGACATGAAGCGGTCGGCAAGTATCTCGACAGGGTAAAGTGAGATGTTCTTGCCCAGTTCCAGGAGGAGCTGCTCGCGAGCCGCATCGAGGATATAATTGGCGAGACGCTGCGTATCGTCCGCCTTGCCAACTGTGCCGCCGCCAGTGCCAACCAGCGTTTTTGCGATGACAAAGATGCCTTTTTTGCCATTGTTGCTTTTGGCTTTGAGGCCCTCTTCCCAGAATTGATAGAGCGACTCGCGCCTGCCTCGTCCTGCCTTTGTTTCTTTCTGGCGCACCAGTTCCCAGATATCTTCATCGCCAAGGGCCAGAGCAGCCAGGAAACAGAGGAGATGTGATTTGCCGGAGCCAAATTCTGCCTGAATCCAGTATCCCTGTCCGATCTGTTCATCCCGCCGCTCCGGCCTATAGGGAGCTGCCATCAGACGCAGAATATCGTTAAGGAACGAACGTACCGGGTTGATCTGGAATTCTTCAACGGTCTGGAGTGCTGGGAAACGCTGTGCACGCGATGTCTTGTTCGAGGTCTCAACGGTATCGGCCCAAATATGCTGCTCCAGCGTATAAACGGAAATAATTTTGTCGGGCACCCTGCATATCTCGTCCAGACCCTTACGTATGGCAAATAGCTCATCAACATTTGGCATCGCTCTTACCCCCGTTCTCCTATGATAAAGCGTCTTGCTACTCTCCGGTGGTCAGTCCAGTTTGAATTTTGCGGTGAACCCTGGCTGAGAGCCCCCCCAGGCTCTCTTGCCATGCAAGGGGTGCCCCCATAGGCGTTAACTTACTGTCCAGGGCGACCGAGACGGTCCACCCTATCCTGTCATCCTGAGCGCAGCGAAGGATCTCTGTGCCCGGCGAGTCAGACCCTTCGCTGCGCTCAGGGTGACACGGTGTGACGGTTCAAACGGTCAAGGACTTCTCTTCAAATTGAACCTTGCCTAAGTTCCTATATATCATCGAAAAGCGTTTTTTGCTTTTTCGCTTTCATGTTCACCTGTATGCGATACAGGCATATCTGATAATCTTCCTCTACCTCAACCTGCTGCTCCTCTGACAACTGATTCAGGTCGAGCCCGCCCTTCTCAAAGAGAAGCTTTCCCTGCTCATACATGCTCGAACGCCGGCAATGACGAATCCATTCTACCAGGGTGGCATTGGAAGGCCGCTCACTAACCGGAATGGTCAGCCCTTGTTGGATGTAGGCCAGGTAGCGTTTGATGTGCCTGTTGGTCCCTGTCAGCCTGTCCTGTGTTTTGGCCGCTTTCTCCTCTTCCGTATCAGGCAGACGATACGTCCCTGAACTGGTAGCGTAAAAATAATCCTGCAGCCAATCTTTGAGCGGGCGGCGCGGCTTGTCTTTGACGGCGTAGAGATAATGCTCAAAGATATCCGAATAATGGACGCCCTCTTGCTCAGGATGTTTGCGCAGCCACTGGGCAAGAAAGTTGCCGATAATCTGCGCCGCTTTCTCCTCTTTTGCCGACTCGGCGGCGTCTATCTTCGTCTCATCATCATGCTGTAAGAACCAGCGCGCCTGGTCGTCGCTGGCCGGTTCCGCGACCTGGCGCAGCAGAGCGTCGAAGTTATGCGCCTCCATCTGGCCGGAGCGCACCATGCGGCTGACAACCTCATCATAGATGCGGTCTTTTGTTGTGCCAGGGTGAGCCAGCAGGTAGTCGCGGATGATGGCTTGTACCTTTTCGGTGAAGGTGGTCTCGTCTTCATCACCGCTAATGGTGACGGCTGCAATTTCGTCGAGTTTTGGCCTGCGGAAGTTAATGACCAGGTCGCGTTTGGTCACTTTGTCGGCTGTAATCTGGTTGTAAGACTTCTGGCCGGTATCAATAAAGAGGGCAGACTCGGAAGTATCAACAATAAAGCCGACCTCAGCCATGATATCCTGTACCAGTGCCCATGTTCCTGCCGAAGTATCATGGTAGCAGAGCGATAGCCAGCGTCCAGGCTTAAGCACTCGATGGCATTCAGCCATAGCCTGCTTCATCATAGCAGTCCAATCCGCCTCGCTCTTGCCACGAACCTCATTGACAATGATCTCATCATCGTGCCAATGCGTATCCAAGCCAAGCCAGGCTTCCCAGACGAAATTCAGTTCGCCGTATTGTACCTTATCGGCATAAGGGGGATCAGTGAAAATGTAATCAATACTGCATGTCGGGATGGAAGAAAGGTCTGTTGCATTCTCTGTTGAGATACAGACTTTGTGTTCTTGTAAGTCTGTAGAAAGAGCCTTATATGCTTTAAATATCTTTTGACATTTATTGACAAAGTGCCGCCAAGGAACAGTTTCCTCCATTATCTGTGGGATATAGTAGGTTCTATCCATAACATTGGTTGGGTAGGAAACATCTGGCCGATAGCGATTCATCCGACTCATCCCAAGTAGAATCCCAGAAAACGCGAAAAGGAAAGGCGATCTAAGTTCGTCGCCAATATGCATAATTCCATCTCTTATTGTCGCCAATGTCCATAGATTGCGTTTAGTGAAGAGTTCAGATATCCTACGGAAATTTCGACCCTCTCTCCACTCTACTCCCCAGGGTTTTGAGTCATCTTCTACGTTCATCATTTTATGGTGAGGATACCAATACGGGACCTCCTTTAATTCGATCTCGTGTATTTTGCCCAGATCGTACCTTTCAAAATACCCGCGCTTTTTTGGATCTGGATCATTATGGTGTCGCTCGGAGCGTGAGGGCTCGCATTTTCCCAGGCAAAGATAGCCCGCTAGCACTGGTATAGCACCAAATTTCTGGCTCTGTGAGCGGATGATTTCTTCGAAGCCTTTCTCGTAGCAGTGAGGACAAACACTGACTTTCTTGGCTTTCCCTTCTGCGGTTTGCCCCTCTATCGTCATACAGTCAAACAGAGGCACTTTCTCTAGACAGCGTGGGCACTGAAATACCTGCGAATGAACAGTATACTCTGTTGTCGCAGGCCCATGACAACGATCACAGCGTGTCTCATAGAGCCAATCAATCTCCGGCTTTACCTTCTGCTTCAATTCCTCAAAGGCTCTTTGTAAAGCTATCACATCGACGGGTGTGCAGTAATTCTTGGTGATAAACGTTGCAGCCGGGCTGCGGTCGATGGCAACGGCTTTACGTCCAGTCATAAGAGCGGCCAGCGCCGTCCCCCCGGAGCCACAGAAAGGATCGAGCACAAGGTCGCCTGGTTCGGTGTAATGCTCGATATACTGGCGAATAGCATCATGCGGCTTCTTCGACCAGTAGGTGTGCATGTTATAAATAGCCGTTGCCTTGGTTGTCTCAATAGGCTTATTGAAGGCTGGCACGTCGTAGTCGTCGTGCTCTGGATCGTATGGTCGCTCGACAAGATGTGCCTCGACGAAGGCACGCAAGTTGGGATTAGGTTGATCGCCGGAATAGTAGCCAGCGGGCATGTAGCGAGCTCCCGTTTGGAACAATGCGCTTTGTTGTGGTCGTGCCGTTTGTTCTTTGACCATAGTCTGGTTACACTTTCAGTTCCCAAAGATGATTTTCGGCAATGAGGTTGGTGGGAAGGGTGCGGTTCTCATCCTCCTGACCTGGAAGCAGAACGATGCGTCCATTCTCCCGTCTGCCGGGCAGAAGGAGCAGGATACGATGTGCGTCGGTGGCAAGCGTACGCAGCAGGCTGAGGTCGCTGCCATAGGCGAAAAGTATTTCCAGGCTCTCCAGGACAACCAGCTCGTCCTCTTTAAGGTGCGCGCGTAAAAACGTCTCAAATGCCTGTGCCACGTGGGCAGTGATAGGTTCTGGCCTCCTTGCCTCATTCACTACCAGGCTACGAAATTCATCGTCGGGGATGGTATTGAGGATGCCGCGCGTTACCGAAAGAGGAGCCGGAAAGGGAGTGCCATCCGGCATCCTTGCTTGCTGCAGCTTTTCAGCGAAACGCTTCAGCGCTGGATAAGTGCCAAGAATCCCATAGAGGTGCCTGCCGGTGGGCACCATTAATTTGCTCCGCAATGCCTCGATGATATCCATATCATTCATGGTGCTGTTCCACAGTCCTTGCGAGAACTTCACTGACCTGGTTAAGCGTGTATTTCGTGGTGAATTGCCGGACCGAGTCGATCTCTGAGACTTTGCTGATGATATTCCTGTTCCTGAGTTCGTAGAGCGCAGAAATGATGGCAGCGGGTTTCCAGAGCATGGCGCGGATAGCGCGGTTCTGTTCTAGCTTGCCCATATCGAACATGCCTGGTTCGGGAAACTCGCTGTGCAGGATAAAGGCGAAGGATGCGATCTTGATATCGCGATAGGTAAAGTTAATGCTAAGGCGATCAGCTGTGATTATACTGCCTGCTATAAGGGCGTCAACAATAGCAAATGTACAATCCTTTGTACTGGGATAGTCAGGAAAGCGATGGGTAAGGTAGTTACGTAAGTCACTCCGCTGCAGCTGGCCTGCCCCAATAGCAGGCAGCAGCAGATTCTCTATAACTTCATACATCAGAGGCTCGACCTTACAGAAGCGATAGAAGCAGACATCGCGCAGCTCCTGGCTATCAGCATAGGTGCGAGCGAAGGCAAGTAGGGCCGAGTCAGCATAGCCTTCAGGAAACATACGCTGCACAATGTATCGCGCGTTTCTATCTCTCGTTGATTGGCCATTGAAACGAAGATGCTCTTTCAAGAAATCTTTAACTTCGGCTAACGACTCTGTATCAGGAAGTTTTGGCAACATATCAATTGTCTCATGAAGCATGGCCTTCCCAAATAGCCCTGTTCTTGCACGGGGCACAGCGCTTTTCCGTGATTTGGACTGTACTTTTCGCGGTATGCCAAACTCCGCAGCGATAGGGGAAGCTTCTGGAAATAATGTTGGTGCAGTAAAACTTTCTTGTATTTGGGTTTGTTTGCCATCTTCTCTGTAATCGCGCTTACTGATCCGATCAGCAAGCTTAAGCAGCACCGCAGAATGTTCTTTTATACCCTCTTGCTTGCAGAGGGTGGTAATATCGGTAGACAAAACGTTGGACAAGCTGCCGAAGGTAGCAATGAGCTTTCTCGCAAGAGGTTGTACGTCTTTCTGTGGGATCGCATAGGTCAGGAGAAGCTCAAGCAGCTTCTCGTCAGTATATGCTGCATCGTCTCCAGCCATGAAGTGAGCTTTGAGGCGCTCTCTATGACCAGCCTTGCTTTTGACTTCTAACTCCACAGTGCCTAGCTTCTCCAATCAGGCTTCTCTATTTGAACTTATTGTCCCTGGATCTATACCACGCAATTGAGTTTACTGGCGAGCTTTCATTCGCCATCGATAAAGTGTATCACCTCATCTGGAGGCATTATTATAACATAACCAAAAATTGCGTGATAGAGCCTCTCCGAAAAGCGTTGATGGATCTGGGGCTCGTTTCATCTCCTGGATGGTTCTTTCCCAACCACAGCACCCTTGCGGCGTCGCCCCTCCAGCCAGAGGTAGAGCATGGGACTTGCGATCAACAGGAAGAGCATGCCTCCTACAAAGCCCCAGGTAAAGATATTGGCTTGATCGAAGTTACTCCAGGAAACAAAGATGGCCACAACAATAGCCGCTACTCCGATCATCTGGCTTTGCAGTGCGATACGCACCGCACTCCACCGTGCGTCAAGGGCGATGCATAATTCACCAACCCCAGTGAGAGCAAACAAACCACCCATGACCTGTGCAGTCAACGGTGTCAGCTTCCATGGCCAGACACGAAGCATAAGATCGGGTCGCAGGAACAGAAAGATACTGATGAGTAGGGTAATCAGGCCAATGCTACCAATGACTAAGCGTACAGACCGTGGCACGATGAAGTCATTGTCATCGGGTGTGCCAGGATCGGTGTGCCGATTGCGCAGCCAGGCTCCCAGAACGAGGAATGGTGTGGTGAAGTACAGGATCGCCCAGGCAAAGAAAGAGATGTGGTTGTGATTGAAAATATTCCAGTGTAGGAGGGTCGCAATGCCCATACATGTGGCAAACGTGGTGACCGGAAGGAAACCGACCTTGACCCAGTGCCAGCGTGCAAAGGTCGCAGCACACACAAAAAAGTAGGCTCCGCCAAGGTAGGCCGCACCAAGCATCATCGCTGTCATCCGAGGTCGGATGGTCCAGGCAAACAATTCCTGTGTATGATCAGGCAACAGGTAGAGAATACCGAAAGCGACCACTAAGAAGGGAATCATAATTGCTGAGAGCCAACGTGTCTCTGGAAGGACGCGATCGTCGCGTCCTCGCTTCTCTCGCACGTTGTCTACTCTTCCAGTACTTTCCATAGAACTCCATCCTTTCCGTTGTTTCGGGTCAACACCTATGGGGAGATACCTCACTGCACATGCTCCCTCGCGCACCGTTCCAACGCCTTAAGAATAAGCGAAATATCCTGCTCGCTCGTCGACCAGTTGACAAAGGCCGCGCGTATGGCGGGTTTTCCGGCAAAGAAGGTGGGTGTAAGCAAGACCCGTCCATCCTCTTTGAGCGCCTCGAGGAAGTGGTCACGCTGCGCCGCGTGCGCGCCGCGCTGGGCGAAACAGACGATATTGAGACGAACCGGCGCTAACAGTTCAAAGTGTGGGGATGACTCAATACCTTGAGCCATCTGCTGCGCCAGGGAGCAGCAGCGCGCAACCAGTTCTCGATACCCGGACCTGCCGTAGGCCATCAACGTCATCCAGGCCGGGAGGGCGCGGAAACGCCGGGAATCTTCGGGCGTGCGATGCGACAGGTCTGTGCCATTTCCCAGGTAGGCTGCGCTGACCTTGAACACCTGCTGGTGCAGGGCGAGATGGCGTGTAAAGACAAAACCTGAATCATAGGGCACATTGAGCCACTTGTGCCCATCGGCAGTGATCGAGTCGGCAGCGTCCAGGCCGCGCAGGAGATGCGCGCGAGCGGGATCGCAGGCGGCGAACAGGCCAAAGGCACCATCAACATGCAGCCACGCTCCATACGTTTGGCACAGCGCGGCAAGCGCTTCCAGGTCGTCAAAATCGCCGGTGTTCACCTCGCCCGCGCTTGCCACGACGATAGCAGGCGCCCCCTTCAGCGCAGCCAGGCGCCGGGCAAGCGCCTCTTGATCGACGGCCATCCTGCCAGGGAGACAGGGAAGATATTCCATCACCTGTCGCCCCATACCCAGCATCGACAACGCCTTCAAAATACTCGCGTGAGGCGATCCGCCAAGTACAGGAATAGGCGGGACATTCCATAATCCCTGTTCGGAGACATCTATCCCCAGTCGCGCGGCTGCCCACTGGCGTGCCGTAGCCAGCGCGACGAAATTGGCCTGCGTCGCTCCTGTGACAAATGCGCCGTCAAAGGATTCTGGAAGGGCGAAGAGAGCGCGCAGCAGCCCCAGTGTCTCGCGTTCAACTGTCGTGGCAATCGAGTCACCATCGCTTCCCACATTTTGATCGTACGCCGGGACGAGCCAGTCTGCCGCCAGGGCAGCCGGTGTACTGCCGCCTGTCACAAAGCCAAGATAACGCGGGCCGGGAGAGGCCGATAGCAGGGCTTCATATTTTTCCCGGAAGGCTGAGAGCGCCCTCCGTGCCCCTAAGCCCTCTTCTGGCAGGACATCGTGCGGAAGCACCTGGGGAAGGCGACCGGCAGGCCGTGTTGCAAGACTTTCCAGAAATTCAAAGGCAGCGGCGTGAGTGGCCTCCAGAATATCGTTCAGGTGTTGATGATCGTCTTGCAGGCTCATAGCGTCTTCTCCTTGCCTGTTCGTGAATACTCGGGGAAGACCCCATAGGCGTTCACTTCCTGTCCAGGGCGACCGAGACGGTCTCCCCTCCCACCCTCTCCTGTCATCCTGAGCGAAGCGAATGGGCTCAGGGTGACCATCGACGGCATGCCGCCTGGCGATCGAGGTGGTCGTCCTGGAACATCTTCTTAAGTGAACGCCTACGGGGAAGACCCTCGAGTAAAGATGGTCCTACCGCGCGAATGTGTGTACCTGTAAAAATAAGCTAACTCCGTTCAAGATAAATTGAATAGCCCGAAGAGACGAATAATATACATACTGCTGCGCATCACTAGCCAGGCTGCCAGCAGTGTGCTAATAATCGCCGCGGCAACTGCCAGCAGGTCCAGGGGATGAGAGGTAGCTAGATCAACATAGAGAATAGTGGTGGCGATGGTGCCAGGGCCAGCAATCATCGGAATTGCCAGTGGAAAGACGCTAATGTCCTCGCGTGTCATGGCTTCTTCAGACTCCGCTTTGGTCTCGCGAGTGCCGGATTGGCGACCAAAGAGCATGTCGACAGCGATGAGAAAGAGCAACGCGCCACCTGCTATGTCGAACGCGTACAGGTTGATGCCGAGCCGGTCGAGCAGGAAACGTCCAACCAGGGCAAAAAATGCGATGATACCGGCGCTGATGAGGGTCGCACGTGTGATAATGAGCTTGCGCTGTGCTTCACTGAGATGAGCGGTCAGGCGGTCAATGCGATTCATGTGGTATATTCCTCAAATGTTCACTCTCAATTAGTATATGCTATGTTGCTCTCCCTCACCAAAAAATGAAGCAAAAGCAATCAATCTCACTTCTGAAAGGTGATAAGATACCAAGTAATGATGTGGTTTGACATAGCGCATCAGGAGGTTCATGCTTCAGGATCTGTGAATTATTGCTGGCCTCCTTTCAGAGAAGAGAGGAGGGTGTAAATTTTGGAATGAAACTGGTCAAATCTTGCCCTTTCTCAACAGAAGAAAGGGCTTTACCATGCTGGGAAGGCTACTCGAATGAGGGCGGATGCGATAACTCACCCACAGGATAATTACCAAGAAATCAACAGTTTCATGGGTCTTCCGCTCCTTTGGTGAAGCCGTTTGCGGAGAAGAAAACAAATTGACACAGCGTGATATATTGCTTCTGAAAAATTCATCTTCGTTGCCACTTCATCAGGAGCTATGTATTGATCGGTTTATCATCCCTGTTCTCTCTTCCCGAAGGGTTACAGGTGGAGCAGATAGAACTGCAAGGAAACGTCTTAGCCGTTGCCATTATTTCAGTTCTTCCCTGCTCTTGTTGCCCGCTCTGTTCTCAAGCATCATCGCACATCCATAGTTGGTATCAGCGGACGCTGCGAGATGTCCCTTGTGCAGGCCGTCAGGTTGTCTTTCATCTCTCGGTCCGCAAGTTCTTCTGCCGCAATCCTGATTGCGCTCGCAAAATCTTTACCGAGCGGTTCCTCACCTTCGTTGAGCCGTGGGCACAAGTCACGAAGCGATTGTTTGAGGCCGTCCAGGCCGTCGGATTTGCTACTAGCGGGGAATTGGGAACCCGACTCGCCGATCGCATCGGGATTCACAGCTCCCCCACCACCGTGCTTCGCCGCATGATGGCTCTTTCATCACCATCCTCATGCCAGGTCTCCTTGTTAGGAATAGACGACTGGAGTTTTCGGCGTGGAAGGAAGTTCGGCACTATTCTTGTCGACTTAGCCACTCATGCCGTCCTTGATCTTCTCGCCTCTCCGCAACGCCGAGTCGGCTGCGACTTGGATGAGAAAGCATCCAGAAATCAAGGTGGTAAGCAGAGACCGGGGAGGTGAATATGCCTCCGCTGCAGTGGCAGGTGCCCCTCAAGCTATCCAGTGCGCCGATAGATTCCACATGCTGAAAAATCTGGGAGAGGAGGTGGAAGGACTTCTTGCTCGTCATCTGGGGATCAAACGCCGGAAGAAAGTCCAAGAAACGCTTGAAGAGCACATTCCCATAGAACATGCGACTCGGTCTGTCAGACGTTCTCCCAAGGTGGCGCGTCTCCAACAGGCCTACCGAGAGGAACGCCTGGCCCGCTATGAGCAGGTTGTGGCTTTGCGCAAACTTGGGATGAGTCAGGCTGCTATTGCCAAGCGAGTGGGCATGGGTCAGAGCACCGTCGGCAATTGGCTGGCTGCTGGAGCCTACCCCGAGACCACACGTGGTCCCTATGTGAGCCGCCTCGATCCCTATCTCCCCTATCTGTTTCAGCGGTGGGAGTCGGGGTGCCACAATATGGTTCGCCTCCATCAAGAACTCGTGGCGCGAGGCTACAAGGGATCCTATGCCAGTGTGCGTGATCATCTGGTTCGGCGGCTTCCAGAAGGGAAGAAGAACTCGAGCCAGGGGAATGAACTATCTCCAGCGCCTCTGGCCCCTCGGCAAGCCACCTTCCTTTTCCTCCGTCGGCCTGAACAATTGACTGCTGAAGAGCAAGCAGATCTTCTCGCGCTTCGTCAGACCCATCCAGAAGTGAACCAAACCTATGATCTGGCTCAGCAATTTGCCCAGATGTTACGTACGCGCACCGGAGAACAGCTCGACACTTGGCTTGCCAAGGTAGCTGAGAGTCAGATCCCTGAATTACAGAGCTTTCTCCTGGGCATTGAGCGCGATAAACCGGCTGTTGTCGCAGGCTTGACTTTGCCTTATAGCAATGGGATCGTCGAGGGCAAGGTCAACAAATTAAAGCTCCTCAAACGCATGGGATATGGCAGGGCAGGCTTCCCACTACTGCGCCAACGGGTGTTGCATGCGCTCTAGAGTCTGAAGACCGTTCTGACTCCTTCATTGAGGAACTGCGGAAAATCCTCATGAGATTATGTCAGCTTCCTTCAGAGCCATTGTCAGCCAACAACGATCCAGAAGGGCAAGAGTCTCACAAGCAGCTTCACCAAAGGAGCGGAAGACCCGTTTCATTCCAAAATTTACAGGCATAGATCGCCGACGGGCGTCAAGACACACCCGCTTTTTTGCCCATGTGGACTGCCCCCCCCGAATCTGCGCGTCATATGGCGAGGTGTCACATGATCAACAACATCAGTCTTCTCTGTGCCCGCAAAATCACGAGATAATGTCAGTTACCAGTAGTTTGTTGACGAGGGTCAAGCAGAACTGTAGAGAGGGAGAGCATGTCCACGCTCAAGCCAATGCAGCGACCCTACTCTTCAAGCGAACTGGGTTTCTGTCTCACCAGGGCTGAAACTCTCCTACGTGAAAGTCTCTTGGGGAAGAATTGTGTTGGTGTGCTTCAAGCACGAGTGTTTGGCGCAAATCTCTTGTGCGTATGCCTCGGAGCGATACGCATACGCGATTTTTCCCTGAACGCGCACTAGTTCCCAATGATCATCTGTCATGACCCCCAAACAGAACAAGGTTGCCGTCTCAGTGTCGTCCAAATAAACCTGTTGAACCGTTCCTTTGCTCCAAAGGTCATCCTTGGTCAGCAGAAGTGCTTGTACGTGATACACAGTGAAAGTTTCCTTTCTGCATTTCCTCAAGATAAAGGAAACCTGAGAAGGTATCGTTATCCTGAACAAGCGCGATTGCTCCTCTTACGGTACTCTTCTCCTGTCCAATCAGCGCCATTCCCAGAAGGAGAGTGCATCTCTACTCAAGCGCTTGTTTTTGCACAGCCTTGCTGATAGGCGCGTGGTGATACGCCAAAGCGTCGTTTAAACACGCGCTCGAAATGGGCCAGAGAGGTGAAGCCAGCGGAGGAGCAGATCACCGTCACAGGCAACTGGGAAACGCCAAGTAGGGTGTGGGCAAAGCGGACCCGCAGGTCTTGCACATACCTCTGAAAGGTCTGACCGGTTGCCTTATGAAAACACTCGCTGAAGTAGTGGGGTGAAAGTCCCGCGTGGCGCGCCACCTCCATCAGGGAAAGCGGTTCGCGGAAATGGTGTTGCAGATAGACAAGCGCCTGGCGTATGGGCAGCGATGTGGCGCTTTCGCCGGGCAAGGCGAAGGAAGAAGGTGTTGAAACAGCGTTTCGCCTGAGAAGAAGAAGAATCCGTTCCAGGGCGCCGCGCATGACCAGCTGATAGCCTATCCGTTGCTCCTCAGCCTCCGCCCGCAGGCAGCGAAATTCACGCTCGAGAACGAGTCGTGCAGCCTCGCCAGTCTGCATATTCAGCTCACCCGGCGTGCTAAAAAGAAGCTGCCGCATTTCGGGGCTGAGCACCTCCTCCGCAAAGATCACATTGAAAAGCTCCAGGGGCTGATCGGGTTGAGGAATGAGCGCATGAAAATCTGCCGGAGTGAGGAGAAAGAGCGTGCCCGGCACTAGTTGATGGGTCGTCCCATTGAGCAGATGGGTTCCCCGACCGGCCAGAATAAAATGCACCTCATAAAACTCGTGCCAGTGGACGCTGGTTGGCTCATGAGCCACCTGATGATAGATCCGCACAGGCAAGAGCCGCTGAGAAAGATACTCCTCGTTGCTCAGACGCCGCGGAATTGAGCGCTGTGCTTGCCTTCCTCTGGTCATGTGCTCACCTTTCTCTTTCTCAGCAGTGCTGCCGCGTTTACATCATCTCGTAGCTGTTCCCCGCCAGGTCTTGCCCACGAGCCAGCCAGATCCGGTGACCCTGGTTCTTTTCGGGGTAGATACGAATGTCCGTCGATAAGTAGCGCATGGTATAGCCACAGCGCCGCAAAGAACTGGTGTTGGCGTTCGCCCCATGGATAATCCGCCCATCGTGCAGGGAACATTCCCCTGGTTTGAGTTCGAAGGCGACCGCACGAGATATATCAAGCTCTTTGATTTGCTCAGCGAAGGTATTCTGTGCAGTATCGGCATCAACGTATTCCGAGAAGCCTCCGGCGAGATGGGTGGCAGGAATGACCTGCATGCACCCGTTCTCTCGCGTACTTCGATCAATGGCCAGCCAAACGGTCACGATCTTATCATAAGCGCTGCAGCGGCCTTTCCAGAACGCTGAGTCTTCGTGCCAGGGAGTGGCGCGCCCGGTATAGGGATCTTTACAAATAAAGTGGCTTGACCACAAAGCGATGTTGGGACCTATGAGGGGCTCCACCAGGTCCAGGACTTCATCGCTCAAGAGAAACGTCAGGAGACGTTCGTTGCGGAAATGCGGTGTGTCTAGCTCATCAGAGAGTTTCGCGCCTTTCAGCGCCAGCTGTTCCTCAAAAATGGCCTGGAGTTCGGCAAATTTTTCAGGCGCGAACAGTGGTTGATGGGAGAGAGCATATCCTTGCTCTTGAAAAAACAGGATTTGTTCGGGTGTGAGGGTTGCCATAGGATACTACCTTTCTGTGTGAAGTCTGCCAGGCGTTTGCCTTTCTGTTTCTACTTTAGCATGCATTCGCCTGAAGTGCTCTGGTTCTTTTCCGGCAAAGTCGACTTTTCTTCCGAATGTTTGATCAAGTGCTCTCGCAGACTCCAGTTGCTGATCCACATTGCGCGGAGAAAGTTCAGAGAGTAGCAGGTTCGAGAATCAACGCTTGTGCGGGAACGTTCTCCCCTCAAGCAAGATTTAGCCGAACCGGAGCAGGAAACGAAAACGCGCATCCTCCTCGTACCACACGGGAAAGTTCGTGCCCCGCACGTTATTGTAGAGGTTGAAATGGATGCCACCGAACAGATCAGGCTGTTCATCTGTAAAATTGAGCAAGGATGGTTTCCCCGGCGCGATCAGTGGAGCATCCAGCGTCTCTATGTGGTGCCAACATTTTTTCTCCGCAAAATCCCCGCTAAGTGTTTGCAGTCCTGGCGGCGGCCAGAATCCTCCCCGCTAAGCAGTGGTTGTGTAGCCTTCCTTCCCCATCGGAAGTGGTCTATATTCTCCCCTATCCCTTAATGCCAGTTGAAGCAACAGACTGCATAAACCACCGCTGGAATAGTAGGAACACGATCAGTATAGGAATAGTAATCATACTGGCGAAGGCCATGATTTCGCCCCAGGAGCGGGGTTGTTGGCCAAAGAAGACCTGCAGACCGATCATCAACGGGCGGAAGGTATCGCCGGTGGTCACCATCAACGGCCACAAGAAGTCGCCGATGTGTGTCAGGAATTGGAGGATGGCGACGGTAGCGAAAACCGGGCGCGAAAGCGGTACGATCAGTCGCCAGTACATGCGGAAGCGACTGGCGCCATCCACCAGCGCGGCCTCTTCCAGTTCTTTCGGAATGCCGATGAAAAACTGGTAGAACAGGAAAATGGAAAAGGCATCCGCGATAAACGGGATGATCTGCACCTGGTAGCTATCAATCCAGGTTGTCGAGCCATCGAACCAGGGGAGATTGTTGACCATTAGCAGCAGCGGCACAGCGATGGACTCGAACGGGACGATGATTAACGCGATCATTACCGCCAGCATCAATCTGCGTCCAGGAAAGTTCATGCGCGTCAGCGCGTAGGCGATCAGGCTATTTACGAACAGCCCGAACACAACGATCATGGTGACGATAAAGACCGAATTAAACATGTACTGTCCGAAAGGCAGCCGCGCGAACACGCCACTATAGTTTCCCAACGAAATCGTCCCGTAGGGAATAAACGCCTTGAGCGAACTCAGATCGCTCAAGAGCTGTTCTTCGTTAGACTTGAGCGACGACACAACCATAAACACAATGGGGAAGAGAAAGAAGATCGCCAGGATCACCAGCAAGATGTAATTGCCAATTAACCACGCCAGTTTCCGGGGGGTGGATCTTTTCCTAGCCGAGATTTGTTGGCGAACAGTGACAGCCATGATTACCCCTGCCCTTCTTCTTTGATGATAGTGCGCTGGAGAATCGAGATCACCAGCACGATCAGGAAAAATATCACCGCAATCGCCGACGCATAGCCGACGTGCAGCTCACTGAATCCTTGCTGGACCAGGTAGTACACAGATGTGATCGTGGCATTTTCGGGACCGCCCTGCGTCATGATCGCAACCTGCGTGTACAACTTAAAGGCCAGGATGGTCGTCGCGATCACCACGAAAATCGTCGTATTGCGCAGCTGTGGTAGCGTCACATTCAAGAACTGTTTCCAGCGGCCTGCGCCATCGACTCTGGCTGCTTCATAGAGTGAATCGGGTATGCTCTGCAGCCCTGCCAGGTAAATCATCATCTGAAAGCCGACACCCTGCCAGATCGACATGATAATAATCGCCGGAAGTGCCAGGTGAACATCGTTCAGCCACTGCAAATTTGGAATGTGGCCGAAACTGATACTCTTCAAAAAGTGGTTGATCAGTCCCTGGTCTGGATTGTACAGGAACGACCAGACGACCGAGATCACGGCTATCGTGGTGACCACCGGACTAAAGTAAATAGTGCGAAAGACGTAGATACCCCGAATTTTCTGATTCGCCAGAATTGCCAGGGACAAAGCGAATGTCGTCTGAACCGGGACAACGATGATCCCAAAGAGGAAGTTGTTCAGCAAGGCGCGGTGGAACGTATCGTCCTGGAGCAAGCGCGCAAAGTTTCGGAATCCGACGAACTCTGTCGGAATCGGCCCGGGGATGAGGGTCTGATTGGTAAACGAAAAGTAGATCGCCATGAAGAAAGGGATAATCAGGAAGATGAGGAGCAGTAAGGACGCAGGGAGCAAGAACGTCCAGGCTGTGAGCATTTCCTTGCGCTGCCAGCTCGTGGTCCTGGGTTTACCGCTCGTGGCCCTGGCCTTCTCAGCCGTTATGGTCGTTTCGGCACTCATAGAAACCTCCTGAGTGAGATAGGACCGGAGGCCAGAGGCCGGTTAGCCAACTGGCTGGCCTCCGGTCAGGAGATGGTCAACGATGTCGATAGCTTACGAGCTTGGAGGAGGATACCCGTTGTTATCCTGGATGTCCCGGTCGATTTTCTTGACCGCCGCGTCTAGCTCCGATTTGACATTCGCTCCGGCGACGATGTTAGAAACGGCCACCTGGAATGCGGTGGTGATGGTCGGATAGGCCGGTGTGATCGGGCGAGGCACTGCAACACCATTCTGCAACTGCTGCACATAGACATTCAACGCGCCACCCTGTGCGAAGAGCGGCGACTGCGCGATGACGGACTTGCGCGCCGGGACTGCTCCATTGGCAGTCGTCATACGAACGATTTCATGGTCCGACAGGAGGAAGTTTAACACTGTCCAGGCCTGGTCGGGATTCTTGCAAGATGAGGTGATGCCCCAGTTCCAGGAACCCATGCCGGTCTTCGCTCCCTGGCTCAGATTCGCCGCAGGTAAAGCGAGCAAATTACTGCCCATGGCCTGGCTATACGTCGGATAGACCCAGTGGCCGACCCAGCTCAACGCCGATTTGCCATCGGTGAAGTCGGTATCACCGGCGGGTTTCGGGTTGACATAGCCTTGCTTGAAGAGGCCCTGGAACCAGGTCATCGCCGCGACCGAGGCGGGGTCGTTCAGCATACCATCCGCCGACTGGTAGTTGGAGCGATTGATGAGGTCACCGCCAAAGGATTGGAGGAACGGTGAGAAGCCATAGGTGAACCACTCGCCTTGCCCGTAGTTCATTTTCAGGTCAAGCGGAAAGGTCACGCCCGGCACCTTTTTCAATTTGGCGAGAGCAACGTTCAGTTCGCTCAACGTCCAGGGATGGTCAACCGTCGGAATACGCACGCCAGCTTCCATCAGATACTTTTTGTTCGCATAGAATCCCAGCCCTGAGTCAAACTGACCTAGACTGTACAGGTGACCGGCATACGTCCCCTGCTGGATAATCGAAGGCAAGAAATCTGCCTTCATACTTGCAGAGACATACCTGTCAAGCGGGATCAGATAGCCGGACCAGGCAAAGTTGTACAGGTACGGGCCGTCAAAGTCGAGCAGACAGGGTAGATTGTGCGCCAGGGCGGCAGCGTGGACCTGATCGGTGTAGCTCCCCTCTGGCAACTGAATCGCATCAACGATGATGTTGGGATTACTGGCCTCGAATGCCTTGAGCGACGCGCTCAGCGCGTCGCGTTCTGATCCCTGTCCAGAGTGGAAGAAGAGTTTGATGGTCACCTTGCCGTTCGAGCCAGTTGCGGTCTGCGAACCACAGGCTGCCAGCAGGAGGGCCAGCACTATCAACAAGGGGAGAATGAGTCCCGGACGCTTGCTAGACATGGTGTTTCTCCTTTGAGATCGTCAAAAAGTAAACGAAGTCACAGAACGCTGTCACAAGCCGGAAATAGGAATCTGGAAACTTTTCCATATCCGGTGTTGATATTACCATAAAATTTCTGACTTGTAAATAGGTTTGCCCGTCATTTTTAACGAACGAAGTGACTCAGGAAAGTAAAAAGTACAAAAGAATCAGCATATTTCCCCTTTACATGAACCATTTGATATGTTATCCTCAATTACAAGAGTCTCCTCGATAATGGAAACGTTTTAATTTGATGTTTATCGACGAGTAAAGAATAGAGAAGCCAATGACAGTTACTATTCACAATGTTGCGCAAGAAGCAGGGGTTGGGATTGGAACCGTTTCACGAGTGGTGAATAACAGCCCCGACGTCAAACCTGCGACGCGCGAGCGCGTGCTGGCAGCGATCCACAGGTTAAATTATAAGCCGGACCCTATTGCGCGCAGCATGATTTCAAAGCGCACAAACTCTATTGGCACGATTGTTCCTTTCTTCACCCGCCCATCTTTCATGGAACTGCTGCGTGGGGTTGAAGCGGTGATAGCCAGGTTAGAGCGCGAGCTCGTTCTCTATAATGTCGAGACGAGTGCTCAGCGCGATCATTTTTTTCGCGAACTCCCTCTGCATCGCAAAGTAGATGGTTTGCTCATCATCTCGCTCTCCCCAGACGATGCCGCAGCACGCAGGTTTAGAGAATTAGGAACGCCTGTTGTGTTGATCGACGCCTATAGCCCCCTGCTTACCTCGCTGGTGGTCAATAATGTTGAGGGCGCGTATCAGGCGGTGAAGCGTCTCATCGAACTTGGTCACAGGCACATTGGATTCATCAATGGTGAGATCGAGGGGAACTTCAAATTTAACACCGCGAATGATCGACTGATCGGCCTGCACCGTGCGCTTGGCGAGGCGGGCCTGCTTTTTGAGCCGGAGCAGGTCCTCATCTCCGAATGGAGCAGGAAAGGAGGGAAACATGCAGCATTGCAACTCCTTACCCAGCAGAAGCGCCCGACCGCTATCTTTGCTGCTTCGGATGTGCAGGCCGTCGGTGCGCTGGAAGCGGCGAGAGAGTTGGGCCTGCGCGTACCTGAGCAGCTTTCCGTCATTGGATTTGATGGTATTGAAATTTCGGAACTGCTTGAATTCAGTACGATGCAGCAGCCTCTGCAGGAGATGGGCGAATTAGGAGCTTCCAAGCTGGTGGAACTCATCGAAAACCCTTCACATCCCCCTGAGCTTATTCGTTTTGATACAAAGTTCGTTGAACGTCGCACAACCAGCCCTGCTCTCACTGAGAGGTGACTGTGAGAAGCTGGATCAGTCGGCATAGCGTACATTGTTTGATGGCATGAACAGGAGCAGACCAACAGAGTGGATGAACGACGATTTGATGTTCTGGCAGTTGGGGAAATCCTGGTCGATTTTATTGCAGATGCCGGACAAGTATCTCTGGCTGAAGCGCGCCACTTTACCGTGTTTCCCGGTGGTGAAGTAACGAATGTCGCCTTGAATACTGCACGATTAGGTGGCTCTTCCATGCTGGTTGTGCGAGTAGGCGGCGATGCTTTCGGCGTGTTTCTGAAACAGTACCTTCAAAGAGCCGGTGTTGAAATATCCCACCTGGGAACTGTAACGCACAGGCCGACCACGCTAGTTGCGAACACTCGCCAGAACCAGACGCCCGACTTTATTGCGTATCGCGGCGCAGATCGCTATCTGTCTCCTGATGATATGCCGGTCTCGCTGCTGCCGGACACCTTTTGCGTGCATACCTCCGCTTTTGCCTTAGCATACGAACCGGCGCGTTCTACCATTCTGCAATTTATCACGCAGGCTCATGCTGCCGGCTGTCTCGTGAGCTTCGATCCCAACTATGATCCTCGCATATGGGAGCAAGGAGCCGATCCGCTGGTTGTCCTGGCACAAATATGCCCCTATGCGACGCTGGTCAAGCCGTCGCTCGACGATTGCGCCCGGCTATTTGGCCCAGGACAAGCACCGGAGGCGTATGCCGTGCGCTTTCTGGAGTGGGGAGCGCAGCATGTTGTCCTCACGATGGGCGCCAGGGGTGTCCTGCTGGTGAATGCCGACAAAAGTGATCACTATCCTGTGCGGCCCATTGATGTCGTGGATGTGACGGGCGCCGGCGATTCCTTCTGGGCAGGGTTGCTGCTGGCGAAACGCGACGGCTTCTCCATGCCCGACGCCGTGCGTTTTGCCCAGGCAATTGCAGAGATTAAACTGCAACGAGCAGGCCCGCTTTTCCAGCCTATTGATCGCTTCGCATTGTATGAGGAACTTGATCTCCTTCCATCTCAGGAAAGTTTGCCATGACAGCCGAGTCCCAAGCCTACGAACGCTCGCTGGCTATGCTGCGACGCTGCCTCTCCCCGGCAGGCTTCCTGGGATCGCCCAGCGATGTCGATAATTATGCTCGTATCTGGGCGCGCGATGGCATCATAAGCGGCCTCGCTGCCTTAGCAAGCGGGGATGCTTCCCTGGTCGATGGAATGCGGCGTACATTACTTACACTCGCGCAGCACCAGGGGCCGCATGGCGAAATTCCCAGCAATGTGACCGTTGATGGCAAACAGGTCAGCTTCGGTCGCCTCGTTGGACGGGTTGATGCGCTGCTCTGGTATGTGGTCGGTGTCTGCGCGTACAGTCGGCATACGAATGATACCTCCTACAAGGAAGCTTCGCGATCAACAATTGAACGAGCGCTCTTTCTGGCTGGCTGCTGGGAGTTCAACAATCGCGGTCTGCTTTATACGCCATTGTCAGGCAACTGGGCCGACGAATATGTCCAGCAAGGCTATGTCCTCTCCGACTTGTTGCTGTACGAAATGGCTCTGCGGAGCGCTGGCACGCTATTTACCCATGATGAATGGCAATCAAAGGCTGACACGCTCCACCAGGCGCTTACAATCAACTACTGGCCGCGCGATTCCTTTCGCGACGACCCGCTTGTCTACCACCCGAACGCCTACCGGTCGCTGCTGAGCCAGCAGGGCGAAGCTAAATACTGGCTTCCCGCTTTTTCGCCTGCTGGCTACCTGCGCTATTTCGATGGCCTGTCGCACGCGCTGGCGCTCCTTGCAGATCTGGGAAATAGCGAGCAACGCCAGCGCACGGAAACCTATGTGCAGGCACTGGAACAGCAGGTGGGCAGTCCTCTACTTCCCGCTTTCTGGCCAGTTATCCAACCCGGCACACCTGAATGGCAAACTTTCGAGGTGAATCACCTCTATGGCACGATCAAAAATCAACCCTATACGTATCATAATGGCGGCCTATGGCCCGTCTTGACTGGCCTGTACGCTGCAGGATTGGTGTATCATGGCCTGCGAAACCGCGCAGAACACCTTTTGCGAGCAATAAACGAGGCAAATGCGCTGGGAAGCGACGGCAGGCAGTGGGAATTTGCCGAATATCATCATGCCCGGACTCATGTGCCTCTCGGGACGAAATACCTGGCCTGGTGCGCGGCTGCCGGGATTCTCGCGCACCAGGCCGTTTGGCATGATACTATCCCTTTGCCGGTTTCCTCGTAGGAGGAGACCGTTCCTAAAAATTGACATGCTAGCATTGCTCAAACGCGGCGGGGCGGCACTGGATCTGGTGCAAGCGCTCCAGATCGAACTTGGCGCGGCGATCAAAGGTGTAGATACCGTTCTGCTCGACTGATACGTCGGTCAACTGGGTGTAGCAATAGCCGAACATGTATGGATTGTCGAGCAGCAGGCCTGT
>WNGD01001080.1_pt1 | contig 30928 bp, 32 predicted proteins | sample 5400671 | NCBI WGS metagenome assembly WNGD01 (sample SAMN13153369, study PRJNA577476) | soil metagenome | isolation source: 40 cm soil or saprolite under grassland replicate 2 | place: USA:California | collected 2016-06-15
GCCGAGGTGGACGCCATCCATGAGCACGGTCGGAGAACGCTTGGCCGATACCGTGCTCCGGCAGGCCCCTTCTTGTCCGAATCTGGCTTGACGTTCCGGCTGGCCTCCCGCAGTCTCGCCCACGCCGCTCCGCTTCGGGCGCGACGGTGACGTACACGAATCGCGGAAAGGAGACCTCGATTGAGAAGGATCGTCGCAGCCGAATACCTGTCCCTGGACGGCGTAACCGAGGACCCCGGCCCTGCTGGGGACTACGAGCACCGCGGCTGGACAGTCCCGTACTGGAACGACGAGATCTCGAAGTGGCAGACCGATCAGCTCTTCGCAAGCGACGCTCTGCTGCTCGGGCGGGTGACCTACGACGAGTTCGTCGCAGCCTGGCCCTTGAGGTCCGGCGACCCCTTCACCGACAGGATGAACAGCCTGCCCAAATACCTCGCCTAGGAGACCACATGAAAGCGATCGTCCAAGACACGTACGGCTCGTCCGACGTCCTGCAGCTCAGGGAGATCGACACGCCGGTGGTCGGCGCCGACGAGGTGCTCGTCCGAGTCCACGCGGCCGGGGTCGACCAGGGCGTCTGGCACCTGATGGCGGGGATCCCGCAGCTGATGCGCATCGCGGGCTTCGGACTCCGCGCGCCCAAGAACCCCGTTCGCGGCTATGACGTGGCGGGACGTGTCGAGGCGGTCGGCGAGAACGTGACGCGGTTCCAGCCGGGTGGCGAGGTGTTCGGCACCTGCGACGGCTCCTTCGCCGAGTACGCGTGCGCCCGAGCGGACCGGCTCGCGCCCAAGCCGGCGAACCTCAGCTTCGAGCAGGCCGCGGCCGTGCCCGTCTCCGGCTACGCCGGCCTCCAGGCCGTTCGTGACGAGGGGAAGGTTCGACCCGGTCAGCGGGTCCTGATCATCGGTGCAGGGGGAGGTGTGGGGACGTTCGCCGTGCAGCTGGCAAAGGCGTACGGCGCGGAGGTGACCGGCGTCTGCAGCACGCCGAAAGTGGAATTGGTGCGATCGATCGGCGCCGACCATGTCATCGACTACACCCGGGAGGACTTCGCCGACGGTCGCAACCGCTACGACGTCATCCTCGACATCGCCGGGAACCGCTCGCTGTCACACCTCCGGCGCGCCCTCGCGCCCGAGGGGACGCTCGTGATCGTCGGAGGAGAAGGGGGCGGACGCTGGCTCGGAGGCATCGATCGCCAACTCCGGGCGCAGCTGCTTTCGCCGTTCGTGCGCCAGAAGCTGGGCACGTGGATCTCGAGGCAGCGTGAGGAGGACCTGGAGGAGCTACGCGAGCTCCTCGAGGCCGGCACGGTCACGCCCGTCGTCGACAGGACGTTCCCGCTGAGCGAGGTCCCCGAGGCCATCCGGTACCTCAGAGAAGGGCGCGCACGCGGCAAGGTCGTCATCACTGTCTGAGGCGCGGATCGTCCTCAGATCACGCACTAAGGCGCGCGTTGCCATTCGGGCGCGGCCTCTGTGATGCCGTACGTGTTCGTGAGCCGCACCATCTCTCGGCCGTCCGCAAGGACCTTGTACAGCTCCTGATTGCCATCGCGGTTCCATACGAAGGCGACCCACTTGCCGTCCGGCGAGAACGCCGGCGCGCCACCGCTCGCGACGACACGACGAAGGCCGCGCCCGTCGGGTCGGATCGTCCAGATTCCGAGCGGCTGCCACGAAGGTCCGGGCATGCCACGGCCGAACGCGATCACTCGCCCATCCGGCGACCACGCCGGCTCGGTCTCGATCGTGCGCGTGCGCGGGAGGAGAACGCGGATGTGCGTGCCGTCTGGACGCATGAGGGCGACTTTCTCGCTGGCCATTGCGCAATGAAACGCGATCAGGTTCCCCCGCGGCGACCAAGCGGGCGAGTCGCAGTTGCCGAACGCATTCGTCAGCCGCCGCTGGGCGCTGCCGTCGGCGCGCATGCGATAGATCTGGGACAGCCCTGTACGGATGCTCGTGAACGCGATCGAGCGACCGTCGGGAGACCAGCTCGGCTGGAAGTCCGCGAGGTAGTTGTCGGTCAGGCGCCGGACCTCACCGCCGCCGGCGTTCATGACAAAGAGCTCGGGGTCGTGGTCGCCGTCCTGGATCGCCGAGAAAGCGACCCGGCGGCCGTCGGGCGACCACGCGAAACTGCGGACGTCTGTATAGCCGGTTGGCGTGAGGTCGGCGGCGCCGCTTCCGTCCGGGTTGACCACAAACACGTGGCCGTAGGGCGGCTCGTTGCCGCCGAGCGGTCGCAGGTAGCCGATCCGGCCGTTCGCCGCGAAACCCCGCGCCGCCGCGCCCGCGGCAACCGCGAGTGCCGTCGCGGCAATCCAGACGCCGAGCGCGCGGCGCACGTCACGGCGGTACCCGCATGCGCGGCGCGTCAACCGCGGCTTCGCGACAGCGAATCTGGCTACCGGCCTCCATCCCGGAGTCGTGGGGCTGGGAATCAGCGGTTGCTGAACGCGACGCGGACGCCGAAGGAAATCAGGACCGCGCCGGTCGCTCGCTCGAGCCAGCGCCGGACGCGTTGACGGCTGAGGACCACGTGCAAGCGCCCGACGAGATTGGCGTAGGTCGTCAGCCAGACGACGCCGACCAGACAGTGGAAGCCTCCGAGGGCGAGGACCTGGAGCGCGACGTTGCCGTGCGGATTGACGAATTGCGGCAGGTAGGTGGCGAAGAAGAGCCCGGGCTTCGGGTTCAACGTCGTGCTCAGCAAGCCCTGGCGAAACCCCATCGCCCGCGTCTTCCCGGCGCGGTCGGGGTTCGCCGCCTCCGCGATCGCGCCGGCGCCGCGAGCGTGTCGGAGCGTCGTCAAACCGAGGTAGATCAGGTAGCCGGCGCCGAGGAGCTTGACGATGTCGAAGATGCGGGCCGAGGTCAGCAGCACCGCGGACAGTCCGACTGCGACCGCTGTCGTATGGACGACGAGTCCGAGCACGTTGCCGGCAACGGTCGCCCGCGCAACTCGCTGCCCGTGGGCGAGAACCTGGCGCGTCACCAACGCCATGTTCGGGCCCGGCACGATCGTCACCAGCAGCGAGCCGAGTGCGAAGGGCAGCAACGAGTAGAGCGAGGGCAACTCGGTCGCCGAGTATAGGGACCTCGCGCGCAGGCTCTGCAGCACGACACCGATGAATTTCGGGGACGAGAAGGGTCTTGGTCGGTGATGACGATGTCACGGCCCGTGGCCGATCCGCGGGAGCTGCGCCTGCTCGAGGCTGCGCGCGCGGGCGACGGAGACGCGTTCGGCCTGCTCGTCGAGCCGCATCGCAGGGAGCTGCATGCGCATTGCTACCGGATGCTCGCGTCGCTCCACGACGCGGACGACGCGCTCCAGGACACGCTGCTGCGTGCCTGGCGCGGGCTCCCGCGCTTCGAAGGGCGAAGCTCGCTGCGCACATGGCTGTACGCGATCGCGACGAACGCCTGCCTGAAGACGGCGGCGCGCCGTCCCACGAGGATGCTGCCGCTCGACGCATGCGCGCCGGCGACGGTCGGCGAGACTCCGGGCCGGCCGGTTACCGAGTCCGTCTGGATCGAGCCGTACCCCGACGAATGCCTGGGACCGGACGCTCAGTACGAGCAGCGCGAGGCCGTGGAGCTCGCGTTCGTCGCCGCGCTCCAGCACCTGCCGCCGCTCCAGCGCGCGGTGCTCCTGCTCCGCCAGGTGCTCGGCTTCTCGGCGCGGGAGACAGCGGCGGCGCTGGAGACGAGCGTCGTCGGCGTGAACAGCGCCCTGCAACGCGCACGCAAGGCTGTCGACGAGCGCCTGCCGGCTCAGAGCCAGCAGGCCACGCTGCGAACGCTGGGCGACGAGACCGTCCGCGACCTGGTGCGGCGTTACGCGCAGGCGATGGCGAACGCAGACGTCGACGCCGTCGTCGCACTGCTGGTCGAGGACGCGACCTGGTCGATGCCTCCTCTCGCCACCTGGTACCGCGGGCTGGGTGCGATCAGGGTCTTCCTCGACGAGCACCCCCTGCGGCAGCGCTGGCGGCACGTCCCGACGAGCGCGAACGGCCAGCCGGCGCTGCTCTGCTACATGTGGGACGGGGAGGCCGGCGTGTTCAGGGTGGAGGCGCTGGACGTGCTCACAATCGCCGACGCGCGCATCGCCGCGATCGACGCGTTTCGGGATCCCGCAGTCCATCCGAGCTTCGGCCACCCTCTCGAGCTCGCGGCCCAGGAGCGCGGGTCTGTATTCGCGCGTGTCGACCGGTCGTTGCAGACGGACGCGCAGGAAACCTGCGCGTCCTGAGGGCGGCGCCGGCAAGCGGCGCCTGGGTCGTTTCGGTATGCGTTCGAACGGATCGACCGGTCATTTCGGACGGACGCGCAGGAAACCTGCGCGTCCTGAGGGCGGCGCCGGCAAGCGGCGCCTGGCGCCGGCGCGATGAGTTTCGCGCCTCCGGCGGATCTCTCCTTGGAGAGACGACCACCGGAAAGGAGCGCAGATGGACCAGCTCGGAATCTCGATCCTGATGCAATGGAGGGCCGAGGCAGACGCGGCCCGGCTCGGCGGAAGGCGGCCGGCGCCCGAACCAGGGAGCCTCTCCATCACCCGAGTCGCGCCGACTCGCCTCACCGGGCTGCGACGAGGCTTCGTGAATCGCAGGAATGGCCGTACCGCGGTTGGATCAGATGGCTGACAGCAGCGCACCTGATGGGTCGTGACCGCGCACCATCAGGCCGGCCGGCCGCACCTCGTTCGGCGAGAACGAGCCGCCGAGGAGCCGGGCCGATGGGTCTTTGTACTCGAACACGATCGCGCGACGCGGGTGCTGCGACAGGTTGGGAGGCGAGCTGTGGAGGGTCAGGCAGTGCCAGAGTGCCATGCCTCCCGCTCCTAACGGTACGGCGACCTGCTTCTCGTCGAACACGGTCGTGTCCCCCTCGACGATCTCGGTGAACCGTCCGTCGCGGAAGTGGTTGAGGAGCCCGAGCTTGTGGCTGCCCGGCACGACGTGGATGCAGCCGTTTTCGAGTGTCGAGTCGTCGAGGTAGAGCTGAACTGCGACGAGGGCGGCGCGGTCGTGGACGAAGAAGGCGAAATCCTGGTGCCAGGGCGCGCGGAAGCCCTGCCGCGGCGGCTTCATCATCAGCATGGAGTAGTAGAGAAGGATGTTCGGGCCGAGGAGGTCCTCGATCGGGTCGAGGATGCGCGCGTCGCGCGCGAGCGCCATCCATTCGGGTGCGAGCTCGTGCGGCTCCGCAATCTGCTGGATAAGCGTGCCGCCGCCGTCGTCGCCGAACGCCTGCAGCTTGAACCGGTCGGTGCTCTCGGTGAGACCCTCCGCGCGCATGGTCAAGCGATCGAGCGCACGCCGCAGCTCCTCGACCTCTGCAGGCTGGAGGACGTTCTCGACCGCGAGGTAGCCGTTGTCGTTCCAGAACTCGCGCTGCGCGTCGCTCAGAGCCATCGCCGTTCCCCCCCCGTCGCGGGTCATGTGTGCGCCGCGGCCTCGAGCTCGGGGAGCTCGAAGCTCGTCGCGAGCTCCTGGGTCGCGCCGGTCTCGGCTGCGCGGTAGCCGCTCTCGATGATGTCGATGACGTGCCGCGCGTGCTCCGCGGTCACCGGACTGGGCGTCCCGTCGCTGATCCAGTCGACGAGCTGCATGATGTCCTCGAAGATCGCTGATTCGGCGATTTGCCGATGCGGTCCGGTCACGTGCGGCAGGACGCGCATCTGGACCTCCCAGTCGGTGACGGGCGCGTCGAGCGTTTCCTCGTGGCCGTCGAAGGAGAACCGCTCGCCGTTCAGCAGTATCCCGTCGATCGTTCCGCGGGTGCCGAAGTAGGTGCCGGCGCCGAATTGGTCGGAGATCGCCCCGGCCGCCGTCCCGTGGGCGATCGCGAACCTGCCGTCCCCGAAGTCGATCGTCAAGAGTGTGTTGTCGTCGGCCTCCGCTTCGATTCGACGGCCGAGGAACTCGCGGACCGGAATCCGGATTCCCGACATCGCCGTCACCCGCCGTGCGGACCCGAGCACGCTCGTCAGCTGGTGCAGCGCATAGACGGTCATGTCGTACATCGGGCCGCCGCCCGGCTTGCGGAAGTACCAGGCCGGGGTGATCGCTCCGCCGCCGGGCGCGTCGAGACGCTCGGGCTCTTCCAGCTCGTGGTAGCTCCCGAACGCGGCGCCGCAGATCGCCCAGGCGAGCTCGCCGATGGCTCCCTCCGTGATCAGCTCCCGCGTCCGGCGCAGCTGTGGTCGAAGCACCTCGCCGGGTGAGGCGACGATCCGGAGACCACGGTCGGCGGCGAGGTCGATCAGCCGGTCGGCTTCCGCAACGCTCGTGCACATCGTCTTGTTGGCGTGGACATGCTTTCCGGCTTCGAGGGCGAGGCGGCAGTGCTCGAAGTGGAATCCGATCGGTGAGACGATCGTGACGGCGTCGACGGTCTCGTCGTCGAGCAGCTCTTCGATCGAGCCGTAGCTCGACGGGACGCCGAACCTTTCTGCGGCGGCCGCGGCGCGTTCGACGACCGGATCGCACACAGCCTGAACCCGCAGCCGCTCCTGCACGTCGTCCTGGGTCAGGTGTGGCAGGATGCCGCGGAGCGCCAGCGCGCCGACGCCGATGACTCCGAATCGCACAGGCTGGTCTGGCACTAGACCTCGTCTCCTTTCGCGTCGAAGGCCGAGAGCTCCGCTTCGAGGCGCTGCGCGAGCGCGAGCAGCGCGTCGTCGTTCCCTCTGCGGCCGATCAGCTGCAGGCCGGCGGGGACGGGAAGCGTCGAGACCGGGATCGTCACGGCCGTGTGTCCGGTCAGATTCGAGGGATCGCCCAGCGCATGTCCCCGAAGTACTCCTCGGCCTCCGCGTCGGGATCGTCCTCGCCGGGCTCGGTTGTCACCCGCCGTACGCGACGGGGTTGTAGTCGTTGCCATGGACTGACGGCGCATGCGTCGCGACTCCGAACAGCTGGCGCGCCCAGGGATCGTCGGCCTCCCGGACGAACTCGGGCAGCGGCGTCTCGTAGAACTCGTCGAGCCGCTTCATCCAGTAGTGGCCCCAGAGCGAGAAAAGGAGCCGCCGCGGCGACTCGGTCGCGTTCGGCGACCCCGAATGCCACAGGTTCGAGTGGAAGGCGACTCCGGCTCCCGCGGGAACGGAAACCTTCACCTCGTCGTCAATAGGCGTTCCGGATTCCTCGCCCGTCGGATGCCGCAGCAGTCGGTGTGTGCCCGGGCGGACGTAGAGCGGCCCACGCTCGTCGGTCATGTCAGAGAGATAGATCAGCAGCGTCACCATCAGCGGCGGCCGCTCCACGATCGGGAAGCTGTGATGGAAGTCGCTGTGCCAGGAGCGGATCCGGCCGGTGCCGGGAGGATCCTCCATGGCGCCGAAGTCGAGGATCTGGAGGTCGTCGCCCAGGATGCCCTTCAGGGTGTCGACGATCCGCGGCTGCGTGATCACGTCGAAGAAGCGCCTGTCTTTCAGCAACTCGCGCTCGTTCACGAAGCGCCGGGTGCCTGCGATCGTGTGCGCTCTCGCCCGGTCGAGCGCTTCGTTGACGGCGTCGAGTCCATCGGCCGGAACGACGCCGGGAATGACGACGTATCCGTGCTCGAAGAACGCGTCCCGGTCGGCGTTGAGAGGCTCGAGGGAGATTGCCAATCGCTCCACCTCCTCGTCTGCTAAGGGACCTCAGTCGCCGGCGAGTCCGCCGCCGTCGACGATCAGCGGCGCCCCGGTCATGAAGCTCGCCTCGTCCGAGGCCAGGAACAAGACGCAGTTCGCGATCTCGCGCGGGTCGGCGATCCGCTGCAGGGGATTGGATCTCGCATACTCGGCGCGCGTCGCTTCGGGATCGTCTGTGCGGTCGAGGAAGAGATCGGTCAGCGGTGTGTCGACGACGCCCGGGCAGACGCAGTTCGCCCGGATCCCGCGGGGCGCGAGCTCCAACGCGAGCGAGCGCGTCAGCTGCAACAACGCCGCCTTCGATGCGCAGTACGCCGCCGCGTTCGACCTCGGCACGATGGCGTTCCCGGACGCCATGTTGACCACCGATCCGCCGTCCGAGAGGACCGGAATCGCCGCGCGGCAAACTCGGAACGTGCCGGTGACGTTGACCTCGAAGGTGTCGGCCCAGACCGCGTCCGTCGTCTCGGCCACCGGCGTCTCGTCCGGGTCGTCGATCCCCGCGTTGTTCGAGAGGACGTCGAGTCGGCCGAATCGGTCGCGCACGCGCCCGAGAACGTCGTCGACGTGCTCCTGCCGCGTGACGTCGAGCTCGACGCCGAGAGGGCGGCGGCCCGCTGCTCGCTCGACGAGCTCGCACGTCTCGTCGACGTGGGATGCGGTACGGGAGCTGACGATCACGTCGGCACCTTCCTCGGCCAGGCGTACGGCGACCGCACGGCCGATGCCGGTCCCCGCGCCGGTCACGAGAGCGACCTTGCCCCTGACCCGGCCGGCCACTCAACCGTCCTTGCCGTTCGGGCGTGTCAGCGTCGCTCTGAACTGGTAGCGATCCGCCCGATACGCGATCTCGCAGATCTCGACGAGCCGTCCGTCCTCGTCGTAGGACATGGTCGTGCAGACGAGGAGCGGAGCTCCGACAGCGATTCCGAGCGCGGCGGCCCGATGCTCGTCCGCAGCCGCGGAGCTGACGACGACGTCACCGCGGACCGGAGCGGCGCCGGCCTCGTCGAGCGTGGCGTAGATCGATGCGTCCGTGAAGTCCCGCTCCGTCAACGTCGGTGCGATCGCGAGCGGGATCCTCGTCCGGTCCACCGCCACGCGGTCGCCGTCGAGGATCCGGACACGCTCGAGCTCGAAGATCAAGCCCGTGACGTCGATGCCGAACACCGACGCCTCCTCCACCATCGCCGGGCGGAGATGCTCGCGAGCGACTTCGGCGGATGCCGTCAGCCCACGTGCGGCCGCCAGCTCGGTGAAGCTCATCAGCGCGTTCGGGGGCTCCGTGAGCGGCGAGCCCACGACGAACGACCCGCGCCCGACAGTTGCGCTCACGACCCCTTCCTCGGCGAGCCGGCGAAGCGCCCGACGGACGGTCGCGCGACTGACGCTGAAACGCTCGCACAGGCTGCGCTCGGTCGGCAGCCGGTCTCCCGGCTTCAGCTGACCGCTCGAGATCGCATCGGCGATGATCGAGTACACCTGGTAATAGAGCGGATCAGGTGCGGCCGAGATCTCGTGCGCCGCCTCCGCTGCGACGGCGTCGATCGCGAGGACGCGTCTCACGGAGTCCACTTGGGAGCGACGCCGATTACGGCCTGAACCGCTGCGGTCTCGATGTTGTAGTACTGGTGCGCGGTTCCCTGTGGGCAGTAGAAGCCGTCTCCAGGGCCGAGCTCGGCGTAGCTGCTTCCGTCGGAGTCCGGCGTGTGCACGCGGAGGACGCCTTCGACGACGTAAAGACACTCGTCGCCGCCGTGGATCTGGACGTCGCTTTTCTGACCCGGCAGCACGCTCATCGCCGCGACGGTGAGGTGCTCCGTGCTGAACAGCACCCCAACGAGGGCATCGCCTTCGCGGCGCCACAGCCGGTCGCGGGCGCCCCGCAGGTGTAGCGAGACCGATTGCTCCGGCATCGGCCACCGGCCGAGCAGCGAGTCGTCGGTGTAGCGCGAAGACTCGAGGTACGGCAGCTGCTGCGCGTACTTCCGCGACGTGCCCGTGGACGGCGGCGGTGCGAAGAACTCGAGGACACGGAGCTGTTCGGTGCCGTGGGCGAAGATGTGATGCCAGGTGTCCCGCCGGAAGAGGATCGCCTCTCCCGGCTCCGCCACCCTCACCTCTCCCGTCCCGGGGTTGGCCAGGGCAAGCGTGCCCTGAAGGACGAAGTAGCTGACGTCGGCTCCGAAGACCGTCCGGTAGGTCTCCGAGTGGAGACAGGATCCTCCGGCCGGAAGGGCGTAGACGAGCATGTGGATCCGGTCGGTCGAGGCGTAGATCCAGTCCGAGACGCGGCCGGCGTCGTCGTCGCCCCAGAGGTACCGAACAGCATCCGCGTACGGAATCGCGGTTGGACCGGCATACGTCGGCCTCGGCGAGCTTCCAACCGCCTGCTGCCCGTTCGCGCCGTCCGAAGCGGTACCGTCGGCGCCCGCGAGGTCGGTTCGGCTCGGAGGCTCGACCGCGCTCATCGGACGAGTAGAACGGTTTTCCCGATTCGCGTCAAGCCCAATAGCGGACCAATCTCAACCAGACCTGGACATGGAGTGAAGAGGAAGTTACGCTCGGCCGACCTCGAGCGTGCCTCGAGGGTCCTCTCCACGAAGGAGGTTGCGGTTATGTCCACCGACGATGCCGACCTGGAGACGCCGACCGGTCTGACCCGCCGTCAGGTCCTCGAGCGAGGAGCCGCGCTCGGTCTCGCTGCCGGCGCCGCGGGAGCGCTCGGGGCAACCGCAGAGGCCGCCGGCCTCGCCGCGCCGAAGCCGAAGCGCGGCGGAACCCTGCGCGTGGCCCTCATCGGTGGCGGAGGGAACAAGGACAACCTCGACCCGCATACGACGAGCGGGTCGGCGGAGCTGTCGCAGTCGGCACGGCAGCTCGTGTTCTCGAAGCTGACCGACATGCGTCCTGACGGAAGCTTCGCCCTTCAGCTCGGCGAGTCGATCGAGCCGAACAAGGACGCGACCGTCTGGCGGATCAGGATCAAGAAGGGCATCGTCTTCCACGACGGCAGCCCGCTGACGATCGACGACGTCATCTGGACGTACAAGCGGATCCTCAACCCGGCCGATCCGAACATGGCGGCCGCCCGCGGGAACATCGACATGATCGACCCGAACGGGTTCAGGAAGATCGACAAGTACACGATGACCGTGAAGCTGAAGCGGCCGTGGTCGGACATGTTCTCGGCCTTCGGACAGCGCTACCTCTCGATCATCAAGAACGGCGCGCAGCCGCCCTTCACCGTGCAGAACTTCATCGGGACGGGCGCGTTCAAGCTGACGGGCTGGACGCCGGGCACGCACTACACCTATGCGGCGAACCGCCACTACTTCGAGCACGGGAAGCCCTACCTGGACGCCCTCGACATCGTCGGGATCCCCGATCCGGTCGCGCGCGTGAACGCGCTGGTCGCGGGCCAGGTCGACTGCATCTGCTCCGTGCCTGCGGCCCAGGTGTCGCTCGTGAAGAAGGCGGGACGCAAGCTGATCGTGAATCCGGGCGGCTCGTGGACGCCGATCGTGATGAACACGAACGCGCGGCCGTTCAACGACCCGAGGGTCCGCCAGGCGATGAAGCTCCTGATCAACCGCAAGCAGGCGATCACCTCGGCCGCGGGCGGCTATGCGGAGCTCGGCAACGATCTCTTCGCACGCCACGATCCGCTCTACAACCGCTCGATCCCGCAGCGGAGCTTCGACCCGGAGAAGGCCAAGTCGCTGCTGAAGGCGGCCGGCGCGCTCGACGAGCAATTCACCCTCTACACCTCCGATGCCGTGTCGGGGGCCGTGCCGATGGCGCTCGTCTTCGCGCAGGGAGCGAAGAAGGCCGGCGTCAAGGTGAACGTGGAGACTGTCCCGTCGTCGTCGTTCTGGGACACCACCTGGGGTCACCAGCCGTTCACGTTCAGCTCCTGGGGCTACCGGTCGTTCTTCACGCAGTGGGTGCAGTCGTTCGCTTCGTTCAACGCAGAAGAGACGCAGTGGAACGACAGCAAGCAGCACCGTGCGTCCCGTCTCGTCTACGCCGCCGCGGCGACGGCCGATCGGGCGAAGCAGAAGCGGTACACGGCCGAGGCCCAGCGCCTGCAGTGGGAGGACGGCGGCTACATCATCCCGTACTTCGTCCAGACGCTCGATGCCTCGACGAACAGGGTTCACGGAATCCAGCCACACGTCTTCCCGTTCCTGAGCTGGTACCGCATGTGGAACTTCTGGCTCGCCTAGGAGCGTGGGTCGGTATCCGGACGTGTCGACCGGTCATTTCAGACGGCCGCGCGCAAAGCGCGCGGCCTGACGGCGGCGCCGACAAGCGGCGCCTAGCGGCGGAGAGCGCCGCGGGCCCATGACTCGCCTCGTGGGCATCCGCCTCGCGGGAGGCCTCGCGACGCTCTTCGCCGCGTCGATCCTGATCTTCGCCGTCATGCAGCTCCTGCCGGGCGATGCGGCGACGGCCGTGCTCCAGCAGGGAGCGGCCGACAAGACGGTGCTCGCGCAGCTTCGGCACCAGTACGGGCTCGATCGGCCCGTCGCCGTCCGCTACGTGAAGTGGGTCGGCGGAATCGTCCACGGCGATTTCGGCCAGTCGCCCGGGAGCGGGCTGTCGGTGACGAGCCTGATCCATACGCCGCTCCGGAACACCGCCGTGCTGTTGGCAGTGACGCTCATCCTGATGTTCCCGTTCGCGATCGCGATCGGCACCGCGTCCGCGCTCAGCCGGGACAAGTGGCTCGACGGGGGATTGCAAACAGCGGTCCTCGTGCTCGCGTCGCTTCCCTCGTTCGTCGTCGGGATCGCGCTGATCCTGCTCTTCGCGTTCACCTGGAAGGTGTTGCCGGCGGTTTCCCTGGACGTGTCGGCCAAGAGCATCGTCCTTCCGGTCGCGACCCTGGTGCTCGGCTGGGTTCCCTTCACCGCTCGGATGGTGCGCGCCGGAATCGTCGAGGTTCTCGACTCCGACTACGTGCAGATGGCCCGGCTGAAGGGGATTCCGGAGCGTCGCGTGGTTCGACACCACGTCCTGCCGAACGCGCTCGTCCCCGCGATCCAGGCGTTCGCGCTCACGGCGGCCTCGATGCCGGCCGGAATCGTCATCGTCGAGTACCTGTTCTCGTTCCAGGGGATCGGCAACACCCTCGTTCAATCCGTCGAGAACCGGGACACGGCGACCGTCGAGGCGGTCACGCTCATCCTCGTCGTCGTGTACATCGTGGCGAACCTCGCCTCCGATCTCGCCACCGTGCTGCTGACCCCACGATTGCGGACTCGGGCGGGAGCATGATCCGGATCGCCCGCGCGCGTCGGTGGATGTCACGCCGGATCCGGAGGATCGACCTGAGCGCGGGAGCATGGGTCGGCGCGGTGATGGTGGCCGCGGCTCTCGGAGTGGCGCTCTTCGGGCCGTTCTTCGCACCCTACCCGCCCGATGCCATCTTCGGCGCGGCGTTCGCAAAGCCCTCGTCGCAGCACCTGCTCGGCCTCGATTTCGTCGGCCGCGACGCATTCAGCAGATTTCTCTGGGGCGGCCGCACCGCGATCTTCATCGCCCTGATCGGAACGATCGTCGGCGTCGTCGTCGGCATCCTGATCGGAACGGCCTCCGCGTACTGGCGAGGGTGGTTCGACGAGATCTTCGGGCGACTGACCGACCTCACCCTCGCCTTCCCGGCGCTCATCTTCGCGCTGCTTCTGCTGGCGGCGTTCGGCTCGAGCATTCCGGTCGTCGTCATCGCCCTCGCCATCACAACGGTCCCGGGCGTGACCCGAATCGCCCGCGCAGCCGCGCTGGAGGTCGTCGACCTCCCGTACGTGGAGGCGGCGAGAGCACGCGGCGAGCGGATTCACTACGTGATGGGCCGGGAGATCCTGCCCAACATCCGGAGGCCCCTGCTGGTCGATTTCGGTCTGCGATTGACGGCGTCGATCCTGCTCGTCGCGGCCCTCAGCTTCCTCGGCCTCGGCCTCAAGCCGCCCGCCGCGGACTGGGGTCTGATGATCGGCGAGAACCGCATCGCGCTGACGGTCCAACCATGGCCGGTCATCGTCCCGATCATCGCGATCGCCTTCATTACGATCGGAATCAACCTGCTCCTCGACGGCTACCGCCGGCGCCTCGGAGCGTGGCGCGCAAGAGAGACGACGGAGACGACGAGTGCCGTCTGAGCAGCAGGGCCTCGTCGTCGAGGCCCTCCGGGTCGACGCCACTGGTCCGGGCGTCGACATCGTCGACGAGATCGGCTTCGCGGTGCCTCCGGGGACCGCGCTGGGGATCGTCGGCGAATCCGGATGCGGCAAGACGACCGTCGCGATGGCGCTCCTGGGATTCGCGCGACCGGGGACCCACATCGCGGCCGGCCACGTGCACATCGGCGAGCTCGACCTCCTGGCGCTCGACGAGCGCGAGCTGCGGACGACGCGCGGCCGCGTCGTCACGTACGTGCCGCAGAACCCTGCGCGCGCGCTCTCGCCGGGGATGCGCGTCGCGGACCAGCTCGAGGAGATCGTCGCCGCGCACCTGCCGCCGTCAGCCGATCGCCGGGCGCTGATCGGCGCGGCCTGGGAGGCGGCGCAGCTCCCCGCCGGCCGCGACCAGATGCAGCGCTATCCGCACCAGCTGAGCGGTGGCCAGCAGCAGCGCGTGGCGATCGCGATGGCGCTCGTCTGCCGACCAGCCGTCATCGTCATGGACGAGCCGACGACCGGCCTCGACGTGCTGACTCAGGAACGGCTCCTGAACGTCATCCGCGGCCTCCGCGAACGTCGCGAGACGAGCATCGTCTACATCAGCCACGACCTGGGCGTCGTTCGCAATCTCGTCGATGACGTCGTCGTCATGTACGGCGGGCGGATCGTCGAACACGGCCCGGTCGAGGCGCTGTTCCGCGATCCCCAGCACCCGTATACCCGTCGCCTCCTCGAGGCGATCCCGCGCGTCCGTACCGCGGTCGCCGAGGTCCGCGGCATCCCCGGCCACGCTGTCGAGCCGTGGAATCGACCCGCCGGCTGTCCGTTCGCGCCTCGCTGCGACTACCGGGTCGCACAGTGCGACGTCATGCCGCCACCGGTCGAAACAGCGTCCGGCCTCGCGCGTTGCTGGCGTGTCGGCGACCTCGTCGGCCCGGGAGCACGCGTCCATTCGCTGGCTCGCGCCGAGAAGCCCGGGCGGCCTGCGGCCGACGCGGAGCCGCTGCTCGACGTCGGCAATCTCGTCGCGGGCTACCGGCGGACCGGCGCTCTGCTGCGGCGCAGGCGGAGCGTCAACATCGCCGTCGACGACGTCTCGTTCGAGCTCGGTCCCGGCACCTGCCTCGCGCTCGTCGGCGAAAGCGGCAGCGGGAAGACGACTCTCGCCCGCTGCCTCGCCGGCCTGCACGAGCCGATCTCCGGCACGATGCGCTACCGCGGAGTGGAGCTTCCCGGGCCTGCCGCGAAGCGCCACGCTGACCTGCGACGCCGGATCCAGATCGTTTTCCAGGATCCCGACAGCTCGCTGAACCCGAGCATGACCGTCGGGACGATCGTCCGGCGCCCGCTCGAGCAATTCTTCCACCTCGGTCGAAGGGAGGAGACGTCGCGCCTACACGAGTTGCTCGCGCGCGTTCACCTGCCGCCGTCGATGGCAGCTCGACTTCCACAGGAGCTGAGCGGAGGCGAGAAGCAACGCGTGGCGATCGCTCGCGCGCTCGCCGCCGAGCCCGAGCTCCTGATCTGCGACGAAGTGACGTCGGCTCTCGACGTCGCCGTGCAGGCGAGCATTCTCGAGCTGCTGCGCGAGCTCCGTGCGTCAGCGCGAATGTCGCTTCTCTTCGTCACGCACGACCTCGCGGTCGTGCGGACGATCAGCGATGCCGTGCTCGTGATGAGCAACGGGTCGATTCGCGAGCGCGGCGAGCGTGAGTCGATCTTCACGTCCCCGACCGACGAGTACACGCGCCGCCTGCTCGACGCGGCGCCCGACCTCAACGAGGGCGACTACCCGCGCCACCGACCGCCCATGGGAACTGCGAGCCTGGCGGAGGCGGGGATGCAATGAGCGGCACGGTCGAAGGTTCCTCCGAGCTCCGCGCCGGCGCCCGGTCCGGCCTGAAGGTCGCGGCGGTGGACGCTTTCCTCGTCGCGCCGCAGTGGTTGTTCGTCCGCGTCCGGACGGACGAGGGGATCACCGGCTGGGGCGAGGGCGGGATCCAGATGCGCGCGCGTGCGGTCCAGGCGGCGGTGTCGTATCTCGCCGACTACCTCGTCGGACGGGACCCCCTGGCGATCGAGGCTCACTGGCAGGTCATGCGCAAGTCGGGGTTCTACCGCGACGGGCCGATCCTCTCCAGCGCCCTCGCCGCGGTCGACGAAGCACTGTGGGACATTGCCGGCAAGCTCCACGGCGTCCCCGTCCACGAGCTCCTCGGCGGCCCCGTTCGCGATCGCGTGCGGGCATACGCCTGGATCGCCGGGGACGACCTCTGCGAGTTCACCGAGGAGGAGCTGGTCGCCGAGACGCAGGGCCGGATCGAGCAGGGATTCAGTGCATTCAAGCTCACGCCGGCGAAATCGTTCGCCGTCGATACGCCTCAGGCGGCGCACGAGGTCGTGGCGCGAATAGCTGCGCTCCGCGATGCGATCGGGCCGGAGCGGGACATCGCGCTCGACGTCCACGGCCACTGGTCGAAGGCGACCGCGCGCCGGCTGCTGCCGCAGCTCGAGCGGTACGAGCTTCTCTTCGTGGAGGAGCCGCTGCTGCCGGAGCAGCTGCACATGCTCCGCGAGCTCACGGAGGCGACCTCTCTTCCGATCGCGACGGGTGAGCGGCTCTACAACCGCTGGGACTTCCGTGAGGTGCTCCAGTCGGGGCTCGCGGTCGCGCAGCCGGACGTCTCGCAGGCCGGCGGGATCTCCGAGACTCGGCGAATCGCGGCTCTGGCGGAGATGTACGACGTCGTCGTCGCGCCACACTGTCCCCTCGGGCCGATTGCGCTGGCCGCGTCGCTGCAAATCGACTTCGCGACGCCGAACATCCTGATCCAGGAGCAGTCCGTCTCCCACTTCGGCGACGACTTCCTCGACTACCTCGTCGATCGCTCCGTCTTCGACATCGTCGAGGGCTATTTCGCTCGACCGACCGCTCCCGGACTCGGGATCGAGGTCGACGAGCGGGCGGTCGAGCGGGCGGCGCGGATCGGACACAACCGCCAGAATCCGATCTGGCGGCACGCCGACGGCTCCTACGCGGAGTTCTGAGAGAGCAGCGACGATGATCGCCGACCTGCGCGGACAGAAGGCGCTCGTGACCGGTTCGGGTACGAGCGGCGGGATGGGCGCGGCGATCGCGGCGGTGCTCGCGCGCCAGGGCGCGGACGTGGCCGTCGCGGACATCGACGTCGACGGCGCCGCGGAGGTTGCCGCGACGATCGGCGGCAACACGCTCGTGCTCGAGCTCGACGTCGCGTCGCCCGAGTCGATCGCCCTCGCGTTCTCGAAGCTCGAGGAGGCGTGGCAGAGGCTCGACATCCTCGTGAACAACGTCGGGATCGGTCACGCCGCTCAGGGCAGCGGGGAATCCGACTGGGACGCGACGTTCCGCATCAACCTGATGGGCACGGTGCGCTGTAGCGAGCGCGCGCTCGCAGGGATGTGCGAGCGACGCCACGGCAAAATCGTCAACATCGCGTCGATCGCCGGCCACTCGGCGCGCGGGACCGACGGTGCCTACAGCGTCAGCAAGGCCGCCGTGCTCCGGTACACGAAGGGTCTGGCGGTCGAGGTCGCGCCCTTCTCGGTCAACGTGAACGCGGTCTGCCCGGGCGCGGTCTGGACGGGCATGCAGTCCGGCCCGTTCGCGCGGCCGGAGGAGGTCGATCCGCGTCTCGCCGGTCTCGATCCCTACGAGGCCTTCCTCGAGTACTACCGGCCGATCACGCCGCTCGGGCGCCCGCAGACGGCCGAGGAGGTCGGCAAGGCCGTGGCGTACCTCGCGTCGGCCGATGCGGCAAACATCACCGGGCAGTGTCTCCACGTCGACGGTGGCGCGATCCGCGACTGAATGGAGATCGTCGACGTCACCGTCGAGTCCTACCGCGCGCCCATCGATCCGCCGATCCGGAACGGCCGCTACGTGTACAGCACGCATGACCTTTGCCTTGTCAGCGTCCTCACCGATGAGGGACTGGTCGGCTACGGCTTGGGGGACGGCGGCGTCGGCCTCGTGTCGGCGCCGGCAATGACGCGCGGGACGGTCGAGAGCCTCCGGCCGGTGCTCCTCGGCCGCGATCCGCTCCGCACGGAGCAGATCTGGCCGGAGCTCTGGGTGCCGAAGATTCTCGGGCGTCGAGGCTTCACGACCCGGATCGTGAGCGCGATCGACCTCGCTCTCTGGGATCTCCGGGGCAAGGTGCTGGGAGTGTCAGTCGCGCGTCTCCTCGGCCAGTGTCACGACTCGCTGCCGGTCTACCTCGCAGGCGGCTACTACCGAGACGGCAAGGGAATCGAGGACCTCGTCGCCGAGATGGAGTCCTTCCTCCAGGACGGTGTCACCGCCGTGAAGATGAAGATCGGCGGCGCCCCGGAGCGGGAGGATCTCGAGCGTGTGAGAGCCGTTCGTGGGGCGGTCGGCGAGAACGTAAAGCTGATGGTCGATGCGAACAACAGCTACCTGTGGCACGAGGCCGTCTCCGTTGCGCGCAAGCTCGAGGCGCTCGACGTCTACTGGTTCGAGGAGCCGCTGATGCCCGACGACTACGCCGGGCATGCCCGACTGGCCGCCATGACGTCGGTCCCGATCGCCGCCGGAGAGAACGAGTACACCCGCTACGGCTTCCGCGACCTGATCGAGCACGGGGCGGCGTCGATTCTCAACCCGGACGTCCAGTTCGTCGGCGGCGTGACGGAGTACATGAAGGTCGCCGCTCTCGCCCAGGCGCATGACCTGCCGCTGGCTCCCCACGGGCTCCCGGAGCTGCACGTCCACGTTGCGGCGGCGACGCCGAACTCGCTGATCGTCGAGTACGCGCGAGTCGACGAGGACTCCCTGCTGGCGCGCCTCTTTCCGCATCGCGTCGAGATTGCGGACGGACGAGTCGCGCCTCCGGACACCCCCGGCTTCGGGATCGAGCCCGACACTCGGGCCCTGGCGGCATGGCGAGTCGCGTGAGCGGTCCGGTCCCGGTGTGGATCGAGGCGGACGACGCGTGGCGTCCCGGGCTCGAGGATGCCGTGCGGCTCGGAGGCGGCGTGATCGTGCCACGAGAGCGAGCCGAGGCGATCATCTGGGCCGCCGACCGGCCGCACGATCTCCAAGCCTCGCTCCACGCCGGTATCGAGTGGGTGCAGCTGTCGTCAGCGGGGATCGAGGACTGGTTCGCCGCCGGAGTGATCGACGATCGCCGCCGGTGGACGGCGGCGAAGGGCGTGTACGCAGGGCCGATCGCCGAGTACGTGATCGGGATGCTCCTGGCGGGCGTGCGTCGCCTCCCGGAGCTGATGCGAGACAGGCGTTGGCAGCCGCTCGAGGTCCGAACCCTGCGTGGAGCGACGGTCGGGATCGTCGGTGCCGGGGGGATCGGATCCGCCGTCATCGAACTGCTCCGGCCGATGGGCGCCCGCCCGATCGCGGCCACGCGGAGCGGCCGCGGGGTCGACGGAGCCGACGTCTCGGTCGGTCCAACGGAGATCGACGCGGTCGTCCGCGAGAGTGACTTCCTGGTCCTCGCGGCGCCCGATACTCCCGAGACACGCGGACTCTTCGATGCCCGCCTCTTCAGGCAGATGCGGCCTCACGCATGGCTCGTCAACGTTGGGCGCGGCACCATCATCGACACCCAGGCGCTGGTCGACGCGCTGCGAGAAGGCAAGCTCGCCGGCGCGGCACTCGACGTCACCGATCCCGAGCCCCTTCCACGCGGTCACGCGCTGTGGGGCATGCCCAACGTGATCATCACTTCGCATACGGCCTGCACGCCGACGCTCGGCGCCGCCGCGTTCGCGACCCGCGTGCAGGAGAACGTCCATCGTTTCCGTGCAGGCGCGCCGCTTCTCGGAACCGTCGAGACGGAGCACGGATACTGAGTGCAGTCGCGTACGAGCGACATCCGGCTCTCGGACCCGTCCTTCTGGCAGCGGCCCGATCGCGAGGAGGGATTCGCGTTTCTGCGCCGCGAGCGGCCGGTGCACTGGCAGGAAGAGCCGCCGACGATCTGGTCCGAGGGCGGCCGCGGCTACTGGGCGGTCACCAGGCACGGCAACGTGCGCGAAGCCAGTCGCCGGCCGGACGTGTTCGCGTCGGGCCACGGCACCGAGCTCTTCGATCTTCCAGCCGACGTCGCCCGGACCTACAGCGGGATGCTCAACATGGATGCGCCGGAGCACACCGCGATGCGGACGATCGTGAACGCCGTGTTCTCGGCCCGTCGAGTCGCGACTCTTGCGCAGGATGTCCGGCGCCGGGCCCGCGCGATCATCGATGACGTCAGCGAACGTGGGGCCTGCGACTTCGCGGTCGAGATCGCCGACGCATTGCCGTTGGCCGTGATCTGCGACCTCATGGGCGTCCCGGAGGCCGATCGCCAGGCGATCCGGCGGCTGTCTCAGGCGTCGCATCCGCTCGGCGACCCGGAGTTCGGGACCTTCGACGACGCCTACCGCGCGGTCGGCGAGCTGATCGAGTACGGGAAGGCGCTGCTCCGCGAGCGTCTCGAGCGGCCGTCCGACGATCTGGGAGCTGTCCTTTCAGCTGCAGGAATCGACGAAGACGACGGCGGCACGTTCTTCGAGCTCCTGATCACCAGGAATCGATACGACCGGCGCAACGATCGCACACGGCCTCCTCGCGCTCACCGAGAACCCCGACCAGCGCGCCCGTTGGCAGGCCGACTTCGGCCGGCTCGAGGTCAGCGCGACCGAGGAGATCCTGCGCTGGTCGACTCCCGTCGTCCACTTCCGCCGAACCGCGACCGCCGACACCGAGCTCGCAGGCGCACCGATCGCGGCAGGCGACAAGGTCGTTCTCTTCTACAACTCCGCGAATCGCGACGAGACGGTGTTCGAAGCTCCCGGCCGTTTCGACGTCACACGCCGACACAATCCGCACGTCACCTTCGGCGGCGGCGGGCCGCACTTCTGTCTCGGTGCCCACCTGGCTCGACTGGAGCTGAAAACGGTGTTTCGCGAGCTCTTCGAGCACCTCCCCGACATCGCGGTCTCGGACACGCCCGTGCTCATGCACTCCATGTTCTTCAACGGCGTCAAGTCGCTGCCGTGCGAGTTCACGCCGCGTTCTTGATCGTCAGCTCATAACTTTATAGGGTTGCCCGCGTGGCTGTTGCGTCTGCGACGGCGCCGGTCCTCCTCCGCGACTCTCCGGTGCCGCTGCACTACCAGCTGCGGCATCTCCTGGTAGCGCGGATCGAGCAGGGCGAGGTCCGGGCCGGCGGCGCGCTCCCGCCCGAACGGGATCTCGCAGCCGAGTTCGGAGTCTCCCTCTCGCCGGTCCGGCAGGCGATCCTCGACCTCGTCAAGGAGGGCGTTCTGTACCGCGTGCGCGGCAAGGGGACGTTCGTGCGCGAGCAGTCGCTCGTCGAGCACGTCTCGATCCTCTCGTCGTTCACGGCGAGCATGCGCGCGAAGGGATTCGACGCGGAGATGAGACTGCTCCGCGACCAGAAGGTGCGGGTCCCGCGCGAGATCGCTCAGGCGCTCGGAACCGGCGAGCGCACGGCAACGCTGCTCGAGCGGCTCGCGCTCGTCGAGGAAGAGCCCGTCGGCCTCTTCGCGTCGTACCTCTCGCCGAAGCGCTTTCCCGGCGCCGGCGCGAAGCTGGCGGAGCGGGGCTCCCTCTCCCGTGTGCTCGAGGACGACTTCGGCGCCGTGCCCGTCCACGCCGACACGATCGTCGAGGTCGGCCGCTGCACGACCGCGCAGTCGGCGCTCCTGCAGATCCCTGCCGGATCGTCGCTCCTGATCGCCCGAGGCACGAGCTACGACGCGGAGGGCGGCGCCGTGGAGCACTTCCACGTCCGCTACCGCCCCGATCGGATCCGGCTTCGCCTCGACAGCCACCGCTACGCAGAGCAGGTCGTTCCCGCAACAAGAAAGGGTGAGCAAGCATGACCTACGAGTCGTCCCCCGCAATGCGATTCACCCGGCAGCAGCTGCTGCGGCGCAGCCTTGCGGGCGGCGCAGCGATCGGGCTCGCGCCGTCGTTCCTCGACAGGCTGGGCACCGGCACGGCAGGCGCCGCGATCTCGCGCGCCGACGCCGCGGCGATCAACTTCTTCAGCTGGCAGGGCTACGACCTGCTCGACGAGCCCGCGATGAAGGCCTGGCGCAAGCGAAACCACGTCACCGTCCACTCGACCTACGTCAACACGCACAACGACATCACCGCCAAGTTCACGGCCGGCGGCGGCAAGGGGATCTACAACCTCAGCACCTACGAGGCCGGCTACGGCCCGTTCTACGTCGGCCTCGGCATCCCCGCGCCGATCGACCTGTCGCGCGTCCCGAACTTCAAGAACGCCCATCCGCTCTTCCGCACCGGCGCGATCGCCAAGAAATGGTGGAACTTCAAGGGCCACCAGTGGGCGCTGCCTTTCACCTGGGGTATCCAGGCGATCAACTACGCCTCCGACAAGATCAAGCCACCGGCGAGCTACCGCGATCTGCTCAAGCCGGAGTTCAAGGGCAAGTTCGGCGTCACCGACGACCCGGTCGCCGCGATCGTGATCGGCGCGCACGCAGTCGGCGTCTTCCGGGCCGACAGCCTCTACACGCCGGCGCAGCTGAAGAAGATCATCGCCTTCTGGGCGGCGCTGAAGAAGAACGCGCGCCTGATCGTCCCCTCGTACGGCAACATGGCCGACCTCTTCGCGAGCGGCGAGATCGTCGCCGCCACGCCCGGGTGGGCAGCCGTCAACAGCTTCGCCGCGGCCAAGGGCGACAAGGCGGTGAAGCACACCGTGCCGAAGGAAGGCTCGGCGACCTTCTGCGACGCCTTCATGATCCCGAACGGCGCCAAGAACACCGACGCCGTCTACGCCTACATCAACCAGGCCTTCAGCCTCGAGGCGCAGGCGCAGGAGGCGGAGAGCCTCGTGCAGGCGGCGGTCTGCCCGAAGGCCGTGCCGCTGATGAACAAGGCGACGCGCGCGCTCTATCCCTACGGAAAGCTCGTCGAGATCCTGACCAAGTCCGCGCCGCTGGAGGTGATCCCGAACAACGTGCCGAAGGGATACGCGACCTTCGCCGACTGGAACAAGGCCTGGGAGCGCTTCAAGGCGTGACGGCAGCGGCGGCCGCAAGCGGCCAGCTCGGATCGATCAACCTCGGCGCCCGCAGGCGTCGGCGGATCGCGGTCGTCCTGCTCGTCGGTCCGGCGCTGCTCGTGGTCGGGGGAGCGCTGCTCGTCCCGGCCCTCAACCTGCTCGTGCAGAGCTTCATGGAGTCGTCCGGTTACGGGCAGATCACCTACCACTTCACCTTCTCCAACTACACTGCCGCGCTCCAGGACCCTGTCTACCGGAAGGTTGCCTGGCACTCGTTCGGCCTCGGCGCGCTCGCGGCGCTCATCTGCGTGGCGGCCGGTTATCCCGCCGCCTACTTCATCACGTTCCGGCTCCGCCGCGGACGGAACCTCGCGCTCTTCCTCGTCGTCGTCTCGCTCTTCACGAGCTACCTCGTGCGCCTCTACGCCTGGTACACGATCCTCGGCGGGCACGGCATCGTCAACACGGCGCTGATCCGGCTCGGCGTCGTCTCGCATCCGCTGCTCTTCCTGCTCTTCAGCCGCACGGCGGTGCTGATCGCATTCGTGAACGTGTTCCTGCCCTACAGCGTGCTGATGCTGACCTCGTCGATGCAGAACATCCGGCCCGACGTGCTCGAGAACGCGCGCGACCTCGGCGCGGGACCCTTGCGCACCTTCTCGCGCATCGTGCTGCCGCTCTCGATGACCGGCGCGATCGGCGCCTTCGCCTACACGTTCATCCTCACCTCCGGCGACTACATCACGCCGTCGCTGCTCGGCGGCACGAGCTCGACGTCGCTCGCCAACATCGTCTCGGACGAGTTCGTCGCGCTCGGCAACCGCCCCGCGGGCGCCGCGATCTCGTTCGTGATGCTGACCGTCTTCTTCCTCGTCTACCTCGGGCTCACCCGGCTCGACCGGTTCAAGGGCTTCTGACGATGAGCCGTCCGCGCGTCTCGGGCCTGTTCGTGTACACGATCCTCGTCTTCGCGTTCCTGTTCGCGCCGATCGCGCTCGTCGTCCTCTTCTCGTTCAACAAGACCGCCGCGCTGACGTTCCCGTTCCACGGCTTCTCGCTGCGGTGGTACCGCGCCGTGCTCAACTCGCCGCTCTACCGCGACGCGATCGTGGCCAGCCTGCGCGTCGCTGTGATCACCGTCGTGGTCGTTGTCGTCGTCGGAACGCTCGCCGGCATCGGGGTGACCCGCTACGACTTCCGCGGCCGCGGGATCGTTCGACTCTTCCTGCTCTTCCCCGGAGCCCTGCCCGGGCTGTTCGTCGGCATCGCGCTGCTCTCGTTCTTCGTGCAGACGAAGGTCACGCTCTCGCTCTGGACCGTGACGGTCGGCCACTTCGTCTACGTGCTCCCGTACTTCTTCCTCGTCGTCACGAGTCGCCTGCAGCGGTTCGACTACGTGCTCGAGGAGGCTGCGCGGGATCTCGGAGCCGGCCCCTGGGCGACTCTCCGCCGAGTCACCCTGCCGCTGATCGCACCCAGCCTGATCGCGGGAGCACTCGTCGTCTTCTCGCTCTCCTGGGACGAGGTCTTCATCACCTTCTTCACGATTGGCGCGCAGAACACGCTGCCGCTCGTCATCTACTCCACCGTCAAGCAGTCGGTCGACCCGTCCGTGAACGCGATCTCGACGCTCCTGCTCGCGGGCTCGCTCGTGTTCGTGCTCAGCGTGCGCCGGCTGGTCGTCGACCTCCAGCAATGACGCGCGACCGCGATTCCTATCTGCGGGTCGAGGCGGCGACGAAGGTCTTCGCCGGGGTCCCCGCGGTGAAGGAGTTCGACCTCGACATCGAGGCCGGCGAGTTCGTCAGCCTGCTCGGGCCGAGCGGCTGCGGCAAGACGACCCTGCTCCGGATGGTGGCCGGCTTCGAGTTTCCGGACTCCGGTCGAATCGTCCTCGACGGACGCGACATCACGCCGACGCCCGCGCACAAGCGGCCCGTGAACATGGTCTTCCAGCGCGTGACGCTGTTCCCGCACCTGAACGTGTTCGAGAACATCGCTTTCGGCCTGCGGCTGAAGCGTATCTCGGCGCCGGAGACGCGCAGGCGGGTCGGCGAGGCGCTCGAGCTCGTGCGGCTGCCGGGCTTCGCGGATCGCGGCGTGCAGACCCTCTCGGGCGGCCAGGCACAGCGCATCGCCCTCGCCCGCGCGATCGTCAACCGCCCCAAGGTGCTGCTGTTCGACGAGCCCCTCTCGGCACTCGACCTGCAGATCCGCCGCGAAATGCAGGTGGAGCTGAAGGACATCCACCGCGAGCTGCAGGGGACCTTCGTCTACGTCACGCACGACCAGGAGGAGGCGATGAGCATGTCCGACCGGGTCGTCGTAATGCGGGACGGCGAGATCGTCCAGGTCGGCGACCCGATCGAGCTCTACCGCTCGCCGACGACACTGTTTGTCGCCTCGTTCGTCGGTAGCCCGAACGTCTGGCCGGGCACGGTGAGCTCGGTCGAGAACGGACGTGTCGTCGTCACGGTCGGCGATCGCCGCTTCGAGGCTCCGGGTCCGAAGGTGCCGGTGCGGCCCGGCGACCGCGTCGCCCTGGTGCTGCGCGCGGAGGTCCTGACGCTGTCGAACCGAGCGCAGGCCGACGCCGGCCCGGGCCTGAGCGCGGTCGACGGCACCGTCGCCGACGTCCGCTTCGTCGGCGCCGTTGTCTCCTACCGGATCGACCTGGGTGACCGGCAGCTCACCGTCAGCCGCCCCTCACAGGCCGAGATCCTGGCGGAGGGCGATGCTGTCACCGTCGCGTGGGACCCGCAGGACGCGCTCCTCCTCTCGGCCGACGACGAAAGGACGCCATGACCTCCACCTACCGGCCGACCGTCGTCACCCCTCCTCCGGGCGCCGTCCGCGCTGCCGACGCTGCGCTCAAGCTCTGGGGTGACGAAGCCTCCGGGTACGTGAACGACTGGATCTACGTCTCCAACGACAAGATCCAGCAGCTCGTCTTCTCCCTCGCGCCCGGCGAGCGTTTCGGCCACTCGGAGCGGTACCGCACGAACCTCGGAGCCGACGAGATCTTCTACGTCCTGAGCGGGGTACTCGTGCTCGCCAACCCGGAGACCGGGGAGGTACACCGGCTCGAGCCGGGCGAGGCTGTGTGGTTCGGTCCCGACACCTGGCACCACGGCGTCTCGCAGGGAACCGAGACGCTGCGCGTGCTCGAGTTCTTCGCGCCGCCGCCGGCGACCGGGTCCTCACAGCCGTACGCGAACACGAAGCCGTACCTGTCCACCCCGACGTACGTGCAGGATGATTATCTCGGGGCCTGGCCAGCTGCGGCCGCGCACGCGCGCGAGCGGCACACCCAGCACGTGCTGCGGTCGAGGGATGTGCTCTGGCGGCTCGAGGGAGACGAGCACGAGCTGCTCGTCGGCATCCTCCTGAGCACCGAGCAGCTCACCTGCGGCTCGGTCGAGCTGCTTCCGGGACGACGCAGCGACGTGCGCACGCACGGCGGCGACTGCGCGGGGTACGTGCTGGAGGGGCGCCTCAACCTGCTGCTCCCAGACACGGGCGACGGGAGCCGCGGCAAGCTGTGGTTCCAGGTCGAGCGCGACGACGGCTTCTTCGTGCCCGCCGGCTCTGGCTACCAGCTCTTCAACATGACCGACCAGCCCGTGCGCCTGCTGTTCGGTGTCGCGCCGACCTACCTGCCGCCGGGTGTCTGAGGCGTCGCGTGCGATGCCGCCGTCAGGATGCGCAGGCTTTGCTTGCGCATCCGTCTGAAATGACCGGTCGACACATTCGAACTCATCTCGAAACGCTCTCTGAGCCGGCCGCGATCGGAGTCGACGTCGGCGGCACGAAGGTCGCCCTCGGTGCCGTGTTCGGCGACGGTCGGCTCGAGCACAGGACGCAGATCGGCACCGCGCAGGCGACGCTCGACGAGCTCGCGGCCGCCGCCGGCCGGGTGGCCGACCAGCTCGACGAGCGGACGACGGTCACCGGCGTCGGCGTCGGCATCTGCGAGCTCGTCGACGACGAGGGGCAGATTCGCTCTGCCACGTCCGTTCCCTGGACCGCCGCCGAGCTCGCGGCGGCCTTCGGCGAGCTCGGTCCCGTCACGATCGAGGCCGACGTGCGCGCCGCCGCGCTCGCCGAGGCCCGCTTTGGCGCCGGTCGCCCGTTCCGGTCGTTCCTCTATCTGACGATCGGCACCGGCATCAGCCATTGCCTCGTCCACGACGGCGAGCCGTATCGCGGCGCCCACGGCTGCGCGCAGCTCAGCGGCAGCGCCGTGCTCAGCTTCCGCTGCCCGCACTGCGCCGAGCCCGTGCGGCTGAGCGTGGAGGACGTGGCCTCGGGTGCGGCGCTCGGGCGCGCCGAGAACGCCCCCGCGGCCATCGAGGACGCGGCGGCACTGCTCGGCTCGTTCCTCGCGCTGCTCGTCAACGTGCTCGACCCGGAGGCGGTGGTCGTCGGCGGCGGGCTTGGGGCCGCGCACGGCGCGTACTGGCGCGAGCTCGCGCGCGCGACGCGGGAGCACGTCTGGGCCGACCACGTGCGGGAGCTGCCGATCGTGCAGGCCGCGCTCGGCGCCGACTCGGGCGTGATCGGCGCCGGTTTGACGGGTCTCCGCGCGGCGGAGGGCGAATCGACCACACGGAAAGGGTGAAATGACGCATCGCATCTACGGCGACGAGCCGGTGCTCGTCCGGCACTTCGAGGCGACGCGGGTTCTCTGGGGCGACGAGGAGTCGGGGCAGGTCTCCGACCTCGTCTACGGCAGGGGCGAGCGGATCTCGGGCTTCATCTACCTGCTCGGGCCGGGGCACCGGTTCGGCGCCTCGAAGACGTGGAAGCCGTTGTACGACCAGCACCGCTTCTACTACGTGGTGCAGGGAACGCTTGCGATCCACGATCCGGAGTCGGGCGAGGTCGCCGTCGCCCGCGCCGGCGAGGCGGTTACATGGCACGGCGCCCGCTACCACTTCGGCTACAACGTCGGCGACGACGAGGTGGTCGTGCTCGACTGGTTCGCGCCGGCCGAGCGCCCGCCCGACGTCCCCGAGGTCGAGTACGCAGCCTCGAAGCGCGAGCTGGGCGCGATCCGCGGAGGACGCTTCGAGCTGCTCGGCGCGTGGCCGGGCCGGCGGGCCGACGAGCTCCGCCGCCGCGCCGAGGAGGGCGGCCCAGTGACGGTCGGGCCGGCGACCGCTCTGCATCTCGTGCATGGGGAGCGTCTGCCGCTCCTCGTCTCGATCCTGACCTCGAGCCCGGATCTGACCGGCGGCACGTTCGCCCTGCGCGGGGGCTCGAAGAGCGAGCCTGAGCGACACGCTGGCGACGAGGTCGTGTTCGCGCTGAGCGGCCGCCTGAACGTGCACCTGCCCGAGAGCGGCGACTGGTTCGAGCTGAGCCGGCTCGACTGCCTCTACCTCCCGGAAGGAACGGCGCACGAGTACTGGAGCTATGGCGACGAGACGGTCACCGCGGCGTTTTGCGTCGCCCCGGGCTACGGCGACGAGGGCTCGTGATCGACCCGCGCCGTCGCCAGGTACGTCTCGACCCACCACGGGTGGTCGGGGTCGAGTCCCGTGGCCTGCGCGAGCGCCACGGCCAGAGCGGCGCAGGCCGGAAACGACGCGAGGGACACCACGCGCGGGTCGATCTCGGCGCCGAACGGAATTCGCAGGACGGAGGCACCGGATGCCGCCCAGAGCCGCTCGGCCTCGACGAGGAACGGATCGCCGCGGCTCGCGAGCGCGACGACGAGGCAGCCCGGATGAAGCCCGGTCAGCGCCGATGTCGCTGCTTCGCGCGTCTCGAGCCCTTCCGCTGGGATCCGGGCGACCTCCTTCAGGAGCAGCGCGAGCTCGAGCGCGCCGGCCCACGCTGGGCCGTGGCCGGCTGCGGCCGCCGCGCTCGGCGGGTCGAGCGACGTCGCCTCCCGCTCGAGCCACTGCTCGACGCCGCCGAGCGTCGCCGTGACGAGCTCGGGCGCGGACTCGACGAGCGCGCGCAGCTCGCGGTCGCCGGTGAGCCGGGCGAGGATCGCGAGGCAGGCGGCCATCGCGTTGCAGAAGTCCTGCGGGTGCGTCTCGGTGCCGTGGTCGTTCACCGCGAGCTCGGCGACGGCGTCGGCATGACGTGCGAGCGTCGACCCAGTGGCGGCCGTGACGGCGACGAGCGGCCGCGGCAGCACGTCCTCCTCGAGCGCCTCGACGAGGTCGCGGAACTCTCCCGAGACGGACACGGCCAGCACCGCGTCCCCGGGCCGGTGCGCGAGCCGCCGCAGAAGCCCGCTGGGGACGGACTGGACGTTCTCGTTCGTCTCGAGCGAGGCGAGCCACGTGGCGACGCCGGCGTAGTAGGACGCACCGTTCCCCGTCACCAGGATCCGCTCGGCGTCCGCGAGGACGGCGGCTGCAGCATCGAGCCCGGTCGAGCGGGCGGTCGTCGCGGCGAGCGTCGCAGGGAGGTCCTCGACCGCGCGCCAGATCGCAGTGCCGCGTATCCGTTCGATCATGCTCGGGCGGCCCTCGCTTGAGCACCGAGGTGGTCGCCGTCGACCTCGGGCAGAGCAAGCTGCTCGCCGCCTCCGTCGCCGCCGACCTGACCGTCGTCGAGGCGCAGACCGTGCCGACGCCGCGCGCGTCGCGTGAAGAGGTGCTCGACATGCTGGTCGAACAGATCCGCTGTGTCTGGAGCGAGCGCACCGCCGCGCTCGGACTGGCATGCGCCTCGACCGTCGACCACGGTGCCGGAACTCTGCTCTGGGCGGGAAGCCTGCCGCTTGACGGCTTCCCCATCAGGGCCTTTCTCGAGGACCGCTTCGGTGTGCCGGTGGTCGTCGAGAACGACGCCAACTCCGCGGCGGTCGGCGAGCATCGCGCGGAGCTCGGCCACTTCACCGTCGACTCGCACGGGCCGCGCTGCGTCGAGGGATGCTCCGGGTTCGGACACCTCGACGTGATGGGCTCCGGCAGCGCCCTCGACGCGGCGGCTCGCGCGACCGCCGTCCGCCGTCGGGACAGCGGGCTCGGCCGGCGCGCCGCGGCGGGCCATCGGGTCGACGGGCCTGCGGCGGTCGAGCTGGCCCGGCAGGGCGACCCCTGGGCGAGGGCTGCGGTCGCACAAGTCGGACGACGGCTCGGGCGAGGAGTCGTCACGCTCGTCAACGTCCTCGACCCGGAGCTCGTGCTGCTCGCCGGCGGCGCGGCCGCGGCGGGCGAGCTCCTGCTCGATCCGCTCACGCGCGTCGTGAGGCGCCGCGCGCTCGCTCCCGGGCGCGACCGCGTCAGGATCGAGCTCGCGCGTCTCGGCCCGAACGCCGGCCTGATCGGGGCGGCCGCGCTCGCGTGGGAGGCCGCCGCGTGAGCACGATCCGAATGTCATCCCGCTGGACCGTAACCGCGCGCGAGCCGCTCCGGCGCACGATCGTGCTCGTGAGCGCGATCGTCTGTTTCGAGACCGTGCTGTTCACGGTCCTGGCGCCGCTTCTGCCGCACCTCGCGCACCGGTTCGGCCTCTCCAAGGGCGCCGCGGGCGTGCTCGTCGCCTGCTACGCCGCCGGCGCACTGCTCGGAGCGGTGCCGAGCGGCCTCGTCGCTGCGCGCATCGGCGCCAAGCCGACGGCGCTCAGCGGTCTCCTGCTTCTCGGCGCGGCGAGCGTGGCGTTCGCCTTCGCGCCCGGTGCCGTATGGGTCTTCGCGGCCCGGCTGGCGCAGGGCGCCGGCTGCTCGCTCGCGTGGACGGGAGGGTTCGCCTGGCTCATGGCGCAGACGCCGCGCGAGCGGCGCGGCGAGGTGATCGGCACGGCGCTCGCTGCCGCGGTCGCTGGGGCGCTGCTCGGGCCCGCGCTCGGGGCGCTCGCGAGCGCAGCCGGGACGACACCCGTCTTCGCCGCGTTCGCCGTGCCCGCGCTCGCGCTAGCCCTCTGGGGCGCCACCATCCCCGGCGGGCCCCCACAGGAGCTTGTCTCGCTCGAGACGTTCCGACGCGCGCTGTCGCAACCGAGCCTGATCGCCGCCTCGCTGCTGCTCGCGCTGGCAGGGTTCCTCCTCGGCGTGATCTCCG